>ERZ773046.374-NODE-374-length-29879-cov-48.883517_pt1 | contig 29879 bp, 27 predicted proteins | sample MGYA00580634_ERZ773046 | MGnify/ENA primary metagenome ERZ773046 (study PRJEB29015, sample SAMEA2738127) | human oral metagenome | biome: human oral; feature: human-associated habitat; material: saliva | place: China | collected 2159 ... | reverse complement strand
TAACCTCACATATCACGCCCCTCCCTGCGGGGGAGGGGTTGGGGGAGGGGCCACTCTCTCATGGGATCGAAACTGTGCGCAAAAAGGCTCTGTTAACTCTGTGAGCTCTGTGAGAGATAAACCTCCCCAGCGATTTGCATGAGTCTTATCTTATCAAGAGGGTGCGTTCTATTTCTCACAGAGTAACACAGAAGAACAGAATACACAGGGTTTCACAGAGACATTAAGTCAACCGATAACACAGAACCTTACAGCCATCTTTAGCTGAAACGCTCTGTGATATCTGTATGCCGAAGGCGTTCTGTGGGCTCGAAACAGTGCGCAAAAAGGTTCTGTTAAATCTGTGTGTTCTGTGAGAGAAAAATCTCCCCAGCGATTTGCATGAGTCTTATCTTATCAAGAGGGTGCGTTCTATTTCTCACAGAGTAACACAGAAGAACAGAACACACAAAGCTTCACAGAGACATTAAGTCAACCGATTTCACAGAACCTTACAGCCATCTTTAGCTTAAACGCTCTGTGATATCTGTATGCCGAAGGCGTTCTGTGGGCTCGAAACAGTGCGCAAAAAGGTTCTGTTAAATCTGTGAGTTCTGTGAGAGAAAAATCTCCGCAGCGACTCTCAAGTGTCTTCTTTTTCTCACTGAAAAACACAGAAGAACAGAACACACAGGGTTTCACAGAGACATTAAGTCAACCGATAACACAGAACCTTACAGCCATCTTTAGCTGAAACGCTCTGTGATATCTGTATGCCGAAGGCGTTCTGTGGGATCGAAACTGTGCGCAAATGGGTTCTGTTAAATCTGTGAGATCTGTGAGAGAAAAATCTCCGCAGCGACTCTCAAGTGTCTTCTTTTTCTCACAGAAAAACACAGAAGAACAGAACACACAGGGTTTCACAGAGACATTAAGTCAACCGATAACACAGAGCGTTACAGCTAATGTTAGTTGAAAGGCCTCTGTGACATCTGTATGCCGGAGGCGTTCTGTGGGCTCGAAACGCTGGTGGAAAGGTTCTGTTACATCTGTGTGTTCTGTGAGAGAAAGAAATACCCTCTGTGAGAGAGAAAGATTTCCTCCGTGAGAGAGAAAGATACTCTCTGTGAGAGAAAGAAATATCCTCCGTGAGAAAAAAGCACTACCCTCCGTGAGAGAAAGAACTCCCTAAGGAATCGTGATGTAAAGAAAAAAAGACCAAAGGCATACTTAAAAAATCAAACCACCCCTCCCTCGATTTAAGAACATGCCCTTCTCGATTTGAGAACATGCCCTTCAAGACCCAAGAACACGCCCTTCTTGATGCTTGTTAAGGCCCTTCTTTAACGCTGTTCGTAACCGTTTGATACTGTGATAGATATAAACACGAACTCTAAACATAAACTGTCCTGGTATTTACTAAACTAAATTCGGAACTTTGTCATACTTTTTCAATACTATAAAAACGCACTAATACTTGAAATACTACGAATTTCTCGAATGTCACGAATGTCAAATACATGTGGGTGAGATGTACTCGAATGGTCGGACGGGAGTGATTATTTGGTAGTGGGGAGGGTATTATACTTGAGAGACTACGAATTTCTCGAATGTAACGAATGTCAAATACATGTGGGTGAGATGTACTCGAATGGTCGGACGGGGTTTGTTCTTCGACAGTGGGGAGGGGGTTGTACTCGTAAGACTACGAATTTCTCGAATGTCACGAATGGTGGACAGAGATGGAGACGGGGCAACCTGAAAAGGGAGAATCGGCCTTTTTTTTCATTATTGAGCAGGAGATTATGACAGAAAAGGGATGATTTTTCATTAAAAAAGCTTAACTTTGTGGGTAATATAACTAAGCAAAGTAAAAGTTACTCTACCAATAATTATCATTGCAATGCCAGTAAACAAGAATGCCTACCTGCGCTATCAAATCCTGGATCAGTGTTTCAGTAATAAGCATCGGAGGTTTAATATAGATGATTTAGTCGACTTTGTCAGCGAGAAGTTGGGCTATAACATCAGTCTGCGACAGATACGGGAGGATATTGCCAACCTGCGTTTGAGTCCTTATCATGCACCGATCCGCGCACAGCAATACGATGGAAAGAAGTGTTATTACCATTATTCTGACCCTGACTACTCCATCTTTAATAATGAGCTGACCACGGAGGAGGTAGCTAACCTCCGTTCAACAATCGACATGCTCAGCCGTTATCGTGGCATACCAACCAACGCTTGGCTGGAAGAGGTTATCTCTAACTTGGAATATCGCTTCGGTGTTAAAGCCAACTCCGAGAACCTTATCGCCTTCGAACAGAATGATATGCTCAAAGGGTTAGAGCATCTGGCAGGCATCATCGACGCTACGATTAATCATCAGACGCTCGAGATAGCTTATCAATCCTACTGGGGTGAGAAACGAAACATCGTGGTCTATCCCTATTATGTCAAGCAATACAATGGTCGTTGGTTCCTCTTTGGGCTGAACGACGAGAAGGGCAAGATAGAAAGCTACGCCTTAGACCGTATCGAAAGCTATGCCTGTAGCACTAAACCCTTCGTTGAGAACGCCACAACCGATTTCGCATCTTACTTCGACGACGTCATCGGTGTGTCAGTTCCTTACGGTGATGTAGCCACCGAGGAGGTGGTCTTGCGGTTCTCGTCCCAGCGTTTTCCTTACGTTCTTTCGAAGCCCATCCACTCCTCACAGCGTGTGTTGTCCGAGCCCAACACTGTCAGTATCCATGTGAAACCCAACCGTGAACTGTCCCAACAAATCCTCTCCTTCATCCCCGATGTTGAGGTACTCTCCCCCGAATGGTTACGCAACGAGATTAGAGACAAGCTAAAAGATAATTTGCAGAAATATCTATCAATGCACGAAGACTGCACAGATAATCATTAACTTTGCATCAGATAAGAAATAAAAGAACAAAAAAAAGATACCCACGATATGAACAAACAACAACTTGCAAACAAGATTTGGGCAGCTGCCAATAAGATGCGTTCGAAGATAGATGCCATTGAGTATAAGGATTATATTCTTGGTTTGATATTCTATAAGTTCCTCTCTGATAACGAGGTGAACTATCTTTTGAAGGCAGGATGGCGAGAAGAAGACTTAGTAAACCTTGTTGAGGACTACGACGACGAGAACGCTAAACTCATCATAGACTACTGTAAGAATAACATAGGCTACTTTATAGCCTACGATCATCTCTTCTCAACATGGATAAAACCCGATAGTGACTTCAATATAGGCGACTTAAGTGTCTCTCTTAACTCGTTCGACCGCTTGGTAAGTCCAAACTATAAGCCTGTCTATGATGGTATCTTCAAGACGTTACAGGCTGGTTTGAGTAAGTTGGGCGACAGTACGGCAAGTCAGACACGTGCCATTAAAGAGCTTATCAAACTTATCAAGGATATCCCAACAGATGGTTCACAGGACTATGATGTCTTGGGTTACGTCTACGAGTATCTGATTGGTAACTTTGCCGCCAGTGCAGGTAAGAAGGCAGGCGAGTTCTATACACCCCACGAGGTGGCTATCCTTATGTCGGAACTTGTGGCCGAGAGTCAGAAGAGTAAGTCTCAGATAGAAATATATGACCCTACTTCTGGGTCTGGTTCACTGCTGATTACAATCGGTAAGTCGGTTGGCAGACACATTGCCGATAAGAACAAAGTGAAGTATTATGCGCAGGAGCTGAAGGAGAACACCTACAACCTCACCCGTATGAACCTTGTCATGCGGGGTATTCAGCCCAGCAATATCTATACACGCTGTGCCGACTCCTTAGATGAGGACTGGCCTTTACAGCAGGTAGGAAGCGAAATCAATAAGCCGCTCTATGTCGATGCCGTTGTGAGCAATCCGCCTTATTCCCAGCATTGGGACCCAACCGACCGAGAGATGGATGCCCGATTTAAGAATTACGGTGTAGCACCTAAAAGCAAAGCCGACTATGCTTTCTTGCTCCATGAGTTACACCATCTGAAGCCAGACGGCATTCTTACAATAGTTCTTCCTCATGGTGTGTTGTTCCGTGGAGGCGAAGAAGAACAGATCCGAACAAGTCTTATTGAGAAAAACAACATTGATGCGATTATCGGTCTACCTGCTAACATCTTCTTTGGGACGGGTATTCCTACGCTTATCATGGTCTTAAAGCAACATCGTGAGAATGACGATGTACTGGTGATAGACGCCAGCAAGTGCTTTGTGAAGGATGGAAAACAAAACAAACTACGGGCTTGTGACATCAAGAAGATTGCTGATACCGTGCGCGACCGTGCCACGGTGAGGGGCTTCTCTCGCACTGTCAGTCGTGATGAGATACGTGAGAATGGGTACAACCTGAATATCCCTCGTTATGTAGATGGCAATGAAGAGACCGAGCATTACGATATTTATGCGACAGTCTTTGGGGGTATTCCTAACGCCGAAATAGACAGTCTGCAACGCTATTGGGAGGCTTTCCCATCTCTGCGAGCTGACTTGTTTGTGGCAGAGGCGGACAAGCCTTATTCTCTTTTGCGCACGGAGGCGGTAAGGCAGACGATAGAAAACAATGCGGATGTACAGTCGTTTAACCAGCAGTTTGCCAATGCCTTTGATGGTTTTGCCAATGCTATGCACCAACGATTGATAGACAACACGATGACTGTTCACGAACTCACCGCATTAGACGAGATAGCCACCGACATCTTTAAGCGGGTGGAGAATATAGCACTCGTGGATAAGTATGCTGCTTATCAGGCTTTAGCAGACAATTGGCAGACGATAGTCAACGACATTGAGACGCTACAGCAAGATGGACTTAACGCTGCTCGTGAGGTGGAGACAGCCTATAAGATGGTGAAGAAGGGCGATGAAGAGATAGAAGTACCTGATGGTGTAAAGGGTCGCATCATTCCTTTTGAGTTTGTTCAGCAGGCGAAGTTCCAAGCAGAACTTACTGCCATTGCCAATATGCAACAGCGCATAGAGGTCATAGCGAGCGACCTCGACGACCTACACGACTCGTTTACAGAGGAAGAGGCAGAGAGCTATTGCGAAAGCGAGAAGGACAATGCCTTCGACAAGGCAGCCATTAAAGCCAATGCAAAGCCCAAGGCTGACGTAGAACCAGAGACAAAGGCGAAGCTCGAAAAAATAGTTGCACTCTGGAACGAGCAGACAAAGACGAACAAAGAGATAAGAACAGCGAAGCAACAGCTTATTGATAAGACCGTAGAAGCCATTGAAAACCTATCTGATGCAGAGGTGGCAACATTCCTACACGAGAAGTGGATAGCGCCAGTATGCAACGGAATAGACGATACATTACGTTCGGTACTTGCCACACTCGAGACGTCTGTCGTTGCTCTGAACAAGAAGTATGCAGTCAGCTATAAGCAAATCAATGGCGAGTTTGCCTCAACAAACAAAGAGTTAGCAGGACTCATAGACCAACTAACAGGTGATGAGCGTGCAATAGAAGGGTTAAAGGAGTTGATAAAGGAGTAAGTATGAAGCCGAAGATTAGAGTAAAAGGGTGCCTTGATGATTGGGACAATATTCCTTTGGGAAAATTATTCAGAGAAAGTAATGATAGAAGCTCTGACGGTGAACTTCTATCTGTATCGTTGCGTTACGGGGTTGTTAAGGCTTCTTTAAATGGAAGATTTGATAATTCAAGTGAAGATAAAAGTCACTACAAAGTCGTTAATATTGGTGATATTGCTTATAATACTATGCGTATGTGGCAGGGAGCATGTGGCGTATCAAACTTTAACGGAATTGTAAGTCCTGCGTATACAGTGATTACACCTTTGTCTAATCTCGTTCAGACATTCTTTATTCGCCTCTTTAAGAATAAAAGGACATTAAAGAGCTTTAGGGTCAATTCACAAGGACTAACTTCAGATACTTGGAATTTGAAATATCCCTTATTTAGAGAGATAAATGTCTATTATCCTATTTCTCAAAGTGAACAAAAGTTGATATCAACCTTTTTTGACGTACTTGATAATAAAATGGAAATAGTGACTTCTCGCCTTGCTTCATTAAAGCAAGTGAAGGAAGCGAGCCTACAAGCAATGTTTCCACAGAAGGGAGATACCGTACCTAAGATTAGGTTCAAAGGGTTTGAAGGAGAGTGGGAAGAAGTAAAGTTGAGTTCTTTTGCTAAAAGGATTAAGCGGAGAAACTCGTGTATGGAAAGTACCTTAGCTCTTACAATAGCTTCAGCGTTGGGCTTAGTCTCTCAGAATGACTACTTTAATAATAGTGTCGTAGGGGCGAATATAAGGAATTACTATCTACTTAAACGAGGAGAATTTGCATATAATAAAAGCTATTCTAATGGTTATCCTTTTGGTTCTGTTAAACGTCTCGACAGATATGAACAAGGTATTTTATCAACACTTTATATAGTTTTTACTATTGATGACTCAATTTCATCTGATTATCTTACTCACTTCTTTGATACAACTTTGTGGCACAAGGATGTTGCCGAGCGTGCTGCTGAGGGTGCAAGGAACCATGGTTTATTAAATATAAGTGCTGAAGACTTCTTGGATATAGCTATTTGGAAACCTCGAAGTATAGAAGAGCAACAGCAGATAGCCTCTTACTTCACATCTATAGATAAGCAGATAGCTCTTCAGACGCAGCGATTAGAGAAGCTGAGGCAGATAAAGGCTGCTTGCTTAGACAAAATGTTTGTATAACAACCTAATGACAGAATGATTATGAGTAACAACATACAAGGTTTCGTAAAGGAACTTGAATTTGAAGAAGCATTAACCAACCACCTGCTCCAGCACGGTTGGAACGAAGTGATAAAGAACCCAACCGAAGAAGAGCTTGTGCAGAACTGGGCTAATATCATCTATGATAACAACCGAGGAGTAGACCAGTTGGGTAACCATCCGCTCACAGCAAGCGAGATGCAACAGGTTATTGACCAAGTAAACCTTTGCGATTCGCCCTACGCTATCAACAACCTTATTAATGGACAGCAGCTTTGCATCAAGCGAGACTGCCAAGAGGATCGTAATAACTATGGTAAGACTGTCTATCTAAAGATATTCGACCCCAAGGAAATCTCTGCTGGACAAAGTCGTTATCAGATAGTTCGACAACCAAAGTTCAAGACCAAGGAGGCTATGGCTGGCGACAGACGGGGCGACCTGATGCTGCTTATCAATGGTATGCCCGTCATCCACATAGAACTAAAACGCAGCAAGGTGAACGTGAGTCAGGCTTGTTACCAGTTGAAACGTTATATGCACGAAGGCGTCTTCACGCAAGGTATCTTCTCTATGGTGCAAGTCTTTGTGGCAATGATACCAGAGGAGACACTCTACTTTGCCAACCCTGGCAAAGAAGACGCCTTCCAACCACAGTACTACTTCCATTGGGAAGACTTTAACAACACCGTAGTCAACGACTGGAAGAAGGTAGCCACCGACCTACTGTCAATCCCTATGGCACACCAGTTAGTAGGTTTCTACACCATTGCCGACGACAAGGACAAGACACTGAAAGTGCTCCGTAGTTATCAATACTTCGCCGTCAGCAAGATAAGCGATGTCGTAAAGCAAACAAACTGGGACGACCATAAGCACCGAGGCGGTTATATATGGCATACAACAGGGTCGGGTAAGACGATGACATCATTTAAGTCGGCACAACTGATAGCCAACTCTGGTGATGCAGATAAGGTAGTGTTCCTTCTCGACCGCATAGAACTCGCTGTGCAATCGCTTGATGAATATAGAGGATTTGCAGGAGAGGCAGACGCCATACAAGACACGGATGACACCAGAGAACTGCTTGCCAAACTGAGAAGTACGGATAAGGACGACCGCCTCATCGTGACATCTATCCAAAAGATGAGTAACGTAAAGGAAGGAGCAGCCATCTCTAAGGAGCTAATAGACCTGATAGGTAAGAAACGCTTGGTGTTCATCATTGATGAGTGTCACCGTAGTGTGTTCGGTGAAATGCTCATCAGTATCAAGCATACCTTCCCACGTGCATTGCTCTTCGGCTTCACAGGAACACCAGTCTTTGAAGAGAACGCAAAGCACGAGATAATGACAGAGACGCTCTTTGGCGATATGCTTCATAAGTACACCATAGCCAATGCAATTCCAGATGGAAACGTATTGGGCTTTGACCCATATAGGGTTAACACCTGCACTGATGATGAGTTGCGTGAGTTAGTAGCGTTCAGACAGATAGATCTGAAACTGAAAGAGCGTGACCCAGAGGCAGAAGTAAAGACACGTACAACGGAAGAATACTTAGAACTCATAGAGAGCGATGATGAACTCCGTAGTATCTATGACCGCTTTATGTCCCAGCTGCAAATGCCAGCTACCTATTCTGACAATGGGAAACAAGTACATGGAATAGAGCATTACTTGCCAAAGGACTTCTATGAGAGAGACGAACACTACTTGGCTGTAGTGCAGGATATTATGAAAGGATGGGACAGACTGAGCAAGAATAGTAAGTTTCATGCCATCTTAGCAACGAAGAAAATATCAGAAGCCATCAGCTATTACAAACTGTTCAAAGAGCATTATCCATCCATGAACGTTGTAGCCATCTTCGATAATAACATAGATAACTCTGATGGTGGGATAGCACGTGAGGATGCACTTATCGAGATGTTGAGAGATTATAATGCCAAATACGGGATGACCTTTCAGCTCGCTAACTATGCCAAATACAAGAAGGATGTGGCTAAAAGGTTGGCACATAAGAAACCCTATATCGACATAGAAGCAGACCATAGCAAACAGATAGACTTACTAATCGTCGTGACGCAGATGTTGACCGGTTATGACTCAAAGTGGGTCAACACCTTATATGTTGATAAGGTGATGAAGTATGTGGATGTTATTCAAGCCTTCTCTCGTACCAATCGTTTGTTTGGAGAAGGGAAACCCTTTGGTATTATCAAGTGGTATAGCTACCCATACACCATGGAGCAGAATGTCAACGACGCCTTAGAGGTGTATGTAGACAGACCATTAGGGGTGTTTGTAGACAAGTTAGAGAAGAACCTCTCTAATATCAATCAGCGTTTCCTGACCATTAGAGACATCTTCTATTCTCATAATATCAAAGACTTTGAGCGACTACCTGACTCACGTGAAGACAGAAACATGTTTGCGAAATGCTTCTCGGAGATGACCCATTTGATAGAAGCAGCAAAGCTACAAGGATTCGTGTGGGAGCAGACCTTATATGAGTTCCAGCATGGAGACACGTACACAAAGGTAGAGATGGAAATAGACGAGCAGACCTATTATATCTTGTTACAGCGTTATCGTGAATTATTTGATGGGACAACAACCAGTGAGTCAAAAGACGATTGGGAATATAAGATAGATACTTATATCACCGAGACAGGTACGGGAACTATCAATGCAGAGTTTATAGACGCAAAGTTCCATAAGTTTATTAAGAACCTATATACAGAGGGGCCTGGTAGTGAACTTACTAAGACGGCTTTGGAAGAACTCTGTAAGACTTTCGCATCATTGTCACAACAAGACCAGCACACGGCCCTTATCATCTTGCATAACATACAGAGTGGAGACTTACACCTCGATAAAGGGAAAACGATATACGACTATATCGCAGAGTATCAGGTAAAAGAATTGCGCAAACAGATCATGACGTTAAGTGAGGCAACAGGACTTAATGCAAGTCAGCTCATTAATATCATGAGTAGTGATGTCAATGAGCAGAACCTGAATGAGTTTAATCGCTTTGAGAACTTAAAACTTACGCTCGATCTACAAAAAACAAGTGCCTTCTTAGCAAAGATAACAGGTGAGACGATTCCTGCCTTTATGGTCTTACCGAAAGCAGACAGTGTGTTGCGGAAATTCATACTTGATTTGGATGCAAGGAAGAAGATACTTGATGCATGGCTAAAGGATGATGTCACACTTGAAAGTGATGAGGAACAAAAGGAAGAAGAAACTACTATAGTACCAATAGTAGAAGAAGAACCAGAAGAGCCAGCACTGGATATTGAAAAGGTAAAGGCAAGGATAGATGAAATCTTAACTAATACCTTGACAGGAGTCAGTAAGTATATGCGTCGACAGGACGAGGTCATTGATAGTGTGTTCTACGTATTAGACAAGAAATCATTGGAAAAGTTAGATGGAGTAGGGCTCTTCATCATGCGTGCCTTTACCAATCTATTTGTAAAGAAGGCCACTATCGTAGACAAGTTCGTAAGTTTCAATCTCTTGGTCACTAAGTTTGAAGCATATTTGAAAAAACTCTTCTTCTTAATGAGGAAGACAGAGGTGCGTCCTCAATATGAAGGACAAGACGTTACGTGGAAAGATGTTATCCATGCCATACGACCATTATGGAGCTTGAAATACAGTACGAATGAGCAATACAAACAGCTCTATCATTATCTGCTGATGGTGAAGGAGTGGCGCAATAATGAGTCACATATCTCGCCTACAGCATCGGAGAAAGAAGTGGATGCTGCCATCAGTATTATCATTACGATGTATTTCTTTGCAACAGGCTCTTGTATCACCGATCTTGAGAGTGCTGGTCATGACATGGAAGCAAGAAGAGATTGTCCGCTTTATGAGTTGCCAGAGAATGACGCTGTTAGCTATAGTCGGGTTGCAGAAGACGGCCCAGATGATAAGTAGGCGTTGATGCTGATATGATGTCTTCTTTCTGAACTGTTGCAAAGAGCGCAACAGTTCAGGAAGAAGATGATTGACAGTAGGCTGCAGAAGGACGAAGAATAATCTTTCTGTCATACTTATTATTCCTTCTGAATGATTAAGTCGTTAGTTCGTAGTGGATTGGAAGACAAAGTTAAAATGACAGCAAACGAAGGGAGAAATAAAGTTGGAGGATGGAGAGTTGTTGTGATGTAAGTTCAGAGCAAAGGCCTTCCCTCTATTTTATAGATATATAAAGGAAAGAGCCTGCAATCTAACACCTATGGAACTTAATTCTCTTGTGTTAATTTTATGACCTTCCAAATGATTATTCAAAAATAAAATCTTATATTTGCAATAGTAAAAGGTATGAGTATGAAGACATCATTGTATTCTATAGGTCACGGACTTCTCGTATAATTGCTGATACAGTAGAGGTAGGACTGATAAAGCCCGTGGACCCAGAGACTAAGTCGAAGAAATTTATGACTTATTTACCATATTATGTATAGAGATTTTTATTTGCAATGAAAATCATAATTATATGTAACAACATGATAATCAGCAATTTTTTATTTGCAAAGAAAATCCAGTCTACCCTAATCAGCTTATTGCTGGTCCTTGAAGAAGGAGAATCACAAGAAAAAGCAGTTGTTCAGAAATTCCAGAAAACTGCTGCAGATAACAAACCTTATCTGACGACATTCTATAACCTTGATATGATTATAGCTTTAGGTTATCGTGTTCACAGTATCACCAGTCCCATTCCAAGTTGAAGTGGTATGTCATGTGGTACGTATATTTTGAGGACAACCTTATCGTTGGAGTGTTGACTATATCTTGGAGTTCCTGTCACTTCTGTCACTCATCTCTGACAGCTAAAGCGTTAATGCATAGGGTATTATAGGGAAATGTTAAAATGACAGCAAACTGAATTAAAAATAAAGTTGTTGGATGGAGAGTTGTTGTGATGTAAGTTCAGAGCAAAGGTTTTCCCTCTATTTTATAGATATATAAAGGAAAGAGCCTGCAATCTAACACCTATGGAACTTAATTCTCTTGTGTTAATTTTATGACCTTCCAAATGATTATTCAAAAATAAAATCTTATATTTGCAATAGTAAAAGGTATGAGTATGAAGACATCACTGTATTCTATAGGTCACGGACATAAGTCCATAGAGGAGTTTATCGAAGAGCTTAATTCTTTCAATATTTCCTATCTTATTGACGTGAGGACTGTACCCTATTCAAAGTGGAATCCTGAGTTTAATCAAGAGACCTTGAAGCGAGATTTGAATAAGTATTGCCAGATAAGATATGATTGGTGGGGTAATCCTGAGAGTGATTCATATATAGGAGGTAGACCTTTAAGTACCGAGTGTCTTGATGATGATGGTTTCTTTGACTATAAGGAGATGGCAAAAGACTATCGTTTCAAGAGAGGACTGGAAAGGTTGGTTCTTGCTTCAGAAAATGGTCTTCGTGTTGCATTGATGTGTAGTGAAAGTAACCCATCAGAATGTCACAGAAGTAAACTGATAGGGCGTGAACTTTATTTTCAGTATAAGATTAATATGCGTCACATCATAGATGTATCTAAAAGTATATCAGAAGTGGATGTGATAAGAGGCTTATGTCGTGGCTGGGAGCCTAATTCTTTATTCTCAGATCAGCCAGAGCCTTATTTCAAGTCTCGCAAATCATACAAATCAACAATACAACTGAGTTATCAATATGAAGACTGAAATTTACACTATCGGAGTTTATGGTTCAACGGAAGAAACATTTTTCTCTAAATTGATTGCAGCACAAGTTGACTTGTTTGTCGATATTCGCCAACGGCGTGGAGTACGAGGAAATCAGTATAAGTATGTCAATAGTAATTATCTACAAGCTAAGTTAAAGGAACTTGGTATTGGTTATCTCTACATAAAAGATTTATCCCCTACAAAGGAAATTAGAATGAAGCAAAAAGAGGCGGATAAAGTTATAGGCGAGACGAAACAAAAACGTACGAAGTTGGGTAGCGTATTTGTGCATGAGTATGTACATCAGATACTCGAGGGATATGATATAGAAGCTCTAATGCGTACGATAGAGAGCGAAGGTTATAATCGGATAGTCTTTTTCTGTGTAGAAGAAAAAGCTGAGGCTTGCCACCGTTCTTTAGTTGTTAACCGAATACATGAAATATATTCTTATTCTATTACTAATTTATAAACTGATATGAGTAAAATTCTTATTGTATCAAAAACGAGGATGAAAGATGCCCGTGTCTGTGTCGGAGGTGTTGATTTAGACCAGCATCTCTCAGTGCGACTTTTGAACGTTAATGGTTATCATGAAAAAGAAACGGAGTGTCCGTACGAAGTGGGAGATATATGGAATTGCGTATATGTGCGTAACTCTCGTAGACCTGCACCTCATTTGGAAGATTCAAATGTTTCTTCTCGGATGCTTGTCGAAAAGGCATCTTGTAAAACATCAACCGCATTTCTTGATCAATTGGATAAGCATGGAATATGTGTTTTCCGTGGTCCTTTGATTAACTGTTTTGATACTTGTCTTATCGAAGATAACTATTGTTTCTATGTTTCAAAAGATAGAATACCCAATTATAGTACATGCTTTTGGGTAAATGACAAACCATTGCGTAAAAATGATTTGTGTAATGTGGATGGTAGGATAAAGAAACGACTTGCGTATATGAGTGGTTTTTCGATGAGGAATAAGTATATTCCTTATGTTGGTTTAGGTGACACACCAGACATAATCCCTGAAGATACATTAATCAGATTGTCTTTGGCTCATTGGTGGAGTAAAGATGGTGAGACTGAAGAAAGATGTTATCTGCAAGTTTCTGGCTTTTACTTAAAGTAAGAGGATAAACCTTACGTCTAATAGTATAGTTTTCTTTTGACAAATAAGAAAATTAATCTTCTATGCAGAAAGGCTGCACTCATGTGTATTACCTTTGCACACGTAACATAAATAATAACTTTAAAGAAAAGAATTATGAAAGAACTAAAATGCCCTAAGTGTGGAAATATCTTCAAGGTGGATGAGGCCGACTATGCTTCTATATTGAACCAGGTTAAGACTAAGGAAATCGAAGCTGAGGTGAAGAGAAGAATGACTGAGATGGACGAGCGTAACAAGGCAGAATTGGCGTTGGTTACGACGAAGACGGAGCAGACATTCCAAAATAAGTTGTCGGAAAAGGAGAAGGAATTAGGTCAGAAGGTGGCTGAGATAGAGCGACTAAAAGGTGAGAAAGAGAGTGAGCTGTCTCGACAGAAGTCGGAGATGAATGAGGAGATAGCTAAACTCAAAGCGAGGTTAGAAGGGATAGAGTCGCAGAAGACAAGTGAAATGAAGATTGCACTCGCTGAGAAGGAAAAGACTATCAGTGAATTGAAGTCTGAGATCAGCCAGAGTGGTGACAAACTACAGTTGGCTGTGATGGATGAGCGTAACAAGGCGCAGCAGGCAGCACAAGAGAAAGAAAACAAGATTGTGATGCTGCAGAACGAGATAGAGCAGGAGAGGAGTAAGGCTCAGCTACATGAAGCAGACTTGCAGAAGCAACATGAGAGAGAGTTGCGGATGAAGCAAGAGCAGATAGACTACTACAAGGAACTGAAGTCGAAGATGTCTACAAAGATGGTCGGTGAGACGTTAGAGCAGCATTGTAGTGATGAGTTCGAACGTTATCTGCGTCCACTGATGCCTAATGCTTATTTTGAAAAAGACAATGATGCCAGTGATGGTACGAAGGGTGATTTCATCTTCCGAGATAGTGAGGATGGTACAGAATACCTATCTATCATGTTTGAAATGAAGAACGAGATGGATACTACTGCCACCAAACATAAGAACGAAGATTTCTTGAAGAAGTTAGATGAGGATAGAAGGAAGAAGGGATGTGAGTATGCCGTATTGGTCAGTTTGTTGGAGGCAGACAGTGAGCTATATAATAGTGGTATCGTAAATAAGAGTCATGTCTATCCGAAGATGTATGTTATTCGCCCACAATTCTTTGTGACTTTCATCACACTGTTGGTGCAGGCATCGAAGAACGCTTTGGAATACAAGAAGCAACTCATCTTAGCACAGAGTAAGGAGGTGGATGTAACGAACTTTGAGGCAAAGATGGAGGACTTCAAAGAAAAGTTTAGTAGACATTATGAACTCTATACAAGAAAGTTTGATGATGCGATTAGGGATATAGACGCTACCATATCTAAACTGCAAAAGGTGCGTGCGGAGTTGGTTAGTAGTGAAAACAACCTGCGCCTTGCTACTAAGGATACCGAGAAATTGACCATTCGTAGACTCACAACTAATAACCCAACGATGAAGGCAAAGTTTGATGAGGCTCGGAATGCACAGGCAGCAGTAGAAATCACAGACGACGAAGAATAGGCGTTGTGTCGTTACTGTAGAATCCTTATCTATTAAATACTTGAGAATATGAAGACATTATCTGTAAGACAGCCATGGGCCTCACTATTGGTGAGCGGGCTGAAAGACATAGAGAACAGAACGTGGGCTCCCAACTATATCAATTAGAAGATGGCTCATCTTTGAAAGCAATAAATTGGAATATGGAGGAAATCAATTACTTTGATATGGTCTTCAAATTAAAGAAGTAAACTCCTGTTATAATAGGAAGGATAGAGGTCACGAAAAAGAGTAGAACTCTTGTTTGAACGTTTGATATCATACGAACATACAGTCTATGAACATCTATGTTGTCAAATAGTCACGTGACGTCTTCTACCTGTCTCAAACTTAATATTATAGTTGTACCCTGCCCGTATTCATCAACTTTCATCATCAGAACAGAATGTATCACACTTTGGGAATGGATTTATTTCTACTTATAAGAGAACGGCACATTGCTTTAATATGTAGGTGAAATATACATTAATAAGTCTTTACGTTTATAGTTGTGGAATAAAGGGATGTATCAACGATAAAAATCATTAGGTTTCTATGATAGGAGGGGAATATCTAATAAGAGAATATTAAAAAACACTTAGGAATATAATATAATTAAAAAAAATATCATACCTTTGTCGGTAAATAATGATATAGAGTGTATTCCTTATTTTATTTAAGTAAAATTAAAAGCCAATAAAACATGAAGTATGCTTTAATAACTGGTGCTTCGCGAGGGATAGGACGAGCTGTAGCTTTGTCTTTAGCTGAACAATATTCTATAATAATCAATTACCATTCTAATTCAGAATGTGCTCAAGAAGTGAAACAACTGATAGAGGAGAAGGGTGGTCATGCTGAACTCCTACCCTTTGACGTTGCTGATCCGAAGGCTATCGAAGCTGCTATTGATAGTTGGGAGGCTGCTCATCCAGATGAGTTCATCTCTGTGTTGGTGAATAATGCGGGCATTCGAAGAGATAATGTCATGTTTATGATGTCGGAAGACGACTGGCATAGCGTTTTGGATACGAATATGAATGGTTTCTTCTATATCACACGTCGACTATTGAAACACATGATGCCACGTCGACATGGAGGAAGAATTATCAATATGGCCTCACTGTCAGGACTGAAAGGTATGCCAGGACAGGTTAATTATAGTGCAGCAAAGGCTGCTCTAATAGGTGCAACAAAGGCGTTGGCACAGGAAGTTGCACCACGAAATATCACAGTGAATGCTGTAGCGCCTGGTTTCATACAGACTGATATGACGAAGGAGTTACCAGAGGATGAACTGAAGAGGCTCATCCCTGTGGGACGCTTCGGTAAGCCAGAGGAGGTTGCTGCGGTCGTGGCGTTCCTTGCTTCGGATGCTGCTGCATACGTTACAGGTGAGGTAATTAATGTGAATGGAGGGTTGTACACTTGATGAGAAGTTGTGAGATGTTAAGGAATTACAAGTGTAAAGCGAAATGTATTATTGCTGATATTAGGGGATTTCTGCTGTTGGCTTTTAATCCCTCAAACTCCTTAACTTTTATAACTCCTAATAAATAACTTATGGAAAGAAGAGTAGTAATAACAGGAATGGGAATATGGTCATGCCTTGGTACTGACCTTGAAATGGTAAAGAATTCATTATATGAAGGAAAGTCGGGCATAGGCATTCAGGAAGAACGCCTTACCTATGGCTATCGTTCAGCATTGACGGGTATCGTTGCAGAACCTGTCATCACGAAGAAGATGCTTGACCGTCATATACGAGCAGGTATGTCAGAAGAGGCACGATATGCCTACATGTCAAGTTTGCAAGCCTTTGCTCAAGCAGGTATCACGGATGACTATCTGCGAGAGAATGAAGTAGGTTGTATCTTTGGTAATGACTCTTCAGCCCAACCTGTCATTGAAGCGTCAAAGATAATGGATGAGAAACATGATTCTGCAATGTTAGGTTATGGACTCATCTTCCAGTCGATGAACTCAACGGTCAATATGAACCTCAGTACTATCTTCCATTTGCGCGGTGTGAATTTCACTGTTAGTTCAGCTTGCGCCAGTGGTAGTCATTCTATAGGTTTAGGTTTTATGATGATTAAGCAAGGACTTCAGGATATGGTCCTTTGCGGTGGTGCACAAGAGACAAACTATTATTCAATGGCATCATTTGATGCACTTGGCGCCTTCTCTATTCGCATGGATGAGCCGACAAAAGCCAGTCGCCCGTTTGATAGAGATCGTGACGGACTCATACCGAGTGGTGGAGCAGCATCATTGGTATTAGAGGATTATGAACATGCGAAGGCACGTGGAGCGAATATCCTTGCCGAAGTTGTTGGGTATGGCTTCTCAAGCAATGGCGGTGGTATCAGTCAACCATCCGATGAAGGAAGTGTTGTTGCCATGACTCGTGCGTTGAAGGCTGCAGATATGGAAGCTGATGATATAGACTATATCAATGCCCATGCTACGAGTACACACCAAGGAGATATGTATGAAGCAATTGCTTTGAACCGTATGTTTGGAGGTAAACATGCCCTCATTTCATCTACCAAGAGTATGACAGGACATGAGTGTTGGATGGCTGGAGCATCAGAGGCAGTGTATAGTATCTTGATGATGCAGCATAATTTCGTAGCACCTAACATCAACTTTGAGAATCCTGATGAACATTCAGAGAAGATGAACCTTGCTACAACAACTATTGACACAGAAGTAAATACAGTTCTGAGTAATTCATTTGGCTTTGGTGGTACTAATTCCGCTCTGGTCATTAAGAAATTTAAGGACTAATGGGTATTGACTAATTAAAACTTAATTTATATTATTATGAAAATGTATGTAAAGACCTTGTTGGTCCTTATCGCTGTATTTCTTTACAGTCCAATTGTAAATGCACAGAGTGATGAAACCTATGGTTGGGAGCAAGCTCCACGTTATAGGGGATTCATCTCAGAAGGTAATGTGTTTGGGACAGGTGATGTGAAAGAGAATCGTACTTTCTTTTCCACTTCCCATGGCGTACAGATTAATCCGGAATTATTTATCGGTGGAGGTGTAGCCGTAAACTACTGGTGGGACAGTGAATACTGGAGTGTTCCTCTGTTTGTAGACACACGTCTGGAGTTTCATAAGGAATTGCGTAAGAATTTCTCCCCATATATAAGTGCAAAAGTCGGTTATAGTGTGGGAGACCGTGAAGGCTTATACTTTGCGCCACAAGTAGGATGTCACTTCTATTTTGGTCATAGTAAGTTTGGACTCAGTACTGCGATTGGTTATACACTTCAGAACTGTAAGATAGATACGGGTTTCGGGACTATAAACGGTGATGCAAATGGTATAGAATTAACAGTAGGCTTAGATATCTAAAGAGATTATTATTTGATTATTAATTTATATTTTATCGATTATGAAACGAATTGTATTGTTATTATCTTTTATCGTGTGCTGCGTGATGAGTGTGTTTGCTAAGGCAGATGTAACATTAAAGAGCGGTTCACTTTCTCCATTAAAGACCTCAAAAGCAAAAGTTTATGTTGTTTGGGACTATAGTCATGCAACATTAGAAGGTAAGGATGCGAAGGCTTTCTTGAAAGAGAAAGGCAAAGAGTGGGAGCGTGATTATCAGTCAGAACTTGAACGTGCAGAAGCAAACTTCATGGAGCGCTTCAATGATAAAACGAAGAGTGTGACGATCACGGATAAGAAGAGTGAAGCTGACTATACCATAGTTATTGAGGTGAAAGACTTCCATTATGGTAGTACTGGTGTCTCTGTCCTCATAGGCTTTGGTGCTGGTGATGCTCACATGAGTGCTCTGATGAACTTCTATGAGAAGAACACGAAGCAACCATTTGCTGTTATTGATGTTGATGGAGTTGCTGGTGCAGGCTACGGTAATGAGAAGCGCCGTATTGAAACCTATCGCGAATTGGCTGAACAAGTTGTTAAGCTAATAAAGAAGGCAAAGTAAACATAACGCTTTTTGTGATATAAGATATGAGAAAGATTATCATATTGATGTTTCTGTCAATTCTGAACCTATCTTGTATTGCAAAGGTGAAGTTAGAGAGTGGCAGTCTTTGTTGCCTGAAAGGTGAGAAGACGGTTGCTGTCTGCTTAGATTTGACAAGGATTAAATACAATAAAGATCTCCCTTTTAAGGATTTCTTATCGCTTGGAAGAAGAGTAGCTGATTGGAAAGAACGCTCTCTTGACTATTTTGTTAAAGAGTTCAATGACGAATGTTATAAGCGTAATCTTAGTGTAACGACTCATTCCAGAGGCACTAAATATATCCTTGTTCTGACCCCATTGGTTGTTTATAAAGACGGAAGTATTAGTGGTAATGCTTATTTACGTGAGGTAGGTTCCACAAAGCTAGAGGCAACGATGGCGTTTAAGTCTGACGATGGCGATAATGATGACCCAATAACATTTAAGGATCCGATGGATGAATTAGGTGAATCTTTCGCTAAGTTATTTATAAGAGAAATTAAAAAGGCAAATAAATAAGGATGAATCTATTCCAATCAGAAAGTGATAGATACACTCAGGAACAGCTCTCTGCACGTGAGGCACAACGTCTTGCAGAGTATATTGCATGGGGACCAGTCATCTTTCAGGTGTCTCGCCTGATGGTGAAATGGGGTATTCTGGATGCGCTGCGTGATAGTTTAGAGGGTTTGACATTGGATGAACTGGTGAGACAAACGCAACTCTCAAAGTATGCTTTGAAGGTTTTGCTCGAGGCTTCACTGAGTGCGGGGACTGTTTTGGTGAATAAAGATACAGACCGCTACACCATATCTAAGACAGGTTGGTTCCTACTCAATGACCCTGCTACACGTGTAAATATAGACTTCAATCATGATGTCAACTATCGGGGCATGTTCTTTCTCGATGAAGCATTAAAGGAGGGGAAGCCAGCAGGACTCAAAACCCTTGGCGACTGGCCAACAATCTATGAAGGATTGTCAAAACTTGATAAGCAAGTGCAGGACAGCTGGTTTGGCTTTGACCATTTCTATAGTGACCATTCCTTTGACAAGGCGTTGGAGATTGTGTTCAGTAAACATCCTAAGCACTTGATGGATGTTGGTGGAAATACTGGACGTTTTGCTTTGCGCTGCGTTGAGTTCGATTCTGACGTCAATGTTACCATCGTTGATCTACCAGGTCAGATTGGAATGATGAAGAAGAATATTGAGGGGAGAGATGGTGCAGAACGCATCAATGGTTACTCTACAAATATCCTTGACGAAAACAATGGCCTACCACAAGGGAATTGGGACGCCATCTGGATGAGCCAGTTCCTTGACTGTTTCTCAGAAGAAGAAATCTATAGTATCCTTGTTCGGGCCGCCAAGGTGATGAAGAGGGATTCCACCTTATATGTAATGGAGACCTTCTGGGACCGACAAAAGTATGAACCAGCATCACTATGCCTAACTATGACAAGTGTCTATTTCACTGTTATGGCAAATGGAAATAGCAAGATGTATCATTCTGATGATATGATCAAGCAGATTGAAAGAGCTGGATTGAAGGTTGTTGAGACCCATGATGGTATTGGACAAGGACACACAATATTGGAAGTAAAGTTGAAATAAATAATATAAATTATAACGTATAATGGAAAGAAAAGAAATTGAAGAGAAAGTAAGAAACTTCCTCATAGAGGATCTTGAGATTGATGAAGAGAACATTGCCCCAGAGGCAAAGCTGAAGGATGACCTCGGTATTGATAGTCTGGACTTTGTTGATATAGTCGTTATTGTCGAGAAGAACTTCGGTTTTAAGATTAAACCAGAAGAGATGCAGGGAGTTGTTACTTTATCACAATTCTGCGACTATATAGAGAGTAAGGTTGGCTAACACAACATTTGGTAGTGGCTGGATGCATCGATTATTGATACAATCGTTGCGTTGGTTGGATGTGAGGATGGTTTATTTAGTCACATCCCTCTTCGTTATACCAGTCTGTCTGCTACTGAATACCAACCATAGTAGAACCTCAGCCTACCATTTCTACCGGCATCGCTTACGCTATGGACGTTTGCGTGCGGCATGGAGTGTTTATGTCAATCACTGTTTGTTCAGTCAAGTAGTGGTAGATCGCTTTGCAGTCTTTGCTGGTAAACATTTCCATTTGGATATCGAAGGGTATGAGAACTTTCGCCTGTTAGAGTCAGAACCGAAAGGATTCATGATTTTTAGTTCTCATATTGGATGTTATGAGGTGGCAGGTTACTCCCTTATCTCAAAGACAAAACGTTTCAATGCGTTAGTCTTTGGGGGCGAAAAAGCCACTGTGATGGCAGGGAGACAGGAAGTCTTGGGTCATCATAACATCCGTATGATACCTGTTAAGGAGGATATGAGCCACCTTTTTCTTGTGAATGAGGCATTGGATAACAATGAGATCATGAGCATGCCAGCCGACAGAATTATTGGTTCAGCCAAGTCTGTGACGTCTGTTTTTATGGATGCTGAGGCTCGTTTCCCTGCTGGTCCACTCTCTGTAGCTACAATGAAAGGGCAGGACGTCCTCGCAGTTAATGTCATGAAGACGTCTGCTAAGCATTATAAGGTATATGTTGCACGTCTTTCTTACGACAAGCAAGCACCTCGTCGACAGCAGATACAGCAGTTAGCTGATAGTTATGTGAAGGAACTTGAACGCAGAGTGCGGCAATATCCTTTGCAATGGTTTAATTTCTATGACTTCTGGTCACGTTAAGTTGATGATAAAGAAGATGGTAATGTATGATGTAGAGAATCCTTCTGAAGAGGAACTTCGTGCGATAGATGTACATGTGTTACTGCCACAACAGGAGCCTTTCGTAATGATTGGAACACTGGTACATTTTGATAAGACACTTACTGTTACGGAGACTGAGGTGCAGAAAAGCAATATCTTTGTAGATGATGATTGTTTTTCAGCTTCGGGTTTGATGGAGAATATCGCCCAAACCTGTGCAGCCCGCATAGGATATGTCAATAAGTACATCCTAAAAAAGGGAATCCAATTGGGCTTTATCGGTGCAGTTCGTAACTTTGAAGTCATTGATTTACCCCATGTTGGAGACGTCATAACGACTCGTGTAGAGGTAAAAGAAGAAGTGTTTGGTATGACATTGGCTGAAGCAAGCATAACATGCGGCAATAAAGTGATCGTCACATCAGAGATAAAGATAGCCGTTAAGGAGCAAGAAGGCGCTTGAAAAAGGAAGAATTTCTGTATTAAATGAAAGAATTAAAAGCATCGAAAACGTTTGCAGTTCGCTTCAGTGAGGTTGATTCCATGAATGTTGTATGGCATGGTTCTTATCCTCTTTACTTTGAAGATGCACGTGAAGCATTTGGGAAGCAGTATGGATTGGAGTACATGGGATTCTTTGATCAAGGCTATTTTGCGCCATTAGTCGACCTCTCCTTCCACTACAAGAAGCCAATTAGATATGGGATGACGCCTCGTATAGACATTATCTATCGTCCAACAGAGGCTGCAAAGATAGTCTTTGACTATGAGATTCATGATGCGGAAGATGACAGTCTGATAGCAACAGGACACTCCGTACAGGTGTTTATGGACCTCAACTATCAGTTAGTGTGGGACAATCCTCCATTTTATCAGCAGTGGAAAGAACGCTGGGGGCAGGTGGATAAGAATTAATAATGTACAGGAAAGGATAAGAAGAAATCATGGTTTACGTTTTAGCTGATAATATTATCTCTCCTCTGGGCGACACATCAGAGGATAATTACCAGGCTGTAAAGGCTGGTAAGTCGGCTATTCGTGCCTATGCTCCAATGACGGATGGTATCCCAGACGGTTTCATCGCATCCTTGATGTCAGCTGACTTTGAAGACTTAGTCTTTCGTTCTGCAGGCAAAGCCATTGATGACTCGGGTATTAATGTAGCCGATGACCGTTCCGTTTTCATTCTAAGTTCTACTAAAGGGTCGATAGAAAGATTAGGGGAAGAGGCCGATGAAAATCTATATTTGGGTGAGACTGCCCAACGAATTGCCACTCGGTTAGGTTTTACAACCCATCCAGTAGTGGTATGTAATGCTTGTATATCAGGTTGTGCAGCAATAATCTTGGCTTCTCGACTGTTACAGTTAGGAGTGTATGATCATGCTGTAGTCTGTGGAGCTGACAGTCCTCAACGCTTTATTATCTCTGGTTTCCAGTCACTTAATGCCATGTCGACGGAGACTTGTAGACCTTTCGACATAGAGCGTCAGGGTCTTAATTTAGGTGAGGGCGCAGCAACAGTGGTACTGAGCAATCGTCTTCCCTCTGGTACTTCAGCTATTGGTAGGTCTGATAATCGGGTTTGGACGATAGGACATGGATATGTAAAAAACGACGCTTTCCATATCAGTGCACCATCGAAGACGGCAGAAGGACTGCTTGAAGCCTTACAGCAGACGATGGAAAATGTTGAGAAAGATGATTTAGCTTTCGTCAATGCACACGGAACTGCTACGCTTTTCAATGACCAAATGGAGTCTATCGCTATTCAGCGAGCAGGTCTTTCTGATGTTCCTGTCAATGCTTTAAAGGGTTATATCGGTCATTCTTTAGGTGCAGCAGGAGTCTTTGAGACCATTCTCTGTATGAAATCTGTCGATGATCACACCATCTTAGGTACGCGTGGATATGACGAAATTGGCGTCTCTGGTAAAGTTATGCTGTCTGCAGAGCACAGCCCAACCCATAAGACAGGGTTTATCAAGATGCTTTCAGGCTTTGGCGGATGTAATGCTACTCTCTATGCGAAGTCTGTTGAAATCTCTTCTCTATCTTTAAAAGAAAGGAGAGAGCGTATCCCTTCAGTATTCAGAAAGATGCATCATGTGCGTATCAGTCCTGAAGGAGCATGGCTTGATGGTAGATTTCTCCCTGTTGATGGTGAACCAAACGAGAAGAGTTTGCTCACAACAATCTATAAAAAGATGATAGGAGACTATCCAAAGTATTATAAAATGGATGGTCTCTGTCGGTTGGGTTTCATTGCTTCAGAGCTCTTGTTGCAGGCAGAAAAGACGGAAGGAATATCTATAAAAGAACATCAAAGGAACCGAGGAGTGGTACTTTTCAATCGCTCTTCATCTATTTCCTCTGATAAAAAATACTTAGCTTCAATTGCAGACAAGGACAATTATTTCCCAAGTCCGTCCGTCTTTGTGTACACCTTACCGAATATTGTTACTGGTGAGATAGCCATTCGCAATGACTATCATGGTGAGACATCTTTCTATATTCTGCCTGAAAAGAATGAAGAGCAGATGCAGACATTGATACAAACGGCTTTCTTAGACCGCCAAACAACAAGCTTATTGACTGGATGGATAGATTATGAAGACCGTGAACACTATGAAGCCGATATGTATATAGCATCTATTAATAAGGTGTAATAATTAACAATAAAATAGAAAAATCATATTATATATAAAATAGACATAACAATGAACGAGTTAGTAAAAGAACTAAAGGACGAGATTATAGAGGCTTTGAACCTCGAAGAAATGACAGCTGACGATATTGATGAGAACGAGCCTCTCTTCGGTGAAGGTCTGGGATTAGACTCAATCGATGCTTTGGAGTTGATTGTTCTTTTGGAAAAGAAGTACGGTATCAAGCTGGCAGACCCTGCTGAAGGTAAGAAAATCTTCACCAGTGTGGCTTCTATTGCCGACTATGTCAGCAAGAACCGAAAGAAATAAAGCTACTTTGTGGGTAATAATATCGAACGGATAAACCAATAAAATGAATATTGCAGTTACTGGCGAAGGCATAATCTCTGCTATTGGCTTTAACAAACAAGAGGTGTTACGGTCATTGATAGCGGGGGAGAGTGGTATTGGGAGGCTAAAGCATCTTCAATCAGTTCATCATGAATTGCCTGTAGGAGAGGTTGATTTGGCGAATGAACAGATGAAAGAGATGCTTGGGATCCCTGTATCTCAGATGATGAGTCGTACAGCCTTGATGGGTACCATTGCTGTTCGTCAGGCATTAAGGGATGCTGGAATCAGTGTAGATGACATCCTTGCACGTAAGAAAAAGGGTGAAAGTCTGCGCATAGCACTTGTCTCTGGGACAACAGTAGGTGGTATGGATATCACTGAGCTCTACTTTGATCATATTGCGGAAGACGACAATGTATCCTTCCTTCGGCATCATGATTGTGGTAGTTGCACGAACACTATGGCTGATTACTTTGGCATCTTCACGGAAGTAACGACTTTGTCTACTGCGTGTTCTTCGGCAGCTAATGCTATTATGTTTGGTGCACGACTGCTGAAAGATCATCAAGCTGACATCGTAATAGCTGGTGGTACTGAGTCTTTATCTCGCTTTCACCTCAATGGTTTCAATTCATTGATGATTCTTGACCATGAGCGTTGTCGTCCGTTTGATGCTACACGGGCTGGTCTGAACTTAGGTGAAGGTGCGGCCTTCGTTGTGTTAGAGTCAGAGGAGTCTGCCAATAAACGTGGTGTAAATGTCCATGCTTATCTTACGGGATATGGTAATGCCTGTGACGCATATCATCAAACAGCATCGTCTGAAGATGGCGAAGGCGCTTATCTTGCTATGAAAGAGGCCTTAGACATGGCACATCTCACTCCGAAAGATATTCAATATGTTAATGCTCACGGAACAGGAACACCTAATAATGATCAAAGTGAGAGTGTTTCCTTACGTCGCATCTTCGGTGATGAGCTCCCATTGATATCCAGTACAAAATCTTTTACTGGTCACACTACGAGTGCGTCAGGAAGTATTGAGGCTGTTATCTGTATCTTAGCGATGCAGAACCATTTTGTTCCAGCCAACTTAGGTTGGGTACATCAGATGGAGAAGGGTATTACTCCGACCTTAGGCAAACAGAGTGTCGCGTTGGAAAACGTACTCTGTAATTCCTTTGGCTTTGGTGGTAACGACTCTGCTTTATTGTTTTCTGCCCATCCAACAACCACAGAAGAACAAATTGAAACAGGGAAAGATATTAAGGTCTTGTCCCGTGTTGAACTTACTTCAGAGGAACAGTTGGAAGACATCCGTAAGTATGTCAAGCCTTTAGAGGCACGTCGCATGGGCAAAATCATGAAGAGTTCGTTGCTTTCTTCTTTGGAAGCATTGTCCCAAGCAGGCGTTGAAAAACCTGATGCTATCATCACTGGAACGATGTATGGTTGTTTGGAATATAGCGAGCGACTGTTGGAACAGATGAAGGAGGAGGGTGAGACAATGCTGAAACCCACTTATTTCATGCAAAGTACGCACAACACCATAGGAAGTAATATCGCCATTAAGACCCACTGTCACGGCTACAACGTTACCTATACACAGGGTTCGGAGTCTTTGTCGTGGGCATTGCGTGATGCAGAGATGCTACTAAAAGAAGGGAAAGCAAAGACAGTTCTTGTGGGATGTCACGATGAGAGTACTCCACTTTTTAATTCATTATTGAAGCGGGATGGGACAGAAGAGCAGCCTTCAATCCATGCTATCGCAATGGTATTATCATGTGGCGAGTAGTTATCTTGTCCGTTATTCAGAGTTCTCTGTTGGCAGGAGGGCAGGTGTTTTTGAAGTTTGCACTTCAGAAAATGCTCCCTTTTGGCTGGACTCGTACGTTCTGGTGTAGCCTTTTATTGAATTGGGAGTTTGCTTGTAGTGGACTGTTATTTGGTTCAAGTTCCATACTTTGGATGTATATCGTTAAGCATTACCCTCTGAGTGTGGCTTATCCGATGATTAGTTTGAGTTATGTATTTGGACTTCTTGCAGCAATACTCTTTTTCCATGAGTCCGTTTCCGTGATGAAGTGGGTAGGAGTGAGCCTGATAATATTAGGCTGTTGCTTGATTGCCAAGTAGAAAAATAAGATGTAAAATGAAAAAGTTATTGTTATTTTTGGTGGTGTTCTGTATCGCCACGACGACTGTTTCAGCACAAGCTGTCAGTGAAGCAAAGATAAGACAGCAGATAGAAGCTGCCGCAGCAAGTATGAAAACCATGCAATGTGATTTCGTTCAGACGAAGTTTCTCCGCATGTTGAATGATAAGATGGTGTCACGTGGTAAGATGTATTACCAGCAAAGTGATAAACTCCGTTGGGAGTACACCTCGCCTTATGCCTATGCTTTCGTACTGAATGGCTCACGTGTTCTGATCAGTAAGGGCAATCGCAATGATGTTATCAACGTCAATCAGAGTAAGTTTTTTAAGGAGATAGCACGCATAATGATGAACAGTGTTGTGGGAAAAGCCCTTAATGACAAACGTGATTTCAAGGTTAGTCTCTCTTCATCAGCAACCGAGTATATCGCTACTCTCTATCCACAGCAGAAGCAGATGCAACAGATGTTTCAGAAGATTATCCTTCATTTCAACCATCAAAAGGCAATGGTTGCCAAGGTTGAACTTATAGAAAAGCGTGGCGATCGTACTGTTATTGAAATGACGAATGTAAAAGTAAATAGTCCTATTAATGCGAAAGTATTTACTGTTAATTAGTATTCTTCTGCTTTCCCTCGCTTCTCTGACGGTACAAGCACAGGATAGTCTTATTGTTCAACAGGCTCCTTTGTCGGATAGTATAGGCTGTAAAACAAGGTATGCAACTACGATTGAACTGTCAAAAGGCTATCTCAGCGGTATTACTATCATGGTACGTGAAGCGGATGTTTATCATGGTGTTTTGTTCAATGAGTTTGGTATCACGGCGTTAGAGTTCACTTATCAGCCTCAGACCAAGAAAGTTGAGTTGATAGAAGTCATTGCAATGCTTGATAAATGGTATATCCGTCGTGTGCTAAAAAATGACTTACAGTATGTTATGGAGAACCTTATGAAAGGTAATCCAATCTATAAAGATGAGAAATATCACATCATTTACAAGTTTTCAATGATGAGTAATGATGAAAATGCCAGTGTAAAGGAGGGAGAGAACGATGCAACTGAAGAATAATTTATATAAGATAATTCGCAAGGAAGAGGTAGATCGTGTTGTGAATTACACCATCGAATTAATTCCTTCTTGTGTTATCTATGCAGCCCATTTCCCAGGTGAACCTATAACTCCAGGTGTTTGTATTGTCCAAATGGGCAAGGAGCTTGTCGAAGAACTACTCTCCGAGCAACGTTCCACACCGTGTAAGCTGATGATTACAAAGGTGAAGAACGTGAAGTTCCTTTCTGTAATCTCACCCAATGAGACGTTACAGCTCACGTATCAGGTGAAGAAGTTGGTAACATCTGAGGATGGAACAAGTGTTGAAACACAGTTGATAGTGCTCGCAGAAGAGAAGCTTATGGCAAAGATTTCCTTAGTATTGAGGATTGTATGATGAATGAGGAACTGAAGAAACAATTACGAAATAGAGGTATCTGCGTTGTCATTCCCACCTATAACAATGACACAACGATAAAGACAGTAGTGGAGAAGAGTCTGCTCTATTGTGACGATGTCATTGTCGTAACAGATGGGTGTACAGACCGTACTACCGACATTTTAGATGCCATTGATGGTATAACGATAGTGTCCTATCCGCAGAATCGAGGGAAAGGATATGCCTTGAAGATGGGGTTCAGAAAGGCTTTAGAGATGGGTTTCTCCTATGCTATCACTCTTGATGGGGATGGACAACACTATCCAGAGGACATCCCACTCTTCTTGAAAGCCAATCAAGAGTACCCTCAATCCTTGATTATTGGTAGCCGACAGTTGGAAGGTGTCGACCGCTCCCAGGGTAGTTCCTTTGCTAATAAGTTCTCTAACTTCTGGTTTTATGTACAGACAGGAAGGGCATTACCTGACACCCAGACAGGTTATAGGCTCTATCCTCTGCATCGTTTGTGCGGACTGTCATTGCTCACTTCACGCTATGAAGCAGAGTTGGAACTGCTTGTCTTTGCCTCTTGGCATGGTGTCAAGCTTGTCCCAATACCCGTACAAGTTTATTATCCTCCGCGCAATGAGCGTGTAAGTCATTTCCGTCCGGGAAAGGATTTTGCACGTATCAGTGTTCTGAACACCGTCCTTTGTTTCTTGGCAGTGGTCTATGGACTTCCCTTACGACTGTGGCGAACACTGATGACCTTTCTTCGTACAGTTTACTCCTTACTCTTTTTTCTCTTTTTCACGCTGGTTGTCTTCACTCCTTTCGTATGGATTTATACGAAAGTCGGTAAGATGACCGAACGTCGTCGTTACCGTTTACATCAGCTTATCTATCATGCTTCACGCTTTGTGATGATTCATCATGGCATTCCCGGTACGAAATATGAATATAAGGTGGCTGAAGGTATCGATTTCAACAAGCCCCGTATCATCATTTGTAACCATCAGTCGCATCTTGATTTGATGTGTCAGCTGGTTTTCACACCGAAGATTGTCTTCCTCACCAATGCTTGGGTATGGAACAATCCCTTCTATGGTTCACTCATTCGAAACGCAGAATATCTACCTGTTAGGGAGGGATTGGACGAGATAATGCCCCATTTACGTTCATTGATAGAGCGTGGTTACAGCATAGCGGTCTATCCTGAAGGGACAAGATCTACGGATTGTCGTATCGGAAGGTTCCATCAAGGAGCGTTCTATATGGCACGTGAGTTCGGATTAGAGATTCTTCCAATGATCCTTTACGGACCTGGTAAGATCCTTCCAAAGACCGGTTGGCACCTCCATAAGGGTA
>ERZ773046.372-NODE-372-length-30055-cov-8.607800_pt1 | contig 30055 bp, 18 predicted proteins | sample MGYA00580634_ERZ773046 | MGnify/ENA primary metagenome ERZ773046 (study PRJEB29015, sample SAMEA2738127) | human oral metagenome | biome: human oral; feature: human-associated habitat; material: saliva | place: China | collected 2159 ... | reverse complement strand
CGTTACCGCCGCCGTTGTCTCCACCGGAGCCGCCGCCGTTTCCACCGCCGTTTCCACCGCCGTTTCCACCGCCGTTGTCTCCACCGGAGCCGCCGCCGTTACCGCCGCCATTGCCGCCGCCGTTTCCACCGCCGTTGTCTCCACCGGAGCCGCCGCCGTTACCGCCGCCGTTACCGTTTCCGTTATCTCCGTTGCCGTTGCCATTGCCGTTGCCATTACCGGAGCCGTTGCCTCCGTTGGAATCGCCGCTGGGTACAGGGCTGGCAGACTGGGCTGGCTGAGTAGCTTCACCGCCACCATTGCTGCCACCGTTGCTGCCACCGTTGTTGTTCTGGTCGGAGTTGCTGCCGCCGCCGTTACTGCTGCCGCCGCCACTGCTAGAACCACCACGGCTGCTAGAGCTGTAGGACTCGTCCGAACGCTCAGGGAAGTCAAGCACTTCCTGGCCGTCAAGAGCCGCGCCCATGTAGTTAGTGAAGATATCTGCCGGGTAGGTGCTACCGGTGATTTCACTGTAGTTACCGAAGGGGGTAATGGACTGTTCAGAACCATCGGCACCCTGCTGGAACAAGGTCACCGCAGTAACCAACTGGGGAGTGTAACCAACGAACTGCGCAGACTTGTTGTCCGAGGACGAACCGGTCTTAGCGGCCACCGGACGGTTCAGGCTCTTCGCGGTTTCACCTGAACCCAGCTGCACTACCTGAGTCAGCGCATAGGTTACGTCAGCCATTACTTCCTTCTTGAAGACCTGCTGACCAGTGGTGTTAGCGGTGTAAACCACCGTGTTGGTAGAGCTGGACACCTTACCCACAATGTGGATGTCGTGGCGCTGGCCCTGAGCCGCAAAGGTGGAGTAAGCGCGAGCAATATCGATGTTGTGGGGAGAAACCGAACCCAGCACACCCTGCGTAGTGTCGTCGAAACCTAGCGTGTTGGCTGGGTAACCAGCGGCAATAGCTGTCTTATTGGTGTTTTCCGGGCCAATATCTTTATTCAATTGCAGGTAGGGGGTGTTAATGGAGAAAGCCGTGGCTTTAACCAGGTTCACCCAGCCATAGGAGACATCCTGGAAGTTTTGGAACTCGTGCCCCTCAATGGTCATGGGTGAGGTGCCCATATAGCCATCAGACAAGGTCATGCCGTCATTGAGGGCAGTGACCAGTGCGAAAGGCTTATAGGTAGAACCCGCCTGGGCTACTGCCTGAGTAGCGGAGTTGACCTGGCTCTTGAGATAGTCCTCGCCACCATAGAGCGCCACAATTGCGCCGGTGCGCGGATCAATACTGGTTAAGGCCACACCCAAGCCGGCAGGCTTGTCAGAGGGCAGGGTGTGTACTGCGTTGACGGCAGCTTCCTGGTCCTTCTGGTTAATGGTAGTGGTGACCTTGAAACCACCGGTATCGATCTGCTCATCAGTCAGCTTCATCTTGGCTTTAAGCTCAGTACGCACCATTTGCAGCAGGTAACCCTTGGTACCTGCATAAACCTGCTTGGTGGTGGGCTCAATAGTCTTGGGGAACTTCATTTCTGCACGCTGGGCGGCGGTAATGAAGTTCTGCTTAAGCATCAGGTCAGCCACACGAGTCCACTTGGCCTGACTGGTCTTGGCGTTCACCGCCGGGTCCCAGCCTGAGGGGGCCGGAATCACGGCGCTAAGCAGCGCAGCTTCAGACAGCGTCAACTTATCAGCGCTGTGACCAAAGTAGGCCTTGGAGGCTTCCTCCACACCGTAGGCACCACGGCCGTAGTAAATGGTGTTGAGGTAGTTACCCAAAATCTTCTGCTTGGACTGGGACTGGTCAATCTTGACCGCCAAGAAAGCCTGCTTGAGCTTACCCACATAAGAATCAGTGGTGTCTACGTAGTAGTTCTTCACGTACTGCTGGGTCAGGGTTGAGGCACCCTGAATCGGCCCACCGGTTAAGTTGTTGAACAACGCACGGACAATACCCTTAGGGTCAATACCGTTGTTGGAGTAGAAGCTGGAGTCCTCACTGGCTACCACTGCGTTACCCACATAGGAGGGCAGCTTGGTGGTGTCAATGACGGTACGGTTAATATCCGTAAAACGCCCCATCTCAGTCTTGCTGTCGTCGTAGTAGACCACAGTGGTCTGAGCCTTAGCAAAGTCATTAGGCGCGGGCACATCCGTGGTGGCATAAGCCAGCATCAGCGTGCCAATACCCATAGTCAGCACGAATAGGATCGAGCAAAGCACAAACTGCCAGCTGGGCAGCCAACGCCTAATCTTGCCTTTGCCAGCACGCGGGTAATTCCATAGCTTGCGCTTGGATTTAGGGCCTTTAGAGCCGCCACGGTTTGCCGGTCGCGTTGAATTTTTACTTGCCCCCTTACGCGCCGGGGCTCCCTTGCCCACAGGCCTTTGACCAGTAGGCCGCTGATTAGCCCTGCCAGCTCCACCTAAAGACGCTGCAGGCGATGAACTCTGTTTAGCACTTGCCTTCGCGCCCGAGTTAGCGCGCGGCGGGATTTGCGGTGGTAACGACACCTATAGTCCCCGTTTCTGCTTAATATTCTTAGCGCCCGGCGGAGAACCGGCCACACAACGATTCCTTCCAGTATGAAAGAAATGCTTTCTCAGGTATAGGACATGCGTCACGACAACACTACTACCTACCCACTATGCTTATGACTTATGGAGAAAACTTCACCTGAAAGCACAAACTCCGCGATCAGCTTACGTTTAGCACTGCTAGGCATCCCCGTGTCACAGGGCAACCTAGACTCTGCCACTGCCTCGCTTACGGCTCCGCTGTTGGCCCGTACTCGTGAAATGTCGCGGCGACTATCCAACCGTCTGTGTGCGTCTGACACTCGCATTCAGAACTTCCTAGACAGTTATTTCGAAGGTACCGACGTCGCACCTCGACTACCTGGAGCAACTTTCGTACTAGATCAGCCTGGTCTCTCACGCGCCCTAGCCCTCCCCGAAGGCGAAGACCACTTTGTTTCTGAATACGTAACCAGCTACAAGGTACTCAACGGCGTCGTCCACAACCCGAAGAATGACCGACGTACCACTGCCGGCGTGTTCCACGTTTCTGAAGGTGGCCTACCGATCCCTGACGACAAGCGCGCTGTGCCGCGTGAAGTCTTTGGCCGCCTGCTAGAGCACGCAATCAATGACGTTCCCGATGAACTCATGCAGATTCCTTGGGCCGCTCATTCGGACTCCCCGGCAAAAGCCTTCGTATCCCTACTACTGCGCCCCATCGTCGTGCCCGCAGTGCCTGGCGTAAACAACCAGCGCACCATGGAAATCCGCTTCATCGCCCCCGGTGGCCTGGTTTCCAACCTTGACTTCGTAGAGTCCATCTTCGGCAACGCCGGAGACCCCTACCTGCCCGAGAACGACGCCTCCCTCGACCCCACCAGCTGGACTGGTCACACTGGTTGCGTCATCCTGGCCCCGCACCTGACCAAGCTGACCAAGAAGGAACTAGGCCTGCCCCACTGGGACCAGGCCACCGAGCGTCAGCGTCGCGACGGCATGTGCTGGAAGGAAGAGGGCGACCTCTACAACGACGGCAAGGCCTTCAAGTGCTGCGCCCGTGACGAACGCGGCGTAATCGTCACCGTAGTGGCCGACAACTACTTCGGTTACTGCAAGAAGGAAGTTAAGACCCAGATTGGCTACAGCGCCAACCTGCTGGGCAACGTGGAAGAAGAGCACGCCGGTGGCGCACGCGCCTTCCCGCGTTACAACCTGGGCCAGGACTACACCGACAAGTACACCCCTGCACACCTAACCGTGCAGAGTGTAGTTGACGCCAACCCTAGCTACTTCCAGATGTGCGACGACGGTCACGCCGTCGCCGTCAACGACAAGAACCTACTGGTAGTTCCCGCTGGCTCGCACTTCTCGATGCGCACCCAAACCGTGGAATGGGACCACAACGGCACCCGCGTTTCCATTCCGCTACTGGCCGGCAAGACCTACTACACCCCCTCGGGTTACCGCCTACACACCAAGCACCGCAGCGGTGACGAGCGTCAGTGGCACCTGGTAGGTACCGCCCCGTGGACCACTCAGATGCACAAGCCCGCTACCGTTTCTGGTGGTGGTAAGTCTGAGATCTCTAAGGCCCTACTGGACGCCTTCGTGTTCGGTGAGGCTTATGTGGGCGACGTCGAAAAGGACCTGGACATGGTGCAGGTACTACTCGACCGCGACTACTCAGGCCGTTTCGCCGACCCCAAGTCAAACGGGGTTGACCACCGCTCGATCCTGAGCGAAAAGCGTTCGCTGGGTTCGGTTATCAAGCTGCTGACCGCCTCGCCGACCTACTCGCCTGACTACAACCACTTCCTGTCCACTATCCCGGACCACGTCAAGGAACTGGTTTACACCGTTAAGCGTTACTACCAGCCGGCTTGGGGTAGCGACTGGCGTAGCCACTTCACCGTGGGTCTGGTTAACGGCCGTCACGCCAACTCCTTGCGCCTAGATGGCGAGGTCATCAAGGTCAACATGCTGCGTGTGGGCTTCGAGGACGACGGCGCCTGGCGTCTATTCTCGCTGCGTCCGGACTTCTCCCCCGCCGCCAAGGTTCAGACCGAAGACGACATCACCGCCTCCATTGTGGTGCCCGCCCAGGAGGCCGACGCCGCCTTCGCCGCTGAGCACGGCATTGCTGGCCTGAGCCGCAAGTACGTCGCTAACTGCGAGCGTCTGCTGTTCCAGCGCCCCGACGACGCCGTCGTACGTGGCTACGACAAGCAGACCGAACTGGACATGTCCAAGCCGGGCACCTTCATCTCTAACTTCGAGCCCATGAGCCCTGCTCAGGCCCAGGAGCTAGTGGATGACGCCCCGGGCCTGAGCCAGTACACCAAGCCGATGCAGGACCTGATCCGTCGCGCGGCAGCCCAGGGTGAGGACGGAACCTACTTTGTTTCCAGCGCTCACACCCGCATTGTTAACGGTGCTCGCTCCAAGAACCCGCGTTACCTGCAGCTGCGCCCGGACCTGGCCAACCCCTACGAGGTTGAGCTAGCCGAGGTGGCCGCCCACCTCTACCACGAGGTGCCGCTGGACGAGCCGCTGCGTGAAAGCGTGGATGTGGTGGCCGCTGGTCGCCGCAACAACCCGCCTGAGCCGGGCGTGCCCGCCCTGTGCGCTTACAACCCGCTGCACTACATGGAGCTGCCGGAGCTGTACATGGAGTTCATTTCCTCCATGACCGGTAAGTCCCCCTCCACCACCGGTGCCGGTAGCGAAGGTGCACTAACCAAGGCCCCGTTCAACGCTCTGCCCACCGTTTACGACCTGAACGCTTCGCTGCTGAGCTACGCGCTGGGTGGCTACGACGGTTGGTTGTCTTCGGCTGGTTACATCGGCCCCAAGGTGAAGGTCGCCCACGACATTTCGCTGCTGATCCCGGAGCTGTTCTCCCGCATGAGCCACGCTGAGCGTGACGCCAAGGAGCTAATCGCTAAGGGCTGCCTGGAGCGCATTGAGGACTTCGAATACGAAGGCCGCAAGGTTGAGGCTAGCCGCCTGGGCTACCGCATCAACGGCGAGTTCGTACGTAACTACTTCGGTCGTGTGTTCCTACACCCCGATGTCATCTTCACCGAGGAGATGCTGCGTCCTGAGCTGCAAGATCCCAAGACCTTTGCTGACAGCGTTGACGTTATCGTCACCACCCACAAGGTGGTTGCCGACCGCTACTTCGCTGACGGCTCCCTGGAGCAGGCCTGCCCGCCTCTGCGCGCCCTGCTAGAGATCATGCACGACGGCGTCAGCCGCGAGGGTTGGCACCTAGACAGCCCCGAGTTCCGCGCCCTATTCGAGCGTGAGAACATCCTGGCTTCCGGGTGGTACAACGCCCGCCTGGACGCCAAGGTGACCCGTGACCGCAAGCACGCTGACAAGGCTCACGCTGCCCTTGAGAAGTTCATCAACACCCCCGGTAACGAGGGTGTAGTTGAGCGTATCGGTGCCCGCGAGCGCCTAGCCGAGGTAGAGGCCGCCCAGGCCCACTACGCTAGCGAGGCATACCGTGCTTCGCTGGTAGGCACTTTGGGTCTACAGCCCGAGCTAGCCTGACACTAGCTAAACGCTAGGGGGCGCGGCTTTTAGCCGCGCCCCCCTTTGTATACATCAGCTATTTAGTTGGCCAGCTTGTGGCTCACGCTTCAGGCGCAGGCGGCTTTAGCGCCGCCGGCCAGGGTGCTACTGCTGGGTGGCCCACCAGGAATGTAGGGCCTCGCGGGCTAGTTCTTTACCGATCGGGCCGCGTTCCATACGTAGATCCAGTAGGAACTTGTAGGCTTTACCAACCTCAGGGCCCGGCTTGATACCTAGCTCTGTCATGATTTCCTGGCCGTCCAGCTCAGGCCGGATAGCGGCCAGTTCTTCCTGCTGGCGCAGGGCTTCAATGCGTCGCTCTAGATCGTCGTAGGCGTGTGAAAGCATGGCGGCTTTGCGGCGGTTACCGGTGGTTACGTCCGCGCGGGTCAGGCACCCCAGGCGGGCCAGCAGCGGGCCGGCGTCGGTCACATAGCGACGCACCGCCGAATCAGACCAGGGCGAGTCCGCATAGCCGTGGAAACGCAAATGCAGCTCCACCAGGCGTGAGACATCCTTAATGGTTTGCTTATCAAAGTGCAGTGCGCGCATACGTTTAGCGGTCATGCGCGCCCCCACATAGTCGTGGGCGTGGAAAGTGACGGTGCCGTCGGGCATGAAGCGGCGCGTGGCCGGCTTACCGATGTCATGCATTAGCGCCGCCAGGCGCAGTCGCAGATCCGGCCCGGGCACAGCCCCGTCAGGGCCGGTCTCCAAATCCATGGCCTGCTGCAATACGGTCAGCGTGTGCTCATAAACATCCTTGTGACGGCGGTGCTCATCGACCGTGTCTTGTAGGGCTGAGACTTCAGGCAGCACAATGTCGCAAATACCGGTGTGTACCAGCAGCTCTAGACCTCGGCGCGGGTAGGGAGAAAGCAGCAGACGCTCAAGCTCGGCGCGGATACGCTCAGCTGAAACTATCTCTAAACGCTGCGCCATCTGTTCCATGGCTTCCATCACCTCTAGGTCCACGTCGAAACCTAGCTGTGAAGCAAAGCGTGCCGCCCGTAGCATACGTAGCGGGTCGTCGTCGAAAGACTGCTCAGCGCTTACCGGGGTGCGCAAAATCCCTGCCTGCAGGTCCGCCAGCCCGTTGTGGGGGTCCACCAGCTCCAGGTCGGGTAGGCGCAGCGCCATGGCGTTAACGGTGAAGTCGCGGCGAGTTAGGTCACCTTCGAGGTTGTCACCGTAAGCTACGGCCGGTTTGCGCGAGCCGATTTCGTACTCTTCAGTGCGGTAAGTGGTTACTTCAACGACGACGTCGCCCTTTTTAGCGGCAATCGTGCCAAAGTTACGTCCCACATCCCAACAGGCATCACCCCACTGCCGCAGCAAACGCTCGGTTTCTTCTGGGCGTGCGGAGGTGGTTAGGTCAAAATCGTGTGGCTCAATACCCAAGCAGGCGTCTCGCACTGGGCCTCCCACTAGGGAAATTTCATACCCGGAGCGAACAAAAGCATGCCCTAATGCAGCCAATGAAATTGGCAGATTGGCTAGAGCTTGGTCGGCGATTGGCGGCAGAACGTTTTGCATCCCTACTAGATTGCCATGTCTACGCCACACGCGCAGTTATCCACCTGTGTTTTAGAATCTTGTATATGTCTGCTAACCGCCCGTTCCCATACACTGGCCCAGCTCTGCGCCGGGTCAGTTCGCGTGTGCTGCCGGTAGTAGACGAAACCAGCGCTGGTGGGCTGGTAGTAGACGTCCAAAACGGGCAGGCCATGGCCGCAGTAATTGCCCGCCGCAATCGCGGCTCTCGCCTGGAATGGTGTCTACCTAAGGGTCATCTAGAAGGCAGTGAAACTCCCCCAGAAGCTGCCGTCCGTGAAATATCGGAAGAAACCGGTATTGAGGGGCGCGTACTGCGCCACTTGGCCTCAATCGACTATTGGTTTACCGGGGATCAGCATCGCGTACATAAGGTAGTTCATCACTATTTGTTGGAAGCTATCGGCGGCGAGCTGACCATTGAAAACGACCCTGATCATGAGGCCGAGGACGTAGCTTGGGTGCCACTAAGTGAAGTGTCACGCCGTTTGGCTTATCCAAACGAGCGTCGCATTGTCGCTGCCGCCCGCAGAATTCTAGTAGGTGACGGGTGAAACGATTTAAAAAAGCTTTACGCTGTAGCGCCATTGCCTCAGCAATGGCGCTGCTCGCTATCTTCCCTTCAGCGTCAGCTGGGGCGAGCGCTACAGCAGTAACTTACGGCAAAAACGTGGCTGCGGCGTCGTCGCAAGCTGCGCACTACGCCACCTTGAAAACAGCCCAGGCAGGCGGCGTCGCTAAAAGTAATGCGGCCACCAAAACCAGCGCAACCGTTAAAAGCACTGGTCACCGCCGAGGTACCCCCACTGGCTCAGCCGCAGACATTAGCCAATCTGCAGCTGACGGGCTCACTGTAGAAGTTGACAAAATCAACCCTGAGGTAATTAGCCCCGGCAGTGATATCACTGTGGAGGGGACTATCACCAATACCTCCACTGAGACGCTATCTGGCTTTGATATGCGCGTATCGCTGCAGTCACGCTCCCAGAGCTCAGTGGAGATGCTTAAAGACTGGCTGGTGTTTGACGACAGCTCCTACAGCTATGTAGCCCACACTGAGCAGCTAAACCACTCCCTGGCAGCGGGCGCCTCTATGCGTTTTTCACTGAATATTCGCGCCTCGCAGCTTCCCAGCGCTGCCGGCAACAACTGGGGCGCGCGCGGCATGGAAGTGACCGTAACTTCCGGTGAGCTAGTTAGTAGCGACCGCGCCATTGCGGTGTGGTCACCCAACACCCAGGTGCAGCCCACCAAAATCACTGCGGTAATCCCCCTCACCGCCTCAGCTATGCAGATGCGTGAGCTACTGGCCTTGCAGTCAGGGGCAGCCTTTACCCCTAGCCAAAGTGATGGTTTTAGCCCCAACGCCTGCATCACCGGTGACAAGGTAGACCTCAAACTTGCCACCACCCAGATGCGTACACGCACTATCGAAATACTTAACGCTGCTAATAGTCAGACAATTGTGGCTGTAGACCCCTACCTGCTTTCTGCGCTAGGCGCCACTGCCGCAGCGGTTAACCAAAAAACCGCAGACGCTACCCCTAGCGCTACGGCCAGCCCAACTGCTAGTGCCCCGGCCACTGCCTCTGCAAACACTGAGAATTCCACGCCTAGTGCCACCACTAGCGCCACTCCTAGCGCCTCAGCTACCCCTACCCCCACTCAAAGCTCCACCCAGAACGCAAAAGCAGTTGAGGCCCAGCAAGTCGCGGCCCTTAACCAGGCCCTAGCTGGCGCTCTCAAACGCGGGGGCATCATCGCCCTGCCGCCTATGGACGCCGACCTGGTTGCCCTTAGCCATGTCAGCACTGGAGCCAGCCAAATCAGGGAAGCTATCAACCAATCTAAAGCCATGGTTGGTAAGGACCAGCTGCTAAGCGGGGCCCGTGCAGACGTAGCTATTTCCTCGTCGCTAGAGCTAGACCAAACCTACCTGGACGCGGTAAAAGGACAGGTGAGCACGGTTATCTCGCCGCCTGACGCGCTATATCCAGCTGGGGATTTGGACTACATTCCTGACTCCACAGCTTTCCTCAACAACCAGCGTGTACTAATCCCTGATCAGACCCTGTCAGAGTCTGTTTCTGGGGTGCTAACCACCTATGAGGGCTTTTTAGGTAACCTAACCGACTTTGACGCACGTCAGCTGGCGCGCGGCACTACGGCTGTTATCACCCGTCAGCGCCCGGATCAGGTGCGCCACGTTTTGCTGCTGGTAGAGCGTGACTCTGCCTCCAATATGGATGTTAAGGACCTAAACGACCGGCTTTCGGCCATAAACAACAGTTGGTCCACCCCGGCCCCACTGACTGAACTGGAACAGTTGGCTAGTACTAAAGCTAGCGACGGCACTGAGATTGAACGCGAACCTCTGCCTGTCAGCTCCACTGACCCCTACCGCATCAACGAGCAAGAACTAGCCACCGCCTCCAAAACTGTTAGCACCACCCAAAACATGGTGTCTATCTACAATGAGCCCGCAAAAATCGCTGGCTCTACCCTGCGTCTAACTGAGGTGGCTACGTCCTCAGCTTGGCGTCAAGGTAAGTTCATGGTGGTTATCGACGACGTCGGCTGCCGCAATAAGATCATCGGTAATATGCTGCGCACCCTGCCCAGCTCCACCATTAACCTCATTGACTCCTCCGCGCACCTACCTGTGCGCGTCTCTAACGACACTTCGCAACCCGCCAAGGTAACTATCCATTTACGCCCTTCGCGTTCGCTACTGCGTTCCAAGGGTGACACCACTGCAGTTATTCCGGCTAACTCCCAAACCACTGTGATGGTGCCGGTAAATGCCGTCGGTAGCGGTGATATTGACGTCAAGGTTTCTATGAAGAACGCCTTGGGGCAACCGGTAGGTTCCAGCTCCACTGTGCATATGCGTGTGCGCGCCAACTGGGAAAGCTGGTTTACCTGGGGCTTAGGCAGTGTATTTAGCGTGCTTATGGTGGCCGGTATCGTCAGGACGGTACACCGTGGTCGCCGTGTGGTGATCTCAGAAGGGTAAGTAATGGCAAAAGCACCAACACTGGCGCGCTCTAGCGCAGTCATGTTTATGGGTACGCTAGCTTCCCGCATGTTGGGGCTGGTGCGTAACGCCATGCTGGTGGCCGCGCTGGGTGCTACCGGATCGGGCGCCGCTGACGCCTTCACGGTGGCCAATAACGCGCCCACCATGATCTATAACCTGCTGGCTGCCGGCGTTCTAAACGCCATTTTGGTGCCGCAAATTGTGCGGGCACTACGTCAAAAAGCCGGTGAAGAATTCATTAACCGGTTAATTACCACCGCTGGCGCCCTGCTGGCGGTGGTTACCGGCGTATTGACGGTAGCTGCCACCATAGTGGTAACTATTTATGGTTCCCAATTAGGTCAATGGCATGGTTTGGCTACCGCGTTTGCCTACTGGTGTTTGCCACAGATTTTCTTCTATGGACTTTATGCCCTATGGGGCCAGGTTCTAAACGCTAAAAATAATTTCGGCCCCTACATGTGGGCGCCGGTATTAAATAACATTATTTCGATCGTTTCCCTGGCTGCCTACCTGTTTATTTACGGCGAATACTCCGGCGGCGGTAGCCCAGCTGACTGGGATTTCACCCGCACTGCTGTAATTGCGGGTACCTCCACCCTGGGTATCGCCATCCAGGCTTTGGTCCTGTACATCCCGCTGGTACGCACTGGCTTTAAGCCTCGCCTGGTGTGGGGTCTGCGCGGTTCTGGCTTGGGTCAGGTATCCAAGGTAGCCCTGTGGGCAGTGTTTGGCCTGATTGTGGTGGAGCTAAGCACCCTGGTGGTCTATAACCTGGGTACTGCGGCTTTAAGCGCTAGTGAATTACCCGAATATGCCCATACGGTGGTGCCTTCTACGGTTATTTACACCAATGCGCAAATGATTTTCATGCTGCCGCAATCATTGGTGACTACCTCAATTATTGTGGCGCTATTTACCCGCATGAGTGAAAAAGCGGCTGCGGGAGATGCTGAAGGCGTTAAGGATGATTTGTCTTTAGGCCTGCGCACTATCGCTATTTTCACCACCCTATTTAGTGCCGGTATTTTTGTACTGGCCGGGCCTGCCATGCAGGTGTTTGTACCCACTTTGCGCCCTGAAGAGGTTTCCGCTTCTGCCGCTGTGCTGATGATGCTGGCAATCGGTATTGTGCCTCAGGGTTTATGGGCCACTATGCAGCGTGTAATGCTGGCCTATAACGACACTAAACGTATGCTGTGGGCCGACGTGCCCGTGGGGCTTTCACAAATCATTATTTGCGCGCTGGCTTATATTTTTGCCCCGGCCACCTGGTGGATGATCCTGGCGGCCCTGGGTTCAGCAGTAAGCCAGGCTACCGGCTCGGTAATTATTGTATTTTTGCTGCGTAAGCACCTGCCGCATATGGATGTGCGCCGGGTTAGCGCCACCTACGCATTGCTGGGCCTGGCGGTGGCCCCCGCCGTAGTGGCTGGTTACCTGGTGCGTTATGGGCTCAACCTAATCCACATCAACAGTGGCTTTAGCGACTCTCTGGCGCAGATCCTCATTGTTGCCCCCATCATGACCCTGGTGTATCTGCTTACCGCCCGGGCTTTGCGCGTTGAGGAGCTAAACAACATTGCCCGCCCGGTTACCTCCGTGGTGCGTAAGGTGGCTTCCCTGCTGCCCAGCCCGATCGCCAAGGTACTTAATAAGGGTGCCGCCGCCCTGGTTACCCCACCCGCTTATAAGAGCGAGAGCGTGCCGCTTAAATACTCTGACGTAATCGCTGAGGGTGAGGTTATCCACGCGGCTGCTACCGACGTCGTCAGTGATCAGGCAACCAGCAAAGTTACGCTAGCTGAATCAACCCCCGCCACCTTAGCTGCCGCCAAGGATGCCACTGCGGCTGCCCGTGACGCCGTCGACGGCGCCGCCACTAAGGGCTCAGCTAAGAACTCCATTAAGGGCGCTACCTCTACCAGCGTAAGCGACACCTCAAAGACTTCTTCGTCTGCATCTAAGTCGCTAGGTACAATCGCTAACGCAGCTCCTGCTGCAGCTATACCGCCAATTCCTCCGCCCCCGGCGTCGTCGGGCGCGGATACGCCAGCGCCTTCTATTCCTATGCAGCCAGAAGCAGAAAATCTAGTTCAATCTTTCCCGATCGGTTCGGGCCGTTATCACCTGTGTGGCAATCTGCCCACATCACTTCCACACGTACGCCGCTACCACGGTATCGACACGATTTTGGACCAGCCGGTAGCCATTTATGTGCTCACCGAAGCTGTACGCAACCAGGTCGAGGTGCTTGAGTCCGCTCAGCGCGCCGCCCTGGCTACCGACCCGCGCCTGGTAAGGGTGCGCGACGTCGAATTAGAGCCGGCTTTCATTGTCACCGACCCGGTTGAGGGGGTCTCCTTCGACCGTCTCATTGAGGACGGCCTGGAGGTTGAGCAGGCCCGCTCCATTATTGGTGAGGTAGCTTCCGCTTTGGATAATGCCTCCCGTCGCGGCCTGCACCACCTGTGCCTGAGCACTGAAGATATCCGCGTCACTGTGGACGGTAAAGTGCGCGTATTTGGCTTGTCTTACGAGTCAGCGCTGCGCCACGTAAAGATTGACCGTGACGAGCATGGCTTGTTGGCTTACGACATTACTGACGCCAAGGCGCTACTGGATCTGCTCTACTACGGGTTGACCAAGCGCTGGCCGGGTAAACGCACCGGGATTCCCAGTGCCCCCATGACCGGCGGTCATCCGGTTTCCCCGGCCACAATTAACCCGCAGGTTCCGGCTGACCTGGACGAGATTTTCGCCCAGCAGTATTCGGGTAGGCCCATCCGTAGCGCCGCCGCGCTGGTCACCGCCCTGGGCACGTGGCAGCCAGTTAAAGGCTCCCAGCTGCCGGTAGCTCAGCCCACTGAGTTCACCACTAAGCAGCTTGAAGAGGGCGTTGAGGGCCTTGAGGCTGTTAAGGGCCTGATTAAGAACACTCGCATTAAGACCACCCAGTTGGCTTCGCGTGTGGGTAACAGTGTGCGTGAGGACATTAAGGCGGCCAGTGACGCCATTCCGGCTGCCCCTGGCCCGGGCCGTGAGGTTGATTTAAGCGATCTGAGCGACATCATCTCTATGCCCACCATGCCGGCCACAAAAGAGGCCCTAGACGCACCTCGTCCTATGCCCAGCAAGGAAGAAAACGAGGCAGAGTACATCCAGTACAAGGAACGCAGCCGTACCTCCTGGGCGCTGCTGGCCGCCTTAGCGCTGGTAGTGATTCTGGCAGTGGTGTTTGCCTTCTCGAACCTGCTGGGTCTGTCTAACGTTTCCTTCGATGAGGATGATGGTCCCGCCGCTTCGACAGTGCCCACGGTCACCTCAACCCAGGGACAATAGTTACCGCCGCTAGTTAAGTTAGCTGCCCCTAGTTGATAGGGCGCAGCTAACATTTGTATTGGGAACATTCGGACCTAGGTCTCGGTTGTACCTGCCAACAAACATTGAAGAACAGGAGCAGCATGGTTCACGACGTCGTTATCGTAGGTTCCGGACCTGCCGGTTACACCGCCGCTATCTACGCGGCCCGAGCCCAGCTCAAGCCGGTGCTGGTAGCAGGCGCCGTGACTGCCGGTGGCGCCCTAATGAACACCACTGAGGTGGAAAACTTCCCCGGTTTCCCTGAGGGTATTCAGGGCCCTGACCTGATGAACAACATGATGGAGCAGGCTGAGAAGTTTGGCACCGACATCCGCTATGAGGATGTGGTCAAGCTGGAGCTGGCTGGCGAGGTAAAGCGCGTGCATCTAGAAGATGAGGTGCTTGAGACCCGCACCGTCATCTTCTCCACCGGTTCGGCTTACCGCAAGCTGGGCTTGGAGGAAGAGGATAAGTACTCCGGTCACGGCGTTTCTTACTGCGCTACCTGTGACGGTTTCTTCTTCCGCGACCAGGACATCATTGTGGTGGGTGGCGGCGACTCCGCTATGGAAGAGGCAACCTTCCTAACCACTTTCGCTAAGTCTGTGACTGTGGTGCACCGCCGCGACGAGCTGCGCGCCTCGGCTGCTATGGCTAAGCGCGCCCTGGAGAACCCCAAGATTAACTTCGCTTGGAACTCGCGCGTATCGGCACTGCATGGTGAGGGGGCGCTAGAGAGCGTAACCCTAACCGACACGGTTACCGGTCAAACTCGCGAGCTGGAGGCTACCGGGCTGTTTGTTGCCATTGGTTCCAGCCCGCGCAGCGAGTTGGTGTGTGACCAGCTGGAGCTGGATGCCGCCGGCTATGTGGTGGTTTCTCACCCCTCCACCCGCACTAACGTCCCCGGTGTCTTTGCTTGCGGCGACGTCGCAGACCCCACCTACCGTCAGGCCATCACTGCTGCCGCCTCGGGCACCCGCGCCGCTCTGGACGCCCAACACTACCTGGCTGAACTGAACTAACTACCCGCCTGATAACTAGCGTGGGTTTGCGCCCACAATCCTTTCAATCTCTACTAGGCTAGAAACAGCTATCAAATACAAGGAGAACAACATGTCGAACGCTCTCGCAGTTACTGACGCTACCTTCCAGGACGAGGTCATCAACTCTGACAAGCCCGTAGTGGTGGACTTCTGGGCCACCTGGTGCCCGCCTTGCCGTCAGATGGCTCCGGTGGTTGACGAGGCCGCTAAGCAGCTTGAGGACGTCAAGTTTGTGAAGGTGGACGTGGATGCCAACCCGCTAAGCGCCGCCAAGTACGGCGTGCGTTCCATCCCGGCCTTCCTGGTGTTCCGTGACGGCGAAGTCCGCCACGAGTTCGTGGGTTCGCGCCCCAAGGCTAACTTCGTGGAAGAGGTCCAGAAGGCCGCCTTCCCCAACGCCTGAGCTGCACACACAGGCAATTTCAGACAAATACAGGCAATTTCATCCCTTCCCTATAAAAATTCCATGGGGTTTTATAGGGAAGGGATGATTTGTCAGTTTTTGTGCTCAGCCCCTTACGCCCACCTCCCTTAAGCACTAAATATCGACGACGACGTCGCCCGCCAGCCCCACTTTTGCCTTACGCCTCAGCCCTATACCGCCACACCCCAGCTAGCTCATTTATGACTGGTTCATTTCTAACCAGCCTTGTTTCTAACCGGTCTACTTCTGGCCGGCCCACTTCTAAACCAGTTAACCTCTGGCCAGCTCATTTCTGGCACTTTCACTTCTAGCCGGTCTACGTCTCAACCCAAACCCAACCCACCTCTCAACCCACATCTCAGCTCACTTGCCGATCCCACCATTCCCCCACATTCAGCCAGCCACACAATAAACATCGTGTTTCACGTGAAACACACACGCCACACACACCCCGCGCAGCCGTCGGCCTCTATGCTGCCGCACTTCGCACAGCTGCCACCTGGCGCCGCCCCTCACAGCAAACGCGGCCCGCGCACGCCGTCGCCGTCGGCCCGCACCACAACCATCATCCCTGCACCCCAGCCCCGCAGTCTAACCCAAGCACCCAACCGCACCGCCGTCGCCCCCGCGCCCACAACCCCCAGCACTGCAACCCCAAGCACCCCAACACTTACGCCCTCAGTGCTTTCCCCCATTACCTAACGGCACCAACGTGGCAGAATTAAAGCTACGCGCGCCTGGGCACAACCAGCCCACCAGCGCTTACGAAAGGAACCACCGTGACTGAGAATCAAAGAGGTAACCGACTCGACCCCTGGCTAGACTCCTACGCAGAGCGAGCCGCAGGGCTGCGCGAGTCAGAAGTGCGTTCCTTATTCTCGGTGGCATCGCGCCCGGAGGTAGTTTCACTGGCCGGCGGGATGCCCAACCTCAAAGACCTGCCCATGGCTGACATCGCTGAAGCCACCAAGCAGATGCTGCTACGTGACGGCTACAAAGCCCTGCAATACGGCAATGGTAAGGGCCTGCCGCAGCTGGCAGAGCAGCTCACTGAAGTAATGGCTTATGAGGGTATCGAGGCTGACAGCGCCAACATCCTCATCACCACCGGCTCCCAGCAGGCCGTGGACCTAATTACCGAAATCATGATTAACCCGGGTGACGTGGTGGTCTGTGAGGCCCCCTCCTACCTGGGTAGCCTGGGTATTTTCCGCGCCTATGAGGCTGAGGTAGTGCAGAGTCCTATTGATGCCGACGGCGTCATTCCCCAGGCCCTGGAAGAAACTTTCACTCGCCTGGAGCGCGAGGGCCGCAAGGTTAAGTTCTTCTACACCATTCCCAACTACCACAACCCGGCCGGGGTGTGCGTTAGCGAGAAGCGTCGCCCGCAGATCGTGGAGATTTGCAAGCGCCACCACGTACTGATTGTGGAGGACAACCCCTACGGCCTACTTGGTTTTGACGGGCGCATCTACACTTCGTTTAAGAACCTGGCTCCTGATCATGTGGTGTATTTGGGGTCTGTCTCTAAGATTTTTGCTCCCGGTTACCGCGTGGGCTGGGCCTGTGCGCCGTCGGCAATGTGCGAAAAGCTGAAGCTAGCCTCTGAGTCTGCGATCCTGTGCCCCACCTCTATGGGCCAGTATTCGATCTCCATGTACCTAAGCGAGTTTGACTGGCGCAACCAGATTTCCACTTTCCGAGGCATGTACCGCTCGCGACGTGACGCCATGATTCAGGCGCTTAACGACTACCTGCCCATGTGCCAGTGGAATGTTCCCGAGGGCGGTTTTTACACCTGGGTTAAGTTGCCGCAGGGCCTGGACGCCAAGGACATGCTGCCGCGCGCGGTAACTAACTTGGTGGCTTATGTTTCGGGTACCGCCTTCTACGCCAACGGCGAGGGCCGCGACCATATGCGTCTGTCCTACTGCTACCCCAATGAGCAAGATATTCGTGAGGGCGTGCGCCGCATCTCTGAGGTAGTTAACCGCGACCTGGAGCTGGTTTCGCTGTTTGGCACGGCCAAGCGCCCCGCTCCCGGGCAGCACTAGTCGCCGGGTCCCTGGTTACCAGCTTGCCCCGCCCGCCCCGGCGCCCGTCAGCTTGCGAGACCGTCACCGGACACCCGGGTCCCGCTTACCCCTATTTAAATTTTTAGCCGTATAGAAAGGCCTTTCATGACACAGCAATTGCGTGTGGCCATCATTGCCGGCGGCCTCAACCACGAGCGCGAGGTTTCGCTGCGCTCGGCTCACCGCGTAGCTAGGGCGCTGCGCGAGGCCGGCCACGAAGTTAATACTTTCTGCCCTGACGCCTCTCTGCTGGCGTCTTTGCGCAGCTACAACCCGGATGTGGTGTGGCCGCTGGTGCACGGCTCCACGGGCGAGGATGGCAGTTTGCAAAACATTCTGCTGGCCCTGGAGGTGCCATTTGTGGGCACGCACTCTGATGGCTGTCAGCGCGCCAGCTACAAGCCCACCGCTAAGGCTGGGGTGCGTACGGCGGGTGTGGCCACGCCTGATTCACTGACCCTGCCGCAGTCTTTCTTCAACCAGCTGGGTGCCAATGAGCTGCTGGATTTGGTGATTGCGCACCTGGGTCTGCCGCTGGTGGTTAAGCCGTTCCAGGGCGGCTCGGCGTTGGGGGTTTCTTATGCCGACGACGTCGACTCGCTGCGTTCTGCGATGGTGGAGTGTTTCGCCTATTCTGACAACGCCTTGATTGAGGTGTTTGTGGAGGGCGTGGAGGCTTCCGTTTCGGTGGTGCGTGACGGCGACGGCGTAGCTCGGGCCCTGCCTACGGTGGAGATTGTTACTGACGGCTCCTACGACTACGATGCCCGCTATAACCCTGGGCGTAGTGAGTTTTTTGTGCCTGCGCGTTTGGATCAGGCGCGTGACGACGCCGTGCGTGAGGCGGCGGTCAAGGTTCACGAGACTTTAGGTTTAGGGGCGCTGTCGCGCTCTGACTTTATTGTCGACGCCGAGGGCACGCCTTGGTTCATTGACGTGAACGTGGTGCCGGGCATGACTGAGACTTCACTGCTGCCGCTGGCAGCTGAGGTGGATGGTAACTTCACGCAGCTGTGCCAGCAGCTGGTGCTAGCCGCCTACAACAACTATCAGGGCGAGGGTCAGGACGCCCAGTAGCCGCTAGCGCCCTTGGCCAGCGCCGGCACACTTCCCTAACGGGAGCCGAGTCAGCTTGCCCGGCCGCAAAGCTTCGCGCACCGGGCGCAGCAAAATACCGACTACATAGCCTGCGTTGGGGGTGAGTGTTTCACGTGAAACACTCACCCCCAACATTTTTTGCCCGCACCCCAGCCACCCTGAAATTTGGTATTTAGTAAAGTAGGCCCTGGCAGATAATTGTCTAGACTGCAAGACTTGTCTCATCGACTATCTTCTAGACGAAAGACCTAAACGCTATGGCAGCTAAATCAGCTCACACTCTTTCACCGCCTAGCGCTGAACCACATACGTCCAAACAGGCAGGTAAAGTCTCGCTTATTGCCGTGTCACTGATGCTGTTTTCGATGTTCTTCGGAGCCGGAAACTTGATCTTCCCACCAGTTATGGGCGCCCAGGCGGGCACTGCCTTCACTCCCGCAATTACCGGTTTTTTGATCGGCGGTGTACTACTACCGGTTATCTCTGTTTTTGCTATTGCGGTGGCCGGAGCTGACCTGCGCGACCTTTCCTCGCGCGCCGGTAAGGTGTTTGGGGTTATTTTCCCTTCGGCAGTTTATTTGTCGATTGGTGCTATTTACGGCGTGCCGCGTACCGGTGCGGTTAGCTATTCAACCGCTATAAAACCGATTATTAATAGCGAAGGTATTTTGCCTTCGATTATTTTCAACGCTGTGTTTTTCACCGTGGCAGTGCTGCTTTGCTGGCGTGAAGGCAAGGTGGTTAATTACTTGGGTAAGATCCTCACCCCGGCCTTGCTGCTACTGCTGGTTCTGCTGGTGACGCGCGCGCTGAGTGTCTTTGAGACCAGCCCTGCCGCTCCCCGGGGTGATTACACCACGCAGCCGATTAATGCCGGTTTGTTATCCGGCTATATGACGATGGACTCTGTAGCTGCTTTGGCTTTCGGTATCGTGGTGGTTAACGCCTTCACTTTTGGCCGCACCGGCATTTCCCGCTCGGGGGCCACCACCCACACCGGCATTGCCGCGCTGATCGCTGGCGCCCTGCTGGCCACAGTTTATGTGGGCTTGGGTTTTGTGGGTCAGTTGATGCCTAATGGGGCTAGTTATAGCGACGGCGCCGCCCTGCTTTCGGATGCGTCGGCACTGACTATGGGCTCGGTTGGTAGGTATGCCTATGGTTTGACGGTGTTGTTGGCTTGTATGACGACGGCGGTGGGCTTGTTGGCAGCCTCAGCTGAGTTCTTTAATCGGCTTATTCCAAAGCTTAGTTACCGGGCGTTGCTGATTGTTTTTGCGGTGATTGGTTTCGCCTTTGCTAGCTATGGTTTGGAGACTCTGCTTAAGATCTCAGCTCCGCTGATTACTTTCCTGTACCCCATTGCGATTGCTTTGGTGTTTGCGACTTTGCTCAGCCATGCTTTGCGTCTGCGCAGTAATTTCATGTTCACTTTCGCTGCGTGGGGCGCAACCCTGTGGTCGGCACTCACCTTTGTCAGCGAGCATGTTAAAGACGTGCCGGCGCTAAATGATTTTCTAGCTCTCTCCCCCGGCCAGGGTGCGCAGCTGGGTTGGATCCTGCCTACGGCATTGGTGGCAGGCTTGGGGCTGATTGTGGATCTATCGCGCGCTAAAGCCTAAGACAAACTCCCGCGAGCTATGGCTCGCGGGAGTGGCTTTTTTGATCAGCCTCAATTGGAGCTGGTTTTAGACCAGCCTCCATTCGGTTTAGAGCAGTCTCCGCCCGGTTTAGACCAGCTTCCATCCGGCTGCCCGGCTGCGGGCCTGCCAGAAGGCCCGGTATTGTCCATCACTTTGGCTATAGAGCTCGGCGTGTGTGCCTACCTGGGCTACGCGGCCAGAGTGGTCAAGCACAATGATCTGGTCTGCAGCGGTAATGGTGTCGAGTTTATGGGCGATGACAATGAGGGTGGCGTTGCGTCGCAGCGCATCCATGGCGTCGGTGATGTGGTTTTCGTTTTCGGGGTCCAGCGCGCTGGTGGCCTCGTCGAAGAGAACAATGGGGGCGGCTTTGAGCAGGGCGCGGGCAATGGAGACACGTTGACGTTCGCCGCCCGATAGGGCGCGGCCCCCTTCACCTACACGGGTGTTCCACCCTAGTGGTAGACGCTCAACGATTTCGTCGACGCCGCTTAGGCGGGCTACTTCTTTAACGTCGTCGTCGCTAGCATCGGCTCTACCAATGCGTACGTTAGCTTCGAGTGTGTCGTCGAAAAGATATACATCCTGGAAGACTAGCGATAGCTGGGCCATGAGCTGGGCAGTGTCCCATTGACGCACGTCGCGTCCCCCCACACTCACGCTGCCGGCGTCGACGTCGTAGAAGCGAGCAACCAGGCGCGCGATAGTGGTCTTACCACAACCTGAGGGGCCCACGATCGCCGTCATGGTTCCCGGCACAACCTGGAAGGAAACGCCGCGCAGGACGGGGTGGTCGGCTTCGTAGGCGAAGGACACGTCAGTAAGGGCCACAGCGGAACCAGAGCAGGCCGGGTCCTGATCGCAGCTGGCCGGATCATGATTGGAACTGGTCGGGTCCTGATCGCAGCTGGCTGGAAGGATTGGCAGTTCGGGGGCGCTAAGGACCTCGTGGCTTAGATCCAACACTGGGCGGCGGGTTTCAAAGGCGGAGGCTAGCGTCCCAATATCGACGAGGATCTGCGTAAAACGTAAAAGCAGACCAATCGAGACAATCGCCTCCACAGGGCTGACGCTACCGCCCACCGCCAGCAGCCCAATCACAATAATCAGTGAAACCACGACCACCTGAGCGGCCATCCCGTTGACAACCTGACCGATGGTTTCACGTATCAGTGAGCGCCGCGCGGCTTTCCCATAGGTGTCCTCGGCCCGCTCAAGCGGATCATAGGAGCTGGAGCGCCCACACGCGCGCAGGGCTCCCTGCTTGGTTGCATACTCTACGATGCGGTGAGACAGCTCTTGGGCGGGAGGTTCTTTAAGCGCAGATCCAGAATTCAGGCAGGTGCGGGACACCCACACTCCCCCAGCGATGACGGGAATAGCTAGCACACACACCAGCCCCAGAGCCGGAGAGAACACAGTGATACCCACAAGCATCGTCAGTGAAGTGACGATCGCAGCGATGAAGGGCGAATACATGTGCGCGAACATCTCGCCTAACAGCATTAGTTCACGTGAAACCAGGCGTGACATCTTTCCGGCCGTGTCCGCCCGGAAAGAGCCCAGCGGCAGGGAGGCTACCTTGTCACCGATTGCGCGGTGCATATTGGATAGGAAGTCGAAGGAGACCATATAGGAGCGCATAGCTAGCAGGTATTCAGTGATGAAAGAAGCTAGAGCGCACAGCGCCAGTACGATGAGCCAGGCAGTTAGGTTCATGCCCCAGGCTGGCCGCCCTGAAGTTAAGGCAATTGCGGCCGGGATGAACGCGATCAAGGATAAACCTCTAACCACGCCAACAATGCAGGAAAGCGCCGTCACCTGCCTGAAATTAGTGCGTCCCGCAGCAGACAGTGGTTCACGTAGTCGTGATATAAGCTCAAACATGTCAGTGTCCTTTCACTGCGCTCATGCGACGCATGTATGGGTGGTCGGCGAGTTGCTTGGGGGTGCCTTGCGCAATGAGACGGCCCGCCTCAAGGATGGCAATCTGATCGACGCCGGCAATTGAGGTAGCACGGTGGGCGATCACCAGGACTGTCTTGCCTTGGACCAGTCGGGTCAGGGCTGCTTGGATATCGGCTTCAGCTTCCGGGTCTGTGAAGGCTGTGGCCTCATCAAGTACAAGGATGGGGGCGTCTACAAGCAGGGCGCGGGCAATCGCAATACGCTGAGCTTGGCCGCCTGAAGGATGCGCATCCTGGCCGATGACAGCGTCAAGACCTTGAGGTAGGCCACGCACATAATCATCTATGCAGGCAGCTTTCGCAGCAGCCCAGATTTCCTCATCGCTGGCCTCGGGCATACCGAGCGCAATATTGTCACGCACGGAAATATCAAGAAGTTGCGGGTCTTGAAGTACAAACGAGACATGCTTGTAGAGAGCATTTGGGTCGACGTCACGCAGATCTACACCCCCAATACGGATCCTGCCTTGGTCCGGGTCAGCAAAGCGCGCAACCAGTGTGGCCAGGGTGGACTTACCAGAGCCAGAAGAACCCACCAGCGCAGTGATACTACCTTCGGGCACGCGCAAACTTACATGGTCTAAGGCGAGCGTAGGGCCGTAGGAGAAGCAGACGTCGTCGATCTCAATATCCGCCGCTTCAGGCACCAAAGTGCCAGTGGCAGGCAGGGGATTCACAGCAAGCAGGTTAACGATACGCAGCGCAGCCGCGCCGGCAATCTGGTATGCCCAAGCCGTTGTTCCCAGCACCTCGATAGCCGCCGGGATAACCAGGGCGATAAGCGCGCAGGTGATGACCTGAACCGGGCTGACTGCACCCGTGGCCGCCAGCGCCGCCCCTCCCGCCGTCGAAATAAGCAGAATCAAGGAGGGAGACACACTGGCCTGCCCCAATGCGGATCCCTTCAACATGGGGTCGCACCACTCGCGGTAGAAGCGTGAAAATTCCTCAGCAGCCCGGGTGAAACGCTGGTGTGAACGCCCCACAGTCCCGAAGGCTTTAACCACGCTAATGCCGGAGACGAACTCAACCATGGTGGCTGACACGCGCGTGAGGTGACGGTCCATCTGCGCCGTCTTATCCCCCATACCTCGCAGCATCCACGCATATATGAGGCCATAGATGGGGATGGTGGCAATCGAGAGGAGTCCAAGTCGCCAGTCAACAATGAAGGCGTAGATAACTAAAGAGATCGGCGCGCTGATGGCAGCGGTGGATTCGACGGGCGCGTGGGCGATAACAGTGTGTACGTCGTGTGTGTCGTCCTGGATGGCTTTGCGCACGGTCCCTGAGTTAGTGGAGGTAAACCAGGCTAGGGGGGCGCCGGATAGAACTTTAACCATGCGAGAGCGCACGATGTGCCCAAAACGCAGGTCCGCGAAGTGGGTGATGCTTACGGCCACAAAGTAGATTCCGTAGCGGGCCCCAAAGGCACTGATAAGCCACATCAGTAGGTCCATAACCTCGCCGCGATCAGGTGAGACGCCCGCCTGGGCGGCAGCCAGCAGTACCTGGCCAAGTTGAACGAGGATAACGTAGGGGGCCACCGCGAGCGCCCCATAGAGAACCCCGAGTACCTGGGCAATGATCATGGATTTACGAATTGGGGCGGTTAGCTCTTTGAAGGCGCGTTTGCCTGCCAGGTAGGCGGCGCGTGGATCGTCGCCCTGCGTGCCCTGGCTGTTTTGTGCACTGCCCTGCGCGCCCTGGCTGTTTTGTGCACTGCTCTGCGCTTCACATAGGCAGGCAGTTTGCTCTGCCTTGCTCTCATCTTGGTTAGTGGTCATTGTTGGTCTCCTTCGCGGGCGCAGTTGATGCCCGTTGCTGTGAGCGTGATTAGTCGGTCTGCGCAGGCTGCGGCAAACTCGCCGTCGTGGGTAACAACGACGACGGCGGCCCCCTCGTCCGCGATACGCCGCAGGGTGGCGGTGATTGAATCTAGGTGCCTGGCGTCCACCCCTGAGGTGGGTTCGTCGAGGATGACGATGGGTCTACCGGTTGCGCGGGCGGCGGCGATAACCAGGCGCTGTTTTTGCCCACCCGATAGGCTCAGTGGGTGGCGCTCGCCTAGGTTAGCTAGGTCGAAATCAGCCAGTAGTTGTTCCCCACTTTGTCCGCTGGCGTGTGAGGCACCAATTGTTAGCTCCCCGGCGAGGGTGTCGGAGAAAAGTTGGCGGCCGGTGTCTTGCATGACTAGGGCGCAGGCTGAGCGCCGGGTTTTGCGTGAGGCGGGCACGCCATCCAGGCTGATGCTGCCTGAGCTGGGGGCGGCTAGCCCGCACAGCACCCGCACTAGGGTGGTTTTGCCGACGCCGTTGGCTCCCGCAATGCAGGTGATCTGCCCGGCTGGGAAGTCGGCGTCGAGCCCTTCAAAAACCGGGCTGGCACCGTAGGCAAAGCTCAGCCCTCGACATGACAGGCGTATCTGGCTTGGGGTGGCTTCCCTGTTTTCCTGGTGGCCCGCCTGTTTTTCCTGGCGGTCCGCCTGGCCCTGCCCCACCCAGGTTTCGGGCGGGCCAGGATCCACAAGCGTGCGTAGCCCCAGCGAGCGACGCTGCGCCTGCCCCATAGAGAAGAACTCTGCGCCACTCCAGCGCCGCGTCACCCTACCGCCTTCCATGAGCAGCACCTGATCGGCCAGGTCGCGCAGGAAGTGCAGGCGGTGCTCAACGACAACAATCGTTAGGCCCTGCTCTTTAAGTACTTTCAGGGCCGCTCGCACCTCACTAATCGCGGCGGGGTCAAGGTTTGAGGTGGGCTCATCTGCCAGCAGTACGGGGGCGCCGCTGGCCAGTGCGCAGGCCAACGCCACCTTCTGCAGCTGCCCACCCGAGAGGGTTGTAAGCTTGCGCTCCAGCAGGTGGCTGATGCCCATGAGCTTGGCGGCGCGTTCGCTTTGCTGACGCAGTGTGGCGCGCTCGCGACCATAGTTTTCTCCGCAGAAGGCTAGTTCTTCGGCAACTGTGTCGCAGAAGAACTGGGTGCGGGGGTTTTGAAAGACTGAGGAGCATAGGTGCCCGACGTCGGTTAAGGCGACGTCGGCGAGGTTACGTCCGTTGATACGCACCACCCCGCCTAACTCCCCTGGAGTCATTTGTGGGACCAGGCCGGTTAGTGCCTTCATGAGGGTTGATTTGCCGCAGCCTGAGGCCCCGCAGACCAGGGTGAGGCTGCCGGCGTCAGCTGACAGATCCACGTCTTTCAAGGCTTCGACGCGGTCTCCCGTTAGTTCACTTACGTAGGAGAAAGATAGGGATGCAACATCAATCATGGCAGGATTCCCAGGTAGCAGCAGTATTCAAGGGCAATTACAACGGCGATGCAGGCAAGGGCTAGTGCGTCCCAGCCTGTGGCGCGTAGCTGCATAAGGCTGGTGGGGCGCGTAGAGCTGCCTAGGCCGCGAACCACACTGGAGGCCGCTAGGTCGTCGGCCACGCGCGCGATAGACGAAAGCAGTGGCACTAGGAATTGCTCAGCGATCACGAGTGGGTGGCGTAGCACGCCACGTGTGCTCAGGTCGACACCGCGCATCTGCATCGCTTCACGGATGGCGACCGCCTCCGCCCCTACTGTGGGGATTACCCGGAAGGCAACCACCAGGGCATCAACGAAGATGCGCGGCAGGTGAATGGCGCGCAGGGCGGCTTTCATCTGTCCGATCCTGGTGGTGCGGTACACGTACAGGGCCAGGCCGAAGCCCGCGAAGAAACGCGCAAACCAGTACATGATTGCCGCGCAGGTGCCGATTGTGAGCGCCACGGGATGCGGCCAAGCTGCTGACTGCATCCAGGTAACCAGGAGGGGAGAGCCCAGGTAGATCACGTCGCAGATGAGGCATCCAAAACCTATACGCAGCGCAGACTTGGTACTTACCTCCCAGGCCAGGGCGGCCACAACCAGCACCTGCACGGCGATGAGCGTCGTCGTGGGACTTGCCCGCATAACCAGCGCGTTAAGCACCAGCAGGGCCAGCAGCTTTGTGCGCGGATCCAGCCGGCTTGGCGACTCACCGGGGGCGGACTCGGCCGGCGAAATCTCAGGCAACGCCGGCCTTAGCGAAGTGCTTGCGTAGCAGGAAGCGGCCGATGAGCCCGCCGATGAACGCGATGATCATGGCGGCAACGAGCCATCCCCCAATCACTGCGGGGCTAAAGAGTGCGCGCATACTATCGGCGTAGTCCTGCCCCATTGAGGAGGCAATATCTGCGTAGTAGGAGTCGGGAGCGAAAAAGATTGGCGCAAGCGGGCCGATCATCCACAGGGAGACCAGCATGTATGCTGCGATGTTGCGAGATGCATTCAGGTAGCCACCGCTGCGAGCAACAAGGTCAGCTAGGAAACCAAGCACCAGGGTAACCGGCAAGGTAACCCATGAGTGGCCGGTTAGGACCATCAGGAGCGCAACGATACCTCCCATGATCGTGAGCGTGCCAAACATGCGCGAGCGCACCAGCATCAGCATGATGACCGGCCCATTGAGGATAAGCCCGATAATCCAGCCAACAAACATGAATGCGGGGCCGAAGAAACCCAGCATTCCCGAGCACCACATGAGGACGAAGTAAACAGCTGTGAATGCACCGATCGTGACGGCCGAGCGTGCCTTTGTAACGCCCGACCCAGTAACCTGAGACATTATCGTGACCCTTCACGAAGATAAGGTTTATATAACCTAAGTTAGGTTACCCTGTTTTGAGGTTTTCGCATGAGACTTTTAGCCCTTTACCTGCGCTTTTCTAAATGACGCTAGGATGCATCCATGCTTAGCTTGCATCGGCACCTAACAGTGACAAGGAGCCTGTTTGTGGATCTAGCCAAATCTGTACGAGCCACTAGATCTACGCGAGCTACTAAATTGAGCCACTAAATCTGTACAAGCGCTAAATCTCCGCGAGCTAAGGTTTAGCGGCAATAAGCAAAACGTAGGGGCGGCCAAGTTCATTAGAACTTGGCCGCCCCTTTTGTCAGCAGCTTGCTAGCTTGTAAACGCCCCCACACTACCTGCTGTACTAGTGCCTTAGCGCCCAGCGCAGGTGTGAGAAGGTTGCAGCTGGGCGCTGACGCTAGTTTTTGGAGGCTGAAGTTAGCGAGCCGACGATTCGGTCTAGGTCTTCGCCGCCGCTAAATTCGATGACGATTTTTCCCTTCTTGGCACCCTGGGTGACCTTCACGCGCGCATCGAAAATACCCGAGAGTTTGGTGGAAAGCTCACGGTTAAGCACTGCGCGGTTACGGGCCTTAACCTTGGTCTCCCCCGCCTCAGTGGCGTCCACCTGCAAGGCCACCTGCTCTTCAGTATTGCGCACTGACAGGCCCTCATTAACGATGCGCTCAGCCAGCTTTTCCATAGCCTCGGCGTCGGGTAGACCCAGTAGAGCACGGGCGTGACCAGCAGACAGGGAGCCGTCAGTGAGTTGGTTTTGTACCGACGGCGGCAGCTTCATTAGACGCAATGTATTAGCAATCTGGGAGCGGGAGCGGGCAATGCGCTCAGCTAGCTCACTTTGGGTGCAACCAAAGTCGTCTAGCAACTGCTGGTAGGCAGCAGCTTCTTCCAGCGGGTTCAGCTGGACGCGGTGCAGGTTTTCCAGCAGAGCATCACGCAGCAGATCATCATCTGCGGTTGTACGCACAATTGCGGGAATGGTTTCCAGGCCAGCCTCGCGCGAGGCACGCAGACGCCGCTCGCCCATAACCAGCTCGTAGGCGCGTCCGCCGGGCAGCGTTTCACGTGAAACACCATCGGGCAGTAGCTCGCTTTCAGGCCAGGGGCGCACCACGATTGGCTGTAGCAAACCAACTTCTTTAATTGAAGCTGACAACTCGGCAATTTCTGCCTGATCAAAATAAGTCCGTGGCTGACGCCGGTTGGGCACAATCGCATCAACCGGAATCTCAGCGAAGCTAGTGCCGGGTACATCCACCAGCTCAACTGGCTCCGCACCCTCAGCGGCAGCAGCGGCAGCAGCGGCGTCGTCGTTAGAAACAGCGGACCCACTAGCCAACGAGAGAGTCCCACCCGTAACCGTTTCACGTGAAACACTCTTCTTACGGGAGCCTCGATCGCGGCGCGGGGCGGGGGCTAGCAGGGAGGTGACAATCTCGGAAGTTTCCGAACTGCCCGCGAAGAACAGATCCGTGGGGCGCTGGCCATCAGTGCCAGTAGCCTCAGCGGTGTTGTGCGCAGGACGGGAAACAACTTCTTGCTCGGCGGGTTCTGGGATCAATGAGGCGAGGCCACGACCTAGCCCTCGACGGTTTTTAGCCATGTCAGTTTTCCTTAGGAGCGACGCCGGGCTGGGTAATCCCGCGCATTGAAATTTCTTGTGCCAGTCGTTTGTATGCCACCGCGCCGGTTGAGCGCGGGTCCCAGGTGACCACCGGTTCGCCGTAGGAAGGGGCCTCGGCAATACGAACCGACCTAGGAATCTTGGTTTCTAGCGTGGCGTGGGGGAAGTAGGTTTTCACCTCGGATTCGACGTCGCGCGCCAACATGGTGCGCTTATCGAACATGGTAAGAGCGATCATCGATACGTGCAGAGCCGGGTTGTAAACCTTGGCAATACGATCGATAGAACGGGTAAGCAGTGCCAAGCCTTCAAGGGCGTAGTACTCGGCCTGCATGGGGATTAGCACTTCACCGGCGGCCACGAAAGCGTTAATGGTGATAATGCCAAGTGAGGGCGGACAGTCGATAATCACGTAGTCCACGCGCTTGCCGCCGCTACGGTTTACCTCAATGAGGTAGTTGCGAACTGCTTCGCGTAGTCGTGATTGGCGCCCGACGGCCTCTAATAGATCAATCTCCACTGAAGAAAGATCAATATTGGACACCACTACCTGTAGGTTCTCCCCTAGCTCGGTAACCTTTGCTACCTGGCTAATGGGTTTACCTTCCACTATCACGTCATAGACGGAAGGTTCACCCTCGGGGTGTTCCAGCCCGAATGCGGTGGAGGCGTTACCCTGCGGGTCAGCGTCAATAAGCAGTACCCTTAGGCCCGCTTCGGCTAGTGCCGCAGCTACGTTTACCGCAGTTGAAGTTTTGCCGACGCCGCCTTTTTGGTTAGCGACGGCGATAACTCGGGTCTGGGTGGGTGCAGCAAAGCCTAGCTCACGCACCTTCTCCAGGGCGGTGGTATCAGCCTTGAGTTGGTCGAAAATGGATGAGCCGGACACTTTGCTCCTCACGAGTGCGATCAGATCAGGACTAAAGTTTACGCGATCGACGCCCTCACAAAGGTCAGGCGCACCAAAAAATAATACAGTTGTTTCACGTGAAACAACATGCAACAGACTGAGCTCCCCAGTCACACCAGTCACACAGTTAACAAGTAGAACTGCTGGAGCACAGACATAAAAGCCACGCCTAGATGAGCGCAGCCACTACTTCACTATGCACATAAAACTAGTGGGGCCCGGCACTGCCGGACCCCACTAGTTAGCAATCAGTTAAATCACTGGCTGATAGTGCAGAGCTCATCCCCGCGTGAGCGGGGAAAACATTAAAGGATCCATGAAACCATGCCAGCATCGGGGCTCATCCCTGCGTGAGCGGGGAAAACATCGAACCCCAAGTATTAACTTTCCCAGTAGGAGGCTCATCCCCGCGTGAGCGGGGAAAATTCTTAGTCCACCATTATACTGCGCAGAATGCCCAAATTTTGGAAACTGGAGTTCGCGGTTTTTAGCACCCTAGATCAACCTCATCGCACTACGCTCTGCAACATTTCAAAACAAAAGCGAGG
>ERZ773046.371-NODE-371-length-30124-cov-11.367289_pt1 | contig 30124 bp, 39 predicted proteins | sample MGYA00580634_ERZ773046 | MGnify/ENA primary metagenome ERZ773046 (study PRJEB29015, sample SAMEA2738127) | human oral metagenome | biome: human oral; feature: human-associated habitat; material: saliva | place: China | collected 2159 ... | reverse complement strand
CATTTTCTTTCCTTTCGTTGTGTAGCCCTTCCTGGCTACATTTATAGTATATCACCCCCTACCGACTAAACCAAGCCAATAGAGGGTGATATTTGCTACATTTATTTATTGAATAAGTTAACCTGCAAAGAAGCCACAGATAAAATTAGATTTTTTTGAGACTTATAGTCTATTCCACCTGAGCCTTCGCTATTCAAAATCCACTCAGCAACACTCGCTATGCATTTCCTGTGAACGTTATCCGCGCCAGATGTTTTACCGTAAAAATCGCAGCTAGAAATCTCAGAAAGAATCGTTGTCGCCCTATCCGACAGATCGTAATTGACCCATCCATAATGCGACATATCCAGATAGTCCAGAAGCTTTATAGTGTCGTCAATCCCATTCTTGTGCGGTGCACGCCACGCATATTTCATGATATTTCCTAGATAAAATGGAAGCTCATGAATGAAATCAGTTAGCTTGTGTCCGTCGATTTCTTGGTAGTTGTTAGACAATTGGTCGTCTCCCAGCAGCTAGTAGACCCTGATTCCTTGCGATGCGCTCGCGCCGCGCTTGCACCCATACTTCGTAGTACCGTTTAGTTAGCTCAGTGCTGCGATACTCGTTAGGGTCTGTTATTCGCTCTTCCTTATACTTGCGTTTCTCCTGCCTCTTGCGGCAAATTGAGCAGTCTGGATTTATTTCCGACATGTCAATTCCACACCCTTTACATTTAGGTGGTTCTGGTGCTTTATATCGTATGTCGCCTACGATTTTCCATTTGCGGTGCCGGTTGTTGCACTGCGTGCACCCCTTTGTTCTTTCCTCACGCGGGCACCCGCATGTACCGCAGTGGGTTGTGTATTCTTTTCCAGCCATTTTAGATTACCGCCGTTGCTACTAGTTTGAATTGGTGAAATTTCTTGACGTGCGCATCAGATGCTTGCACGATCCCTTGGTGCGTGTTCATAGGTTTCATGGTTCCGCACACGCTGCAATCTGCATACCATTTACCGTCATGCTTCCGAGACTTTACCTTGGCTTCATGGGTTATGCCGATCATGAAAACATTGAAGACTAGACAGAAGTCTTGTATAGCCTGTGCTGTGCTTGCGTCTCGCAGCTTCCCGGTTGCGCCCAGTAAATCTTCTGTTGTTATCACTGTTAGCTTGCGCGTGCGTTCATTTGCTGCGAGCTTCTTAGGTAGCGAGAATTTCTTGCGTATAGCACCTGGCTTGAGTGCCTTTAGCGTACGCGAGTGTCCTTGCTCATTGAAGAACATTTCGTCAATGTCTTTTGCTACCAGGTAGCTTTTCCCGTCTAAGGCTGTGATTACTCGCAGTGTTTTTCCTGTGAACCTGTTTTGGAGTAGGTATCCTACTGTCATTTTTTCTTTTCCTTTCCTATATCTCTAGTGTATCACCCCCTACCAATTAAACCAAGCTGGGAGGGGGTGAAATATATCACTAAATATCCCTAATGTTCGACCATTCATATACATCTTGCGGGTCAAAAAGCCGATCATTGCCAGAAGTCCTAAACGGCTTCAACTTACCAGATGCGCAAGCCTTACGCACACCGTTCGGAGTCATTTCCTCCATCTCTGCAACCTCTCGGACAGTCAATAGAGTGCTAATAATATTCTCCGGATTATCAGGCGAAATCATTTCACGAATGCGGTCAACCTCGTCATGCAGGTCTTCAAGGTGCCCAATATTCTTATCCGTGAGTTCATCAGCAAGCAGCTGAATATTCTTGAGTGCTACACGCAAATCTTGCAGATCGGACATTATTTCTTCCTTTCGTATGGGCTGAAAAATATTTCAAGCCTCGGGTTTTCTCTGTCTATTCCTCCGTGGTGGAGGTGTGCGCCATCCAGATACTCGAATGAGTCATCTGGAAGCATCCCCGCATCTATCATCCCGTCTATGATGGCTTTGGCTGTTGGGTAGTAATTACCAGGGTCGTACCGACCGGCGCGTGGACGGTAAATATACACATTACATGTGACTGGTGGCTCCAAGGGTGGTGAGTCTTTCACTGCCTCATACCCTGCCTGTCGCCAGTATTTGGACGATTTCTGTCTAGTGCGCCAATGCTCAGACATTAGCTTATTTATCGACAGCAGCGGATGGCTATCCGGTATCTCAATGACTACTTTCATTAGGATACTTTGCGCGTGCCTACCTCGTAATCCTCGACTGTGCAAAATTCCTCACCAACATAGGCGCGGTACACAGCCACCTCGGTTAGGGCTAGTTCATGCCCGTCTGGTACAAGCTCAGCTAATTCTTTGGCTAGATACTTCTCTAGGGACTTGATAATTTCCTGGTGCCCATCGATAATCTGCTGCCAGTACCGCGACGAATCGAACACGGTGCCGTCTTCGACCTGCACTCGCGCAAGCCCATTCTTTATGAAGCTTTCGGTGGCTTCTACTACCTTTTTGCCGCTCTCGGAATCTTTTACAAAGGGCATGTCTTCCAGTAGTTCTACCCATGCGGCTTTTTTGTCCTGGCGGTAGGTTAGGCTGATTGCGCCTTCGAGTGTTTCGCTCATTTTCTTCTTTCCTCTCGTTCGATACCTCAAGTGTATCATGCAATACCAGTAATGCAAAGCTGATTTTGCATGAGGTGCATCACATATTCTCTAGTGCTCGCATCTGCCTATCACGCTCACGCTCCACCACGCCACGACGCATAGAACCTGTCTCTGTCTTGCCAAAGCTACGCACAAGCGCCCGCAACTCAGGCGGCGGCGGAACGGATTCAATCTCACGCGGCGCACACGGGGCACTCAAGACACGCAAATCAACCTCACTGCGCACAAACTCAGGTACAGCAGCATATGCTCGCTTCCATGACTCATACACGCGTACAGCAGCCTCGTAATCCTGCTTATCCTCAATTTCAAGAGACTTGAATTTGGCTGCGAGGCGCGAGCACCTTCCAAGCGCACCGTCAATCTCGGCCTTCATTTCCTGCCAGGTCTCCAAAATATCCCCAGGCTGGAGTATGGATATGCGCCGTGTTGAATAAAGCCTCTTTTGCACCTCGCGGGCGTACTTGTCTGGCACCTCCGCGCAAATCTCTGCCCACACCATAAGGATTTCATCGGGCAGTGGCTTTAGGCGCTGATCTAGCCCGGCGGCGATCATGTAGAGCGCTCGCATTGTATTTAGCTCCATTGGGTAATTTCCTTTCGATTTTCTTCAAAGCGCTGTGCGGCGATTTGCGGGGCGCTTTTTAGGGCGGATAGGTCGTAACCCATTTGAGCCGCTTTTTGCTCCCATTCGGTCACCTGTGGCTTCCGAGAGGGGAATACTGCCGCTAGGTCGTCCTCCCATCCGCGACGATTGAGCCAGGTGGACGGGTGAGGAACATATTTCAGCTCTGTGCCGCTCTGTGCGAATGCTGCTGCGTATGCCCGCATGCCCTCGATAGCCTCGAATGACTCACCACGTCGCTCTACAGCCCTCCAGGCGCGCTCTGCCGCCTTTTTTCCTACCCGCCTGGGAACCAGTGCCCAAAACGTATCAAAATCGCTTAGAGGGGCGTCCTGAGGCTTCTGGGGGGTATTAACGTTGGATACCTGGACTGCTTCGCCAGCTTTTCGCCAATGCTGACGAGTATCAGGCTTGATTTTCAAGATCGCCTCAGTTTCGAGTTCATCACAATCAGTGAGCGCGCCAGCGCGTAACGTCTCTGTGGCGCAAGCCACATCATCCCCATGGGGGACTATAGGGGGTAAATTAGTATTATTAATAACTTTAGTATTAAGAGGAGTATGCAGCGAAACCGTCGATGGTTCAACCGCTGTCGGTAAACCTGACAACGGCTCACTATGTGAGACACTTGGGAGCTTCGCAACCATGGTCGAAGAACCAAATTTGCCGCCCTCGCGAGACTGCGAAATTTCCAGATACCCTAGCTCTTGCAATTCATCGATTAGAGATTTCACTCCCATGCGCCCCATACGTGATGCTTCGATCAATTCTTGGCGCGAGAGTGAGTATCCAGGCTTCTGCGCAACGATGAACGCCATAAGCCCGCGCGCACCCCATGAAAGCCTTGAATCGCGCAGGATTTGGTTTGGTACCATGGTGAAAGAGTGTTGGTAGTCGAAATGGTGTATAATATCCACTGGGACATCCTTTCTGTTTCTTATTTTCCTTTCCGGAATTGCCTCCGAGGCTTTCGCCTCGGGGGCTTTTTCGTTATCCAGTATACCACTCAAGTGCAGGAAGATACACCTGATGTATATGTGACAATAAACACACAAAATCAGCTTGCGCTTCGACCCATGTAATGCCATGATTAAATACATGAAATACATTCTGATTCACGCCGACACATTCGAGCACCTAGCGCAAAAGCTCACTAAGGTATTCCGCCAGTACGGCAAATACTGCTCATGCGCAACCGCCAAAAAAGTTGCCGAAAAGTACACCACAATCGCAGGAAACGGCATCCACGCTAAACAGCGAGGCTATGCACGAGCAATGAAATTCATCCTACACACCTCACTCGACAACCTAATCGCTGATCTGCGCTACGAAATCGCACAGCAGAAAGTAGTGAGATTCGATGCGTAAAATCAGCCTACAACCCACAGTAAGCAAAGATGGTACTGTCGAGGTAAAGCCTGCTAACACAACAGGCCTAACCTTTGAAGAGCATACACGCCTAGAAAACGCACTGAAAGAGCTAACATTCCTCAAGTCATACTCTAGCCGCCTAACCATCCGTCTAGCTTCATGGGATGCCATGGAAGCCGCATTTGAGGACTGTATAGTACGAGTCGTACCAGACGGAAAACAGCCCGCAGAAAAATACGCAGACATCCAATTCTCAATCGAGGCGAAAGATGAGTAATAAAAACATTCTCCACCACGTAATAACCGTAAAAGTCATAGGCAACACCGCCGCGCTAGACACATCCCGCCTATCGCAGGCAGCATTCAAAAACTCATACGCGCACTACTCGGCAATCACGCAGGTGCTCGACGAGTACGATATGCCGCGCACCTCAAAGATCGTATGGCGCACACAGCAAGTAGAAGACCTCATAAATATTGCGCTTAAGCGATACGGAATACAGGTACAACGCTCTAAAACAAGGCTAGAGTTGGTAAACAGAAACAGGCATGACATAATTATCCACCTGGTTCTAGAAGAGCGAGACAATGGGCAATAAACATGAGCCGCCTTATCTGCTATTCCGCTTCGATCACAAAGAGCTTGTAGTACTCTACAGGCGTAAGCAAGATGAAGATAGGCTCATATACACAATCCGTAGGTTAGCTAGTGGTGCTGTTGAAATATTCACTCGACGAGGCGACATGAAAAACAAGCCTATAGCAGCAGCAACGTTTGAACTTCCGGAGGAAAACATAGCGAATGCTATAGTTACAATGACGGATGCCAGTAAATATGTTGATATTCTAAGCGTATTGCCTTGGGAGGCTGATGTCATTGAGGGCTTTCCTGCTGATGTAGATGCACTAATTCGGGAGCGCATTCCTAGATACTATAACTAAATATGACATATATCACCCTCTATCAGCTTGGTTTAGTCGGTAGGGGGTGATACGCTAGAAGTACAAGGAAAGGAAAAGGAAATGGGAAAAGCAATCATCACCGCAATAATCATTAGCGCAGTAGTCATTGCAGCCTCAGTAATCGTATGCACCCCGACCCTGAGCATTATGGAGTTCGACGCAGAACAAATGGCATACGGAATCTTCGCAATGGCAGCCGCCGCACTAGCCGCCCGCGAATACGTCGCATGGAACACCCGAAAGGAAAAGAAATAATGGCAATTCCGCAAAGGGAAGCTCAGGCAACGGATACGTGGCTAACACCACGAAGGATTCTTGACCCACTAGGTGAGTTTGACCTAGATCCAGCATCCCCAATCGAGAATAGAGACTGGGTAGGCGCAAAGAAAACATACACAGAGCTAGAAGATGGTCTTGTGCAGCGCTGGGATGGGCGTGTATGGCTGAACCCTCCATATGGGAGAGGGATAGACAAATGGATGCAGAAAATGGCAGAACATGCTAAAAACGGCGGCGCCGGAATAGCATTCATATTCGCACGAACAGACACAAGCTACTGGCACGAGCACATATTCCCAGTAGCAAAAGGAGCATTATTCCTAGCAGGCAGGACAAAATTTTTTGACTCAAGCGGAGTAGAAGGAAAACACGCCGCACCAGCCCCATCAGTGCTTATCGCATACACTTACTCAGACCTAGACATACTAGAAAAATCAGGGCTAAACGGAAAGGTAGTAAAATTCTAATTAATAAAGACAGCTACCTATCGCTTATTCAAAGAATAGTAGACAAAGAAGCGCCACAATCTAAAATAATTAGATACGACGTAGAAGTTGGCAAGATTGGCACATTTGCAAAAGTTCAAGCTATTGACGAAAACAATATTGCTACTACGTTTTCTTGCCTACTTTACAAAAACAATTACAGAATCTTAAAAATAATAAGAAGGAGTCTATAAAAATGAAAATCAGCGAATACTGCTACAACCTACTCGTAGGAATGTGCATGCTACTGTTTATCGGCTTCACGATCGCCGCAATATTCGGAAACTACTTCGCAGCACTGCCCGCGATCATGTTCTTCGTAATCCTAAAACTCACACTCTAGAAAGGCACACTCATGAAAATCACCAAAAATATTGCAACATTCGGCTGGGTAATGCTCGGGCTATCAGCATTCCTGTTATGCGTAAACATCCTATCCGCGATGATCGGAGAAACCCTCTATGCAGACATGGCATACGTAGCAGGATGCGCCATTATCGGCATTACCTTGCTCGTACCGCACGCACTATCTGCCTATATGCAATACAAATCACACCGAATCGAGTACCAAGACGTAAAATTAGCTGATATACTGGATTAGTACCAAGTAAACAAAACTATCTATAATGGATTCAGGTATTGTTTTCTGGTTTCCGGACGAAACAAAATTATCCCCCGCACCTAAATCATGTGGCAGGTGCGGGGGATAATTCCATACTTAGCGGGCTACAGAATCACTCGGAAACTGATCCGGATTTTCGTCAACCCAACCAACGCGCGGGTCATAAATCTGCCCCGGTGCGCCACCCTCAGGTGCGCCTTCCTCACCGTAGCGGTACTGGCGGCCACCGAGAGCTTCCTTCTCCCACTGCTCACGCATAGAGTCAGCAGGGTTCGGTTTCACCTCGGACACATGCTCAGGCGCAGGATCACCGACAACACCGCGAGAGATAGCTTCCAACGCTTCGTAGAAATCAACAGCCCCTACCGCCTTGGAAACAGCTTCACTAACGTGCGAATCAACAGCATCAGACACGATACCCTCAGTATGAGCCTTTTCCCCAACAGCGTTGCGACCAAAGAAATACGCAGTAGCTCCAAGAATAAGGGTAGAAATAGCCGCCTGGACTTCACCAGGCAGCTCAATACCAAAGCGGCCAGCGATAAAGACTAGGATAGTCATCACAGCGCCAACCATAGCAACACCCATAGTCGCGGTCTTAGTTACGTTTCCTGCGTAACGTTCATTACTCATTTATTTTTTCTCCTTAGTTAGGGAAGTTACGGTACATAGCCTGCGCGTCCTGATCGAACTCAGTCTTACGCGCATCGCCCTGGGCTTCATCAGTGTAGCCGAAAATCTTACGCAAACCAGCGGCAAAAGAGCCATCAGTCATGCGGTGCGGGATACCCACACGGAATTGATTAAACAGCACCTTCACCATGCGCACACCAGCCCATGTGTTTTGGTCGATCTCTCGCACAGCTTCGGCTAGGGTGCGTCCACCAAATTCAGGTCGCTTAGTGTTGAAAACAACTTCTTCTAGTTCTTGCTTGGTTGCCATATCAAACCAATCTTTCTGAGAGCCACCGCTCCCGTTGTAGTATGCCATTGCTCGGCGTGTCATCTCGCCCTTGCTCCACGTGCCAGAGCATTCGGTAGGGAACCAATCCCGATGTTCAGTCAGCGGGATAATACGCCCCTGCTCACGCCAAATGTCAGCGATACGCTCAGCCACAGTATTTATATCACCCTCGCTCATACGCGGGTTACATTCCAGTGTAATACTCTGAGCATTACCCTTAGCGTTACCGTTAGCCCACGCCGCAGCAGAATGATCGACAATGCATCCAACGATATCGTCAGAGATAACCTCATGAGCACTCGTACCAACAGTAGGTGAGTCACAGAAGAACGCCATGACCTGCTCCCAGGTCTGCCCCCACTCAGGCTTACCCCACCAGTGTAATGTGATGTTCGTGATAACACGCGGGTACCCAAATGTTGACTGGACAAGATAGTTAGGTGTGAAATTCTTAGCATCACGGTTAGTCACATATTTATAAGCCACTACTAACCTCCTCTCTTAGCGGCACGCACAACCGGCAAAACACCAGTATGCGCCAACAATATATTATCAACTCGTTCACGCTCATGCCGCATCTCAACCCGCACGCCCTCAATGTGCGTGCGTAACTGAGAATGCTCTTCCACGCCATCAGAGATAGCTTTAGTCATTTCGCGCTGCTTCTCACCTTGCCGTGCTTGCTCCGCAAGAATCAGGTCTAGCCTGTCACGCACCGCATCCAAATCGTCACGCAAATTAGTTCCGTGATCGTTTTTCACCTGATGCTTAGCAATCTCAACATCCTTGCTGACTACATGCACTTTCTCGCCAACTGTGCTAACCTGCTCAGACAGCGTAGACAGCTTGTTAGTCACAGCTTTATACACATATATTCCTGTCATAGCTGATATGACGACAGCAGCAGACATTATTATTATGGCATCCACCACAGGATGCCCAGTTTTGGGTAGTTCAATGTTCACCCATACTCCCCCTTTTTTTGTCGCCTGAATTATACCGCTAAAACATGGAAATACCTGAATATAAAACTGCACCTGCGCTATATGTTTAGTGTGGGTGCAGTAGATACTCAAGGTAAGCTATGACGCATCATAAAACACGCCTGTAATCTCACCCCAAGTACCACCGTGCAGCTCAATACCAGAGCTAGACCGCAAATCGGAATAAGGGAACCACACCAGCCGCTCACGCGAACCATCAGCACGGATAACAGAGTAAACCATGATATTACCCTCATGCTTCAACTCAATACCCTTATCTCCTGGCTTAACATCCCGATTCTCGTAACCACGAGTCTCAGTATTAAGCCAACGAAGATCATACCCAGCCGTAGCGTTTATGTATTCGCGCCCGCTACCATCAGCCTTAGGTGCAGTAGAAACAGCGCGCTTCTCAATCGAGATAGCCGACCGCTCCCACGTGTCACCGCCACCATTAGTAGAAGCCTCAATCTTCGGCCCCTCACCAGTCCACGAAATGACAGCATACGAACCATCATTCACAAACATACCAGAAGGTGATACGAGAGACTGCTTCTGGATAGGCATGTTATTGGGTGCTTCCAAAGGTTCACCTGTCTTACTCGACACAGGACGCTCGTAAGACCTTGCCTTACCATCCGGCGATTTCAAACCAGGTGCCCAGAAATACTCACGCAGCACACCAGTTTTATAGTCGCCGTCCTTCCAGCCGCCATGAGTCCAAGTGAATACCCACTGGATAGGCTTCTCGCCAGGCTTAGGCGCATCCGCCACCTGATAGCTCAGCTGAGACCAATCAGAGTGCTTGTCACCCTTCACGGTGCGAACCTGGATAATACCAGACTGCCCCGCCCTAACAGTGAACACATGACCAGGCTGAGCAGGCGCAGGTGAAGACCCATCAATCGCGATCTGGTACCCAGTAGCACCAGCCACAGAATCCCAATTCACAGTCATATTATACTCGTTCGCGGTAACGCGCAGATTAGCAGGCGGAGGAACATTATCCGCACCAGCCACATGCTCACCATCACCGCCCACTTGTTCTCTTCAACCATCAGTACCGGGTACGATACCGTACAAATGGTCGCCAGCACGAACCAGAATAACCAGCCCACTAGCAGGAGCAGCACCATTCTTAGTCTGCCAAGTCACACCCTCAGGGTGAGTAACATTATTCAGCAGGAAAAACCAGGCAATATCCGTACCCTCAGGGATAGAATACGCACGATTATTCACAACCTGCACAGTCTCCAGCTGAGAAACACGCTTCTCAAAAGGCAGAACATTATTAATCCAAGCCTTCGCACGATCAGCAACCCACTCAGCCGGTGCCTTATCATACGGGTTCTGGTCTGGTTCATCCTCGCTACCATTACCAACAGCAAAAGTACGATCCGTAGCATATAGGTGCCCGATACCAGCCTTATCAGCCTTAGCGAACACCGCATCCACATTATCCTTAGTGATGCCATGCACAACATGCCAAAACCGCCACGACGGCATACCATCATAATGGCGCGGATGAATATCAGTCACCTTCGCATCAATATACTTCTGAGCGTTAGACTCATAGGTTAACGCAATGTCGCACGCATCCATCATCTCAGGGCGCGTATTCGACCCAGGGTTAATAATAACTAGTGTGTCCTGCCCAGCTATTTCCTTGATTTTCCCGTACAGGCGCTTGTAGTACGGCATGATAGCTTTCTGCTCTTCATCCCAGCCGTTCACGACCTCATCAAGGAAGATAGCAAACTTCTTCAACCCGCCATCAGTCTTGTACCATTTCACCACGTTACGAACCTGGGCAAGAATAGCTTCCTCAGTGTCTTCACGCACAGCCTCAGCAGAAACATTAAGATTCTTACGGATACGCTCAAAATACGCAGGCGTAGCAAACTCTGAGTTAGCGCCGTACCGAGTCTGCAAGTAGAACGCTACGTACTTAGCACCAGCCGCCTCAGCAAGCTTACCCTGAGTCAAGAAGTCATTATCAACCTTGTCACCCCAGTTGCCAGAAGACTTATTCAAAATGACAATGCCTAGCGTGTCACCAAACAACAGAGTCTTATCCCACTGCGACACCTTACCGGGCTGATCGCGGTTATAGTAATCAGGCCAGTAATACGTAACCATAGAAATGTTACGCTGCCCGAAACCGTGATTACGCTCACCAATATTCATGTCAGAAATAGCGCGAGCAACAACCGGGGCAACATTCTTCTCAGACTCACGCAAAATATCAGTCTTAGCGGCATCAATCTTACCGTCAATCGTCTGATCGACAGAGCTTAGTGTCTCAGACACGATACTAGTCCGCGCCTGCTCGATACCTTCACTGATTTTCGTGTCAATAGTGCCACTAACTGACTCGGTTGCGGCATGAACAATTTCACCTTTAGCCTGCGTGATACCCTCACTAATCTTCGCTGGCAGGGTGCTAGTCACAGACTCAGTAGCAGCCTGCACAATACCCGGCTTAGCCGCCTCAATCTTAGAATCAATCGCAGAGCCAGCGGTGCGGAGAATATCACCCTTAAGCACCTGCGACTTGGAGTCAAAAGCCGAATCAATCTTAGGGGTAACAACAGACTCTATCTTCCCGTCGATAGACGAATTGACAGACTGCACCACCTCGTCCTTGATAGACGCAGATTTTTCTGTAATTACAGAAGAAACCTTCGCCTCAATCGTAGGCGTGACACGCTCATCAATCTGACGGGTAATCTCGCTACCAGCCGCAGCCTGCACAGCCGAAGGAAGCTTCTCATTCAGCTGCGACTCGACCACGGTAGCCGCCTGAGACTGAATCATCCCAGGAACAGTAGCCTGAATACGCTCGTCAGCAACAGCACCAGCATGCTCACGCACACCAGACTCCACAGCAGCGGGGATAGTAGTAGACACCACAGGCGCGATAGCATCAGCCACAGCAGACGAAACGCTATCCTTAGCCGCCTGCACAGCCTCAGACTTGACCGCAGCGACCTTCTCGGTTGCTATTTGATTTGCTTCCTGCGCAGCAGCAGACCGAATCTCAGACTTCGCCTCAGTTACCTTCTCAACAGCCACCTGCTCAGCAGCCGCACGAGCAGACGCAAGCGGGAGACCCGTAAGCGCCCCGCTCTCGTCAGCAATAACCAGGCGGTTCAAACCGCTAATAGCCATAATTAGACCTCCTCAATACGGGCAGTGCCGTCACCATTATCAACAACGCGGTAGTCACGCGGCGACCCTCCGCCGCCCTGCTCAACATTCCGCACATTACCGCGACGGTAAGGTGCCGCGAAAATCTCAGCAATGTCCAATGCATCCCCAGCCTGCAAAGTAAACACAACCGGGTCACGCGGGATCACCCCACCATCAGTATAAAGACGCGCGTGAGCCTCCCACGACCACCAAGCAGGGGCATCCTGCCCACCATCAGGCGCAAGCAGACGAATATCACGCTCACCCTCATACGACAGATACCCGCTAGAATCCAGCTCAGCCGTCACCTCCACAGGAAGCGAAGTAGCCGACCCCGACACCACAAGGCTAGTAGGACGAAAAATAATCTTTCCACGCAGCGGGCGAGCATTCCTGCCAACAGGTGCAGCAGGATTCAAAAACCTACCGCGCACAGTCGCATAACCCATACACTAACTCCATTCTTTAGAAGACACGGCATGTTAGCCGCGTCTGATTATCAGCTGGCACATGACTAACACCAGTAATAATGACATTCAGGTTGCCACCGCTAGGCAGTTCAACAGTATACGTCTCACCAATTTTAATATCCGGACGGAAAAAAATGGTAAGACTCGGAATCTGAATACGAGAACGCGCCATAGTAGCAATATCCTCAGCAATCTTAATAGCAATCTGCGGAGTATTGCCCCAAACACCAACATCTAATTCGAGAGCAGGAATAGAAAGAGGGATAGTAAGCTGGTCGTAATGTGCCGTGTTCCTATTCCCGCTAAAATCGACCTTCAAGCCGCCACGAATAATAGGTGTAGGCTTACCTGCCAGATCCTCCATCATGCCGTGCGCCTCACGTTGAGTAGGGAAACGCGCCTCAATAACAGAGCCAGGCTGCAAATTCTTCTCGCGCAGAATGAACTGGAACGGGTTCACGCCATCGACATACTGCTCAAACTGTGCTTCAGTAGCGCCAGCAGGCCACATGTATTCACCAACAGACCCGTGGTACATTTTGTGCATTGCCGCGTCATGCTGCGGGTCAGCACCAGTATTAGGGACACTGTTTATCGTAAACAAATAGAAGAAGTCATAATTTAGCTGCGTATCAGTCTCGAACCAGTCCTCTGTATCTGCAGGGGAGAACCAGGTCTCACGCGACTCATTAGGTGCAAGCTGTCCACCAGGGCCTTGCCACAACACGACTGGCGCATCATTACCCCTAATACCCATACGCGAAAACTGCGGAACATTGTACGATACGTTCACCACAGACGCTATCTTAGATGAATCTTGCGTAACATCAGCAGAAATAATCTCATCCGCATCAATACGCATTCTAGGTTTGTTTTTTATCTCCCTAGGGACATTAATAAAATTCAGATACCCGTCAGCATCATGCCACATCATACACGAGAAATATTCCGCGACTTCCTGCAAAACCTCCCGTGCAACACGACCGCGAACAGACCTGAAAAAATTCAGTGATAGCGAATGCATAGGCGGAGCAACACGCGCCATAACCCTATCCTGAAACGGCAAATCACCATTCAACAGAAGCACATCAGAAATATGCCCACCAGGCGCAGCGAAAACCTCTACAGCATAAAGGTTACCACCGTCACGCAACCTGGTATCAGGCAGCGTACCGGTAGCATACTCGCCATTCTCTTGGTCTACACGCCAACGGTTACCCTCAATTTTCAGTTCAAAACGCGCACCAGGTTGCAGCTTCATGCTCTTCTCGACAGTATCCAGGGCGATAGACCCGTCCTTGAGGATACCGAAACGCACCGCGTCCTTATCATTACCGCGCTCACAATAAATATTGATCCACGCTTCATTAGACCTATTCCTGCTATTCTTCCCACGCAGAATTAGCGGGCGACCCTTAGAATACGTCTTATTATGCCCATTCGCTGTCTCATATGTAGCGTGCCCCTGATGCAGGTATGAGGTGCCCTCATTGAAATCATAGTAAAATATAGGCTGCGACTGATCGCCCCACTTACTACCACCAGACGCGCCGATTAGCTGCCCGTGCCCGCGCCGCCAGTTACACATGTAGCTACCCTGCAACGGGGCATACAGGAGAACCTGTTTATTGTCCTCGTTAGGCAGCTTCGAGCGTGCAGCAGGCGAATACCCGCACTGCTCCAAAATATCCCAAACAAAATATGTCAGAGACACACCAGGATAGAAACGAATATTATCAGTACGGCGGCGACCAGGCATAATGTACGACAGCGGCAACACGTCAACAACCTTCGACAACTTATCCGCATAGTCTATACATTCAGTCACCAGGCCGCCAGTGTTTGAGTCGATACGGTTCAGGGATACGGTACCGGTAAACACTTTACTGTAGTACTGTTTAGGGCTGGATGCTGGCGACTTGTGCAGAAAAATCTCTACCTTATCACCCAAATAAGGGATACTAAATTTATCAGCAAAATCAGGGCGATCAGCCGAAGCAGACATGCTAACAAAATCAGGTGTCGCACCCATAGGCAAATCCCACGTAATAGTAGCACCCGAGTTAGAGAAACCATCATTAGTGGCGAGTCGACCCGCCGCATCTTTAGAGGCAGACTGGCTGATAGTCACCTCATGCATACCCTTATCGACGCCGTCAATCCTTACGGATGCGTTGATAACAGTCACACCATGTTTGGCTATCTCAGCCTCTGTTTTTATAACCTGTGGTGGTGGAAAATCAGACCTCATTACACAACCTTTTCCCTACCTGCTCCGACTTCAATAAACTTGCACTGATACTCATAAATAGGTGGCATACCAGTCATACCGCGAAGCTTCTGCGAAGACAACTCGGTTAGCGCAACATTCTGAATACACCTGCCAGGTGTCCACGCCTTCATCTCCCTACCAGTAGTCAGGCTTGGGTATCCAAGTTCGCCTTCTATTGCGGTAACGGAAAAGCTGATCGGGTTAGCGTCAAGAGTAAACCAGATTGCCTTGCGCGTTGGAAATAAGCCATCATTCGAGCCACGCGAAAGAGTGTAGGTTATAGTCTTGGCTCCAGCAATATCTATCGCAATATTTATAGTAGCACCAGGCGATAGCACGGCACTGAAGTTATACTCTTGTCTACCGAAAGGCAATGGCTGGTTATTCACTATATGTACATTTTTAGTTACCGAATATAAATCGCGGTAGAAAATAGATCGGTCATACTCATCAACGTCGCCACCAGAAAGTGTAGCCCCGCCATTAACAGCAGCAGGCAGCATCATAGAGTCACGCTCAGTCAGCAGGTTCTCAACCTGAGACCCTGCCGGAAAAATAGTCAAAGGATAATACGTACTCAAATTGTGCACATTATAAGCAGCGTTCATGAGCATCATTTCGACTTTCTCACGATCTTTACCTGCAACACGGAATGTAGCCGAGAAATCTTTTAGCGCCTGAGGGCGACCATAGAAAGAAAACCTACGCGCACCAGTAGCAGACTGCTGCACCTGGCGGTTAGCGAAAGAGTAGTTCACCTGCTCTGTAGAGCCGCCTCGTACCTGCATAAAGGAGGCTTGCTGTCCAATCATCATAGGGTACGAACTCAAGGTTTTTACCTCCGTGCCTGCAAAGTTGTTGAACGCATCGTGCCGTAGAACTGTCGCCCATCAATATTCACCATAGGCCGCCAATTCGACAGCGCATCGACTATCTGATTATACAGGTCAGGCGCTTGTGTAGGTGCCACAAACTCGCGCCGACCTGACACAGCCCCGCCAGCAGAGAAGCCCCTGACAAAATCGCCCGAATTGATACGCTCCAGAAGCCCCCGGTGCCTACGGGTGGCATCAGCATTCACAATAAACTCACCAGAACGCACCATGAGCGGCGAACCAGCATCAGTAACAGCAGGCACATTATCAGTCCACCGAGACAGCGGCTCACGCCCAGGGATAACACCGCCAGATGCAAAGCCTTGTACCATACCGCCGTGTGCATGTGGCGCACGCCACTTAAAAGAACTTCTGCCTGCTGGTGCGTCAAATGAGTCACTCACTACACGTAGATGTGTTGTTTTCGTGCTCGGAATCTGCGCTAAATTAGAGCGGTAGCTATTCACATTAGAATTAGCTTGCCCAGTATACGCGTATGCCGTGGTACTAGTCCACCCAGGGACACGGTTAGCATTATTAATAACACCGTTCAACGCACTTGTTGCCTGATTCGTATTAGCATGAGCATTAATATTTATATCCCCACCCGCAGCATCACTAGCCTCACGCAAATACTTCAGCTTACCAGTAGCCGCATCCACACCAAACACCTGCGTACCAATAACAACCTCGCGTGGCATCCGCTCAATATCATTATTCAACGAAGTCATAACACGTGCAGCCGTAGTATCCGCCCAAGTATTAATATCCACACGATCTGGGATAGCGTAAATCGAATGAATAAGCTGTTCCGCCTCATCAGAGGTCAAGCCCATCTGCAACGCAGACTGACGTAGCGTATCAATCACACCATGAATATGCGCTTTAACAGCCTCATAGTCGCCGCCCTGGCGGGCAACAGCAGACGAAGCCTGAATACCTTCCTGCGCCATCTTAGCAAAAGCATCATTCAGCTTCTGCCCAGCCTTCGTAGTCTGATCGAAAGTTTTCGTCTGCCCATCATACGCAGCAGAGTTCTTCTGGATAGCCTCAGACAAATCATCCATGGACTTGTAATAGTCAGCCATGCTCTTAGTCGAGTCAGCAAACCCACCCGCGAGCATCTTCAAACCCTTATCAAGGTCTTCAACCGCCGAACCAGCGCCCTCAACCCACTTAGCCATCTCCTGAGCTTCACCAGAAAGCCCCTGCATCGCGGCAGAACCTTCATCGAGCGAGTTCTTCTGAACCTCCAGCTTGTGCTGTAATTCCTCATGGGCGCGCGCAGCCTCTTGCAGCTTCGGAGGCATGTTACCCATCATGGCCTGATATTTCTCTTCATCAGTAAGAGACACGCCAAGCTGGGTTGCGTACTCTTCCACAGCTTTTTGCAGCTCAGGGAATTTCTGCCTGTACTCGTCAACAGATAGACCAGCCTTTCCAGTCTCAGAGGCGAGGCGGTTTGTCTGCTCGACTATCTCACGGAATGTTGTGGTGGCCTGATCGCGGTTTGTCTTGTACAAGTTGCCTAGAGACTCGTCAAGGTTCTTTGTAGTGTCATTCACGAGGTCTACTGATGTTTTCCAGCCGAGCATCTGCGCGCCGCTCTGCTGCATGGACTCCCACCAGTTTTCATTAGATGCTTTGACCTTCAGCAACGCATCAGACATGGAGTTTATCTTAGGTACCTCAGCCATAAAGAAATTCGACTTTTGACCTGACAAATTGATGTACGCGGAGTTTATGTCACCTAGTCCACTACCAGCATTAGCTAGAGAGTTAGTGAACGAGTCAACACTTGAAATGTTCAGGTCGTGCTGTGTTGCAGCACCGAGCAGACCGATAGCGTTTGCTGCGATACCAGCAGCAGCGGCAACCTTACCAATACCCTTACCTAGTCGACCCAACTTTGACTCTGACCGCTCCGCATGCTCGCCGATCTCCCCAACAGCCGCAGCAGTTGCACGCACACCACCCGCGGCCTCAGCACCACGAATAGTAGCCAGAGTCGCTCGGATAGTCTGGAAAGATGTAATCAGCTTCGCACCAGCAGCAACAGCCAACAGCGCGGCACCTGATATACCAATAAAGCCAAGGTTTACAGCCATAATAGGTGCAGGAACTTTAGAGAGTACATCAATGAAGGATGTAGCCATTTGTACAACGCCACGGAAAAATGTAGAGAACCCGCCAGACGATCCAAGGATTAGCGAATCTATCGCGCCGCCCAGCTTCTCAATGTCGCCTGCTAGGTTGTCCTGCTGGATAGCAGCCGTAGACGCAGCGTAGCCAGCGTCATTAGTCTTCTCAATCCAGCCCTGGATACCTTCCTGGCCTTGAGTGTAGAGAACGTTAGCTGCACGCACAGCATCAGACCCGAAAATGGTAGCGAGCGCAGCGTCACGCTGGGCAGGGGTAAGGTTCTGTAGACCGCGTTTCAAATCGCCAGCGACAGCGGTAATACCCTTGAACTTGCCCTCAGCATTGTACAGTGAGATGCCGTACTCAGCCATAAGCCCAGCCGCTTCCTTGGAGGGGTTTTGTAGCTTTTGCAGCATGACCTTGAACGAGGTACCCGCATCCGAGCCTACCAGACCAGCAGACGCGAACGCCGCCAGTGTGCCCGTAGTTTCCTCAATGGAAAGACCAGTCTGTGCAGCAACAAGACCAGACTGTTTCAAGGCGTACCCAAGGTCGCCAACACTACCCTGCGCTTTACCAGCGCCAGCCGCTAGAAGGTCGGCAACATGCCCAATATCCGAGCCTTTCAAACCGAATTGCGTCATAGCGGTAGCCGCAAGCTCCGCAGCCTCACCAACCTCAATATTACCTGCAGCCGCGAGCGCCAAAGCACCATCAAGACCACCAGAGAGAATGTCCTTAGTCTCGACACCTGCTTTAGCCAGCTCTTCAATGCCATTAGCCGCCTCAGAGCCAGAGTACTTAGTATCCGCACCAGCCTTCATAGCAGCCGTGCGCAGCTTCTCCATATTCCCGGCAGTCTCATGCGTAGCCGCCTGCACCTGCGACATAGCCTTATCGAAATCGGCGTACTGCTTCACAGCATAACCAAAACCAGCCGTCAACGCGGCACCACCAAGCGCAGCGCCCGTCGCTATATGATCCAGCGCTTCACGGTTTGACAGGATGTTTTTTGCTAGCGTACGCGCCTCATTACTCAAATCACGGAAATACCCGCCAACAGACGACACCATAGCCCTACCACGATCCGCCATAGCCCCAAACGCGCCAGCCACCGAATCCTTAGCACTAGAAAAAGCAGAACGAATACCAGTCGTAAACTGGTTATACATTACGGCAGAGCCAAAATTAGAGTTCTTGAACGCATTGCCGGCCGCAGACGCAGCAGAAGACACACTCGACTTCACAGCCGACGCATAATCACGCCAACCAACACTAGCGGTACGTGATGCGTTCTGCATTACACCGGTAATACTGCCCGCGCTTGCTTTTGCGGCTTCTGCGGCTTCGCGGTATGCGGCTTTTTCTGCTCGTGTCATGCCGCTTATTACGCCTACGCGTTCGCGTGCTGCTGTTGATGCGGCGGCTGCGGCTGCGCGTCCTGCTTCGCGTGCGGCTGCGGCGGCTGATTGGGCGGAGCCTTTGGTTGCTTCGGCTTGTGCTGCTTTGGCTGCATTGGCTGTTGCTTTGGCTGTTTCGCGTGCTGCCTGGTTGGCTGCGTTGCGTGCACTGTTGGCGGCGGCGGTCACACCGGCGACAAAGTTCTTGGTGTCTGCCCGTAGCTGGATAGTTACGGTTTGTGCAGCGTTTGATTTGCCGCCGCGTGATCCGCCTGTTCGTGCCATGCTAGTTCTCCTGCTCTTCCTCAGCTAGTTGTTGCTGCCATTCTAGTAGGTCTAGGTACGCTGGGTCTTCTGTAGCGTCGTAAGGCTCTGGAACAAGAATATCGCCTGGGCGGGGCTTGTAGTCTTCCCGCTGCGTAATTTGCTCGACAGCTTCTTTCGCCTTACATGTGTACGTTTCGACCTCGAATTGTGTGTGTCCTTCGCGGCATTTTTTGCGTGGGTTGCCGCATTCGTGGCATAGTTCTGCTTGGTAGATTTCCCATCCCAAGGCGGCGGTCATGTCGCGGTCTGTCCAGTCGCGGGTACTGTCACCTAGTAGCATTGCTGATGGCGGTTTGCCCCAACGGGCGGCTGCACGCATTACGAGTACAGCCGCCGCGTTTTCTTCTTCAATTAGGCTATCGGCGACGAAATCGGGGCGACACCTCTAAGGTTGCTTCGGCTGCGCGAGCTTCACCATAAGTCGATAGGCATTTGACGAATTGCCCGCCCAAGGTGTCCGCGAGCTTCAGCCACTGAGACGCGGCGAGTGACTGCCCCTCAAGGGTGGCAGTTAGCTGGAATACGCGCGCCCACCAAGTCAAATCCTCGGTGTCTACTTCATCTTTGCCCGTGTCTTTCTTCCAGTCCGCATTGATTTCTTTCAGCTCAGCATCGTTGAGGACGCGTGTACGGAAAGTAGCAGTCTTAGCGTTAGCAGTAATTTCTTCTACCTGCTCATACAGTGCGGCAAGCTCACCTTCCAGCGACTCGGAGGCGACAGTCTCCATGTCGTCTCTCTCACCCTCGGAACGCAACGCTTCTAGCTTTTCGATCTGCTCTTCTACTTCTGCGAGGCCTGCCATATCATCAGGATTCAACAGCAGCAGGGTCTCGCGGTGAAGCTTGTACTGGTCTGCACCAGACAGCCACTCGGAGAGGTTGAAAGTGTTTTCAGTAGTGTTCTTAGCCATTAGGTTTTCTCCCTCATCTGGTGGTGTGATGGGTAAAAAATATTGGGTGTCTCCCCCAACCACCATAGGGGAGACACCCAACATTGTATCACTCACTCACTCAAGACACATTACTATGCTACCACAGAAATAAACTCGCGGAAACCAGTAACCTGGCACTTGTGAATGGTACGGATATAACCAGAGGTACGGTCAGCTGCTTCATTGACGGGGTGGGGCTGGTCGAATGAGCATGCGTAGATGCTGATTTCGTCGCCTTCCGCGAACGGCTCGTAGTACGGCTTGTTGGTGTGGCGGGTAACAACATATGCTTCGGTGCCCTTGTTCTTGAGCATCTGGAAAATCTTGTCACGCATAGGGTCGAACTTACCGCCGTTAGCGCCTTCCTGAAAGTAACGGAAGATAGCAAGCTCAACCTCAGCATTGGACTGACCCCAAGCCTTAGCATTTGTGTCTTCACAGACCGCAGCCATGCCGTCAATGGTTTCAGAGTCAGTAGACCCGATCTTGGTTTGAGACTTGATAGCTGCACACGAAATATCGAGTGCGGTAGTAGCATTCAGTTCAGCTATCTTGGGCTTGTCCATAGAGACAACACCGCCCATAGGGATAAGCATAAGCTTTAATTTGGCACCCGCGTAGGTGCGTCCCGGCGAAGAATCAGCCATTTTTAGTCCTCCTCAGACTCGACAGTGTAGGTGTATTCTATTGGCTCTGCTGGTTCCTGCTCGCGCTGTGACGGCGGAACCTCAAAACCAAATAGCTCAATGTAGCTTGCTGGCACATACGCGAGACGCTTAGTCTCAGGGTGCACTAGCCACATAAAATTATCCATCATTACCCCCTAGGTATGGTAATAGTGTAGGTCAATGGGGTGTACAGGCGTGCAGGCGTGACCTCTGAGTCTGTTAGCATGACCTGCCCTTGTGCTTGCGCCCAGTCAAGATTTGCGTAGCTGTCACCCATGATTTTTGTAGTTGCGAGCCGGTCACGCACAGTATCAGTGAGAGCGTACAGCTCGTGCGTGGTCTGTGCCACACAGGTAACAGTGAAGTCAACTGTCAACGAATCATTGTCAGGTGTGCCACACAAACCGACCATGTCCTCATACCCTGCACCTACGCCCATGAAGATAGCCACATACGGTTTAATATGGTTCGGCAGGTACTCAGGGACAGACTCAGGCACAAAACCCTGGAAAACAGACACATTCTCGATACCAGTTAGTGCATGCTCGATAGCCTCAGCAAGATCAATCGTGATACTCACAGCTCTACCCCCTCAACAATCGCAGCAACCATATCATCCATGGTCGCATCAATCGCAGGGCGTAGATGTGCACGTGGTGCCATCTTAGACGTACCAAATTCCACGTATGCGGCGTATGGTGCGGCAGAGATAACGTCAGCTGCGTTCTTGCCAGCCTTGGCGGCTGTGATGTTTGAGCGCAGGTACCCTGTGCGTACTGGTGCGCGGCGTTTCGCTTCGTCCCGCAGTATCTTACCGGCAGCGAGTACCTGAGGGGAGAAATCGTGTGCCGCCGCAACCTGAAAGGTAACAGCCAGCTTTGTCATTTCTTCCCAGTCCTGCTGCATCATTTCGCGCCTGCTTTCTGGTTCTGCATCTCACCACAGATAAGGTCGATAGACCCAAGCAGCGAGCCAGCCATGATCTGCTTAACAGTGAACCGCTTACCATGCATGCCAGGAATATTAGACGCTGTGACAACGAGCACGTGATTACGTAAGCCGCCCTGTAACTCCCACATACGCAACGGCATCTGCACCAGATAATCACGTGTAGCCGCGTCCTGCACACTACCAGTCACGTTATCTGCGTAACGGTTAAGCTCCTGGATACGGCAAGTCACATCCGTAAACACGCGCTTCTCAACCACACCCGCAAGCGGTGCCTTAATGTTCACAGCAGCTGGCGCGAGCACATCAACCATAGCCGTCATACCCTGCTCAATAACAGGTGCCAAACGTAGCGACCAGTCACGCGGCACTACACGCTGCTTAGAAGTATAGCGAGCCATAGCGGCACTCCCCCATCGGCTCGAACCAAGCACCAAGCATCGGGTCGCCCTCATCATGAATACGGGTAGCTTCAGCATCCAGTGCGTCGGCCTGCGCCCGCAACTCAGCAGCCACGGCGACACCATCAACAGATAAATCCTGTGTCGTAATTTTCTTGGACAGCAGGTTTTCATCTGTTGCCATTCGCCGCAGCAGGCGGGCTGCGACACGACGCACAACAACAGCCGCGACACTAGCAGGCTCCAGAGACGCTAGAAGCTCTATGTCCCTGTCAGAGAAGATAGTCTCATGATCGTGCACCTGCTTATCGTCGCTTGGTAAATCGTTTACCAGTAGGCGGATCGTGTAAATATCTTCTGCTGTCAGAGACATAGAGCTTACCTTCCTAGTATAGCTTACTTGGTTCCGTCAGATGCGTAAGCTGCATGTGCAAAGACAGCAGCAGCGCCGGTGACGTGGCGACCGCGGTAAGCAATAGTATCATCAGAGAAGCCGCCTTCACGCGCATCAATGCTTGCACCGGTAACAGAGATACCAGTGTTATTGCTGATACGCAGGTCAGGGGTTTCATGCCCAACCAGGGTTGCGCGCTGGATAGCAGGATTAGCGGAACCAGCAGCAGGCAGAAGGAACCAGGTAGTGTTCTTCTTAGTAACAGCCGGGTTCAGCTGTGCGAGCTGAGGCACAACCGCAATATCGATGTTGGACGAAAGGAAGTTAGCCGAAACAGTCTCAGAGTTACCGGACTTGGTGCGGATTTCCTTAGCACCCAGAATCTCGCGAGCCTGAACAGCCAGAGCAGACGGAACCACCAGTACCATGCGCTCAACGTCGATAGCGGAACCATGCACGCCGTCACGACCAGACACAGCAGCGTATGCTGCCTTCAAGTTCTCAAGCGATAGCGCCTTAGTGTCAGCCACGGACGCGCCAGAGAAGAATGCCTGATTAATGCCCTGCGCATCGAACAAGGTAGAGAACACTACCTTATCTTCCAGCTTTGCTGCACCAGCAGCTAGGCGCTTAGGAATCTGGGTTAACTTATCCCAGTTTTTGTTTACAACGTCTTCCCATGTGAAGGGGAACACCCTACCATACTTGTCATTCTTGATCTGCACGGTTCCAGGCAGCAGGTCAGCAGCCTTGTACTCTTCCGCTTCATTGACATGCATATAGTCAATGTCACCTGCTAGGGTAGCCAGCGGGGTAGGATTAAAGGACGACAGGCGCGTGGTCTGTGCTACCTTCTGCCACTGGGTTTCGTAGCCACGGTACAAGTCCAAGACTTCGTACTCGAAAGCGCGTCCAAGCAAAGCAGGAAAATCACTAGTAGTAAGCGCTTCCTGCAAACGAGCCTGTGCAGTGTACCCGCCACGGATGCCATCGCGGAGGATGGTGGCGGCTTCTGCTACGCGCTGGGTTGCACCAGTGTCGCGCAGCTTTTCATAATTAAGAAATTCACTCATTATTTGGTTCCTTCTTGGTTTAGTCGAATGCTACGCCTACGGGTGCAACCTCGACGGTTGCGCCAGCGGATGCAGAGGTTTGGAGTGCGACTCCCCAGATTTTGCCTGCGCCAGTGGTGAGTACGCCGTCGGTACCGAGCTTGACGATTGTGCCAGCCTGCACGGTTTCTTTCACTGGCAGACGGTATGACCCGTTGCGCCAGATGGTGACTTTCTGCCCCTGCTCTGCGGTAGTCATTGCGACACCTGCGATAGCGCCAATGCGGACGGGTGCACCGGATACGTACTTTTTGTCGGCAATGAGCGCGATGTGTTCGCCTTTGCCGTAGGATACGTTGATAGCCATTGTTTATAGCCCCTTCATGATCGAAAGAATGTCATCAACAGTTGCAGACTTGGATTCCTGCACGTGCGCCCCCATGCCGTACACAGGCGACTGTGCGCTCTTTGCTGCGAGTACTTCGCGTAGGGATTCCTGCACACGGGTCTCGAACTCATCCTTGCTCAGTGACGCTGCGGACTCTACAAGCATCTTGCGAGCCATGGGCGCGTCCACGTTGCGGAATGCTTCAGCTACGACAGCCTCAGCATCCTTCTTAGCACTCTCAGCTTCGAGTTCTTCGACCTTGGCTTTCAGCTCGTCACGCTCAGCCTTCAGGTCTTCAACTTGCTTCTTCAAATCGGCAACTTCTGGTGACTCAGCCTTAGGCGCATCCTGCACAGGTGCGGGTGTGGGCTTAGCCACGGGTACGTCAATAGCTTCAACAATGTTCGCCATGCCGTCCACCTCTCTACTAGATTCCAGGACGGCAGTAATTTTTCCGCCGCGCCCCGGCTTCGTAACAAAATCGACGGAATCGACCTGGGTAATCTCCTGGATCACACGGTCTTTTCCAGGCGCTATTATACCAGACGCATTTATAGACACACCTATATATGGTGCACGCTCACGGATAAAATCCCTGTACTCAGGGAAAATCTTCGCACGCCCCACCAGTGCGCCCGAATCATCAATCACGGGGCGACCGTCAATCACACCGGCAAGCTCCCGAATATCACCCTCAGGACGAGACGCACGCTCAGACCCTGTCGCATGGTTCATATACATGTGTACAGGCGAATCCCAGATAGGCGACTCTGCAAGCTTCTTAATAGTCTCGGGCGGGTACTCACCAGAAGACCCCTTACCCGGCGTAATGATAGTCACAGCCACAAGGGAACCGGTCGGCTCCCCCTCAGCCTCAATCAAATGCACACTCGACACTATTTCCTCCTAGCTAAAATGTCAGACAAATTACGCTGCGTCCAATACATGGAACCATCATACCAGCGGGCACGCCTCGACAAATCAGACCACGCAATAGAACCATCAGCCAGACCACGCACAACCTTCATACCCTGAGGCGACGAAGCGACACCAGCTATAGCTTCTACCTGTGAATCGAAATCGAGTGAGTCAAACCACTCCCTACCCGAGTTACGAGCGGTAATGTCAGGATACTGACTTAGAAGCGGTGCCATTACGCAACGGCAGTTTGGGTGTGAGTGTAGTGTACCTGTCATGTGTTTTTCTCCGTGGTGCATGATGCATGATCGGCATGTGTTTTTGTCGAGTTGTGCGACCCATTGCCAGCCTTCGGTTTGGATGTTTTGGGTGAGTGTTTGGGTGGTGTGTCGTGTGGCTTGTTGGGTGGCTAGGTTTATGCCTAGTGTGATGGCGGTGGCTATTTGTGTGATTTTGGTTTTTAGGCTAGTTATGTTGATTTTTTCTGGTTTGGGTGGTGGTGTGGGTTGTGGGAGTGTTTGGGTTGTGTAGTTTTGGAGGTGGTGGTGTGTGGTGGCGGTGGCTTGCTGTGCGGCTTGTTCTGCTGCTTGGTTGGTTTGGTGTTGGATGGTGGCTAGGGTTGCGGCGTAGGTGGCGAGTGCGGTGCGTTCTTGGCGGCGGCGTGTGTGTCGTGGTGTGAGTGTGTCTAGTGCGGTGATGGCGGCGAGTGTGGTGGTTAGGTTTTGGTGGTTTTTGTGTGCGGCGATGATGAGTGGTTGTGCGGCTTGGTTTTCTATTTGGGTGAGGTCGTCTTGTAGGTTTTGTGCGTATTCTTCTGGGGTCATTTGATTTCTCCTGCGTATGCGGCGCGGATGAGTGCGTCGCCGGTGGTTTCGGTGGTGCGGTGGATGTTTCCGTCTGCGTCGCGGAGCTGGTTGATTTTTTCGTCTGGGTCTGTGATGCCTAGGGCACGCATTGCGAGTAGTGCGGTTTGGTCGAGTGGGAGTACGCCGAGTTGGTCTGCTGTGGTTATTGCGTCTAGCTGTGCTTGGGTGGGTTCGGGTGTGATGTCGTCCCAGTGGAATGTGATAGTGCGGGGTGCTTCTGTGGGGAGGTTGCCTAGCGCTATTTGGGTGTTGATTATGTGGTTGATGATGGCGCGGTAGGTTTCTTCCCAGGTGCGCCGGCGTGCTTCGATTTCGAGTTGCAGGGGTCGGTCGAGTGTTTCGGCTACTGCGCGCGCTCCTGTCTGTCCGGGATCGGCGAGCAGCATGGTTACGGGTACGCCTAGTGCGGCGGCGACCATTGCGGCGAGTGGTTTGCCTGATTCTGCGTCGATGGTTGCGCCTGTGTTTGGTATGGTTGTGATTTCTGCGTCTACTATGCCTATTGCGCCTGGCTGTGTGGCTGCGGCGGCTTGCTGTATTGCGCGGCGTGCTTCTTGTACGGCGCGTGATGTTTTGCCTGTGATGCGGTGGCTTATTTTGCTTATCGCGCGCATCAATCGCGCCCAGTCTTGCAGGTAGTTTTTGTATGCGCTTATCCAGGGTGAGGCTGCGAATAGATCGGGTGTGCCTAGTAGTGACATGGGTATGCGGTTTACGGCGTGGTGGTAGATGGGTGTGTTCCAGTCCACAGGCACGCCGTCTACCTCCGCGTAACTGCTCGCTGGCTGGTACCCTAGTGCGGGGTGCCAGGTCTTGACTGTGCGCCCGTCTTGCCAGTGGGAGCGTAGGTATAGCGCTGGGCGGGCGCTGTCTTCCTGCATTGGCAGGATTTTCTCGATATGTTCGATGCCTTCGGTGCGTGCTACGGTGCGACCTGTAGCGGGGTCGGAGAATAGCAGAAAAAATATGTTTCCGTCTGCGGCTTCCTGCACGCCGAGTGCTTGGTGTGCACTGTGTCCGGTAAGGGAGATGCGGTTATCTGGATCGTCTAGAAAATCTTGGATAATCTCATTTACGCCGGATTCTTCCTCACAGGTGATACCTACCCCAGACCCAAACACGTAGGATGCGCGGATGCTCACGCCGCGCTTGCCTAGTGGGTCTGCAACGGCGAGCACACGGCAGGTCTCAGCAATATTCTGGATTCCTGATAGGGAGAATTCTGTTTCTGCTGCGGCTGCGATGGAGCGCCATTCTGTGTTTTGTGCCCAAGCCTGTTCTAGATCGGCGATTGATTCCTGTAGGTCTCGGGTGGCTTCTTGCAGCTCGCGGCGCTCGCGGCGCGCACTGAAAATACTCATTAGTATGCGTATCCTATCTCATAGTCAGATTCGGTATAGTCTTGCACATCATCATACCCGCCGTATATCGGGTGGTGGAAGATTTGGTTTAGCGCCTGTGTCATAGCATCCACAGTATCATCGTGTGCACCAGATGGGAATTGCCGCATCTCTGTTATCAGCTCTTCCACATTCGGCAGTAGAGCCGGCGACGGAAATAGCACATTTTTCGCATGAATATACGCAGTAACAGCGTTAGCGCGCACAACCTTACCGCCCTCAGGGTTCACAGGAATAATCCCAGGCACACGTGACCGCAGCGAGTCAATCACAGCGGGACCATTCGCCTTGTCTTCCACATATTTGATTGTTGCCTGTGGGTATTTCGCTGCCATAGCTTCTATGGCTTCGCATGTGCGGGTGAAATTCATCCTCTCACGCACCATGTATACTAGGTATGCCGTGTTTCCCTCTGCGTACCATGTTTGTCCCACAGCGTAGTCAGACCCTGTAGTGTCTTTGAAGGTCAAGTCCCAAGATTGTACAAGTATTCCGCCATTTGATATGCCTGGGAATGTGCGTGACCCGTCTGCATTTTCTATCCAGATAGGCGACGTATAGCGCGCTAGGTCATCAGACTTAGGAAATGTTCCGCCCTCATCAGGTGCAGGCGTGCCCTGATATAACGCTGCCCATGCCTGCGGGTTAGCGTCTCGCTTACGCTTTTCCCAGTTTTCACGTGACCTACCGCGGGCGCTAATCATGAATTCTCCTGGCTCGCGCCCAAGAATATCTGTCTCACCGTATTCTGGCCTATGGTCTGCCTGCGCGGGGATGCGTATGTACTCCCATTCGCCGGGCTGATTAGCCATCACCTGACCCGCTAGATCGTTTTCATGCCAGCGGGTAAGAATCATAATCACGGGTGCACCGGGGGCTAGACGGGTAGATGCGGTTGATGTCCACCAAGACCAAGCGCGACGCTGGTAAGCCTCTGAGCGCGCGTCTTCCATGCCACGCACAGGGTCATCAATAATCAGCACGTCAGCAGGTTTACCGGTCATTGAGCCGCCTACACCAGTGCAGAATAGCGAGCCAGAATGTCCTCGTATATGCCAGTAGTGCGCTGCCGATGAGTCAGCCGCAAGCTCTATTTGCATTTTGTCGCCATGCTCGCGAATGTCATTGCGGATAGTGCGCCCCCAGTCAGACGCAATAGCAGCCTGATATGAGGCGATAATCACACGCTTATCAGGGTCTTTAGATAAAACCCACTCTGTAAATCTGCGTGTGGCGCGCTGGGATTTACCTTCCTGTGGTGGCATAGAAATAATTAACCTTGCATCAGGTGTGTTGTAGGCGCGCACAAGCGCCGCGTCAATAACATCAAGTGCGGGGGTCTGAACATTTTTAGGGTCTAAATCTGCTGCAAGCTCACCGGGGGTAGCCCATGATACGGTGCGTGGGGCTACGGCACGCGCCAATTCCGAGTAGAATATTTTACCCCTCCTGCGCTTCCAGTGCGTGCAGTTCAATAGCGAGCGTATTACGTACAGCATTTTCCTGCTCGCTAGTCAGCCCGGCAGACGCTATAGCACGCGAAATGGCAGCAGAAATAGCAGATACCTTAGCTGCCTCAATCTGCATTATCTTACCTGCAATATCATGTTTCATAGCCATATCAAGGAACTTGGCTGTGCGATCCATAGCCTCGCCGTAAAGCTGCACGGCAGCACGGATTTGCAGCGAACCCTCTTCTGTGAAGTGCTCAATATTATGATTTAGCTCATTCACCATACGTCCGAGAATATCCTTGAAATGGATAGCCTCAGTAGTTAGGCGCTGTAACTCAATAAGCGGGTCAGTAACACGCGACTCGATAGGAACATCAACAGCCAGTTCGCCTACCTTGCGGCGAACTTTCTCTTGCACAACGTAACGTGCGTAATTCAGTTTCGCGGCTTTTTTTATCTGCGGAGCCGACCCGCCATGCTTGCGGCATACGACAGTCCCTTTAACTGCGTAACTACCACAGGGTCTGCCAGTCCTACGGCTAACCGCAGTACATTTCATACCCTGATACCATTGCTTTTTATCAGACATAACGTAACCTCCATGCATATTATACATGGAGGTTACAAGCGGTTATTAATCTAACTCAAACTGTATTTTTGCCATCTCAATAGCTGCGCGGTAGATTTTTCCGTGAATATTATCACCATGAGTTTTTTCAACAGCTGATAGAAATTCGTCAATACTGCCAGTGAAACAACCCCGTGTTACCCTAACTCCAATTTTATAATCTGAATGGATTGTAAGGCACCCTCGCTCTCTTCCAATATCAAGAATAGTAATCATTGATTTTTGTCCAGACACCCGTGCGTCACCAGACACCCGTGCGTTACCAGACACCCGTGCGTTACCAGACACCCAAGCATCACCAGACATAGACAGGTTTTCTACTTTCTCAATATACCCGCCAATATCCCCAGCTTTAAAAAATTTGGAATCTTTTAACGCCTTAACCCTATGAAGCTTATTGTCCCCAATAGTGATCGTGTCTTCTTTAATCAGTTCGTACTTACGCTCGTTCTTCACGGTTTCCTGTTCCATTTTCTTTCCTTTCGTTGTGTAGCCCTTCCTGGCTACATTTATAGTATATCA
>ERZ773046.362-NODE-362-length-30607-cov-6.186371_pt1 | contig 30607 bp, 22 predicted proteins | sample MGYA00580634_ERZ773046 | MGnify/ENA primary metagenome ERZ773046 (study PRJEB29015, sample SAMEA2738127) | human oral metagenome | biome: human oral; feature: human-associated habitat; material: saliva | place: China | collected 2159 ... | reverse complement strand
GTAGGCCAGGTTGGTGTGATCTAAGGGCACATTGCTAGCGGGGCGGGTCAGGGCCAGTTCAATGCGCGGGCCGCCGGTTTGGGCCGCCGGGGCCGAGTCTGACTGGGCCGCTGGGGCTGCTAGGGCCGGGGCCGACGAGGCAGAGGAGACAGGGGCAGTTGAGGCCGGCTGCGGCGCCGTCGTAGCCAGGGACTTCAGGGGACTGACCGTAACCGTCTCACTTAAGCCGATCTGGGCAAAGATGGTGTTAAGCGGGTGGTAGCCATCGGGGCGGGCGGCGCCCAGAGCTAGGAAAAGATTGACCTTGCCCGGGGCGCTAACGCTCATGGCCGGGGTATTCACAGCCGGAGAGCTGTCGCTCACAGCCGGGTCACTGGTGGCCGGGGCGGGCGCACCGGCGGCTGGAACGCACACACCGGCGCTAGCAGCATTTAGCTGCTGAGCTACGGCGGCAAACTGGTCAATGTCTAGGGTTTCGCCGCGAGCCGTGGGGCTAACCCCGGCGCGCTCCAGCGCCTCCTGGGCGGCGCCGGCGCTACCAGCCAAACCAGCTAGTGCCTGACGCAAGGTCTTGCGGCGCTGGGCAAAGGCGGCGTCAATAACAGCAAAAACCTGCTCGCGCGTAGCCGCAGTATCCGGATGGGGGCGGCGCTCAATTTTCACCAGAGCCGAGTCCACATTAGGCACCGGATAAAACACGTTGCGACCAATGGTTAGGGTGCGCCGGGCACTGGCATACCAAGCCATCTTGGCGCTGGGCACCCCATAAATCTTGTTGCCCGGCGTGGCCGCCAGACGGTCTGCCACCTCCGCCTGCACCATCACCAGCACGGTCTGGATGCTGGGTAGCTTTTCGAGCACGGTCAGCACTATCGGCACGGCCACGTTATACGGCAAATTAGCTACCAGACGGGTAGGGGCGGCGCCGTCGATACTTTCGGGCCCGGTGATAGTCAGGGCGTCAGCAGTAAAAACTTGTAATTTAGCTTCCGGGAAGCGGGCCTGGGCGGTGGTCGGCAAAGCTTGGGCCAGGGGCGGATCAATCTCGACGGCGCTAACCTGCGCCCCAGCCTCCAGTAGCGCCAGGGTTAGTGAGCCCAGGCCGGGACCGATTTCCAGCACCTGCTCACCTGCTTGCACGCCGGCGTTACGCACAATTTTGCGTACCGTACCTGGATCGTTGACGAAGTTTTGGCCCAGGGTTTTGGTAGGGCGAATGTTTAACTGGGCGCACAGCTCACGAATATCGTTGCTGGTCAGTAGCTTGCCTGCCGCCACGTCACTCATACACGTCACCTACAAGTTTCCGGGCGCATTAATAGCGCGGTTTGGTACTGCCTTCATTGCCTTCAAGCCTAGCTGAAAGCTGCCTGATTTTAGGCCGCCGACGACGCCGCCACCCCAGCCAAGCCCCAAATACACGTCTCCCCCGCAATCAGCACAGATTGCAGGGGAGACGGGTAGCGTGCTCAAACGCCAGCTTATGTGAGTGCGGTTTAGTACCAGCCCACCGACTCAGAGTGTGCCCAAGCGCCACAGGGGTTGGAGTAACGCTCGGAGATGTAGCCCAGGCCCCACTTGATCTGGGTGGCCGGGTTGGTGGCCCAGTCGCTACCGGCGCTAGCCATCTTGGAGCCAGGCAGGGCCTGGGGAATACCGGTGGCGCCGGAGGAAGCGTTGTAAGCCTGGTAGTTCCAGCCAGACTCGCGGTTCCACAGCTTAACCAAGCAGCTGAACTGGGTGTCGTCCCAGCCGTAGGAGCTCATCATGGACTTGGCAATAGCCTGGGCGCTGGCAGCGTCGGTGCCAGCGGCAGCCAGGGTGGCGTTACCGCCGCTGGAGCTGGAGGAAGAGTTGGAGGTGGCCGGGGTGGTGGCAGCAGCGGTGGCTTCCTTGGTGCCAACCAGTACCACAGCGTTGGTGGCCGGCTTGACGACGGCGGTGGATACTACGGTGCGGGAAACTTCCTTACCGCCACGGGTAACCACGTTGTAAACGGTGCGAGAAACACCATCCACACCCTCGGTTTCTACCTTCTTCTCACCCTTGGCCAGGGTCGGGTCTGGCTTCTCGGTGGTGCCAGCCTTGATAGCGGTGTCTACGTTGGTCTGGGTGACGCTAGCGTGGACAACGGTAACGACGGCGCCGTCAACGGGAGCGGCGGTCAGGTCTACGGAGGCGGTGTCGTTGTCGTCAACCGAAACACCGGCGTCGGACAGGGCCTGCCCCCAAGTCTCAGCCTGGGTGGAAGCGGAGATAGTCTTGCCGTCTACAACCAGCTTGTAGTTAACGGACTCGGCAGCAGAGGTAGGCTGAGCGGCCAGGCCGAGTGCTGCGTGGGTCAGCGCGGCCTTGTTGGCGTCAGTGTTGACACCGTTGTTCATCTGTACAGCAGCGAATGCACCACCGGAGACGGCCAGGGATAGAGCCATGGCCACACCGCCCGCGCGGTACACCACATTACCGGTGCCTACCTGGGAAAAGAGAGCACTAACTGCTGAGGCCGGGGTGGCCTTCTGAGCGTGACGTCCCATGTCGAACCTCTTTCTTTATAAGCTAGTACCTGACTGTAATAGAAACGTAACCTTTTGGCCAGTAAGTATCAGCCCTCTCACAACTTAACTCTGAACACATTTGCCCTGGCCAGCAGCCATTAGTTTAATGATCTGGCGCACAATAGGTAAATCTGGAGCCAGCCAATTTAGGTCAAGAGCTTGTACTGGCGTAACCCATTTGACCTGCATATGACTAGTGCCTGGACGGATTTCGGGGCGATCAGTGCTCACTAGCCACACCCGCATCTCTAGCCCCGGTTTTAGTGGCCATGTAGACAATGATTTATCGGGCGTCACTTCCACCCCGATTTTGACCACAATATCTAGTTCTTCACGTAATTCGCGCGCTAAAGCTGCCTGCGGCACCTCCCCCGGCTCCACCTTGCCGCCCGGAAACTCCCACCGCCCCCGCAGCTGCGCCGGGTAGGCGCGCTGAGCGGCTAAAAACCGCGTGGGCTGACGTAAATCATCTACCACCACGGCCCCTACCACCAGTTGCGTCGCTTTTGGTTGCGTTGCCTGCGCCCCCTTGGCGCCGCCCTGATAGTTTTCCACGATCTGACACACTTCCTACTTACGTCACTAACCAGCTAAGGTTTACCTATGCCCAAGATTACTGGTAACACCCTAGCCGAACACCGCGAGCGCACTCGCCGCGCCCTTTTCGACTCACTGGGTCAACTCTTGGCCACTAAACCTTTCGACAAAATCACGCTTTCCGACGTCGCCACTAACGCCCATGTGGGGCGCACTGCCGTCTATAACCACTTTGCAGACAAAGAAGATCTGCTCCTGGCCTATATCGAGAACGAAACCCGCAGCTATGTGGCGCGCCTGAGCCAGGCCCTTGAGGATGTGCAAGATCCGCTTGATCGTCTGCGGGTTTATATCCGTGAGCAGGCCCTACTAAAGCAGCACTATCACTTCCCGAGCGGCGCGCGCCTAACCGATACGCTTTCGCGCGACACCGTGGGGCGTCTACACTCGCACGCCGACATCATGGAGCATATGCTCAGCCAGATTCTGCACGAGGCTATCGACCAGGGCCAGCTTCCTAATCAGGATGTGGCCATGAGCGTGCAGCTGATCCACGCCTGCGTGCTGGGGGGTCGGCCCACGCCCGCTAACCCCATGCAGCGTGAGCGTTACATGCACAGTTTAGATAGTTTCGTGTTGCAGGCAGTGGGGGCGCAGCAGGCGGCTCATCCGGTGCCGGTTTCGCTTGATCACGACGACGACACCCCAACCCCATCACTCTCGCGTTGCCCCATGGCTGGCTGAGCTAGCAAGCTGGCGCTCTACTGGCCGGCCGGTTTTGCCGGCCGATAGTCCTCAGTAGGTTAGGGAGCCGGTGACGTTGAGGCTTTCCCCCGCGCTGTGAGCGGAGGCTGCGGCGTCGTCGTCGGTGCTGGCGCCAGGGGGAAGGAAACGCAACACCACGCCGTCGCCCAAATCAAGCTCATCGCCGTAACGCAGGGGAACCTGGGCGTCGGGAACCAGCTGTACATCCTCATAACCCAGCCGGCGTAGCACCGTGCCATTGTGGGAATCCATGTCAATGGCGCTTACCTGCCAGCCCACCACCTGCAGTAACACGTGCGAGCGGGAAACCAGGCGGCCCGGGGAGGGAACCGTGAGCAGCTCGGTGCCTTCGTTGTAGCTCAAATACTGTGGCGCTCGCCCCACTACCAGATCCCTACGCAGGGCCAGGCGCGCCCCCGTGGAGGCCTCCACCACCATCCGGGGCGGGTTATCTAGCAGGCGGGGAGCAGCCGCTAAAGCACCCGCACAAGTGGCGCAATCATAGGCATCAGGCGGATTTGGGTGGCCGTTGACGCATTCCACGCCAAGTAATTCCTCAGCCAATGTGGGCCTCCCTAACTGGTGTGACGGATCGAAAATGGTGCCAAGCACACACTGTTAAATTATGTCCCGTTTTTACTCTGAAGTAGTTAATTGTCGGACTTGACCACTAGAGTAGTTGTATTGAGGTTGGTAACAGCGCTTGGCTAACACGGCTCAAGTGCATGGTACCTGGAAGGATCACGATGACGCTCTCGCTGGAACAGTTAGCCGCCCGGGCCGCCAGTCCCGCGACTTCGCAGGCTGACCTATATCAGCTGGTCAGCAACTATCCGCAGTTGCGCCCAGTGGTAGCCGCCAACCCGAACGCCTACCCGCAGTTACTTGAATGGCTAGCTAACCTTAAAGATCCGCAGATCAACGCCGGCTTGGCCCGCAGCCCACTACCGTTGGCGCGTCAACTGCTAGCTAAGCACAACCCCCAGTTCCTGGCCCAGCTTGAGGCCCAAAATGAGCCGGCAGCTAGCGCCACTAGCACTGCCAGCGCCCAGGACGCAGCCCCCACGCAGGTGGCCGCCGGGCCCTTGGTTAACGACCATGCTCCTACCCGTCGCTCTGTGCTTAGCACCAACCAGGAAACTAGCGCCCCCAGCGTTGCTGACTCTGTGTTTGCCATGAATGACCCGGAGCAGCCGGCTACTGGCGGCGTGGAGGGGCCGGCCCAGAACATTGTGGCAGCCAACCCCTCGGTTATTCCGCTGGATCAACCGTTAGGCGCACAAGTGCCCGACCCGGCCACCACCGGCTCAGCCACCATGGTTATGTCCACCCCGGTGTATGCCCCGGACCCCACCTACGCTGAGCCCACCTACGACTACGCCACCGCTAACGAGGCCCCTGAGCAGGAGGCTGACAGCTCTGCTAAGAAGGGCGGTCTTCCACTCTTTGGCTGGATTTCGCTGGCGGTTTTGATTCTGGCTGTGGCCGTGGGTGCCTACATGCTTGGACGTGACACCTCCCCGCACTCGGTCAACGACGCCGGGCCGATCACCCCCACGGTGGTGCAGACTGAAACTGCCGCGCCGGTAGAGACTGAAACCCCCACGCCTAGCGCCACGCCTACCGCTACGGTTAAGGCCCCGGCTCCCGACGGCGCCCGGGAAATGACCAGCTTCACCTCACCTTCCGGCAACATCACCTGCACCTTTGCTGACGACCAGGTTTCTTGCACCATCAAGGAATACAGCTTCAACGCTACCGGCCCCAGCTGCTCTAACAACTCCACCCCGTTTACCGCCACGGTGGGCACGCAAAACGGCGCCGGCGGCTCTTGCCAGACTGCCTTTAAGACTTCGGGTCCCACCCTGGCCTACAACTCTTCAGCTAAGCACGGCGCCTTCGCCTGCACCTCCACCGAGGAGGGCGTCACCTGCTGGAACACCCTAAACGGTCAGGGCTTCACGATTAACCGTCACGCAGCCAACTCCGAGCAGCGCTAAGCTAACCCCGAGCAGCGCTAGGCGCAGAGCTCCGCTTTAAACGCAAGCACAAAGCAGCTCTCAAGGCTGGTTTGGATTCTCACAGTTACATAGTTCAGTTTGCCACCGCTGCCCGTGTAATCATGGAGCGGTGGCATCTAACTATGTAAACATCCTACGTAAACCCGGTGCTTTTAAATTTTCCGCCACCGGACTGCTGGCACGCATGCCCATGTCTATGGTGTCAATTTCTTCGCTGCTAGCTATTCAAAGCGAATACCACAGCTACACCCTGGCCGGGCAGGTCAGCGCGGTAACGCTGATCGCTTTTGCCTGCACTGCGCCTTGGCTGGCTCGACGTGTAGATATTTACGGCCAGCGCTTCATGATTCCTTTCATCATGGCCTCCTGCCTGGCCATGGTGGGCGAGATTGTGTCTATTACTTTCCATGCCCACCCGGCGGCGCTGCTGGTTTGCGCCGCCATTGCCGGTGGTACCAGCGGTTCTATGGGCGCCCTGGTGCGTGCACGCTGGTCTAACCTGCTAGAAACCCCTGATGAAATCCACACGGCTTTCGCCCTGGAGGCAGCCATGGATGAGGTGGCTTTCATCATTGGCCCGATCCTGGCAACCATGCTGGTGACTAACCCGCCTCTGCCGGTTACCAGCGGTTTGATTGTGGCCGTAAGTGCCCAGGCAGTGGGTTCACTGTGGTTCCTATCCCAGCGCGCCACTGAGCCGCCGGCGAAGGGGCGCACTGCCGTGCAGGAGCAAGCCGGCCAGTCTCATGTTTTGCGTAATGGGGCGTTGGTGGTTACTGCGCTTACCTGCCTAGTGTTGGGTGGCCTGTTTGGCGCCAACGATGTGGCGATTGTGGCTTCAGCTACTGAGCATGGTCACAAGAATCTTTCCGGCGCTATCTTGGCTTGCTTCTCTACCGGCTCGCTGGTGGCGGCGCTGATTCACGGTTCACGCCAGTGGCATTGGCCGCTGCAACGCCAGTTCGTGGTGGGCGTGACCGTTTTGGCGTTGGGTGCCTCCACCTTGATTTTTGCCCCTAACCTGTGGTTTGTGGCGGTGGCTGCGGCCATCACCGGTATGTCTATTGCCCCCACTTTCACTACCGCCAACCAGATTGTGCAGCATTCGGTGGCTGACAATCAGATCACTGAGGGCCTGACTTGGCTTAGCACCACTATTAACGTGGGTGTTTCTGTGGGTACGTTCTTGGCTGGTTTGGCTATCGACAACTCCGGTGCGCACGGTGGTTTCTTGGCGGTTACGGTTATGGCGTGGCTAGCCGTGGTGATTGTGTGGGGCGGGGCGCGTACTTTGCGCCGTGCCCTGGGGGCACGTCAGATACCCTAGGATTGTTTATATCTGCACTTAACTCCCCCCTCCCCTGGCCAACCCAGAGGCCACAGATATCGAGGTATCATGAATCTTTCTTTTGCAGACTTACGCGCTAGCATCTATGCCACTATGCGCGCCCCGATTGCGCAGATACTGGGCTGGCTGTGCCTGTTGGGGGCCACCTATCCACAGTTGTACGACAAGGACTACAAGCTACCCCAGCATTTTGACGTATACGTGTACTGGAATGCGTTAAATAACTGGTTTAGCGGTAATTCTTTGTATAACTGGTACGCCTTGCCTGACTACAAGATGTACCCCTTCACCTACCCGCCTTTTGGGGCCTGGGCACTATCCCCACTGACCTGGTTTGATTATGAGACCGCCGCGCGCCTAATGATCATGGCTATTGCCCTGCAAACTGCTTTGATTGTGGCCCTGATCGGGCGCAGCCTGGGTTGGTCTTGGGGCTCAGCTTTTGCTATTGCCCCCTGGGCAGCGATCCTGGTTCAACAGTGCCTAGAGCCGTTCAACCAGTCGGTTGGTTTTGCCCAGGTCAACACCGCCATGATGGCGCTGGTGATGATTGATGTGGCCGCGCCGCCCAGCTGGAAGGGACGTGGCGTGGCCTCTGGTTTAGCGGCCGCTATTAAGCTGACCCCAGCTATTGCCGTGCTTATTTTCCTGCTGCGCCGCCAGTGGCGCTCAGCTATCACCATGGTGACAACCTCGGTCGCTGTCACTTTGCTCGGCTGTATTATCAGCAAGGATGAATCTGCCAGTTTCTTCATTTACGCCATGTGGGACCCCCAGCGTGCCGGGGATCCCTACTACACCAGCAACCAGAACCTGAAGGGTTTCGTGTCCCGCGCCCTGCCGGAAAACGCTTGGAGTATTACTTGGGCGATCGCGGTGGTGCTGGCTTTAGTGGCCGCCGTTTGGCTATGCCTGCGTATTCAGGCCGCCGCTACCCCGGCCGTCCCGGTGCTACCCGAAAACCTAGCCACCTTGCTAACCGCCGCAGTAATCATGACCCTGGGACTACTGGTTTCCCCCATCACCTGGTCGCACCACTGGGTGTGGGGGCTAGCCAGCGTGGTGGCGCTAATCGCGGTGACGCTACGGCTAAAGTCCGCGCCCCTGGCCGCTTTGGCCCTAGTGCAGGGAGCATTATTCATCATGGCCCCGCACTGGTGGTTCTCCCACGGGCAGGTTAACGAGCTGCACTGGAACGTGGTAGAGCAGCTGGTGGGCTCCTCCTACACCCTGGCCGCTATCGCCTCTGGCGTAGCCCTGGCCTGGGCGTTACCGGTGCAGGCAACAGCTCGACTAGGCTGGAACTCCTTAAGGAGAACCAATGCCCCTATCTGACTTGGCACGACGCGGTGAAGAACACTTCCATCGCCACGTGATTCCGCGACTACGCCGCGCTGGTTGGCGCCCGCGAGCAGTGGCCTATGACGGCTACGGCTCGGCCACCATGGTGCGCGTAATTGCGCGCGTAGTGATGCGCCCACCCGGCGCACCCGCCGAGGGCCCACTATTCCAGCACATCCCTGAGGATCTGCCTTCTATCACCCAGCTGCGTGAAGCCGCCATGGCTTCACTGCTAGACGCCCAGCGCGGCTGGCGTTCCTTCATTGATATTCCCGTGCCGTTCATCCCCTTCACTGTGAAGGTGGGTGGGCGCAAACTCGCCGCACAGGCAGACCGGGGCGGCTATATCGACGTCGTCATCCGTAACCACAACCTCAAACCCGGCTGGCATGAAGCCACCATCACCGGCCCCGCCATGGACACAATCAAAGCCCCCGTGCTGATCATCCCTGACGGGCCACAACTGGGCGTGGTGTGCGACATCGACGACACCGTAATGGTCACTCACATGCCGCGTGCCCTGGTGGCCAGCTGGAACGCTTTCGTTAAGCAGTCTTTTGCGCGTCAAGCCGTGCCGGGCATGGCCGCACTGCTCAACCGGATACAAAAAACCAACCCGGGTGCGCCGGTAATCTACCTGTCTACAGGCGCCTGGAATGTGGTGCCCACTTTGCGTAACTTCTTTGAACGCCACAACTTCCCGCGCGGCCCCATGCTCATGACCGACTGGGGCCCCACCAACACCGGCTGGTTCCGCTCAGGCCTGGAACACAAACGCACCCAGCTGCGTCGCCTAATGATTGACCTGCCTGAGGTAAAGTGGCTACTAATTGGTGACGACGGCCAGTTTGACCGGATCATTTACGGCGACCTTGCCCACGACCACGGCGACAAGGTAGAGGCTATTGCTATCCGTAAACTGACCTCATCAGAGCATGTTTTAGCGGGTGGTAACCACGTGGCCCTGGCTGAGCCGCAGGTGCGCAGCCTCAAACAGTCCGGTGCCCTGGTGGTTAGTGGCCGCGACGGCTTCACTTTGGCTCGTAAACTGCCAGCTTCGCTGGTAGGCCCTCAACCGTAAGGAGAACAAAATGGCTAGCAAACTCCCGTTCCTGATTGGCCTGACCGGCGGCTATGTGCTGGGCACCCGCGCCGGGCGCGCCCAGTACGAAAAGATTAAGGCCGCTGCCGGGCGTGTGGCGGAAACTCCTGCCGTGCGCAACCGCGTGGATTCGACTAAGGCTAAGGTTTCCGACGCCGTCAAGCGCCAGGGCGAAAAGGTCACCGACAAGGTGGTTGAGTCGGTTAAGGAGCGTCTATTTGGTGGCTCTGGGCAGTCCAACTCCACTCCCGTGGCCGTGCCCGAAGCCCAGGTGCGCCCGCTCAACTGAGCGCCTGGCAGGCGCCCTGACAGCGTCTAAGCTTTCTGAGCTGCCCAGGTCTAATACTCCTCTAATACTCCCGTGCGCCGGGCCTGAATGAACAGGTCCGGCGCACGCTTGTTTTTGGCTTAGCGGAGGCTACGAGCCAGCGCTTCACCGCAACCAGAAGTGATGCGACCATGCTACATCTAGCAGCTAAGGCAAGGCCGTTCTCCAAACGCCAGATTAGCCACACCGCACTCATTTCAATCAGACTACATTGCAACCATCAGTAAAATAACTCAAACACATCTCATAAGTTGCATTTGCAATATTGTTCAGTACACCTAGATAACCTATTGCAATAACAACGACAATTTTGTCAAAGTGACAGATTTTTCAATATTAAGTATTAAAGTTTTATTGTATGTTACAAACCGTATAACAACTCAACCAAAACCGTTAACTTCTAGAACAATTTAGAATAAATCCTTGACGTGCACTGCAAAGCAACAATAAACTGCACACAGAAACATTGAACCTCAATGCCCCCCAACAACCTCAAACCCACCAATCGACGTAGATGAGGACAAAGATGTTGGAACAAGAAACATACTCTGGCGATATTATGCGAATTAATGAGCGCCACTTTGCTGTAACTTTTCTGCTTGACACCTCCGGCTCAATGGTCGGCGAGCCCATTCGGAGCCTAAACTATGGATTAAACGGCCTTGTCCGCTCACTACAGTCTGACGCTAATGCAGACATTATTGATATCGCCGTGATAACGTTTGGCGGCAGCGTTAATGTTACCATGCCACACACCCCAATTTCGCGAATCGAGGCAGGCTTTAATTTGTCTGTATCAGGATTGACGCCAATGGGGGAAGGCCTGCTTAAAGCGGCTGAAATCACGAATGAGCGACGCCGGCTATACAATGCAAACGGCGTAATGTCCTTTAGGCCGTGGATCTTCATGATCACAGACGGCGAACCTACCGATAATATTGAGTCTGCTAAACAAGAGCTTATGAAGCTCCAAGATAGCGGTAAACTGAAGCTCTGGATTCTAGGAACTCCCGGCTATAACAAGGAACCCCTTAAGGGCCTAACAAAAGATGACCTAATTTTAGAATTGCGAGACTTTGATTTTGATTTAAAAACCGCTTTAAACTGGGCAAATAAGTCGATGGCTAACGTATCTCACTCATCACCAGGCGAAATGCCGAAGATGGCACCACTCGAATCTAACATGGGCGCAGTTCAACTCGACGCATACTAAAAATGACTAACCACATCCCTTCCTATTCGTTCAGCCTTATCGGAAAAGATCACTTACGCACTAACACACCCTGCCAGGATCACTCCGATATAATCCATTTGCAGAACGGCTGGACCATTGCAGCAATTGCTGACGGTGTAGGATCTGCTTCTAGGTCTGAAGAAGGTTCTAAAATCGCTGTGGCTTCAGCGCTCAAGTTTTGTTCTGAAAACTTTCCTACATCAACAGACACTAAAAGCGTTTTGGCCATGCTGTTACTCGCATTCCATCGTGCTTTCGGAGATATTTGCGAACATGCGGAACACGAATCGACTGAGCTAGAAGCTTTTGACACAACTCTTACTGTCGCTTGTTTCTACCGGGGGATGCTGTTTTACGGACACTGCGGAGATGGTGGTATTTTCGTAGTTAATCGTTTCGGCGAAGCCAGTGAGATTACCACACCTCAGAAAGGTGAAGATGGAGACTCTATGATTCCGCTTCGCTTTGGGGCGAAATACTGGGTCTTCGGTCAGCATTCAGAAAATGTTCCGACTGTATTATTGGCAACTGATGGAGTTAGAGACAAAATCGCTTCTAATGATTTCCGCGATTCTATCTCCAAAGTGTACGTACCTCTTTTACTGTTCCTGAGCATAATTTCTGATCTAGGAATTAAAGCACTCAATTCTTTCATTAGCTACTTAAAAAAGCTTTTTTCGGGAGATGATTCAGTTACTAGTGATGGGATTTACGACCGACTTCTGAACGTATATTCGAGCAACGACGTAGCTGACGCTGAGATTATAGTGGAACAGATTCGTTCTAATAATGAGCTCTATCGTTTCATATCAACAATAACTGACGATATTTCTATCGCGGTTTTGAACGACATTAACGTTACAATGGCATTTGATGATACGCCAAGCGAATACTTCTCAGACCCTAATTGGCGAAGTATTAGAGAAGAGAGACATCGTAGACCTTACGATCACTTATATACTCAGCCAACTCGCGCTGAGCAGGATTCCAAGCCTATTCCATCCGAATCAATACAGCACACGGATCGGACACCTATAGGTTTGAAGTCTGACGTTGGAAAAGCTTCGAGGCCCACACTAAAAACTCCATCACTATCAACTTCTAAGTTTGAACATGGAGATAGCAAAAAGTCTCGACCGATAACTACTAAGGGAAACAGGGAGCCTTTATCGGAAGCCCCCTACCCTCCAGGCGAACAGGACTGTGCACTTGACCCACCGGTTGTTACGTTGACGGATCGTCTAATCAAGATCGCTGAAATCATTCTGGTTCAACTCAATAAGATAGTTCGTTTTTTCCGCCAAGCAGTTAACTTTTTAAGGCGGATCCTGAAGCGTAACTAGCTCCCTTCTCAAAGCAAGAAAAGGTTAACCCATAATGGCTACATACCACGGCAACAAAGGCCTCTACCGCGAAGCTAACCAGCTGGGTAGCGGTGGCGAAGGAACCGTATATTCCATTAGCGGTAACCCTAACTCTGTCTTGAAAATTTACCACCCAGCAAAGTTGACTTCTGAACTTAGGCGCAAGGTTGAGTTAATGGTGTCAATTCGCTCAAGATTCGATAACAGCGCTCTTTCTTCGCTTGCTTGGCCAACAGACATTGTTAAGGATGATAAAGGTAATTTCGCTGGGCTTGTTATGCCAAAAGTTATTGGCAATCCGATTAACGAGTGTTATGAGGCTAACAATTTCTCTGTGAATTATGGGCAAAGAATTTGTATTGCAATGAATCTTTGTGCAGCAGTTGATGATGTTCATTCTGCTAAACAAACAATCGGCGATTTCAACCCAAACAACATTATCGTCAATAAGAAAATCGGTACGGTAACGTTGGTTGATACTGATTCATTCCATCTCAAAAATGATCGCGGCATCCTTTTCCCATGTACGGTTGGCCATAGAGACTATTTAGCACCCGAGCTTCAAGGGATGAATTTCAGCGAGTCTCATTCAAAAACCTACACTCAAGAAACTGATCGTTTTTCTTTAGCCATACACATTTTCTGTTTGTTAATGAACGGAACACACCCTTTTGCTACACGTCGGTCACCTATTAATACTGTAATCGGGAAGAGTTCTGTAGCCCTTCCTCCTACGGAGTCTTTGATTAAGAATGGTCAAAGTCCACATTTTTCGCGCAAGCTTAGTGGCACATTACCGCCACTTTATTGTCCGGATATCAAGATGTTGCCATCCAATATTCGCAGCCTTTTCGAACGTGCATTTGATTCTGGACACCAGAATCCGGCTATGCGCCCTTCGGCTGAAGAGTGGTATGACGAGTTATCTGTTGTTCAACGGAAAACTCGGAAGTGTTTAAAAGATAACACTCATATTTATCCTGATCATGTGGAAAAATGCCCATGGTGTGAAATCCATGGGTCTTCACCACAAACCAGTAAACCAGCTTTTTCACCTTCAGTCAAGCCACAATCTACTGTTACACAGTCAAATACTACACCTGCTTTAAGTTCTGGCGCTTCAAAGAATAACCAATCCACGTCTTCATCAGAAGAAGAGCGGAATTACAGGTTGGTTAGCATGGTTGTGTACGGAGTCCTCGCAACCCTATGCCTAATGTCATTGTACAAAAGCGACGATTTTGATCTACCCTGGTACATCCTTTTAATCTATAGCATTTGTTGTTTAGTTCCTGGTGCTCTAGCAACATGGGTCACGAATGGTTATTTCATTATTGAAAAATGGCCGGCCAAGGGGCAACGCAACTGGGAGATTCCACTCGCGGTTACTGCAGGACTCCTCGTTTGCATATTTCTAGGTCTCATAGCCTGCACAACCACCACCCGCATAATATTTCTAATATTTGTAGAGACGTCAGTAATGACATTACTTGCTTTAGCGTCATTTCCATCAGAATATATAGATGAATAGAGTTTTATTGACGAAAACCAATAGGGTTTTCTAGCTCTTCGTATTTGTAACTGTAGCGATAGGTCAAATAAACTGGCGTGTTGCGACAAGCTAAAGTCCGAAACCTTTCAACGATGTAAGTCCCTACACCATCCACCAAAAGACCTCACATGCCCACTGCATTTGAGAACCCCAACCTGAACACGTTCATGCACCTTACACTTGCGTTGATAAGGGGCTGACACAGGCAAAAATCACCTCAGCTTACTTGTGTGCATATTCTTGACTGCCCGAGTGCGATCATTAAGCACCTAAATGCCACACTCAGGACTTCCGTTTAATTCAATCATCCACATACCTCTAACAGACTAGCCGATCTACTGAAGCCATTAATGTCTTAAATACTTACCTGGCTCCACTCTAAGATTTCAAAATCTCGTACATTACATAGCTTGAGCACTTCTCGAGACAGATGCCTTCAAAGCCTAACTGACCCAAACTATGAAGACGCTCTCGAGGCAATTAGACTTGAGTGAGGCATTGTTTATGCTTGGGACGTACAGCTACTTGAGATGGTTACAGGCAAGAGGATTTAGTTGCTTTCGTACGGAGCGCATCTAAGTGCAGGCTCACAGCCTTAACCATTCGGCATACATGAGGTTTGCATGGAGGTTTAATGTGCAACATATTAGTTTTAATACCAGGGCAAAATGTCCACCACACTATGAATTCGATTGAAAATCTGATAGTGTTTAGCCCGCCGAGGCAAGGAGGCTTCACATGGCTTTTAATATCCACTTCGCAGGCGAAGGTATGCTTGTTTACTTAATGAATAAGCTTATTGACGATCTTGGTTTATCATGGTTCGCCAGTTTTGAGGGCAAAAACCTTGCTCCTATGTTTAGCGACATCATGAGCGAGCTTCCATTACTCGAAAGTTCTATTTATAGGCCAGAGGCTAGTCCGTTTATCCTAAAGATTCCTGGAGGAACTTGCATCTGGGCTCCATTAGTTAAGGACGAGTACACTGGAGGGTTCATATTCTGTCCGGTACCCAACGATGTTGCCAGCCCTGATCGTGATTTTACGCATTTTAACGTTGAACTTTGTGACGCATTAAAAAAACACTGCGACAAAGTAACCATTGTTTGTCGGGGAGAGGTTGAAGAAATAGATATGGCGATGCGAGCTGTTCAGCTAATCCCCATTCCTGCCGACAAGATGTTGAGCGTATTCTAGCTACATGTAATCACATGTTAGGTAGTTGACAAGCTGCTCCTTATATTTCAGGCCGCAAAGGTGGTTTGAAAGGGAAAAGGCATGTTGAATCTACCACCCCCTATAGTGGGTGCGTCACCACTATCTTGAACTTAACCTGCCCCTGAGGCCAGGACTGCTCTTCACGGTTGCTGGATATGACCCCAGGCCACTCCACACAGGTTTTAAAGACCTGACTTGTATGTCTACCCTCAGCCTTAGCAGGAGGGTATCTAGACCGATACGATGGATGGTTTCAAGGGTGAGCGGCGTGTGCCGCACAGGCACATGTCGCTCACCCCGCATCAACGAAACCGGGTTCTGACCTATTCACAATAAGGATGATCATTCATTCTTAAAGTTACCTGGAGGATCTGCCAAAATATCAAAGCTCCGGCAGCATCCATATGAAGGACCACATTGTTGTGCCTTGGATAGTTTCTGCCATTGCAGCAGGCTCATCAGTAGTTACTGTTGATTCTCGTATAGATCCATGTATCAGAAATAGTCACTGCGAAAAAGGCCGGGATTAGCAGCCGAATCAATCGTTTATTTGAGGTATTGATAACCCAACACACTCAACAGGATCATAGAGCTCGTTACAGCTCCGATTAGAAGCCGTACACTTCGTGGCTGTTGCGGTTAACCAGCTGGCACATTTGCTCTAGGCTCAGCTGGCGCAGCTGCGCCAAAGCGGTTAACGTCACTGGCAACAGGTAAGAGCCATTAGGCATACCCCGGTAAGGGGTAGGCGGCAGGTAGGGGGCATCGGTTTCTATCAGCAGTAACTGCTGTGGCATCGCCGCAATTGCGGCGCGCAGCTCCCGGTTAGATTTGTAAGTCACCGGCCCCGACACTGAGGCATACCAGCCGTGTTCAGCGCACACTTGGACCATAGCCTCATCCCCACTAAAGCAGTGGAAAACCGTGCGCTCAGGGGCGCCGTCGGCAAGCAAAACCTCAATGCACTCACGGTGAGCCTGGCGGTCATGGATCTGCAACGGCAAACCCAGCTCTTTAGCCAGAGCGATATGGGCACGGAAAGACTCCCGCTGCGCCACGCCCCCACGCGGGCCGGTACGGAACAAATCCATGCCGGTCTCCCCCACCGCCACCACAGTCTCGGGGTTTTCACGGCAGGTCCGCTCCACCTGGGCCAAGGCGGCGTCGAGATCATATGCACCATGGTGGGCCTCAAAACGTGGCTGCAAACCATCTGGGCCCACCTCACTGACGCCCGCATGCAGCACCGCCTCATTCGGGTGAATCGCCAGCGCCACCTTCACCCCCGGCAGCTGTCGGGCCAGCTCCAGCGACGGCGCAAAAGCGGGCAGCTCACAGGCGCTAGTGATCATACGGTCCACCCCCACCACCTGGGCCCGCTCCACCAGCTGCGCGGCGCTAAGCGGGCCTGAAGCAGCCGCCGCCCCCGGGCCCTCAGTGGGCGAAATCGGCAAGTGGGTGTGGTTATCCATGACCGCCTGCGGTAGGCGGACAATATTTTCCAGCGCCGGCCAATCGCTCGGCTTACGTTTAGACACTTTGTTCTCCCTGATAGATGAGGGTGGCCCCCGGTTTAATAGATGAGGGTGGCCCCGGTTAAGGGGGCAGAGCCCGGTTAAGGGCGCAAGTTACATGCACGTGCCCTCGGCGCTACCAGTTACGGCTAGCGACGAGGGCACAGTTAGTTTCTAAGCAGCTCAGGCGCCGGTGACGTCGTCGGGCACCTGCCCGGCGTAACGGGCCAGCTCCTGCTCAATGATGGCTTCATCCAGTTTCACAAACACCGGGGTGGGCTTGCCTACGGGCGTGCCCGGGGTGACTGCGTGACGCTGCCAGGTGGGGGCGGTGGTGTAGTCACCGGTGATGATCGGGTAGGACTTGCGGCCAGCGAAGTCTGCCGGCAGCACCTGCGGGTCCAGCTCGGTTACTTCCTCAATTACCGGCATGGGGGCGATCTGGCCGTCCCCACCCATTACGCGGTCGACGTCGTTAGCGGCGTGCGGCAGGAAGGGGCTGAGCATCAGGTTCAAGTCAGCCACTACCTGGGCCAACACGAACAAGATGGTGCGTAGGCGCTCTTGCTGGTCTTCGCTCTTGAGCTTGAAAGGCTCAGTTTCGGCAATGTAGCGGTTGGCTTCACCCACCAGGCGCATGGCTTCGCTCAGGGCGGCCTTTTGGCGGTGGTGCATGATCAGGTCACCCACGGTCTTAAAGCCGCGCTCCACCTCAGCTAGCAGCGAGCGGTCTTCAAAAGTGAATTCGCCCGGCTCGGGGATCTGCCCGAAACGCTTGTGAATCATGGAGGCGGTGCGGTTGACCAGGTTACCCCAGGCAGCCACCAGCTCAGAGTTGGTGCGGCGCACAAACTCAGCCCAGGTGAAGTCGGCGTCGGCGGTTTCCGGGCCGGCAATAGAGATGAAGTAACGCAGCGCGTCAGCCTGGTAGCGGCTGAGCACATCACGCACATAAATCACAATGCCGTGCGAGGAGGAGAACTTCTTGCCCTCCATGGTTAGGAACTCGCTGGAAACCACCTCGGTGGGCAGGTTTAGCTGACCGAAGGGGTTGTGGTCGCCGCCGCGTGAGCCCTTACCGTTTTGGGCCAGCATTTCAGCAGGCCAAATCTGGGAGTGGAAAACAATGTTGTCTTTACCCATGAAGTAGTAGGTCAGGGCGTCGGGGTTGTTCCACCACTGGCGCCAGGCCTCGGGGTCGCCGCTGCGGCGCGCCCACTCAATGGAGGCAGACAGGTAGCCGATTACGGCGTCGAACCACACATACAGGCGCTTGCCAGGCTGGTCATCCCAGCCGGGGATCGGGATACCCCAGTCAATGTCGCGGCTCATGGCGCGCGGACGGATTTCCTTGAGGATGTTCTGGGAGAACTTAATGACGTTGGGGCGCCATGTGCCCGAGGCTTCACGCTCATCTAGCCACTCGCCTAGGGCGTCGGCCAGCGCCGGCAGGTCCAAGAACCAGTGGTTGGATTCAATGAACTTGGGGGTTTCGCCGTTAATGCGGCTGCGGGGGTTAATCAGGTCAGTAGGGTCGAGCTGGTTACCGCAGTTGTCGCACTGGTCGCCACGGGCGCCGTCGGCACCACAGATGGGACAGGTGCCTTCAATGTAACGGTCGGGCAGGGTACGGCCGGTGGAGGGTGAGATGGCCGAGCGGGTGGTGCGCTCAATCATGTAACCGTTGTCGCGCACGGCCTCGAACATTTCACGCACAACCCGGTAGTGGTTACCGGTGGTGGTGCGGGTAAATAGGTCGTAGGACAGACCCAGGGCAACCAGGTCCTCAACAATGAGGCGGTTGTTTTCGTCTGCTAGTTCGCGGGCGCTAACTCCAGCTTCGTCGGCGGCCACCAGGATGGGGGTGCCGTGCTCGTCAGTGCCGGAGACCATGAGCACGTCATAGCCAGCCATTCGCATGTAGCGGGAGAAAACGTCTGAGGGGACACCGAAACCGGCTACGTGGCCAATGTGGCGTGGCCCGTTCGCATAGGGCCAGGCAACAGCTGAAAGAATGTGCGTCATGGCCCCTAGTTTACTGGCTTTGGCCTGATTTGCCCGAACCGATATTTTGCTTGCGCCGCCTGGTAAGCGCTGGCCTTGCCGGCGACGGCGCCAGGTTTGGTGCCCTGGCAGCGACGGCGCCCGGCGGCTTTGCGTTTTGCTTGCGCCGCGTTCTTGTCTGCCCCGCTGTTTTGGCGACGGCGCCCAGCGGCTTTAAATGTGCACATGGGCTCAGGGTTTGGGTTAGACTCTGCCCAAGCACACAGTTTTAAGGATTCACTATGGCCAGTGACGAAAAAATTGATGCAAGCGCGAGCAACGCAGTTAGCAAGGCACCTAGAAGTGTGCCGGATAATATCGACGAACTATGGGATGCCCTGATGGACACAATCCCCGAGATTGAGCCAGAAGTAAATGAGCCAAAAACACTTTGGCGACGCATCTCAGATTGTTTCTGGTACTGCGACAGCTCAGTATTCATGATTATTTTCGGGTTATTCCCGCTCCTGCTGGGCATAGTAATAGCTGAACCGTACTTTGGAAGAACAACCATTCCTATGCCCACTGCTTTCGAAGGGAGCATCACTAAGAGTATCTATCTTGAGGCCAACAAAACCTATACCCTATATACTTCTCATAAATATGATTCCCCACATTGTATAATCGTAGACTCAAAAGGAAATAACTTACCTACAGAAACCTGGGAACCTAGCGAACATTATTCATTCATAGAATTTTATAATGACTTTGGGCAAGTGCGCCCCACAAAGTCTGACACCTACAAGTTTTTCTGCACAGACCAACATGAATCAAAATATCAGTCATTTATTATAGCTGAAACTACCGCATTTCCTAAAGTCCACGATATGTCGTCAGAAATATGCTATAACCGGATCATAGTTTTTTATGCTTCGAGCATTGCATTACCCGGACTACTGCTAATATCTGCGGGCACCATAAATCTTATTTTCAGGGGCCTTCGTAACGCAGCCCGTTCACGCGCATACAAGCGATCACTGCAAGGCACTGTTTAAGTTAGTTGTCAAGGGTACTAACCCCCTACCAGGCAGCCCTAGGCGCACTGATTATTCCGCTAGGGTTGTATCAGCAACCGATTTAAGGATTAGTCATGCCCGATAGCCAGCCTCAAGCCGCCGCCAACCTAGCTGCTGCAGCCGACAGCGACCCATTCGCTCACATCTACGCCAGCCCCAACGCTAAAAACATTCACGCCCCAGCCAGCTTCGGGCCAGCATATCCGCGACCCCAGAAAAAGCTACAAACCCCAGAAAGAGCTACGCCGCCACCCCGCCCATTATGGGCTGAAATAATTATCATATTTTCCAAGCTAATAATTATCGCAAGTTTCGCTATCATCCCGATTTTATATCTGCCAGCTATAACCGGGCCAAACTTAAACACTTTTTCTGCAGGCAACCCCAAAAGCGTTTATCTAGACAACAATAAAGAGTACTATCTCTACATTAAAACCAACATTCAGACTATAGCCAACAAAACCAGCTGTGTAATCTCAGGCCCTGAAGACTACCAGGCTTCCATCATGGCAGGCCCGGTAGACAGCGAGCTTGACATTGATGGTTACTACAAACTTGGCAGGATCTCTGCAGGTAAAACCGGTACTTACAGTTTTTCTTGCGTTAACCCTGATTTAAACGGTTCACACTCTTTTGCTGTAGCCGACACTACAGACAACTATTACGCTAAGACTCAAACACAACTATTTCTTGACTATTTTCTGGTAATCATTAGCGCAGCCATGATTTTATTGGAGACAGTTTTAATAGTTGCGAGTGTTCGTAACATTTGGCGCGCCTCTAAAGAGCGTCGCCAGCTACAGACTGAGTTTCCCGCGCCTCCGCCCGCATACATGCCCGCGTCAGCATCAGCAGGCCCCACAGCCACCGCCTCACCCGAGTATCGGCCTACGCAACTTTAACGTGCCACGCCAGCTGCGGCGTCGTCGCCCCCAAAGCTAACGCAACCAGCATGGGCACCGTCGTCACCACCCACAACCCACGTAAAACGCCGAGCCCGGCACCTATTCAGCTAGGCTTAGAACAGCAACCGATTTAAGGATTTAACATGCCGGACAACCAGTTCAATCCAGGACCGTACGGCTCCGCTAGCACCAGTTACAGCTCCGCCAGCGGCCCGAACCCGCAAAGCGCCCCCAGCGCGGCCACAACCTGGGCCTCCCCGGGGCAAAACGCCGGAATTTTGCCGCCCACGAACCAGAAAAGCCTGATCGGCAAGCCTGGCCTGGGGCTGTCAGTATTTTGGCTGGTTTTAGGGCTAATCACTTTGGCGGTGGGCGCGGGCCTGGCCTCACTGAACCTGACCGACGCCACGCTGCCGTCTTTGTCATCTTTTTCTCCGGGCACATCCAAGAGCGCCCAGCTTGAAGCCAACCGGACTTACGCTTTCTATGCTGCCTCAACGAAGTTGGATTCCGCTCGCCAAACCTCCTGTGTGGTGTCTGGCCCCGATGGCTATAGCCCCACGGTAACCAACGCAAACTCCAGCGAAGAGCTTCAGCTGAACAGGAGCTACTACAAGGTGGCGACTTTCAGCCCCAATAAGTCGGGCAGCTACTCTTTTGCTTGCTCTCACCCCGCCAACATTGACCGTGCCGATGTTTTTGCTATCGCCGACATCACCGACACCACCACGGTCACCTCTAGTAATGACTTGATTTACGCCCGCATCTTTGTGGGCGCTGGTGCTTTCCTTGGCTTGGTGGGCCTGGGGCTAGGCATTTTTGGGGTCATTGCGCTTATCCGCAAGCTTAAGGCCCGCCGCAACTTCACAGATGGCCTGCCCGCGCAGGGTGGGGATAGCGCTTCGGCTAGCTCCGGGGCTTTTAACGGTTATGTGCCGACGACGCCGGGCCAGGATCCTTTGGGCTTCCAGGCACAGGGGGTTGCGTCCCAGGGGGTTGCGTCCCAGGGGCCGGACGCAGCTGCGGCGTCCCAGTGGGCTGCTGCGGGCGCTGGTGCCGCAGGTACTGCTGCCGCCGCCGCACCTCAGTGGGGTGCACCCCAGGGGCAGTGGGCGGCCCAAGCACAGTCCTCCCAGACGCAGGCGTTCCAGGCACAGTCCTCCCCAGCCGCTCAAAGCCAGGCTTCTGCACAGAGTTCTAACTCCAGTGCGCAGGCCGCGAGCGCGCACTCTGCTCCGCAGGCGCCAAACCCTTACGTGACCGTGCAGGCGCAGTCCGGTCAGAACGTGCAACCTGCACAACCTCAGGCTAGCCCTTACGTGACCGTGCAGCCTCAGCAAGCTCCGCCGTCGCAGAACACCCAGGCTAAGGGGCACGCACAGCCGGCACAACCAGCCCAGCCCGCACAACCGCAGGCTAACCCCTATATAACCGCGCAGGCGCAGCCCGGCCAGAATGTGCAGCCGGGTCAGCCCATCGAGGTCTACGGCCAGCAGGCCACCCAGCCGCTAAACCCCTACCTCACCCAGCCACAGGCACAGGCACAGGCACAGGCACAGGCACAGGCACAGGCACAGGCACAGGCAAGTGTCGCACAAAGTGCCGCGCAGGCTGGCACCCCGGCTGGGACCCAGGTTGGTACTCCGGCCGGTGCTCAGGCCGGTGCTCAGGCTGGTGCTCCTGCTACCGCTCAGGGTAACGCCCAGGCTGGTTCCCCTGCTGGTGCGCAGGGCCAAAATGCTGCCGGCTACTGGCCGGTGCCTAACTTTGCTCCGTCCGACCAAGCCGCTCAGCCCGGTCAGTTTGGCCAGCCCGACCAATTTGGCCAGACTGCCCAGGCGCCGCAGGGCTATGGACAAGTACCCCAGGGTTATGGCCAGCCAGTACAACCGCAGGCTAACCCCTACGTAACCACACAGGCTCAGCAGGCTCCGGCGTCGCAAACAGCCCAGCCGCAGAGCTACGCCCAGTCAGCCCAGCCCGCACAGGCTCCTCAAGTACCGCAAGGCTACGGCCAGGCACAGCCTGGTCAGCCCATCGAGGTTTACGGCCAGCAGGCCACCCAGCCGCTAAACCCCTACCTCACCCAGCCACAGCCGCAGCCGCAGCCGCAGCTGCAGCCAAGCGTTGCGCCAAGCGCCGCTCAAGCCCCGCAGGGTTACGGCCGGCCCGCACAACCCGGGCAGGGATATGGTCAGGTACCCCAGGGATATGGTCAGGCACAGCCGGTACAGCCCGCACAGTCGGTGCAACAACCCGCTCAGGTACCTGGGGTTAGCCAGTTGGAGCACCCGAACCAGCCTGGCAGGCCTACTCAGCCTTTGCAGCCTACGAATGACACGCGGGTTATCGCCAGCCCGACTGACACCACCCAGGTGGTTTTCGAGCCGGCCAACCCGGTTTCTAAGTCACCTGCTTCTCAGTCAGCTGCCTCTCAGCAGGCTGGTGCAAATGAGGAAGTTGAGGAGACTGACCAGCGTCCTATGGATGCCATGTACACGGATCCAACCCGAGTAATCAGCACCACCGAAGCCGCCAACCGCTACAACTAACCCTCACTACAGATACAGATACACACAAACACATACAAAATCGTCCGTTCCCTATTAAAAATCCATGGGGTTTTATAGGGAACGGACGATTTTTCAGTATTTGTGAGCAGTGGCCTGGGCTAGCAGCCTTACTCGGCCCCGATCAGCCTCGCTTGGCCCTTAACTTGAGCCTTAACCTGCCCCTTAACCTGAGCCTTACTCGGCCTCAGCCAGCTCCACGCCAGCCTCAACCAGCTTGGCCTTGGCGGCCTCACCTAGCTCGGGGCTGACCGGTTCGCTCATGTTGGTTAGCACTCGCACCTGGTACCCCTTGGAGGCGGCGTCCAGCGCAGTGTCGCGCACGCAGTGCGATAGCGCCAGGCCCACAATGTCTAGGCTGTCCACCCCGGCGTCCTTAAGCAGCTGGTCCAAGCCCACACCGGCGTCGTCGACCCCCTCAAAACCAGAGTAGGCCGCCGCGTACTGGCCCTTCTTAACCGAAGCGTCCGGGGCCAGGTCCGCCAGCGCCGGGTGCAGCTGCGCGTTAGCAGTGCCGGCCACGCCGTGCTTGGGCCAGGTGTCCACAAAGTCGGGCTGGTCGCTGAAGTGCGTGCCCGGGTCAATGTGCCAGTCCTGAGTGGTTGCCACCAGCGCGTATTCCTTGCGGTGTGCGGGCACGTAGGCGGCCACGCGCTCGGCGACGGCGTTGCCTCCCACGATGGGCAGCTCCCCGCCCTCGCAGAATGTGGGCTGCACATCTACCACGATTAGTGCTCGAGTCATTTTCTTCTCCCTATGGTTGCGGTTTTTCCCTTAGGTCTTTGGTAGCCGGTGGATGGCCGGCCGGGCTGGCCGGGTTGGCCGGGCTAGCCGGGCAGCCAGAGCCGCCTGGTACAGCTCATTCTTGCGCAGGCCGTGGGTTTGGGCCACCTGCGCGGCCGCCTGTTTGAGACGTAGGCCCTGGTCAGCTAGGGTCAGCACCTGGTCTACTACCTGTTCGACGACGACGCTAGCCCCCGCAGAGCCAGCAACTACCAGCACAATTTCTCCCCGCGTCCCCTCGGCGGTGGCCGCCACCAGCTCGTCTAGGCTGGCGCGCAGTACTTCTTCATGGGTTTTGGTCAGTTCCCGACACAGTGCCGCACGGCGCTGCCCACCGAAAGCTTTGGCCAGGTCAGTTAGGGTTTCGTGGACACGTCGGGGGGATTCGAAGAAAATCAGGGTGTGGGCGTCGCTGGCTAGTGAGCTTAGTAGCCGGGCACGCTCGCCGCTTTTACGCGGCAGGAACCCTTCAAAACTGAAACGGTCGCTGGCCAGGCCTGATAGCGCCAGTGCGGTGAGCACTGCGGAAGGGCCGGGGGCCACGGTAACCGGCACGTCGGCGTCGATAGCGGCGTTGACCAGGCGAAATCCTGGGTCGGAAACCGAGGGCATACCGGCGTCGGAAATCATCAGCACGCTGGAACCGCCGCGCGCGGCCTGCAGCAGCTGCCCGGAGCGTTCGCGCTCGTTGTGTTCATGGAAGGCCAGCAGCCGGCCGCCAATTTTCACACCTAGGCGCTGGGCCAGGTTCAGGGCGCGGCGGGTGTCTTCAGCGGCGACGACGTCGGCCAGGGCCAGGGCGGCCATCAGGCGCGGCGAGGCATCGCCACGGTTGCCGATAGGGGTTGCGGCCAGGGTGATTGTGCCCCGAGCGGGGGCGTATTCGGCCAGGTCAAGGCCCTGCGCCGGGCCGGGCGCAGAGTTGGTAGGCAGTGCTTGCTCTGCCTCGCTGGCATGGGCCGGTTGCTCCCCTTCGCCGGCAGGGGCCGACGACGCAGGTTCGCCCAGCGAGCCGGCGGCGGGAGCCTCCAACTCACTTGCAGCAGGGCTTGGCACTTCTTGATTGGGCGCCATATAACCTTCCCCTTTTAGATACAGGCAAAATCATCCTTCACCTATAAAAATATGCGTTTAAATCATAGGCGACGGACGATTTTGCCTGTATTTGTAGATGCCAGCTTAGATCCAGCTCTTAAATAGCATATGCCAGAGCCAGAAGTTGTAGTCCACCACCTGCGCGGTCCATATCGGCCACCACAGGAAGGCAAACACAACCGCCGCCAGCGCAATAATGCCGGTCAGTATCAGGCCCATGAACATTGAGGGCTCATAGTCCTTGCCCAGCACCTGTCCCCCGCCAAGGTAGGCACCCAGTTCGTCTTTCAAGTTACCTTTAGCGTTCGTTTCCTTGGTGGCGACGTCGTCGCTTACGTCACCATCAGAGGCATCGGTCCCGGCGGCGTCAGCCCCAGCAGCCCCCGCAGAACCAGTAGCCCCAGCGGAGCCAGACCCGGCAGAGCCACCAGAACCAGCCGTAACCACGCCGTCGCCGTCGAGCAAGCCAATTCCCCAGCCCAGCGCCACAGTCAGCGCCAAAACCACGAACGGCACGAAAGCTACCGTGTAGAAAGTGAAAATAGTGCGGTCCCAGTACATGAACCAGGGCAGGTACAGGCCAATGTAACCAGCCAGCACTACCCAGCCGCGCCAGTCACGCTTAAGCGCCACATAGGCAACCACCACAAATACCGCCACGAAAGCCGCCCACCAGATCGGGATGTTACCGATCGAGGTGATAGCCCGCACGCAGTTACGGGTGTCGCACTGGTAGGCGTCAGCGCCCAAAGTATCGTTGGACTGCCAGTAGAAGGAGGTGGGCCGCATCTGTAGCAGCCAGCCGCTGGGCTTAGCCATGTAGCTGTGGGGGGTGGATAGGCCCACGTGGAATTTGTAGATGGCGCGGTGGTATTCAATAAAGTCCGCGATCGAATCGGGCAGCCAGGAGCCGCGCCCAGCTGCGCGCTCAGCCGCCGCCCAGCCGTGCTTGTAGGCGCTGGGGTTCATGAACCAGCCGAACCAGCTAAGCAGGTAGGTCACCCCCGCCACGGGCACAAGCCGCATAAAGTTACCCCAGCCGCGTGAAACCAGGGTTTCCAGCTTCCACACCTTGGCTTTAACAGCGCGCAGTGCGGTGCCGTCCCAGATCACGGTCATGATGCCGATGGTTGCCAGCAGGTACAGGCCCGACCATTTAACCGAGCAAGCACACCCCAGCAGCACGCCGGCGCTAATCATCCAGGGGCGCCAGCCGGCCTTGGGGGCTAGGGCACCTGCAGCGGTGCCTTCCAGCAGGCGCGCGATGCGTTCGCGTTGGCTTTGACGGTCACGCACAATGCAGTAGACAGCGGCCAGGGCGAAGAGGCCAATAAACCCGTCCAGCAGACCGATACGTGACTCGGTGATACCCACGCCGTCGATAGCCAGGAACAATCCCGCCAGGCCCACCAGTAGCGGTGAGGGGAACAGTCGCCACACCAGGCGGCACAGCAGGAAAACGGTGGCAATACCCGCTAGGGCCACTGCCAAGCGCCAACCCCAGCTGGAGGCCGGCCCGGTCAGCTCCATACCCGTGGCGATCAGCCATTTACCTAGCGGCGGGTGCACCACAAAGGACGCCTCAGGGCTGAGCGTGGAGAAATTACCGCGCACAAAACTAGCGTTGGCGTTTTGTGCCCAGGTGCCCTCATAGCCCAGATGCCAGATCGAGTAGGCATCTTTGACATAGTAGGTCTCGTCAAACATGATTTCGTGGGGGCTGCCCAGGTTCCACAGGCGCGTGAAGGCGGCGATCAGGGTGGTCACCACGGTGGCGATCCAGCCGTTGCGGGTCACTACTCGCGAAGGCAGGCGCGAGGGTAGGCCCAGCACGGCCCGTAGCTGCTCGCGGGTGCGCGGCTGGGGGCTTTCTAGTGCCGGCGCTGCCGTGCCTGCCTGCGACGACGCCGCTTGGTCGCCTGCCTGGGCACCTTGCGACGACGCCGGGCCTTGCGTTGTCCCTGCAGTTGCCGGGGCTGCGGCACCTGCCGGGGCCTGGCTACCTACCTGCGACGACGCCGAGGCACCTGACGGAGCTGCCCCGCCCTGCTGAGCAGCGGCGTCGGGCTTAGCGCCAGGACCCGAGGGCTTAGCGCCAGAGCCTGAGGGCTTAGCAGTTGAATCCTGCCTACTGTTCGGCTCTGACAAAGTAATTGGAAAACGCGTGCCACGCACGGGGGTGACGTCGTCTTCCGGATCTAAATAGGCGTCAGCGTCCGGGCTTGGAGTAGTGGGCTGATCGTTCATTCGGCCAGTCTATTGCCTTTATGAGCCTAATACAGACTCTCAGCTCACTTTCAGCAGCCACTATCACTTGATATTTAGCTGTTAGCGTCGCTCGCCACACTCTCAGCCCCGCCCAGGAGGCCGGCCCCACGCGTCCCACCCGGCTCACCCGGGGCTGCCCACAGCGCAACCCGGAGCCACCCACAGCACCGCCCGGGGCCGGCGTCGTCGTTAGCGTCCCCCGAACTAACGCCCCCCGAAGCTGCCGCCGCCGTAGCTGCTGGAGCTGCTGAAGCCGCCGGAGCTGGATGAGGAGGAGCTGTAGCTGACCGAGCTGCTGGTTTGCCACACCACCGCGCTGGTTACCGGCTGGAAGCCATAGTCTAGGTCGCGGGTCAGGTCTAGGTTGTATAGGCCCGGGCCGGAGTCGTCCCAGCTGTAAGCCACTTGCTGGCTGGCCATCATTTGGGCACCCAGCGGCACTAGGGCGTCTTGCACCTTGGCGGCCATACCGACGGCGGCTGCATTGGCTAGGTCGCTGCGGTACTGCTGTGGGGTGGTGGGGGCGTACATGGCGCTGTTGGTTAGGTAGGCGCAGTAGGCCCGCATTTGTCCGCCAACTATCAGGCCGCGCTGGGTGTAGCAGGTGCTTACGTTGTAGGAGCGCATGAAGGCGGCAATGAAGCAGAAGCCGGGCACGCCCCACACCCAGGGGTTGTAGCGGGCCACGCTGTAGAGGCTGAAAGCAATTATGTTCAGCCACAAAAGCATGCTGCAGGTGCTGGCTAGTCCCCCGCAGCTGGTACGCAAATTAGCTGAGCTATATTCTTTGTCGGCTGCTCTAGCGAATTTACGCATACCACTGCTTGTGGACTCATTGTTTTTAAGTACCGCACGCATTTGCGCTAAATCGAATTGGCTGGCTCGCAATTTATTCGAAATCATAAATAGCGCAGTCAGTAATGCGCGTTGGCTGGCGTAAAGCCTGCCGGCCTGTTTACCGGTTAGTGCAATGGTCCACTGGCCAGGTTGCAGCGGCGGGCCAGAGCGGGCCGCCTGCGCCACCTGCTGCGCGTTAGCTACACGCAGATCCAGGTAGCGGTACCTTTGGGCGTCTCCCGGGCAGATATTAACCAGCCCGGCGTTGGTTAGGGACAGCAGGGTGCTGGTTAGCTGGCGGGTGCGCCGGTTTTTTTGTTTGGTTTTGCTGGGGAAGACGTGGCCAGAAAATTCTGCGATTACTGCCGGCGACAGGTTAGGCATTTGGGTCACCAGCATGTCGGGCACGACAAACTGTGCCTGGGCGGCGCGCCGCGAGGTGAATGCGCCGTACAGCCCCGCTGCGGCTATCAGCACGCATAGGCCAAAGCCGGCGGGGATCAGCCAGTCAAGCCACCAGGGACGCTCTTGGGGTAGGCGGGCTTTGACGGCCTCGTCGATGGCTTGCTGACGCTGGGCTGGCGTGGCCGTGGGGGTGTAGCCGGGAATGGTGCTGGCGTCCCACATATAGGCCAGGGTTACGGATTTTCCACCTTTAACAAAGTCGGCTTTGTAGTGGCGTCGGGAGGCGGCTTGGGGGTCGCCAGGAATGGCGCCGTTGGTGGTGGGGGCGCCGCCTGGGGTGCCGGTAGCGACGCCGTCGTAGTGCAGCCACATCCAGGTGCGCTGGGCGGGGACTTGCTTGGGCATGGAGAAGTCGATGCTGAGGTGTTTAATGGGCACCGTGTTTTTGTCGGAGATGGGGCTCCACAGGACTTTGACGATGTCGTTGGTCAGCTCCCCGCCGCCGATGAAGCTCATGGTGATGCGGTAGCGCAGGGCGGAGGCGGAGCTGGTGCGTTTAATGTTCCAGCCGATCTCAACTTTGGTGGGGTAGTTGACGGTTTCCCCGTTGTAGTCGGTGGAGCTGTCGGCTATGCGCACATAGGTTTTGCCGGCGTACTGCTCGTCCCATTCTTTTGTGCTTGAGATGGTGGAGGGGTCTGTGAAGCTGCTTTTGGTCAGCTCCTGGTTGGTGTCTAGGTCCGTGACTGTTACGTTTTTTAGCTGCTGGCCTTGTTTTAGCTCGTAGAGCTGGAACATTTGCGAGTAGCTACGGGTGTCTTTGATGCGGATGGTGACGTCTTCGGTGACGTTTAGGTTGCGCTCAGCGATGGCGTAAGCGCTGTACTGTAAGTTTGTGTACAGGATGGGGGCGTTGTCGAATTTGGTTTTTTCAACTCGCTGATAAAAATTGTTGCCCCAGGCGATGGCACTGACCACCGCGATCCCGAGTACTGCTGCCAGCGTCGCTTTAATTAGAGCTTTAAATAGCTCTCGGCTGATGCCTGCGCTTTGGTCCATGCCATAAGCGTATTAGGTAAGTGGGGTGCGGTATGGGCAAAAATGCCCAGGTGGTTTGTTCTTTGCCGACGACGACGCCGGGCCCAGGCTGGTAAAGCAAAAAAATGGTGGGGGTGTCGACCCCAAACAGGACCAAACACCCCCACCATTCAAGGAAACGGTTGGCAGTGCCCTACTCTCCCACAACCCACCAGTTGCAGTACCATCAGCGCAGAAAGGCTTAACTTCCAGGTTCGGAAAGGATACTGGGTGTAACCCCCTCGCTAAAACCACCAACACAACCAAAACAAGCAACACCCCAAAAAAAGGGACGAAACCCAAGTCAGTGAAACAATATATCCACTTAACAACCCAACCCTTAACAGGTCGTGTTGGTCGTGAACCGCACAGTGGACGCAAACACCATCAAACACACAAAGTTATTGTTAGTTATCGGTCAATTAGTACTAGTAAGCTGGTCACCTTACAATGTCTACACTCCTAGCCTATCAACCCGGTAATCTACCGGGAACCTCCCCCCAAACATGGGACGGAAACCTAATCTCGAAGCTAGTTTCCCGCTTAGATGCTTTCAGCGGTTACCCATCCCGAACGTAGCAAACCAGCCATACCCCTGGCAGGATAACTGGCACACCAGAGGTTCGTCCGTCCCGGTCCTCTCGTACTAGGGACAGCCCTTCTCAAGTTTCCAACGCGCGCAGAGGATAGGGACCGAACTGTCTCACGACGTTCTAAACCCAGCTCGCG
>ERZ773046.356-NODE-356-length-30974-cov-8.638507_pt1 | contig 30974 bp, 28 predicted proteins | sample MGYA00580634_ERZ773046 | MGnify/ENA primary metagenome ERZ773046 (study PRJEB29015, sample SAMEA2738127) | human oral metagenome | biome: human oral; feature: human-associated habitat; material: saliva | place: China | collected 2159 ... | reverse complement strand
ATACTTTCCGGAAACCTACAGGTCAATCCGTGAAAATCCGCGATTCCGGACACACATTTTGACCCTTAACCCTTCCTGTAGGCTTGGCAGCTGTTTTGTTGTGCGAATTGATCCCATGTCCAGCCCAGTTGCGTTCCTGTAGACTTGGCAGCTGTGCAGGCTATGAGGGGCGCGCCGGGCTTGGTAGCTATCCCAGGGGTGAGCGCTGCGCCAGGTTAAGTACTGAGTCAAGCTTCGTTTCGTCGCTCGCGTCCTTACCGGCCTCAGCCCAGTGTTGGCTGGTAACCTCAACTTATGGGAACAGCACTTATTACCGGTGCCAGCGAGGGGATCGGCCTCGAATTTGCCTGGCAGTTAGCCGAGGCGCAACACAACCTCGTACTGGTGGCCCGGCGTCGGCAAAAACTAGAAGAAATTGCAGCCAAAATCCACAACCTAGCCGGTGTCAAGGTGGAGGTGCTGGCCGCAGACCTATCCACTCAGGCGGGTGTTGACGCGGTAGCTGAGCGCATCCGTTCCACCCAGCTGCCCCCAATCGGGCTGCTAGTTAACAATGCTGGCTTTGGGCTGGGACAATCCTTTATCGACGGTGATATGGGGCGCGAACTAGACGCCCTAAACGTAATGGTGCGGGCCGTGATGGAACTTAGCCGCGCCGCCACCGACGTAATGATTCCACGCGGTCACGGCGCCATCTTGAACGTAGCCTCAGTAGCCGCCCGCACCGTCATGGGCACCTACAGCGCCCACAAAGCCTGGGTAGCTACCTTCACCGAGTCACTTTCCACCGAGCTGGCGGGCACCGGCGTCACCGCCACCGTGCTACTGCCGGGCCTAACCCGTTCCGGTTTCCACGCCGCCGCCCACATCGACGACACCCAATGGCCCAAATTCGTGTGGCTAGAAAGCCAATACCTGGTAAGCCAAGCCCTAGACGCTGTCCGTAAAGGGCGCGTCTACTGCGTGCCCTCACTACGCTACGCCCTTAGCGAGGCTGTGCTGCGCCGCCTGCCGCGCTGCGGGGTGCGCTATTTCGTGGGCGCCTCAAGGGTGGCCGCCACCCACTACTGAGAGACATAATTTAGCTATGGCAACTGTAACCCTAGCAGGTACCCCAGTAACTACCGTTGGCGAGCTACCCCAGGTAGGCAGCCCCGCTCCCACCTGTGAGCTGGTGGCCAACGATCTAAGCCCCATCAAACTAGGCGACTACGCCGGCAAGCGCGTAGTGCTAAACATCTTCCCCTCCATCGACACCGGTGTATGCGCCGCCAGTGTGCACCACTTCAACAAGCTGGCCGGTGGCCTCGATAACACCGTGGTGCTGTGCGTATCCAATGACCTACCTTTCGCCCAGGGGCGCTTCTGCGGCGCTGAAGGTATTGAGAACGTCGCTACCGCCTCCGGTTTCCGCTCCAAGTTTGGCCAACACTACGGCCTAACCATGGCTCAGGGGCCGCTAAGCGGGCTGCTGGCACGCGCCGTCGTAGTAATCGAGCCTGATGGCACCATTGGCTACGTGCAGCTAGTACCCGAAATCAAGCAAGAACCCGACTACGACGCCGTCGTTGAATATTTAGGAAACTGAAAACTCCATGGCTATCACCACCAACGACTCCAACCGCGCCCGCCTAGCTGAGCTAGTCAACGAACTGGCCGTAGTACGCGGCAAAGTTACCCTGGCCTCAGGGCTTGAATCCAACTTCTACGTGGACATGCGCCGCGCCACCCTCCACCACGAAGCCGCCCCGCTGATCGGGCATGTAATGCTGGATCTGCTGGAAGAAAACGGCTTCAGCGTAGATGAGGTAGACGCCGTCGGCGGCCTAACCATGGGTGCTGACCCGGTAGCTACCGCTATGCTGCATGCCGCCGCCGCACGCGGCCTAGACCTAGACGCATTCGTAGTGCGCAAGGCCGCCAAAGATCACGGCATGAAACGCCAGATCGAAGGCCCGTCTGTCGAAGGCAAACGCGTAGTGGTTTTGGAAGACACCTCCACCACCGGCGGCTCGCCCATCCAGGCAGTAGAGGCGCTACGCGCAGCTGGTGCGCAGGTGTTGGCTGTGGCCGTGATCGTAGACCGCAACACGGGCGCTCGCGAACGCATTGAAGCCGCCGATTTGCCCTACCTATATGCCCTTGGTCTAGAAGACCTAGACCTGGAGTAATACTGGCCCCTTGGCGGGCGCTAGGTTTTAACAACCCAGCCCCCGCCAAGGCTGCCGCCTAAGCCAGGTCAGGCTAAACTAGGAGTTGGTGCCCAATCCCAAGGAGGAACAATGGACTCTAACCCCACCGGAACCATCGCTTTGTTCATTGGCGGAGGTTTATTACTGCTGCTGTGGGTAGCCATCATTGTGGTGGCCCGCGTGCAGGTACGTTCATTGGGGGAGCGTTTGGACCACAACTGGTCTGACGTTGAAGAGACCCTCTCTAGGCGCCACCGCCGCGCCAAAAAACTAGCGCGTGAAGCAGACAAACTCGGTGCCCTGGCGCCAGGAGACATGAGCGCCCTGAATGAGGCTATTGCCCTAGCTGAGCAGGAAAACCAGCCGCTGCTACGCGCCAACTATGAAGACGACATCACCCTGATTTTGCGTCGTATTGTGGAAAGCGTGCGCGCCGTTAACCGCAACAAAGAGCGCGAATACCGCCTGGCCTACAAGCGTCTAAAGAAAGCTGACAAGGCCGTGGCCAAGGCCAGGCGCGACTACAACGCCATGGTGCCCACCTACAACTTCCTGTGCCACGGACCGCTCACGGCAGTAGCTCGCAGCGCCGGGCGCGCCTCCAGCCAGTACTTCCTAGCTGACAAGCTCAAGCGTAAAGGCACTTACAAAAAGCCCAAAGACGCCAAGGTATTGGAGCTAGAGGATAAGGCATGAGCCGTTACGAAAACGAGGACGGCGTCGTCACCGAAGCCAGTGACGGCGTCGTCGCCTATTTAGCGCAAGTAACCCCAGACCAAGAGCGAGAAGTGGGGGTGGGGCCTTGGCAGGGGCCCTGGCCTGAAGGTGACCACTGGGACCATGAGCTGCTAGAACACGGCGATCGACGCAACGTAGTGGACCCCTACCGCTACTGGAAATGGCAGGCCATTAAAGCCGATATGGCATCGCGCGCCCACGGCCTACATATCGCGATCGAAAATGTCAGTCATGATCTAAACATCGGCTCAATTGTGCGCACTGCTAATGCCTTTAATGTGGGCGGAGTGCATGTGGTGGGCAAGCGCCGCTGGAACCGACGCGGCGCCATGGTCACTGACCGTTACCTGCGTGTCTACCATCACCCCACGCCCGAGCATTTGGTGCGCTGGGCCCAGGAAAATAACCTGGAACTACTAGCTATCGACAACGGCCCGGGCAGTGAACTGATAGAAAAAACCTTGCTGCCGGTTGACGCCATGCTGGTGGTGGGCAGTGAAGGCGAAGGTATCAGCCCGGCCCTACTTGAGCACTGCAAACGCCAGTTACGTATTGGCCAATACGGCTCTACCCGGTCTATTAATGTGTCAGCCGCAGCAGCTATCGCCATGCACACCTGGATCATGCAACATGGACAAAGTGCACCCTTTTAACTGAATTTGCACAGGCTGACGGTATTTGCGCGTACCAATTAGCGCTAAAACGTGCCAGAATAGAAGCACCACTGTTTAGTGAAACACAACCAGGAGGATTTGCAATGGCTATTGCAACCGTGGAAACTTACGCGGACATGATTGACCGCGCCAAGGCCGGCAAGTACGCCGTCCCGGCTATCAACGTTACTTCTTCTCAGACTCTATCTGCTGCGCTGCAGGGCTTCGCCGAGGCCGAGTCTGACGGTATCATCCAGATCTCCAACGGTGGCGCTGCTTACTGGTCCGGCTCCTCTCGTCTAGACCGCGTGCGCGGCTCCATCGCTTTCGCTGCCTACGCTCGCGCCGTCGGCGACCTGTACCCCGGTGTTGTCGGTCTGCACACCGACCACTGCCCCAAGAAGCTGCTGGCTGACTGGGTTATCCCGCTGCTGGACATCGAGGCCGAGCAGGTCAAGCGCGGCGAAGAGCCCATGTTCAACTCCCACATGTGGGACGGCTCCGCTGAGACCCTAGAGGACAACATCCAGATCGCCGTGGACATGCTGGCTCGCTCCAAGGCTGCTCACACCATCCTCGAGATCGAGATCGGTGCTGTAGGTGGCGAGGAAGACGGCATTAAGGGTGAAGAGAACGCTAGCCTCTACACCACCGCTGACGACGCTTACGCCGCTGTCCAGGCCCTGGGCCTAGGCGAGAACGGCCGCTACACCACCGCTCTGACCTTCGGTAACGTGCACGGCTCCTACAAGCCCGGTCACGTCAAGCTGCGTCCCGAGCTGCTGGGTGAGATCCAGGCTGAGGTCGGCAAGCGTGTTGGCAAGGAGAGCCCCTTCGACCTAGTCATGCACGGTGGCTCCGGCTCCACCGACGAGGAAATTGCTACCGCCGTACGCAACGGTGTTATCAAGATGAACGTTGACACTGACACCCAGTACGCGTTCACCCGCCCGATTGCTGCTCACATGTTCGAGCACTACGACGGCGTCCTCAAGGTTGACGGCGAGGTCGGCAACAAGAAGTTCTACGACCCGCGCGCTTGGGGTAAGGCTGCCGAGACCGGCATGGCTGCCCGCGTGGTTGAGGCCTGCGAGCGTCTGGGCTCCGTCGGCTCCGCCCGCCGCTGAGCTTAGCTGCCGCTAAGGCAACTAGCGTTTAATCGCTGAATGTGCCCCAGGTAATATCGCCTGGGGCACATTTATTTATATTTGTGTAGAATATTGTGACCCCACCCGCCACAATTGAGAGGCACAAGACCTAATGTCCAGGAAGATTATCCTTGACTGCGACCCAGGTCACGACGACGCTGTCGCCATGCTGCTGGCGCACGCCAACCCCAACATTGAGCTACTGGCTGTTACCACAGTTGGTGGCAACCAGACGCTAGAAAAGGTAACCAACAATGCGCTGAGTCTAGCCACCGTCTACGGGATGCAGGACGTCCCGGTAGCGGCAGGCTGCACCCGCCCGCTACTGCGCCCGGTAGAAACCGCCCCAGACTGCCACGGCGATTCCGGCCTCGACGGCGTCGAGCTACCTGAACCTGTAGCCCTAGACCCGCGCCACGCCGTCGACGTAATCATCGAAACCGTAATGTCTCACGCACCCGGTGAAATCACTCTGGTGCCCACCGGCCCGCTAACCAACATCGCCCTAGCCGTGCGCAAAGAACCGCGCATCGTAGAGCGCGTGCGTGAAGTGGTGCTAATGGGCGGCGGCTACCACGTAGGCAACTGGTCTGCCGTAGCCGAATTCAACATCAAGGTTGACCCCGAGGCTGCCCACATTGTTTTCAACGAGCCCTGGCCGGTAACCATGGTTGGCTTGGACCTAACCCACCAGGCCCTAGCCACTGACGCTATCTCCGCCAAGATCGCTGACCTGGGCGGTCCGGTAGCCGAATTTGTGCTGGGCCTATTCACCTTCTTCCGCAAGGCCTACCAGGACGCCCAAGGCTTTGAGTTCCCGCCAGTACACGACCCGTGCACCGTGGCCTACCTGATTGACCCGCAGATTGTGGAAACTGTTAAGGTCCCCATCGACGTGGAACTTAACGGCACGCTTACCACCGGCATGACCGTGGCCGACTTCCGCGCCCCTGCCGGGCCTGACTGCCACACCCAGGCCGCCACCAAGCTGGATTTTGACCGCTTCTGGGATCTGGTAATCGACTCCATTGACCGCGTGCAGAAGGATCTAGCCGCCAAGGAGAGTGGCAAATGAGCGCCACTAAACGCTCAACTGCGGCGGTTATGACCGCATTGCTGGTGGCCTGCTTTGCCTTCCAGCTCAATGCTTCTATGCTCTCTCCGGCCCTGGAACGTATGGCCAAGGAGCTAAAAACCACCGACGACGTAATCGGTTTAACCCAGACCGTGTTCTTCACGGCTGCCGCGCTATTTAGCCTGTTCCTGCCCCGCCTAGGTGACATGATTGGGCGGCGCAAACTACTAACCGGCATGATGGCGCTAACCGCCGTAGGCTGTGTGCTTTCTGCGCTGGCCGGCATGACCGGCTCAATGGCGCTGCTGTTTGTGGGGCGCGTGATTCAGGGTGTGGCCGGGCCTACCGTGCCCGTATGTTTGATTATGCTGCGCGTGGCCGTGCCTGACCCCAAGCGTTACGGCACCCTGCTAGGCGTAATTACCGCCGTAAACGGTGGTATTGCGGGTGTAGACGCCCTGGCTGGTGGCTGGCTAGCCCAAAACTTTGGTTTCGGCTCAGTATTTTGGACTATGGCTGTAATCGCTGTGCTGGCGGCGGTGGCAGTGGCCTTCCTAACCGATGAATCCCTGGTGCCCGGAGACCACCGTATGGACTGGTCCGGCACTATTGCCCTAGTAGTGGCGGTAGGTGCGCTGCTAATCATCTTCACCGAGCTAGCTAAACTCTACAACGCTAACTTTTGGCTGGTGGCGGGCCTGTTCCTGCTGGCTGCTTTGTCTGCTGTGGCTTTCTGGATCCAGGAGGACCGCACCAGCCAGCCCCTGGTGGCTACCGTCTACCTCCAGTCGCGTTCCACTTGGGCGCTGCTGCTGACCACCACCCTAACCATGACCGGCGTGTTTGCGGTTATGAACGGTTTAGTGCCGGGTCTAGCTCAGAACACTGGTTACGGCCCAGGCCTTGGCACCGACGTCGTCTCCTTCTGGACCCTGACCCCTTACGCCATTGCCGGCCTACTAATGGGCCCGGTATCTGGCACCCTGGCTGGTCGCTTTGGCTACCGTAAGGTGCTGCGCGTGGGCCTGCTGGGCACAGTGCTTGGCTTGGGCGCGATTTTGGCTATTTCTCCAAGCGCCACTCCGGTGTTGCTGCTGGCAGTTAACGTGTTTGTGGGTATCACCTACGCCGGTATGAGCAACATTATGCTCAACGGCCTAGGTGTGGTGCTTTCTCCCAGCGACAACCCCGGCTACCTGCCTGGCCTTAACGCTGGTGCCTTCAACCTGGGCGCGGGTATCTCCTTCGCGATTTTGCCGGCAGTCTCGGTGGCGCTAGGCAGCGGCCTAGATGGTTTCCAAGGGGCGGTTATCACCGGTTTGGTGCTGCTGGCCTTGGCTTTTGCTAGCTCGCTGCTGATCCCCGCGCCGGCGGTTGAAAAGGAGACGGCGGCGTGAACGTAGCTGATCGTGGCCGCGCCCTGGAGGCATTAGACCGTTTAGGTGCCCCGGTGGTGGCTTTAGGCTCCCTGAACGCGGACCTAACGGTAACCACCCAGCGCCTACCTGGCCCGGGTGAAACTGTAGTTGGCTCAGACCTGCGCATCTTGCCGGGTGGTAAATCTGCCAACCAGGCCGCCACGGCTGCCTTGCTGGGGGTGCCTACCACCATGATTGGTGCGGTTGGGCGCGACGGCAACGGCCAGTTGCTGCTTGAATCCCTGGCTTTAAAGGGGGTAGACACCCGCCACGTCTATGAGCGTGAAGTGGCTACCGGCACCGCCATGATTACTGTGGACGCCGCTGCTGAGAACACCATTGTGATCTCACCTGGCGCTAACGCCACCCTCACTCCGGCTGATGTGGTTGAGAAAGCACAGGTAATCGCTGAGGCTGGGGCCCTGGGATTGTGCCTGGAGGTAAGCCTGGAAACTGTCACCGCTGCAGCGCGCTGCGCCCACGAGGCTGGCGTGCCTGTGGTTCTCAATGTTTCCCCGGCCCGTCAGCTGCAGCCTGAACTGCTGGAGCTAACCGATGTGCTGATCGTCAACCAGCACGAGTTGGCGCTGGTCAGTGGCCAAAGCGTAGATACTGCAGACCTAGAACAGGTAGCTAAGGCTTTCATGGCCACTGGCGTTAAGCGTGGGGTGCTCACCTTGGGTGGAGCCGGCTCTCTGATCTATGAGGAGGGTCGCCTCGAATGGGTGGCGGCTTTTAAGGTCACCCCGGTAGACACCACGGGTGCTGGCGACTCTTTCATGGGCACGCTGCTGTCGGCTTTGGCTTCGGGTATCTCACTGGCCGACGGCGCCACTCTGGCTGCGGCGGTAGCGGCTTGCTCCACCACCAAGGTGGGGGCGCAGGCTTCCTATGCCAGTGCTGATGAGGTGCGTGAGTTCCTAAAGTGAGCGAGCCCAACTTGAGCACACCCAGCTCAGGAGCGTTCAGCTCAAGCGCACTCAACTCAGGCGCGTGTAAGAAGCGTGCATAAAACGTGGCTTTAAGCCAAAAAGTGTGGCGACGGCGTCGGGGACCTTCCTGGCGCCGTCGCCATATGTCAGGTGATGACACTAGAGCTAACCAAACCAAACAAAAAAGTATTCCCGCAGGTCACAATATGTGCAGTTGGGTTTGGGGTGGGGTGGACACCACAGTAGGTGCTTGCCAAACCAAAATAAAACGGTATAGTAACGGCAAAATGTAGAAATCTGCCTATAGGGCCGCTAGACTGATGCAGTCGTGTGGTCAACGCGGCGTTTGCCGTTTATAGGAGTTTTCAATGCCAGGTGTCGTAGTCGTCGGAACCCAGTGGGGCGACGAAGGAAAAGGCAAGGCAACCGATCAGCTAGGTCAGAATGTTGACTACGTAGTCAAGTTCAACGGCGGTAACAACGCTGGTCATACCGTAGTTATTGACGGAGAAAAGTTCGCTTTCCACCTACTGCCGGCCGGTGTGCTAACTGAGGGAGTAACTCCAGTTATCGGCAACGGGGTAGTGATTGATCTAGAGGTGCTCTTTAGCGAAATCGAGGAAATTACCTCGCGCGGCAAGGACGCCTCCAAGCTGCTGATCAGCGCCAACGCCCACGTGATCCCCTCCTACAACCGGGTTCTTGACCAGGCCACCGAGCGTTTCCTGGGTGCCCGCCAGCTGGGTACCACCGGCCGTGGCATTGGCCCCACCTACGCCGACAAGATGAACCGTATCGGCATCCGCATCCAGGACCTGTTTGACGAGTCCATCTTGCGCCAAAAGGTCCACTCCGCACTGGACCAGAAGAACGGTCTGCTAACCAAGATTTTCAAGCGCAACGCGATCGACCCTGACGCGGTTGCTGACGAGCTGCTCAGCTACGCCGAGCGCGTGCGCCCCATGGTGGTGGACTGCTCCACGCTGCTAAACAAGGCCCTAGACGAGGGCAAGACGGTGCTGTTTGAAGCCGGTCAGGCCACCATGCTAGACATTGACCACGGCACCTACCCCTTCGTGACCAGTTCCAATCCCACCGCCGGCGGCGCTTGCACCGGTACTGGCGTGGGTCCCACCCGCATCAACCGGGTGGTTGGTGTGGTTAAGGCCTACACCACTCGCGTAGGTGAAGGTCCCTTCCCCACTGAGCTAAACGACGAAATGGGTGAGCGTCTGCGCGCTGAAGGTGGAGAGTACGGCGTGACCACCGGCCGGGCCCGTCGCTGTGGCTGGCACGACGCCGTCGTCACCCGCTATGCAGCGCGCGTTAACGGTCTAACTGACCTGGTGATGACCAAGCTGGACGTGCTCACTGGGCACGACACCATTCCGGTATGTGTGGCTTACGACGTCGACGGCGTGCGCTGGGACGAAATGCCCCTAACCCAGTCTGACTTCCACCACGCCAAGCCTATCTACGAGCAGCTGCCCGGCTGGAGTGAAGACATTACCGGCGTACGTAAATTCGAGGATCTGCCGCTTAACGCTCAGCGTTACGTGGAGCGAATTGAGCAGCTGGCCGGAGTGCGAATTTCCGCCATTGGTGTGGGAGCAGGGCGCGAAGCCACAATTTCTCGCCACTCGTTAGTTGACTGAAGCTGCTAGGCTGGAACCCGTGAACACCCTTAACTACAAGTCTGTAACTAGCCGTGTACTTGCGGCTTTAGCGGCGGGGCTGCTGGTTTTCATGGCGCCGCTAAGCGTCTCTGAGGTTCAAGCTGAAACCTCGCAGCCCAATGAGATTTGGTTTAACGTTAACGTAAAGGGCGAAAACTACGCGGTGCTTGACTTCGCGTTTGCGCCCGGTTCGCACACTGGTTTGAAACCAGCTGTTATCTGCAAGACCATTCAAAAAGGTGCAGATCAAAACAAGAAAACCACCACTCACAACGCCAAAGTGGTTACCTGGGTAGGTAAGCGCAACGGTCGCGAGGTATGTGAAGCCAAGGTAGAGGGCGCTTTCCAAAATGGCGCTGGTCCGGCTGCACTTACGCAGTTCGGTGGCTTCAACATGAGCACCGACAAAGACCACCGCGTGAAGGTGTCTATCCCTAGCTACATCGCTATCTCTAACCAGCTGATTGTCTCGCATGTGACGGTCAAGTACGACGGCAAGATTGTTTCCTACAAGAACGCCGACGTTAAGGGCTCCACCGCTGTTCCTAAAAAGGGTGCTACCTCCTTTGAGGTAGTTGGTACGGTTCCCTCGCTTGCTTTGCAGCATGTGACGCGGTGGGTGCTGGGTATTGCTTCCTGCCTGATCTTGGCCGGTATCTTGTGGCTGGGTGGCGTGCGCATTTACAAGCGTGTTAAGGAAAGTCTGGCTACCAAGGCGGCTATTGCAGCTGGTCAGATCCCTGACCCGCAGGGCCAGACGGTTTCTTTGTCTGAAATTGCCCCAATCAGCGAATCTGAGATTCCTGCGGCTGGCATCCCCGGAGTACCGCTAATCCACACGGCTAATGCTGATAACGACGCCGCTATGGCTGCCACTTATGCGGCTGCGGCTGAGCAGGGTGTTTACGAAAGCGGAGGCTACCAGTCCTACGTAGAGGGCGGGGTCTATGACTCTGGCGCCGGCGACGAAGAGTATGCGGCTGCTGGCTACGAGGACTATGCAGAGCCCATTGAGGAAGTCCCCAGTGTTGCTGAGGAAACCATTGAGGATGGTTACCACCCCAACGGTCTGTACTACCAGGACGGGGTTGCCTACTACCCGGGCGAAGACGGCTACTACTACAAGCTTGAAGGCTCAGGCTTTGAGGATATGTACCGCTAACTAACGGTGTTTACAAACAATGGCGCAGCTTAGGCTGCGCCATTGTTGTAATTACTGTGCATCCCTGGCGCGGGCTGCGCGGCACGTGCGCATGAGGCTAACCAGCCCAGGCCGTGAGTGCATCCCGGGCGCGGGCTGCGCGGCAGGCATGGGGGAGTACTGCAGTGTGGCCTGACCTTGTGCAGGGCCGGCAGGGGCAGCCGGTATGTGCTGATGGCGCTAGGGATTGATCCCCTTAAAAATGAGGCGAATGACGTGGCAATGGCATTAGGATTGGATTCATGAACGCTGTTACTTTCAACCCGCGCACAGTTTTGGCGCGTGTAGGCGCTGCTTTAGCTGCCTTTGTGCTGGCTTTTTCTTTACTGACTATGGTTTCCCCAGCTCACGCTGACGATGCAAAGACCTGGACTGAGATTAAATTCAGTGGGGACGAGGTGACTTTGTCGGTTAAAATACACCTTCCTGAGCAGTACGGGTCTACTAAGAGTCTCTGTGAGAAGAGCAAGAGCGAGGCCAACTCAAGTAAGATCGGCAAAAAAGTTGACAAGGTTGAGGTAGAGCAATACGAGGGCGTTGAGGTTTGCGCCATTGAAAGCAGTGGGAGCCTCAGCGAGGTAGTAGACAAATCAGACTCATCATTTGGTATCTCTGTTAGCCGTGATGGTGACAATATCAAGGTTAAAGGCAGCGGAGGCTCCTTTACCTCCTCGAGTGTCAGCACGGAGGTGCGTATCACCTTTGATGGTGGGGTGGTTTCTTCTAGCGGCGGCAAGGTTGACGGAAACACCTTCATTGCCAATAGCGGTAGCTTTGAGGTGACAGGTAAGCCTGGTAGTGGCTCCAACATGCTGATGTTTGTGCTGATCGGACTGGTAGTTGTGATCGGTGCTGGGGTGGCCGTCTTCTTCGTGATGCGTTCTAAGAAGCAGCCCCAGCCTCAGTACGGTGGCTACGGTCAGCCTTACGGCCAGCAGGGTTATGGCCAGCCCCAGGGCTACGGGCAACAGGCCTATGGGCAGCCCGGTTACGGACAGCAGGCTCAGCCTTACGGTCAGCAGCCCCAGGGTTACGGCCAACAGCCGCAGGGCTATGGCCAGCAGGCCCAGCCTTATGGCCAACAACCTCAAGGCTATGGTCAGCAGGGCTACGGACAGCAAGGATACGGCCAAAACAACCAGGGTTACGGCCAGCAGGGCTACAACGGCTAGCTAACGCTTTTTCTTCTCAAGACCAGGGCCGAGTTACCCCCGGCCCTGGTCTTGTTTTGAAAGAAAACAACCAGATTGTGCCTGAACAGATAAAAACTAATAAGGTTGAGGCATGAACGCTATTAACGTTAACCCCCGTGCGATGATTGCACGCGTAGGTGCCGCACTAGCTGCTTTTGTGCTGGCTTTTTCGCTGCTAGGAGTGACTTCTCCGGCTCACGCTGACAGCTTCAAGGTATGGCTTGGCATGAAATTCAGTGGTGAAAATGTGGCTATCTCACTGAAGATGCACGCTCCCAGTGAGTATGGCTCCACCAAGACAATTTGCGATGCGATGAAAAAATCGGCTACCAGGAGCTCTGACGGTAAAGTCACCAAGTCTGGGATAGAACAGTACAAAGGCGTAGAAGTTTGCGTCATCGAGGCTGAGGGCAAGCTGAGTGAGAATGACTCTTCCTCCGCTTTCGGTTTCTCTATCAAGCGTGATGGCGACAAGCTAACCATTAAGAGCACCTCCAGCAACCGCTTCGCCTCTGTCGGCGATATCGAGTACCGCTTCACCTTCGATGACGGCGTCGTTTCTTCCAGCGGCGGTAAGGTTGAAGGTAACACCTTCGTTACCACCGATACTAAGTTCGAGGTTGTCGGTAAGCCCGGTGGCACTTCCAGAATCCTCATGTATGCACTGATCGGTGCGCTAATTGGTGGTGGCACCGGCCTGGGAGTTTTCCTTGCCACGCGTTCCAAGAAGAAGGCCCAGCCTCAGCAGTTCGCTTCTCCTTACGCCGCTCAGCCGGGTCAGTACCCGCAGGGTCAGGCAGCTCCTGGCGCCCCCCAGCCTGGCGCGCAGCAGCCTGGTGTGCCCCAGCAGCCGCAGCCTAACCCTCAGCAGCCTTACAACCCTAACGCTCAGGGTGGTCAGGGCGTCTGAGACGTCAGCAAGTAATCCTTCTATCCAACCAGGGTCGGGTAACCGGCCCTGGTTGTTTTTAGTGGGCACGCGCAGTCCGTAACGTAAAGGCAGTAGCTGCGACGACGTCGTCGGCTGTTTTACGTAAAACGTACTGTAGGTGGGAATTTAGTGGCTATCAAAGGGGGAGAGTGACTAAGGTTTAAGCCATGAACACGGTTGTTTCTAATGTCCACACGTGCGCGGCGAAAGTGCGGAGACAAGCGCTCATGGCGGGGCTTAACATGCCTAAACGCTCGCTCGTGGCGGGGCTATCAGCAGATGTTGGGGCGCGGAATAGTGCGCTGGCGATGCGTGGGTTTGTGGCTCGCGTAGGGGCGGTTTTGGCGGTTTTCATGCTGGCGTTTTCCTTGCTGATGCCGGCTACCCCCGCCCACGCAGCTGACAGTATACGTATATGGGTGCACGTGAAAATAGACGGGAACAAAATATACGTATCGGCAAAAACCCATGCTCTTAACCAACACGGTCAATCAACCAGAAGCATGTGCTTCAAAGATTCCACTCACGCAAAACTAGTCAATGACCTGGGTGCAGAAGTAACCAAGGCAGAAGTTGAGCAGTACCAAGGCATAGAAGTCTGCGCCGTCGAAGGGGTTGGCTCGCTCAAGAATGCCCTGCAAGGAGACGGTGCCTATGGTTTTGTTCTTAAAGCCGACGGCGACAATGTGCGCGTAACTGGGTCAGTCAGAGCTGCCGTAACTTATGATGGAAATATCATACATAGCTTCACTTTCGCGGGCGGAATTATATCCCACGAGGGTGGCAAAGTCGATGGCAACACCATAACCATCAACACTGGTGACTACGAGTTAGTGGGGAATCCAGGCAGCGGAAAAACTAGCCAAACTCCCTCTGCTACACCCAGCCAAAATAAGGCTGCAGGCGCTGATAATGCGAAAAACCAAGCTTCTGACGATACCAAGTCAGGATCATCGGGAAACACTCTGATTTACGCGCTGATCGGCGTAATAGTTGCAGCCGTAGTTGGCCTAGTGGTTTTCCTGGCGGTCCCCTCAAAAAAGCGCTCGCAGCCTGCACAACTAACTGCCCAACCAACTAATGTAGGCACCTATAGCCCAAGCGGCCAAGAACAAAGCAAAGGTGTAAAACCTGGCAAATATGACCGCTATGGGATCTAGCAAAGCCATCTAAGCGTGCGTTTATGCTCCTCCACGCTGGGGATATGAGTGCCTAGCCAAAACTGGTTAGGGTTGGGTCATGAACATAGATGCTTTTAGGGTGCGTGTGTTTACAGCTGGCGCTGGGGCTGCTTTGCCGCTTTTTATGCTGGCGTTCTCTTTGCTGCTCCTGGCTGCGCCTGCCCATGCTGAGAGCACACAGAGCTGGGTGGACATGAAATTTAGTGGCGATAAGGTTTCTTACGTCATGAAAACTCATGTTTCCAGCGAATACATGACCACTAAAAGCATGTGCGCTAACTATAAGAGCGCCACCAGTTCCAGCACTGGGGCAAATGGTGAAATCACTAGGATTGAACTAGAACAATACAACGGCATGGAAGTTTGCGTTATCGAGGGCAACTTAACAGTTAACTCGATGATCGAGACTTCAACCGATGAAACCTACGGTTTTTCTGTTGCTCGTGACGGTAAAAACCTAAAACTTGAAAGTGACAGGTCTGAGTACTCCGAGAACTCAACTATCGAATACCGCATCACCTTCGATGGCGGGATTGTCTCTTCTACCGGCGGCAAGGTGGAGGGAAACACCTTTGTGGTAAGTGCCGACACCTTCGAGGTGGTTGGTGACCCTAACGGTTCAGCAAATATTATTTCTGGCGATAATAAGGCTGATGATCTAGCTGGGGACTTTAGCTCAAACTCTTCAGGTAACAACGCCCTGCTCTATGCGTTTATTGCTGCAGCAGTGGTGCTAATTATTGCCTTGGCGGTGTTGCTGGCGCTACGTTCTGGCAAGAAAAAGCGTCCCGGCCCACCTGTTGGCCCCCAGTTTGGTTACGGCCCTAATTTTTAGCTTAATCTGGGTGCTAGTGCTAGCTATTGGGAGTTTTTGGGGGTGGCCGGCCGCTTAAAAACTAGTTAAAGTTAATCCATGAACGCTGAGGTTTTAAATGCCCGTGCGCTTACGATGCGAGTAGGCGCGGTTTTAGCTACTTTTGTGCTGGCATTTTCGTTAGTAAGTCTTACCGTCCCGGCACGTGCTGACGACGCTCAAACCATGAAAGTGTGGGTGGAATATAAATTCGCTGGGGACACTGTAACGCTCTCTGAGAAGGTTCACAGTACTGTCCAAGGCGCTGACCACAAGACCTTCTGCAGTAAGAGTGAGTTCAGCACTGACGGCACTAGCCAGCTCGGTTATATCACCGCTAAATCTGAAATTACTCAGTATGAGGGTGTAGAAGTTTGTGCCATCGAAGTTACTGCGCCGCTTGAGACAGTACTCAACTATAGCTCATCCGACCTTGGCATAAGTGATGTGAACTTCAATATTGAGCGTGATGGTAGCAATGTACGTATCGAAGGCGAAACTACTCGTTATGGTGTCAGTAGCTATGGTAATGACTGGATGGACTTTCGTTTAACCTTTGCTGGCGGCATTGTTTCTGCTGAAGGCGTTGAAGTTAGCGGCAACACCGCCAAGCTAAAGCCGGGTGAAAAGTACAAGGTAGTAGGTAACCCTGGCAGCGGCTCCTCTAACAATGGGGGCTCTTTTCCCTCTGCTTCGAGTGACGCTAGTTCTTTAGGTGCTGCTACTAGCTCTCCTAGCGTTGCGGCTAGTGACGCTATTAAGCCGCAGAGCACGCCTGCTGACGTGGCCGCAGCCGGGGCTAGCGCAACCAGTTCAGCTGTCACTAGCAGCGCCGTCGGCTCTACTGATGGCAGCAACGACACCATTATTTATGGGGCTGTTGTGGCGGTAGGGGCGTTGGCGCTGGGTGGACTAGGATGGTCACTCTTGCAGTCCAGGAAGAAGCCCTAGCTATTGGCGATAAGCTTGTCTGGGCTTGGAAAATAGCTAGATTGGTGGGGCTTGAGGCTGTTGTGACTATGGTCAGGTAGCCCTAGGGACTTGTCCCCAATGCTTAGCCGGTTAAAAATTGGCTAGGCTAAGACCATGAACGTTGTAGCTTTTAAATCGCGCGAGTTTGCGGCGCGTATAGGGGCCGTAGTGGTCGCTTTGGTGCTGGCCTTTTCGCTGGTAAGTCTTACTGTGCCAGCACGCGCTGACGGCGAGCTAGACATGAAAATGTGGATGGAATATAGCTTTAGCGGAGATAATGTAACTTTCTCCTATAGGTATCACAACACAATGCAAGGCTCTGACCATAAAACCATGTGCAACAAATACGGAAATTCCAGTGCTTATGGTGATGCCCTCAAGTATGGAATTACCCAGTATGAGGGTGTTGAAGTTTGCGAAATGCAGGCAACCGTAAAGATTGACCAATTCGTTAGCTCTGATGGTACAGCTATTGGTTTTGGGACAGACGATAAGCTTTACCGTGAAGGTTCCAATATTGTCTATGAAGGCGATTTATCTGTCTTCTCAGATGCTACTAGCGCTCAGTTTATCGACTACAAGATCACTTTTGCTGGTGGCGTTGTTTCTGCTGAGGGTGCTGAAGTCAGCGGTAATACTGCAAAGCTCAAGCTTGGTGGCAAGTTTAAGGTAGTTGGTAACCCGGGTAGCGGCGGCTCAAATGGCGGGTCTTCCAATGGCGGCTCCACTAATGGGGGTTCTTCGGGAAATAATCAGGGTGGCGCCTCTCCCTCTGCCTCTCCCTCTGCTAACCCTTCTATTACTCCCGGTTCTAACAGCACTGAAAACACTGTAGCTAACGGTGCTCCAGCTACCGTCACGCCCACTCCGCTGGCTGTAAAAAGCTCCAAGTCCTCAAGTGACAACACTCTGCTTTACGTAATTATTGGCGTTGCAGTGGTAGCGCTTGTGGGTCTGGGTGCCTTCTTGGCGCTGCGTTCAGGTAAGAAGAAGCCGCCTAGCGGGATGGGTGGGCAGTTTGCTTACGCGCCGCAGTCTTACGGGCCTGGCTCCTACCCCCAGCAACAGTATCCGCCGCAGGGTAACTACCCCCAGCAGGGTCAATATGGCGGCTACAACGGCTAGCTAGAATTCATCTCAACCAGGGCCGTGGTTTTACACCCGGCCCTGGTTTCGTTTAATAACTGTTAGTTGGTGTATAACAGCTAGGCTTAAGCAGTTATCCCTAGTTGATTTATTTGCTGAGTTTATAGAGCTAAAGGGTGGATACTATGGCTAACGCGCGATCAATGGCGACTCGTGTATGCGGTGTTTTAGGGTCAGTGCTTATGCTGACTTGCTCGCTGTTTGCTGTGTCCGCACCGGTTGCTGTGTCCGCACCGGTTGCTGTGTCCGCACCGGCGCATGGCGAAGATAGCATGCGCACCTGGGTGCAAATAAATTTTGATAATAGTATGGCATATGTTGAGATAAAAACACATATAAATTCTAATGAATCAACCAAAAGCATATGCTCAAAAAGCTCTGATTACGTTAAGCGGTTAGAGGCTGATCTAGGTAAGGAAGTCTATAAGCTTGAGATGGGGCATTATGATGGTGTAGAAGTTTGCTCAGCTTATATTGTCGCGACCCCTAAAGAGGAGTTATCGCACGCACTCATATATGGCGCTGAGATTATTGTTGAAGATAATATCGTTAAAATAATAGGTGTAACAGATCCTGCTTACACTGGTGAGATTAAATATATTATTGAATTTCGAGATGTAGAGGCTTTTTCTTGTTTTGGGGGTGAGATGGAAAGGCATGCCTCCATTTTCGTTGCCAAAAATGAAGACTTTGAAGTAGTGGCTTCTATGACTCCCTATGATCCTGACGCCATACCCGCCAGAGGGGACCTAACTTCCTCGACTCCAAGATTTTATCGCTCGTTACAGTCATTTTATCGCCTGCTATGGTCGATTGATCTTATGCGGGTGCTTACTGCATTGCTTGCGCTGATACTGATTGTTAGTACGGTAGCGATTTTTGTGTGCGTTAAGGCCTGTTTTGCTAAGTCGGTAACTTCTAGTGAAGACCTAGGCTCTGCCACTATGCCTGCAGGCGCCAATTCCGATTTACCGCAGAAGGCGCCTTCGCCGTCGGAAAATGCAGGTAATGCGCCGCCAGAATGTAGATAGCGCGCCGTCAGCCGACCGAAGGGCTGCGCAGTAGGGGAGTTATCCCCAGCTAAAATCCAGGTAAATCTCGGTTAAATGCCTCTAGGATAGGGCCGTGAGCAGGATGAATGCTATGAAAGTAGGGTTAGAGCGAGTAGGGGCTGTGGTAGGTACCCTACTGCTGGCTTTTGCACTGCTGCTGGTAAATTCGCCGGTCCGCGCCGCCAGTTACGTGGCTACTGACGCTAGCTCCACCACCAGTTCTGTTATCACTAGTGCCAGCGACTCTGGGGCGGAGATGTCGGTTGGTAGCGCCGTGCTTTATGTGATTGTGGGGGCGACGGCGCTCACGGTAGTCATCGGGGTAGTGCTGCTTCTGGTGGGACCCTGTGGCCACAAACACCGGTCCGCTAGGTCACGCAAAATCAGGAAATAGCTGGGCTCCGGGGTTTAATCCCCAAGGCGTTGGGATGCCTGGCCTACTAAAAAGGGCTAGGGTATAAACATGAACGCTGTTGCTTTGAAGTCACACTCGTTTGTGGCGCGCCTAGGGGCCATCTTGGCTGCCTTTGTGCTGGCATTTTCGCTGGTAAGTCTTACCGCCCCAGCGCACGCTGACGACACTCAAACTATGAAAGTGTGGACCGAATTTAAATTCGCCGGGGACACTGTAACGATCTCTATGAAGGAACACAGCACTGTTCAAGGCGCTGACCACAAGACTATGTGCAATAGGTACAGCACTGGCGGTACTAGCCCGCTTGGTTTTGGCACCGTTAACAAATCTGAAATTACCCAGTATGAGGGTGTAGAAGTTTGTGCCGTCGAAGTTACTGCGCCGCTTGAGACAGTAATCAGCTCTACCTCATCCGACTCTGGTGTAAGCGGTATTGGTTTCAATGTTGAGCGCGATGGTAGCAATGTACGTGTTGAAGGCGATCTAACTGGGCTTAGCAGTCTCACTAGCTATGGTGATAGCTCAATCAACTATCGTTTAACTTTTGCTGGCGGCATTGTTTCCGCTGAAGGTGCTGAAGTTAGCGGCAACACCGCCAAGCTAAAGCTGGGTGGGAAGTACAAGGTAGTAGGCAACCCCGGTAGTGGCTCCTCTGACAATGGCGGTTCTTCTGACAACAAGGCTGGTTCCTCTAACAATGGGGACGGCAGCGCCAAGGATTCAGGTAGCTCCTCCAGCTCCTCAAGCTCTTCCAGCTCAGATGACAACACTGTGCTCTACGTAATCATTGGTGTAGTAGTAGTGCTGCTGGTTGGTGTGGGCGCGTTCTTCGCGGTGCGCTCTGGCAAGAAGAAGCCGCCTAGCGCGATGGGTGGCCAGTTCGGTTACGCCCCGCAGCAGGGCTACCCTCAGGGTGGTTACCAGCAGGGTGGTCAGTACCCTCAGCAGGGTTACTCCCAGGGTGGCTACCCGCAGCAGGGTGGTCAGTATCCTCAGCAGGGCCAGTACCCTCAGCAGGGTCAATACCCCCAGCAGGGCTACCGACAGGGCGGCTACCCGCAGCAGTAAGCCGTATTTGTTAGCTGTTTAAAACTAAAACGACGATATAGCCTGGCTATATCGTCGTTTTGGTTTATATGTTACCCACTTAGGTAACAAGTCGGACACGTCCCAGCAAGTATCAAGTTTGAGCCCATACAATTGCCGAGGATTCTGCTTATCCCCAAACCGGGCAGAAAGAAAGGTAGATAATGTCTATTTTTAAGCGTATTCGTACCAAGGCGCTTTCCCTAGGAGCAGCTGCAGCTCTGGCTGTTGGCGGCGCGCTAGTAGCTTCTCCGGCTCAGGCTGCTATGGCCTTCACCATCCACGCAAACGTCAACATCGAGTCCATGACCAGCACGGTGTACCAGGTTGACGTCGCTGTCGACGGCGATAACGGCACTATGATCACCCAGCTGTGCCCCAACATTAAGGCTGCTATTCCTGCAGTTCAGGGAGCCACTACCGATGCCACTGTTGTTGATGGTACTGATGGTGGTAAGGTCTGCCGCTTGGTGATGAAGGGCGACACCGTCACGATCCTGGGTGGTAAGGAAGAAAAGGGCGAGTTCACCTTTGATGCTTCCGCGCTAACTGGATCCTTCTCCGGCCTGCAGGCTGTTGGTACCTACAAGCTGGACATGAAGGTAACCTACCCCGGCGACGTAACCTCCGCTAATGGCGGCTCCATCTCCGGTAACACCGTAACCTTCGCTGATGGCACCACTGCCGGCACTATCACCGGTAAGGTCAGCGCCGAGAAGAAGGCTGAGCCCACCGCCACTGCTAAGGCCGCCGCTGCTGAGAAGTCCTCTGACTCTGGCCTGTCCACCGGTCTGATCATCGGTGGCGTGGCTGCGGTTTGGGTGATCGCGATTGTGGTTGTGGCCGTAGTGGCCAACTCCAAGCGCAAGCAGAAGATCGCCCAGGGTCGCTGAGCTCGCGAACGCTTAAATAAATCGCCCCGGTTACCGTAAGGTTGTCGGGGCGATTTATTGGTTTTTTGGTGCCGTGGTGCTGTTTTAGCTGCCTGGGTCCGACGGCGCTGCTGGGGCTGACGACGGCGCTCTAGCTGCGGGCACGGCGTCGTCGCCAAAAACCAAATGCCGTCAGTGCAAAGACCGAGCCGACAATAAGCCAAGCCCACGGGCGTGAGGCCGAATACCAGGGCATACCGCCATTACCAATCGCGTAACCCGAGGCGCTGACCCCAGTAGCTAGGATCTGCGGGCCGCTCCAAGTGACCTTGTGCCCCTGCACCTTGCCGCCGCCAGCGTCAATAACTGCGCCGGGGAAAGTTACCGTCAGTTTGGTGTCGATCAGCGACTTGTATTTTTCAACCACATCATCGCTGCCGCCGGATTTGTTGGAGCCGCTGGAACCGCCGGATTTGCTAGAGCCGCCAGAGCTACCTGAGCCGCTCGAACCAGCTGAGCCGTTTGAACCGTTTGAGCTGCTGGAACCGTTTGCGCCAGTTGAGGTGCTGGCGCTAGGGGAGGCGGCCTCAGAGTCTCCGTCAGTGTTTACCCCGGGAATACGCACAAAAACCTTGTTACCCTGGCGCCACACTAGTGCGTTAGTGGCGCCGGTGGGGCTCGCCGAGGCGTTCGCGTTAGCTGAGGCATTGGCGGTGCTAGCGGCGCTGGCATTGGGGATCGGCTTAGTGGCGGCGGTGGCTACCGGAATAGATTTAAAGGTGAATTCGCAGCCAATACCCTCGTCGCCCTTGATGGACTTGACCTTAATTTCACTGCCCTTATTAGTAGCAATCGAGCTGCGCAGGGAACTAGCCAGCTGCTTGCACTGTGAAGTGCTGGTGATCTGCGAGGACGTGTTATCCACCATGCGGATGACGGCGTCGTAGGTGCCCTCTTCATGCACGGTTAGATCCATATGGGCCTGGCAGGCGCCAAGGGTAGGGACTAGGGCTAGGCAGGTTAGTGCCGCAAAACACCTTCGGTTGGCTGATGCTCGCATAAAGCTATTTTCGCATGTTTAAGCGTTGGTAGTTTTAGTGTCGAGGGTAGAACGGTTGCGGCTTTGAATAAAGCAGTTATTTTCTCGACGCCGTCGGTGCCGGTTTTATGGCGTGGTGTGGCTAAAAATGGGGCGTGTAGCTGCGTAAATATTCTGACGCCGCGTCTGGGACTTAAGGGTGAGTCATGTTACGGCAATTGAGCGTCTCAACTTAGCTAAAACTGCTTGAGTACAGGGCAGATAAAGGTTAGGCTGACCTTTCGGAAGTGAGTCTAGCCTAATAAAAGTAAGAGCATGTCCCTATTCTTTGCGAACTTTATTATCGCCCTGCGTGAGGGTCTGGAGGCCGCCCTGGTGGTAGGTGTGATTGCCGCCTACCTGGCCAAAATTGGTCGTCGAGACCTGTTTGGCAAGCTGGCTTTAGGGGTGCTGGCCGCTGCGCTGGTGCCGCTAGCTATTGGCGCCATCTTGACCTGGGGTCCACAAACCCTAACCTTCCAGGCCCAAGAAATCATTGGTGGTTCACTATCGCTGGTGGCCGTGGCCATGGTTACCTGGATGATTTTCTGGATGGGCAAAAACTCGCGCCAAATGAGCCAAGGTCTGCGCGACAGCCTATCGGCCTCACTAGAAAAAGACGGGCGCGGCTGGGGCATCATCTGGATCGCCATCTTCGCGGTAGGCCGTGAAGGTATTGAAACTGCCCTATTCATTTGGGCGACCGTGCGCTCAGCTGTAGAAAAATCCACGCCAGCTATCGCCGCCGGGGTAGTGGGTGGCCTGGTGGTGGCCATTGTGCTGGGCTACCTGATCTATCGCGGGGGAGTGCGCATTAACCTCTCCATGTTCTTCACGGTGACCGGCTACTTCCTGATTGTGGTGGCCGCCGGCATTATCTCCTACGGCTTTGGTGACCTTCAGGAAGCCTCGCTGCTGCCGGGCTGGGCTCACCACGCCTGGGACGTATCCAACTGGGTACCCCAATCCTCAGTTAACCCGTTGCGTTGGCTCTACGAGGTCAGTGTGGCTTTGTTCCAGGTCAACCCCACCCCCACCTGGCTGCAGGTAATCGGCTGGAACCTCTACTTCTGGCCCACCTTGTACTTCTTCGCCCGGGTGGCGCACGCCAAGTTGGGTAAAGCCCCCAAGGTGGAGAACAAGGCCGACTGAGGTAGCCGCAGCCTAAAAGACTTGTGGTCGACGGCGTCGGGAAGGAAGCTTGGCGACCACAGCAACTACCCCTTCCTTCCCAACCCAAAACCCATCCGACAAGGAAAAATAAATGATTACACGTCGAGTACGCGCCGCGCTGGTGGCGCTACCGGTAGTCGCCCTGTCTGTCCTGGGCGGCTGCACTGCAAACAACCAGGGTGGCAGTGGCGGCACTAACGCAGCCGGCTCCAACACCATCAACGTCAAAATCACCGACAAGGGCTGCGAGGTTTCCTCCAAGTCCTTCCCCGCAGGCCAGGTGACCTTCAAGATCTCCAACGAGGGCACTGTCCCCAACGAGTTTGAGGTTTTGAGCGAAAACAAGCTACAGATCGTCTCCGAAAAGGAGAACATCGGCCCGGGCACCTCCACCGAGCTAACCACCGCCCTCAAGGAAGGCACCTACTACAGCGCCTGCAAGCCAAACATGGTGGGCGCCCTGGTGGGAGCTACCCAGCTCAAGGTCACCAAGGGTAAGGACGTGGCCGTCGGCAGCGACGTCAAGAAGCTTGAAGAGCAGGCCGTAGCCAACTACACCTCCTACGTTAAGGACCAGGTCGGTCAGCTACTAACCGCCACCAAGGCCTTCACCGCCGCCTACACCTCTGGTGACACCGCCAAGGCTAAGGAACTGTTCCCGCTAGCGCGCCAGCACTACGAGCGCATCGAGCCGACCGCTGAGAAGTTTGGTATCAAGGAAGCCGGTGACCTCGACGGCGCCCTCGACGTGCGCATCCAGAACCTGTCTGCCGACGCCGGCAAGTCTGTCACCGACCCCGAGGTGCTCAAGAGCTGGACCGGTTGGCACCGCATCGAGGCCGACCTGTGGGGGGGCAGCCAGTTCAAGTTCGCCAGCGACGCTGACCGCAAGGCAGCCGCTACCAACCTGGAAGAAAACACCCAGAAACTCTACGACCTGGTTTACGGCAAGATCACCGGTGTGGACGGCAAGAAGTTCTCACTGACCATCAACGACGTAGTAACCGGCTCCGTTGACCTAGTCAACGAGGTGGCCGACACCAAGATTGTTGGTGAAGAAGACACCTTCTCCCACACTGACCTCTACGACTTCAAGGCCAACATTGAAGGCGCCGAGGTAGCCTACGGCAACGTCTCTGAAATCGTGGCCAAGTCCAACCCTGAGCTGGACAAGAAGATCAAGGCCAAGTTCAAGGCTGTACACAAGCTGATCGACTCCCACGCTGACGGTAAGACCACCGACGGTGCCACCAAGTACGTCGGCTACGACACCATCGCCTCCGTTCAGAAGGACGCCGGTGAGGCTCCCGCCAAGAACTCCTACACCAAGGCTCAGCAGCAGTTCTCCAGCGAGGTTGCCGCCCTGGCCAAGCAGCTAAGCGAGATCAGCGGCATCGTGCTGCACTGATAAACGCTGCTAACCACCGCGCCCACCCTGTTTAGCTAACACTTTGCTTAGGCTGAGCAGATTAAGGTAAGGCAAATGTGACTTAAATAGCCCGCAGATTTAGGCCCTAGGGGCTGATCTGCGGGCTATTTACACCCATAATAATGACTGGGAAATTTGTATTTAGCCAAGGAGAACCTAATGAGCAACAAGGCTACAGACGCTACCGAAAGCGCCAACACTCCCGCTGAAGAGGCCTCGGACGTAACCCAAAACGCGGCTGAAACGGCTAACGAAACCACCGGCGACGCCGTCGTCGCCACTGACAGCGGAGCAGGCGAGGACAAAGCCGCCCACCACGTCTCACGCCGCGCCGCCTTCGGTTTTGCTGGGGCCGGCCTAGCCGCCGGGGCCCTAGCTGGCGCCGCCGGTGGCTATGCAGCCGGGGGAGAAGATGCCCCCGCAGACAAAATCCTGGACACCTACCCCTTCCGTGGCAAGCACCAGGCCGGCATCCTCACCCCCGCCCAAGACAACATGTTCTGCGCCGCCTTTGACGTCACCGCCACAGACCCCGAAGAGCTCAAACAGCTGCTAAGCGACTGGACCGTAGCCGCACAGCAAATGACCGCAGGCGAACTAGTAGGCGGCGAACCCAACGAAAACAAGCAGGCCGTGCCCCGCGACACCGGTGAAGCCTGGGGCTACAAGCCCAACGGACTAACCATCACCTTCGGGTTCGGGCGCTCGCTGTTTGTAGACAGCGACGGCAAAGACCGTTTCGGCATTGCCAAAAAAATGCCCAAGATCCTGTCTGAGGGCATGCCCAAATTCGCTAACGAAAACATCCGCTCTGCTGACTCAGACGGCGACTTGCTAGTACAGGCCTGCTCGAACGACGCCCAGGTGTGTGCGCACGCCATTCGCAACCTAAACCGTATTGCCATGGGCACGGCCAAAATGCGCTGGAGCCAGACCGGTTATGGACGCACCTCCTCCACCTCGGTAGCCCAGGAAACCCCGCGTAACCTGTTTGGCTTCAAGGACGGCACCAACAACATTAAGTCTGAAGACGGAGACGCCAAGCTAAACGAGCACCTGTGGGTGCAAAAGGGAGATGACAGCGGCGCAGACTGGATGACGGGCGGCACCTACTTTGTGGTGCGCAAAATCCACATGTTCGCTGAGATGTGGGACAACCTGCGTCTGATCGAGCAGGAACAAACCTTCGGGCGCGACAAGCGTTACGGTGCCCCGCTTAACGTTACAGCTCCTACCAGCGGCAAAGACGAGTTCAAGCCGATCGACTTCAAGGCTAAGAACAAGGAGGGCGAGCTGGAGGTGCCCGCAGACTCGCACATCGCCATCGTTAACCCCGAGCAAAATAAGGGGCGCTGGATGCTGCGTCGCGGCTACAACTACACCGAAGGTTCAGACGCACTAGGGCGTTTGAGTGCAGGTCTGTTCTTCATTGCCTTCGTGCGTGACCCGCGCACAAACTTCTACCCGATCTTGGACAAGATGACTCAAAAGGACGCCCTGAGTGAATATTTGCAGCACCAGGCACGCGCCCTGTTTGCGATTCCTGCCGGGGTTGGTCAGTCAGACACTATGGTGGGGCAAGCCTTATTTAGCTAAACCCATCTCGCTAGGGCGTGTTTCCTAGCAGCTTAGAAGCTTTTTGTTGGCTTTTGAGTAGTTCAGGCGCAGGTAAATCTCGCGGTTTATCTGCGCCTTTTCTACGTATGTGACATGAACCATAGGACTTTTGGGAAGAAGTGACCGGGGCTATTGAGAGAGAATAAGCGCGTTAACAGGCGCAAGCCAAAAGATAAATAAGCGCCCCAAGGAAGGGAATCATATGACTGTCACCGCGCAGGACGTTCGCGCCGCTGCTCCGGCCAACGCTCCCGAAGACGTCATTGCTTTTGCTACCCGCATTGCTGAACTAGGTAAGCCCGAGAAGGTTTACTTCTGCGATGGTAGCCAGGAAGAGTGGGACCGTCTGACCAGCGAAATGGTTGAGTCCGGCATGTTCACTCGCCTAAACCCCGAGAAGCGCCCCAACTCCTTCCTGGCCCGTTCGCTGCCCAGCGACGTCGCCCGCGTAGAGTCGCGCACCTTCATCTGCTCTGAGAAGGAAGAAGACGCCGGTCCGACCAACCACTGGTACGACCCGGTTGAGATGAAGAAGATCCTCAACGAGAAGTTTGACGGCACCTACGCCGGCCGCACCATGTACGTGATCCCCTTCTCCATGGGTCCCCTCGGCGGCCCCATCTCCCAGCTGGGTATTGAGATCACCGACTCCCCCTACGTGGTAGTCAACATGCGCATCATGGCCCGCATTGGCACCAAGGCCATGGACCTGATCAACGAAGGCCGCCCCTGGGTTCCCGCCGTGCACTCTGTAGGTGCCCCGCTGGCTCCCGGTCAGGAAGACACCACCTGGCCTTGCAACGAGGAAAAGTACATCACCCACTTCCCCGAGACCAACGAGATCTGGTCCTACGGTTCCGGTTACGGCGGCAACGCCCTGCTGGGCAAGAAGTGCTACGCCCTGCGTATCGCCTCCACTATGGCCCGCCGCGACGGCTGGATGGCCGAGCACATGCTGATCCTGCGTCTGACCGATGAGGCCAGCGGCAAGCAGTACCACGTAACTGCCGCTTTCCCCAGCGCCTGCGGTAAGACCAACCTGGCCATGCTCCAGCCCACCATCCCGGGCTACAAGGTTGAGACCATTGGTGACGACATCGCCTGGATGCGTCCTGGTGAGGACGGCAGCCTGCGCGCCATCAACCCCGAGGCTGGCTTCTTCGGCGTCGCCCCCGGCACCAGCTACAAGACCAACCCGATGGCCATGGACACCATGAAGGCCAACACCATCTTCACCAACGTTGCTTTGACCGACGACGGCGACGTTTGGTGGGAGGGCATTGACGCTCCGCTGCCCGAGCACCTGATCGACTGGCACGGCAATGACTACACCCCGGCTGACGCTGCCGAGGGTAAGAAGGCCGCTCACCCCAACTCTCGCTTCACCACCCCGGCCGCTCAGTGCCCGATCATCTGCGGCGACTGGGAAGCCCCCGAGGGTGTAGCCATCGACGCCATCCTGTTCGGTGGCCGCCGCGCCACCAACGTGCCGCTGGTCGCCGAGCAGTCCGAACCCGCTCACGGCGTGTTCATCGGTGCTTCCGTGGCCTCTGAGGTCACCGCCGCCGCCACCGACGTTAAGGCCGGCTCCCTGCGCCACGACCCCTTCGCCATGCTGCCCTTCTGCGGTTACAACATGGCCGACTACTGGGGCCACTGGCTGGAGATGCAGGACAAGGCTGGCGACAAGTTCCCCAAGGTTTACCAGGTCAACTGGTTCCGTAAGGACGAGGACGGCAAGTTCCTGTGGCCTGGATACGGCGAGAACAGCCGTGTTCTGGACTGGATCGTGCGTCGCGCCGCTGGCCAGGTAGAGGCCATCGACGGCGTCACCGGCCGCTACCCCAAGTTCGAGGACTTCAACCTTGAGGGCCTGGACGAGGTAGACGAGGCTGCTTGGAACAAGCTCTTCGCTATCGACCCCGAGGCTTGGGCCGCTGAGATGGACTCCACCGAGGAGTACCTGGCTCAGTTCGGTGACAAGGTTCCCGCCGAGATCACCGCTCAGCTGGCCAAGTTCCGTGAGCGCATCGCCGCCGCCAAGTGAGCGCTGCTAGTAACAACTAGCAAGTAACCAGCTAGCCAAGCGCTAACACAGCAGCTGCTTACCAGTTAGCTGGCCGCTAACCATAGATAGTTTCCCCCCGCCCATTGGGCGGGGGGAACTTTTGTTTAAGTATCGCTAGTTAACTACTAGCGGACATTTGGGACCGTTAGCGGTTTAATTAGGGCCAGTGAGCGGCTAAAGTGGGTACGTGAAAATCCTGCTTCTGGGCTCTGGTGCACGTGAACATGCGCTGGCCCGTGCCTTATCCCGTGACCCTGAAACCACTGAACTTGTTGTAGCGCCGGGTAACCCCGGCACTGCGCAGATCGCCACTAACTTGTTCATTGACCCCAACAGCCCTGATGAAGTAGTCACCTTGGCTCGTGAGATGGGGGCTGACCTGGTGGTGGTGGGCCCGGAGGCGCCACTGGTAGCAGGCGTGGCTGATGCTTTGCGTCAGGCAGACATTGCGGTGTTTGGTCCCAGTAAGGCGGCTGCCCGCCTGGAGGGTTCTAAGGCTTTCGCTAAGGAAGTTATGGCCTCCGCCCATGTGCCTACCGCCAGTGCCCGCATTGTCACTAGCCCTGACCAGCTAGAGCAGGCTTTGGATGAGTTTGGTGCCCCCTATGTGGTCAAGGAAGACGGGCTAGCTGCCGGTAAGGGGGTTGTGGTTACTTCTGACCGTGACGCGGCGCTTAAGCACGGCCTGGCTTGCCTAGAGCGCGAGGGCGGCGCCGTGGTGGTTGAGGATTACCTAGACGGCCCGGAGGCCTCGGTTTTCTGTGTTTGTGACGGGCGCACTGTGCGCGCACTGAGCCCCGCCCAGGACTTTAAGCGTATTGGTGACGGCGACGCCGGCCCGAACACGGGTGGTATGGGTTCGTACACGCCGCTGCCTTGGGCCCCGGATGACCTGGGGCAGCAGGTGGTAGAGCAGGTGGCGCAGCCGGTGGTTGACGAGATGGCTCGCCGAGGCACGCCTTTCATCGGTCTGCTTTACTGCGGCCTGGCGCTAACCAGCAAGGGTATGCGCGTGGTGGAGTTTAACGTGCGTTTTGGTGACCCTGAGACTCAGGCTGTGCTGGCGCGTCTAGACTCTTCGCTGCCCCAGCTGCTGCATGCGGCTGCGGTGGGGCGCCTAGATCAGGTGGCTGAGCCTAAGTGGAGTGATAAGGCTGCGGTTGACGTGGTTATTTCTGCTGCCGGCTACCCCTCCACCCCCACCACTGGGGATGTGATTAGCGGTATTGAGCAGGCTGAAGCTGACCCTGACGTGCATGTCCTGCACGCGGGGACTGCCCGTAATGACGACAACGAGCTAGTTACCGCCGGTGGCCGGGTGCTGTCGGTGGTGGCTTTGGGTGAAGATGTGGCCGCAGCGCGCGCTAAGGCTTACGCGGCGGTAAGCAAGATTAAGTTCGACGGCGCCTATCACCGTAGTGATATCGCCGCCCCCGCCTATGTGGAGCGTTAAAAATGGGAATTGAACTACCTGCCGCACCGGTTCTAGATGGCTGGAAGCACCTGGTTTCCGGCAAGGTCCGTGACGTTTACGTGCCCGCCCCCGAGGGGCCGTGGGAAGGCGAGGATGTTCTGCTGGTGGTGGCCAGCGACCGCATCAGCGCCTATGACTATGTGCTCAGCTCGCAGATTCCCGACAAGGGCAAGGTGCTAACCGCCCTGAGCGTGTGGTGGTTTGAGCAGCTGGAGCAGGTAGTGCCTAACCACCTGCTGTCGCTGGATGTGCCCGCGCAGGTGGCTGGGCGCGCCATGATTTGCCGCCGCCTGGACATGTACCCGGTTGAGTGCGTAGCTCGCGGCTACCTAACCGGCTCGGGCCTGGTTGAATACCGCGCCGGCCAGCAGGTGTGTGGGGTGGCTTTGCCGCCTGGTTTGGTGGAGGCATCGCCGCTACCGGAGCCGATTTTCACCCCTGCCGCCAAGGCTGAGCTAGGCGACCACGACGAGAATGTTTCCTTTGAACGGGTGGCGCAAATGGTTGGCCTAGAGCCGGCCCAGGCACTGCGCCAGGCCACCTTGGAGCTGTACACGCGCGCCGCTGATATCGCTAAGCAGCGTGGCATTATCCTGGCTGACACCAAGTTTGAATTTGGGCGCGGCAGCCAGGGTGAACTGGTTTTGGGTGACGAGGTACTGACCCCTGATTCTTCCCGTTTCTGGCCGGCTGACCAGTGGGTTGAGGGTCAGGTGACGCCTTCGTATGACAAGCAGTTTGTGCGTGACTGGCTAGCTAAGGAAAGCGGCTGGGATCGTAACAGTGGCCAGCAGCCCCCGGCCCTGCCTGAGCAGGTAGTTGAGCGCACCCGCGAGCGCTACCTGGAGGCCTATGAGCGCCTAACCGGCAAGCCCCTGGCCCTGTAACAGCAACTGTTACCCTGCAGCGCCCCGCGTTGCCTGCCGCGCAGCAGCTCCGGTTGCTGCTTGCCGCGCCGCTAAGTGCGTGCTTGGCTGCGCTGGATCCCTGGTTGCTGCCTGAGTGCTGTGGCTGTAGCGGCTAGATACAGATTTGGGTGGGATGCTGTAAGCGTCCCACCCAAAAGTGTTTTTAGGGCCGGGCAAGGTTTTTGGTTACCGTTCCCTTGCCCGGCGCCTTTGGTTTAGCTTTGGCGACGACGCCGAGCCAGCAGCAAGCCGCCGCTAGCCAGTGCCGCTAGGGCCACTAAACCAACCGCAAGGTTGGCCCCGGTGTGGGCCAACACTCCATTGGAGTAGCGGGCCTGGCCAGGGGTCGGATTTAGCGTGATCCGCTGTCCAGGCAGCAAGGACGGCCTAGCTGAAGGCAGCGCGCCCGGCCTGCCGGAGGCGCTGGGTAGGGCGCTAGGCCGGCCCGTGGGAGCCGCAGTGGGCTTAGCCGTGGGAGCTACGGTAGCGCTCG
>ERZ773046.354-NODE-354-length-31152-cov-31.700453_pt1 | contig 31152 bp, 24 predicted proteins | sample MGYA00580634_ERZ773046 | MGnify/ENA primary metagenome ERZ773046 (study PRJEB29015, sample SAMEA2738127) | human oral metagenome | biome: human oral; feature: human-associated habitat; material: saliva | place: China | collected 2159 ... | reverse complement strand
GACGGCATCGCGGCCGGCGGTATCGCCGGGACGAGTTAGCGGTGCGTTATCGAGGATGGCGGGGTGCCCTACGCCAAAACCTCCCGCTCGATGCGGGCCCCTAGTCTTCGGAGGAGTCCGAAACCTCGGAAGCCCGATTCTCAGGCTCCTCAGCCTTCTGATGGCGCGGCACTCGGGAGGCCAACTTCTTGACGCTCTCCTGCCGTTCCTGGGCCTTCTCCTCAGCCTGCTCGCGGCGAGCCACCTCGTGCGGGAAGAGGAACTCCTCATCGCGCAGGCCGGGATCGTGTTCCCAACCGCGATCCGCCAGGTAGCGCACCACCGAGTTCACCACGGCCAGCGTCGGCACCGCGAACAGCGCGCCCACGGCACCGAAAATCATGGAGCCGCCGGCCACCGAGAAAATCACGGCCAGCGGGTGCAGTGATACAGCCTTACCCATGATGAGCGGCTGCAGAATATGCGACTCCACCTGCTGCACCAGTAGCACGATGCCCAGCATAATCAGCGCCTGCACCGGCCCCAGGGCCACGAGCGCCAGAAGCACCGCCACGGCACCGGAGAACAGCGCACCAATCACCGGGATAAAGGACCCCAGGAACACCAGCACGCCCAGCGGAATTGCCAGGGGCACACCCAGGATGGCGGCGCCCAGGCCGATACCGATGGCATCAATCGCGGCCACCAGAATCTGCACGCGGACATAGGCGCCCAGGGACTTCCAGCCCGCGCGGCCCGCACCGTTCACGGCCTCGCGCGCATCCTTGGGGAAGAGACCGACGACGAACAGCCAGATGCGTTCGCCCTCCATCAGGAAGAAAAGCAGCGTGAACAGGGTCAGGAGCACACCGGTTGCGACATCGGCAGCGGTCGAACCGACCCGAGACACGCCGTTCAGCACGGTGTTCGGATTGTCCTTAAAAGTGTTCTCAATCTGGTGCAGGAGCTGATTCAGCTGGTCAGCGCCCAGATCGTACCCGAGGCTCTTCAGCCAGTCCACGAGCTGCTGATAGCCCTGCACCGCCTTATTAGCCATCGTGGCGAAACCGCGCACCAGCTGCTGACCGGTCAGCGAAATAATCACAGCGAGAAGCAGCAGCAGACCCAGCTCGGCGATGGCAGCCGCGCCGCCGGCCCGCACGCCCTTCTTCCGCAGGAGCATGACGGTCGGGCTCAGCAGAGCCGCCAGGAGCATGGCCACCATCATCGCGATGACCAGCAGGGAGACGTGCCCCAAGCCCTTCCACACGACCCAGCCCGCGCCGGCAATCACGATGAGGCGCCAGGACCACGCGCCGGCCACGTCCATGGCGAAGGGAACCCGGTAGCCCTCCCCTGCCCGACGTTCTTCGGCACTCGATATATGCTTCACGCTGTCTCTCTTTCTCAAGCCCGCCAGGTTGCTGGGCGAGCCGGTATTCGTGGGGCGCTAAACCCCGCCAAAGCCGCGAAAGCGGCGGCACCGCTACGGTACCGCCGCTTCGTACGAATTTTTAGTCGTTGCTGAAGATGCTTGCCAGGTACATGAGTACGCGCAGGATCTCAACGTACAGCCACACCAGCGATGCGGTCAGGCCGAAAGCCAGGCGCCAGGACTCGCTCTGCGGCAGACCCGCATCCACAGCCTCGGCGGTCGTGGTGTAGTCAATCAGCAGCGAGTAGGTTGCCATTGCGACCGCAATCAGGGCAATCGGCAGACCCAGCGGGATACCGCCGATGCTCATGCTGTTCAGCGAGAAACCGAAGAGACCAGCGGTCAGCATAGACACCAGGCCGTAACCCAGGTAGCTGAGCGCACCAATCATAAAAATCTTATTCAGCTTGGGGGTGGTGCGAATCTTGCCGTTGGCGAAGAGAGCCAGGGTCACACCCGCAACCACGATGGTTGCCAGAACCGCCTGGATGGCGGTGCCCGGGTAGCGCAGGTTGACGATGGCGGACAGACCGCCCAGCATCATGCCCTCCATGAGCGCGTAGGCCATGACCAAAACCGGGGAAACCTTCTGCTTGAAGGAGTTCACGAGGCCCAGCACCAGGCCGCCCAGCAGACCCAGGAACATCAGCACGGGCACGTACCACGCGACCACGGCACCCACCACGACCAGGCCCAGGTTAATGGCGGTCTTGACCAGAACGTCGTTCATGGTCAGACGCTCACCGGCCGGAATCGGCTCGGAGTAGGTCGGCTCGGAGTAGGTCGGAGCGCTGTAATCGGTGTACTGCGGCTGACCGTAGGCCTGCTGACCGTAGCCCTGCTGGCCATACTGAGCCTGACCGTACTGGGCCTGACCGTAGCCCTGCTGGCCATACTGAGCCTGGCCATACTGAGCCTGGCTCTGCTGACCGTAAGCCTGCTGGCCGTACTGCGGCTGACCGTAAGCCTGCTGCTGGCTCTGCTGAGCCTGGCCACCGGCACCGAAACGGCCGAAGCGAGGATCGCCCTGCCCCTGCTTCTTCGTCATTGAATTAATAAGCGGGTTTCCCGCCATCTTTCTCTCCTTGAATAGATAAAAGTACTACTAATGCGTTTAATTCTAACCGACGGTTGCCCAGCTCACGCTTTTGTTCGTTCTGAGCACGGCATAGTCTCACATAGCGCGACTCCGCGCAGACACCAGACTTTCGGTAAGAGGCCAGCGAGAAATGCTATGAGGCGTCACGCGCATCCAGCGTATCCAGCAAGTCTTCCAGATAGCTCAGAACGGCCTGCTCCTCGTTCGTGCCGATCACCTCATCGGCCAGCTCCTTCACGCTCGGCGCGGCATTCCCCGTGGCCACGCCGTGTCCGGCGAAGCTAAGCATCCGGCTATCATTCTCGCCGTCGCCGAAGGCGAGGATTCCTTCGGGGCTGTAGCCGAATCGTTCGCAGAGATCCTGCAGACCCGTCGCCTTATTCACGCCCGTGCGAACCAGGTCGATTGCCCCGAAGCCGCTAACCAGCGGGGTCACACCCTCGGGCAGCACCTCGCGCAGGTGCGCGTTAATGCTTTGGGTCTGCGCCGGAGGGGTCAGCAGCGGGAACTTAATGGGTGCCCCGCGAGCCTCCTCAATGGAGTCAACCAGAATCGCACCGGGAAAGAAGAACCCCGCGAAGTCCTCCAGGGTCAGGGTGTCGGGAATACTCTGGCCCGTGTCCTCAAAGTAATTACGGATGACGTGCACAATCTGTTCGCGGCGATCCTTCGGTAGGAAGATTCCTTCGGTGGTGCATACGAGTAAGCCAATCTGCTTTAGCCCATCCAGCACTTCGTAGATGGCGGGAACGTCTTCCTCTCGGAAGGGGTGCACCGCCAGCTGGCCGCTATCGTCGGCCAGGTAAGCGCCGTTCTCGGCAATGTAGATGAGGCCTCGGTTCTCAAAGCCGCGCATGTAATCCTGCAGCTTGGCGTAGGTGTTGCCGCTGGCCACCACGAATCGAATACCGCGCGCATCCAGGCGATCGAGAATCGCGGAGAAGCGTTCGGTATCGAAGGTCTTTGCGTCGGTGAGGAAGGTGCCATCCATATCGACGGCGACGAGAGAGGGCTGAGTCTGCATGTTATGCCTTTCTGGCTCTGCTATCCCGTTCAGGGCGGGTGCGCCTACGGCTGTGCTCCTTTAAGGGTCTCATGTTTTTGGGGTTCCGGAAGCCGCCGAGAGGAGGTTTTATGTATTGAGCGCCGTCACAAAACGTCATCTAAAACCCCTCTTTTTGGGATGCGGGTCACTTTTTAACCCTATTTTTCACCACTTTTTGCACCCTTTTCCGCCATGAACTGAATTTACTTAAAGTGTAAAACTTTACCTGTCAAACTTAAAGGCATGAACAGCGACACCATGAAATCCACCGGCCTACTTATCCTCCGCCTCGTCTTCGGCTTCGTCATGATTATGCACGGCATCCAGAAGGCATTCGAATGGACCCCCGCGGGTACCGTCGCATCCTTCGAGCAGATGGGCATCCCCATGGCAGCCGCAGCGGCATACTTCGCCATGGCAACCGAACTGGTCGGCGGTACCATGATCATCCTGGGTGCGGGCACCCGCATCGCGGCAGCAGCATCTGTAGTATCCATGAGCGGCGCCCTCATCTTCGTCCACCTCGCGGCAGGTTTCTCCGCTTCCAAGGGCGGCTACGAATACGTTCTCACCCTTGCCGCAATCGCAGCAGCCTTCTTCTTCACCGGCGCCGGCAAGTTCTCCATCGACGCGCTCTTTGCACGCCGCAAGTAGCGTCCACAGATAGACTTTCGACCTCCGACTCGGTGCCCCGCACGGGCAACCAAACACCGGTAGTCGAACCAGGCTTCACCGCCAGGCCGCGCTGATCCCGGCAGCGCGCGGCCCTTATCTACCCACGGTGAAGAGAGCACCGCCGCGTGCTCGACGATGCCCCCGATAGTATGGGTCGGGGGCATCGTCTCTTTATCCGGAACGTTGTTCTGCCTCCGCATCGAGGCTATAGCGGCAGTGCTACGGCGAAGGGCGGCGGTCCATTTCCCCTCGGGGAATGGACCGCCGCCCTGTATGCGTCACCGTTTGACGGCCGACGAGTGCCCCCACTGGGACTCGAACCCAGAACACAAGGATTTTAAGTCCTCTGTCTCTGCCAATTGGACTATGGGGGCTCGTTTGGCGAAGACCGAACACAAAACACCATTATTCCACGAATCCCGGGTAACGCATATCCGCTCCTCGGTACCCAATAGCCCGCACCGGCTCTCGCCCGAGGCGGGGCAGGTTGGATGACGAAATGCCACCCCTGGGAAACACCGTGAATACAGCGAAGGGCGGCGCCGAAGACCGAAGTCCTCGGCGCCGCTCGTTTCACGTCCAAGGCCTAAGCGGCCTCACCGGCTATCGGACAGCTCGGTTTAGAGCTTTGCCTTGTGCGGTGCGGGAGCGGTACCGGTTGCTTCCTGGAATGCCAGGCGCGGGGAGCGCTGGTGGCGAATCGAGGAGGTGTCGCGACCGAAGATCTGGTTCAGAGCCCAGGTGGTCATAACGCGAACGGTACGCTCGGCGGTGGGGATTGCGGAGCCGTGGTAGCCGCGGTGCATGATCCATGCCAGCGGGCCGCCAATGGTCTTGCCCTTGAAGTTTGCAACACCCTTCCACAGACCCAGACCTGCCACAACACCAATGGTCTCGTGGTAGTAGTCGGTCAGGGGCTCGCCGCGGCGAGCAGCCAGCAGGTTCTTAGCCAGAACAACAGCCTGGCGGGAAGCGTGCTGAGCGTTGGGAACGCAGAAGCCACCCACGCCGCCACCGGAGAGGTCCGGAACAGCTGCGTTGTCGCCTGCAGCCCAAGCACCCTCGACCACGCCGTCGTCGCCGGTGACGCGCAGGTCTGCGCCCACGCGCACGCGGCCGCGCTCGTCAATCGGGAAGTCGGTGTTCTTCAGCATCGGGGATGCTGCCACACCTGCGGTCCAGATCAGGGTGTCGGTGGAGATCTCGCCGGCGGGGGACTTGTCAGCCATGTTGATCAGCTGCAGGTTGCCGTCGGTTGCGTCAGCCAGGGAGGTGTTGAGCAGAACCTCGATGCCGCGGGCGCGCAGCTCTGCGACAACCTTCTCGGCGCGGTCTGCGGGGACCTCGGGCATGATGCGCGGTGCGGCCTCAATCAGCACGAAGTGCAGATCGGAGACAGACAGGCGCTCGTTACGCTCGACAGCCACGCGTGCCATGTCCTCGAGCTCGGAGATGGTCTCGATACCGGCGAAGCCACCGCCCACGATCACGAAGGTCAGGGCGCGACGACGAGCCTCAGCGTCGGTCAGCAGGGATGCGACCTCGATGCGGTCCAGAACCCAGTTACGAACCGAGACGGCCTCTTCGATGGTCTTCATGCCGATGGCCACATCTGCCAGACCCGGAATCGGGAAGGCACGGGTCACGGCACCGGCGCCCAGCACGATCTCGTCGTACTTCAGTTCGAAGGGCTCGCCATTATCGGTGGGCTCAACGACGGCGGTGCGGTTTGCGTGGTCGATGGAGACAACACGGCCGGGGATCAGCTCGGTGTCGCGCAGGTGCTGACGCAGCGGCACGGTTGCGTTACGGCCTTCCATGGAACCTGCCGCAACCTCGGGGAGGAAGGGCTGGTAGGTCATGTAGGGGTTCGGCTCGACGATGGTGACGACGCCACCGGTCTCCTTGATAGCCTTCTGAATCTTCTTAGCAACGGTGAAGCCGACGTAGCCACCACCGACAATCAGGACGCGGGGACGGTCCTGTGTCACCTTAGTGAATGCCATGTTAGTTACTTCCTAGTCTCAGGTACCGGGAGTTCTCATCCCGGTAGGGTGGTATGCGCAGCCTCCGGCTCGTTCCGAAAGCTTCCCTAACAAACAAAGCGGCTCGCCCTGGAAGTCCTTACGCAACGCGAAGTGGCTAGCGGCACGAGCCTGTCTGTTACATACCTGGTTCACCATATATTTTACGCCTTTTGTTTAGGTGAAATCGCATTTATGCCCCCTTGAAGGCGCACCTAAGCCAAAAGTTTCGAGGCTTGAACGGGGTTCACACAAGATAAGGCACTTACGGTTAGGAGAACCCTTTCCATTTTTTCGTTCAACGTTCGAATTTTTCGTTACGATTGGGCGCGTTTGAACCCATCAGGTACCGCTATGAGAGAGAATCACCGCGGCCAGCAAAAACTCAGCCGTTCGCGAACGAGCTAAGGCAAGAAATATAACGGACCGGCATTAGCCGCTCCCCCACCCCGCAAAAAGTGCAATCCCGCGGAGCCGTCCCTCGCTACGACGACGAACCGCCGCGCCGGTGAGTCTGGTGATGCGGATGCGGCACGTGCTCCGCCGCGTGATGTGCCTGCTCGCGCACCGCGGTCCCCACCTGACGGGCCGCGTCGCCTGCCCGCACGTGCATCCGATGCAGACGATGCACCGCACCGGCGGTAATAATCGTGACCCACACCAGGAGCGCACCCACAATGACCGGAGGCAACCAGCCGCGGTCCTCCGGCGGGCGGCTCGCGTCCGGGGCGGCCTGCTTCACGATGTTCTCGCCCTCTTCGTGCACGGGCGCGGCATCGCTGGGCGACGGTGCGCTCACCTGGTGCTTGCGGTGCACCGCAATCCACTCCGACATCGAACCCAGCGGATTCGCCGTCACCGTGGGCGAGGGCAGAGCCATAGCGTCCTGCGGGTTGAACACGCCGTACCCGTACAGCGGGTCACGACCCGTAGCGCCCTCGTCATCGGCCGAGGCGATCAAACGCTGGGCCAGCTGAGCCGCGGACTCCTGCGGGTACTTCTGCTTCAACAGCGCCGCCACGCCCGTCACCAGGGGGGCCGCCGCAGAGGAGCCCGACCACAGCATGTACCCGTTGCCCGGGGCCGCCGCAATCATGTCGGTGCTCGGAGCAACCACGGCAATCGAAATACCCTGCGTCGACGAGCCTTCAGAAACCTGCTTCTTTCGGTCCACGCCGCCGACCGTCAGCACGCCCGGAATCGTCGCGGGAGCACCCACCTGAGTCAGGCCGCTACCGCGGTTACCCGCCGCCGCCACAATCAGCACGCCCTTCTGCTCGGCGTAGGCGAAAGCGTCATCCCAGCTCTGCGGCCAGCTCGTCTTATTCGAGCCAATCGACATGTTGATAATCTGTGCGCCGTGGTCGACCGCGTAGCGCACCGCGGCAGGAATCTGCTCGTCGATGCTCTTACCGCCGGTCGTACCCATGTTCAGCGAAATCGGCAGGATCTTCGCATCCGGGGCCACGCCAATCATACCGGTCGGCTTACCCGGCTGACCCACAATCGCGGAGTACCCCTGAGTATCGTGGCCGTGGCCGGCAATCAGCGAAGCGACCTCCGTGCCGTGCATCGGCTCCGCGCCCAGGCCCTGCCAGCCGTCCTCGCTGCCCACGCCCGAGACGTCGGTACCGCGCAGCACGTTGCCCGCCAAATCCGGGTGGTTCCCGTCCACACCCGTGTCAATCACGGCAACCGTCACGCCCTTACCCGTGGCCTGCGACCACAGCGAGGTAATGCCGTACTCGTTCAGCCAGTACTCGCGGTGGCGCACATCGTCGCCGTTGGCGGTATCCGCACCCTGGCTCGGGGCGGCTGTGCTCTTCGGCACCGCCGTGCCCGACGGCGAGGGGGTGGCCGTCACCTCCCTCTTCGGGCTCGGAGAGGCCGTGGCCGAGGGGCTGGGATCGGTCGCATTGGCCGCGGTCAGCCACGAGGCCGGCCCCAGCGGCAACAGGGTCAGCAGAGAGGCAGAGGCCAGCGACCCGGCCGCACGCGAGCGCACCGGGTTCGAGCCCGCCGAACGCAGAACACCCAGGGGGCGGCGGATGCACCGCGCGGCACGCGCAAACCGATCCATTCGTTTCTCCTCAACTGAACGACGCAAACTCACATGGTGAGGCAAGCTCAACTAGACAATACAGGCCGACAGACGCGACCCGCACCGCGCGGGTCGGCCGTTAGGATTTCCGGCCCGACATCGGGACGGATTTTTGCCAAGGTAACGGGCTACAGCTGAGACAGCGCGATGCCGTCCAGGATGTCGTGCTCGCTCACCGTCACCGAATCCACGGCGCCGTCGGTCAGCTCGTTCAGGCGAGTCAGGATGCGGGCGTAAATCGTTGCACCGGCACCAATCACATCCACCCGGCCCGGATGCATGTAGCCCAGGGCCTCGCGCTCGGCACGGTCCAGGGAAGCCAGCCAGCGGGAAGTCTTCTGAACGGTCTCGATGGAGAAGGTCTGCGCGTTAATGGCCTCGGAGTCGTAGCGGTCCAGGCCCAGGGCGGCCGCCGCAATCGTCGTCGCGGTACCGGCCACGGCCACCACGCGGCGGGCGTTCTGCAGGGGGACGGTCTTGCGGGCCACGTCAAGAGCTTCGTCAGTGTCTGCCTCAACGCGGGCAATCTGCGATTCGGTCGCCGGCGCGTTCACCATGTGACGCTCGGTCAGGCGCACGCAACCGATGTTGACGCTGCGGGAAGCCTTCACGCCCGACTCATCCCCCAGCACGAATTCGGTGGAGCCACCACCCAGGTCGAACACCAGGGTGTCGCCATCGCCGTAACCAACAGCGCGCACGGCGCCCGCGAAGGAGAGCGCGGCTTCCTCGTCGCCGCTAATCACCTCGGGCTCAATACCCAAAATCTCGCGGATACCGTCCACGAACACCTGGCGGTTACCCGCATCGCGGGTTGCGCTGGTCGCCACGAAACGCACCGAATCAGCGCCGTGCTCCTTCAGCAACTGCGCGTACTCACGGGCTGCCGCGAAGGTGCGGTCCAGGGCCTCCTGCGCCAGCCAGCCGGTCGCATCCACGCCCTGGCCCAGACGCACGATGCGCATCTCGCGCACAACGTCCTTCAGGACGGTCTTCTCGACCCCGTCCACCACCTCAGTGGTGGAATCGGCAATCAGCAGACGGATAGAGTTCGTACCGCAGTCAATCGCTCCAACGCGCACGGTGGGTTCCTTTCAGGACTATCGTCATCATCGTTCGCTGCCCAAGGCAACGCGAGCGCCGCAGGCGAAGCTGTTTTCGCTTCTCGGCGCTCTTTCTATCTATTATGCGCCCGCGCCGTCACGGGCGACGGTGCGGGCGCATCGAAATCAGTATTTAGGCTTCCTCGCGCCAGGCGGGGTCGCAGGAGCATGCCTCGGGGGTCCACCATTCTGCGATAGCGTCCAGGCCGCGGTCACCCATAGGGTTCACGCCGCGTCCCACCGAGAGGGTGTGGCCGATGACGGCGTGCAGGCACTTCACGCGGGTGGGCATGCCGCCGGCCGAGATGCCGTCAATCTCGGGAACCTCGTCGGTACCGCTGATCAGGCGGATGCGCTCACGCTCGGCCAGGTAATTCTCGTGGGCTGCGGCGTAGGCAGCGGCCAGTTCGGCATCCTCGGCGAGGGCGTCGGTCATCTCGTACATGAGGCCGCCAGCCTCCAGACGGGATGCGGCGGCGGTGATGACCGGGTGCGCCAGGTAGAACACGGTCGGGAAGGGGGTGCCGTTGCTCAGGCGGGGTGCGGTGGCGGCGACCAGCGGGTTGCCGCACACGCAGCGGGCGGGAATCTCGACCACGTCGCGCACCTTGCGGCCCAGCTGTGCGGAGAGAACACGGATGTCCTGCTCGGTGGGCTTCAGGGTTTCAACGGTCACGCCGAAACCGCCGGGGGTACGGTTCTTCAGGTCCTCAATGGTGTTTTCGGTGCTCATAGTCCTCATTCCTGTTCCGTCCGCTCGTGCGGTCCGGGAACGTTAGGGTCGTGGGTTCGTGGCGGGTCGCCGGTCTGCGCGGCGAGCCTCTCGGTCAGCCACTCGGCGCGGTTTTAGTTCTTTTCAAGGGAGTCCCAGATCTTGGTGGTCCAGGCTTCCTCGGGGGCGTTCTTCGCGTTCGCAGAAGTACCGTCCGCCTTCGTGGAGTCCTCGGTAATGCCGGTGACCACGTAGGGGGTGTCGCCGGGGTTCACATAGTAGAGGCGGCTGCGGGCCTGCTGGCGCACGTAGTTATCGTCGTTCCACCAGGTCTGTTCGGCCTTCAGCTGGGCGTTCTCCTGTTGCAGCTGCGAGATGTGGGTGTGGATTCGGTTCATTTCCCGGTCCTGATCCATGTAGGTCAGCACCGGGTATGCGGTGCCAAGGGCAATCACGCCCACCATAACGGTCATCAGGAAGCTTCGCCCGGAAAACATGTGGGCGGCCACGGGCGTGGCGTAGCCTTCATCTTCACCGTTCTGCCGACGGGCACGGCGCCGCGCGCGTTCCTGCCGGCGGGCCTGCTCCGCGCGTTCGCGTTCGGGGTGACGGCGGTTGAGGCCCACGCCGAAGAAGAGCGCGCTGGCCTTCTTCAACAGGGAGGTGCCGGCCTGGCGGGCCGCCGAGGGCTTCTGGGAATCGGTGGAGGTTTGAGCGGTGCCGCGGTCCTCAGCCGAGGTGCGACCCGTTGCGTTACGCCGGGTCTGCTCGTCTGCTCGCTGGCTCATTAGTTCTCTCCCCCATCGTTGTTCCTACAGCGGTGCGCTTCTACCTATTCTACCCGGGTTTGTGTACCCGCCTGAGCGTTCCTTCCGGGACTGTTTCCTGGCCTATTTCGAGGGGCTCCGGGGCTTTCTGCGCTACCCCTCCCGAGTACAGCAGGAGGCGGCGCCACCCCAATTGGGGTAGCGCCGCCTCCTTGATGTCTAACCGCTCACGCAGTCGGATGCTTCAGTAACTTATGCCTTGAAGCGGGGGAATGCGGACTTGCCAGCGTAAACAGCTGCCTCGCCCAGCTCTTCCTCGATGCGCAGCAGCTGGTTGTACTTAGCAACGCGCTCGGAACGTGCGGGAGCACCGGTCTTGATCTGGCCAGCGTTGGTTGCAACAGCCAGGTCGGCGATGGTGACGTCCTCAGTCTCACCGGAGCGGTGAGAAACCATGCAACGGTACTCGTGGCGCTGAGCCAGCTCCATTGCGTCCAGGGTCTCGGTCAGCGAACCGATCTGGTTCACCTTCACCAGCAGAGCGTTAGCAGCGCCCTCCTTGATGCCGCGAGCCAGGCGCTCGGGGTTGGTCACGAACAGGTCGTCACCGACAATCTGGACCTTGTCACCGATCTGCTCGGTCAGGGTCTTGTAGCCCTCCCAGTCGTTCTCGTCCAGCGGGTCCTCGATGGAAACCAGCGGGTACTTAGCAACCAGGTCAGCGTAGTATGCGCTCATCTCGGCTGCGGACTTCTTCTGACCCTCGAAGTCGTATGCGCCGTCGTTGTAGAACTCGGAGGAAGCAACGTCCAGAGCCAGTGCAACCTGCTCGCCCGGCTTGTAGCCGGCCTTCTCGATTGCCTCAACGATCAGGTCCAGTGCAGCTGCGTTGGACTCCAGGTTGGGTGCGAAGCCACCCTCGTCGCCCAGGCCGGTTGCCAGGCCGCGGTCGTGCAGCACGGACTTCAGGGAGTGGTAAACCTCAACACCTGCGCGCAGAGCGTCAGAGTAGTTGTCGAAGCCGATGGGAGCAATCATGAACTCCTGGATGTCAACGTTGGAGTCTGCGTGAGAACCACCGTTGAGGATGTTCATCATGGGGACGGGCAGAACGTGAGCGTTCGGGCCGCCGAGGTACTTGTACAGGGGCAGGTCTGCAGACTCAGCAGCAGCCTTGGCCACGGCCAGGGAAACGCCCAGGATAGCGTTGGCGCCCAGCTTGCCCTTGTTGTTGGTGCCGTCCAGAGCAATCATGGCTGCGTCAACAGCGCGCTGGTCGGAAGCCTCAATGCCGATGACCTCTTCAGCGATTTCTTCGATAACAGACTTCACTGCGCCCAGAACACCCTTGCCCAGGTATACGGACTTGTCGCCGTCGCGGCGCTCAACAGCCTCCCACTCACCGGTGGATGCACCCGAGGGCACAGCTGCGCGGGCGAATGCACCGTCTTCGAGCAGAACCTCGACCTCAACGGTCGGGTTGCCGCGGGAATCCAGGATCTGGCGTGCGTGAACTGCGGTAATAACAGCCATGGATTGTTCTCCTTATGAGACGTCAAGGATGTGAACGACGCACCCGATTGTGGCGCGTCGCGTCCCCTAAATTCTAGCAAAATTCCCACACAAACACACTAGTAGCCACCGCTTTTTTAGACTCCTTAGTGAAGGTGTATGGAACCCTTAGTAGCCCTACAGGACGCGGCAATCGACGCGCAGAGAGCCCCCACTCCCCCGCCGACCGCGCGTGTGGGATGTATCCCAAAGCACAACACGACTCCAACCGGCGGGGCGTCACCCACGGTTAATAGCGCGGCTCGTCATTCGTATGCTGCGCAACATAGCGGCGGATGTACGAACGCAGGGCGCGTTCGGCGTCCAGGCCGTTGCGCTGAGCGCGGCAGACCAGCGCGAACAAAAGCTCACCGAAATCCTCCTCGGTGTGCATATAACGCAGGTCGTCGTCCATGCTCGTGGGCTCCGGCGGCAGAATAATACCCGCCTTACGTGCCTTCACAGCAGTCTTCTCAGCCATAGCGAGCGCCGGCAGATGCGGTGGAATACCATCCAGCGCGCCACGGTCGCTCTTCTCCTTCTTCTTCAACGCATCCCACGCCGCCTGCTGCTCAGCTGCGGTGCGGGGCGCCTCCGAAGAGCCCTCAGACTCAGCCGCGAACACGTCGGGGTGGCGCGAACGAAGCTTCTGCACCAGGCCCTCAATCACCTGCACGATGTCGAAGCCCTGCGGGTTTGCCGCGGCGATGTCAGAGTGGAACACCACCTGCAGCAGCACATCGCCGAGCTCTTCACGCAGCAGCGGCATATTCGGCTCGGCGCCGGTTTCTACCGCCTCGACAACCTCGTAGGCTTCCTCCACCAGGTAGCGAATCAGAGAGGCGTGGGTCTGCTCGGCGTCCCAGGGGCAACCTCCGGGAGCGCGCAGGCGGGCCATCGTCTCAACGAGCGTCTTAAAGGCCTCTCCGGCTCGGCGGGCGGTGTCTTCGCTGCTCCGGGTGGCGGGCAAATCGGGAGTGATGGGGGTATCAGTCATAGCGGTCTTCCTCATCGAAAGTGTGAATACAGCGCGCCGCGCCGATCCCCACACGGGGAGCCGGCGCGACTCAAATGGTTTTAGAGGTTCCAGTGCGACAGGGCGCTCGTCATGTGCGCCGGGATCTTCGAACCCAGACGCGGGAACATGCGCAGCTCCTCAACGTAGCGTTCAGCATCCAGCGGGCGCGGGTAGCTGACGAAGGCCTGCTCGTTCGCATAGTCAAACGCAGCCTGTACCGGCACGCCGGGGGTGAAGGTGAGGCTCATGGCCAGCGGCGAGCCTTCACCCTCGCTGTACGAGTCGGTCTTCAGAGCGGGAATATCGAGCAGGGTTTCGGGAATCAGCTCGAAGGTGCGTGCCTGCTCCCAGAAGCCGTTGCGGCGCACGTGGGTCAGGGCGTCGTAGTACGAGCCGAGCGCACGCACGCGAATCAGCACGGTCGTGGCGTCCTTCGCGGTGCCATTCTCGCCAAAGAGGTGCTCGACGACCGGGGCCAGACGCTGGGCGACCTGGGCCTCGGTCAGCACGAGGTTGCCCTCGGCCAGCTGAGTTTCGGAAGGAACCAGCGGGCTCACCGGCTGGGATGCGGGGGTATCCGGCTCGTCGGCGACGGTGGGCAGCTCGTTGAACTCGCTCAGGACCGGGGTCGAGGGTGCCGAGGGCACCGCCGAGGATGCTGCCGAAGAAGCAACGGGAGCAGCGGATGCTGCGGCGCCACCGGCGGCCACGGCTGCTGCCGCGGCGAGCGCACCGGTGACGGCCGGCGCCGGGGCCTCCGCCTTTGCAGGTTCCTCGGAACGAACCTGGGCGGGTTCGGGTTCCTCTGCCTTCGCGGTCTTCGAGGGTTCCTCTGCCTCGTCGGCGGGCACCAGCTCGCGGTCGTTCAGGAAGGTGGGCAGTTCGGGCTCAGCCTCGGTGGATGCTACCTCCTCAGCGGTCTTTTCACCCTTTTCGGCGGGAGCCTCGTGAGCGGAGGATTCCGCGGCGGAAGCCTCAGCGCCGGAGGCCTCAACGGCAGGAGCCTCGACCGGCGCCGCGGGCTCCTCGACGGAGACGAACGTGGCAGCCTCGGTGGAGGTTTCCTCGGGTTCCTGCGGCTCGTCCAGCTTCTTCTGGGCGTTGGCGACGATAGCGGCCAGGGCGGCTTCCATCTCTTCGCTGTGGTCGACGGCCTCGGCCTCAGCATCCTCAGCCTCGGCGGCATCGGGCTGGGCGTGCACGGGCTCGGTGTCCTCGCCAGCCTCAGAAACCTCGGGCTGCTCCGGCTGTGCGGAAGTAGCCTCGGCGTCCTGCGAGTTGGCGGTACCGAAAATCGGGTCGTTATCGTAGTCGTGCTCGTACTCGGGCTCGGCGCCCGAGGCTTCGCCCGATTCGGAGGCCGAGGCGGCGAGCGCGGCGGCACCGGTCACGGCAGCGCCGGCAACGGCGAGGCCCGCAGGAGCGCTCTGGCGCTCGACCTGCTCGGGAGTCTGTTCCTCGAGGACTTCCTCGGAGGGCTGAGCCTCAGCTGCGGGGGTCTCGGGCTCAGCCTTCGGGGAATCGCCGGACTCGGATGCCTCAGCCTCCGCTACCTCAGCCTCGGGTGCTTCAGCTTGGTGAGCTTCGGCTGCCTCAGCCGCCTCAGCGGTAGCCACAACCGAGGTCTCCTCGCGGGCGGGGGTTTCGAGCAGGAAGCTCTCGTGGGTGGTCTGCCCATCTACGGCACCCAGGTAGGAGGCGTGCACCTCCAGGCCCTCACCCAGGCGCGGGTTCAGGGTCACAGCCGCGCGGTTCCAGGTCGCGCCGGCTTCCTGAGCCTCGGTGTACAGGGCTGCGACGGGCGCAAACCAGTCAACGCCGGGCAGCACGATGCCGTTCTCGACCTCGCGACCGCGGTGCAGCAGGCGGTAGTGCATGTCCTCATCCACCTGGCGCAGCTCCAGGCTCAGGGTTCCCGAACCGCGGGTGCGCATGAGCTCAGCCAGCGAGTGGAGGGCGCGCTGCTCGCCGAGGACGGGGAGGTCCGCGGCACCCTCTGCGGGGGCGGTGAGCACAATGGATTCGGCCACAAGCTCAGCGTCATCGGCGCTCAGCTTCTGCTCGGCGGAGGCGGCTTCGTCGGATCCCGGCTCGGATGCGGGATCCTCGGTGTCCTTCTTTGCCTCGTCCTTAGCGACATCGAGCTTCTCCTCGGACTCGTTAGAAGGCTCGGCAGGCTCGGAGGCAGGCTCGGAAAGCTCCTCCACCGTGGCCGTTTCGCTCACAAGTACCTCCGCCGCAGGTTCGGTCTTTTCGCCTGAGCGGGTAGGCTCGGCGCTGAGGGATTCGGGCTCGGTAGAACGCTCGGAAGCGGAGTGTTCGGCGGCGGGCTGCTCAGCGGCAACAGCCTCGGATTCCTCGACCTCCTCGAAGCTGTCCTCTTCGCTCTCCGGATTCAGACCCAGGCGGGCCGCGTAGACGGCGGCCAGGTCGTCTAGGCCGGCGCTCTTTGCCTCGATGATGGCGGCGCGGGTGCGCGCCTCGCGAATCTGCTCAGCCGAGAGGTATTCCTCGGCGGCAGCGTTACGGTCGGTGTCGTCGACGTCGGAGGTAGCCGGGCTTTCCTCCGCGGAGCTCTCCGCACGGACGGCGCGCAGGTGCTCTTCAAACTGGGAGCGAGCATCCTCGGCGGTGTCGGTTGAGGGTTCGGCCTTCGCGGAGGAGTCGCCCTCGGCCTTCTCGGAGGTTTCGTCCTCATCGTCGCGCAGGAAAGCGGGGGTCTCCGGAGCAGCCGGGGCGTCCTCGACGGCCTCGGGGTCGCTGCTCTCCTCGCGGGCTTCGGGAGCCGCGGCGGCCTCGGAGTCCTCGTGCGGGTAGGAGTTCAGGGCCTCAATGATGCTACGACGCTCCTCCTCGTCGGTGGTCTTTCCGGTATCAGAGAGGGACCCCTCGGCGAACGAGGGGGTCTCCTCGTCATCGTGCAGGAGGGCGCGCTTCAGGTCTTCCACGGCGCGGTGTTCTTCGGAGCGTTCCTCATCGCGGTTCTGGCGGGTGCCCTCCGACTTCACGAAACGGCGCAGGGAATCCTCCCACTGCTGCTGCTCCATAATTTTGTCGCTCAGCCCCGAGCCGCGGGATGGCTTGCTTTCCTCGTGCCCGTCCTGTGCCGCGGTGCTCTCCGCCTCGCGCGCCTGTTCATCCCACTTCTTCTTACCGATCCCAAAGAAGCTCATTGGGCGTCCTCCTTCGGCGTGCGCCGTGAATACGCGCGGTGCCCGTCGAACCTCCCTCGCAACCACGCGCGGGTTCACGGGCACAACGCTGATGTCCTCATAATCTCTTTAATTCTATCGTGTGTATAGAGTTTCGCCTCGCTATCCGACCGATAGCGAGGCGAAACTCTATGAAACGACACAACCTGCAACCCGCACGCCGGTAGAACGCGGGATGGGCGGCTCGGTACCCCGGGGCCTAGCGGGCCTCGTCGCGCACCGGGTTGGCGGCCTTCGCGGCCTTGGCCAGCTCGAAGCGCACGGCACGCAGGGCGGTCGCGGCCATGACGCGCACGCCAATGCCGATGGCCTGCTCGCTCGGGGCGTAGTCGCCCTGGTGCAGGTCGTAGGTGGGGTCGCCGGGGGCGCGGGTACCCAGTCGGAACATGGAGCCGGGCACCTCCTGCAGCATCCACGCGAAGTCCTCGCCACCCATGGACTGCTCGACGAGCACGATGGAATCCTCGCCCAGTTCGGCGCGGGCGGCGTTCTCGAGCATGGTGGTTTCCAGGTCGGTGTTCACGACCGGGGGCACGCCGCGGATGTGCTCCACGCGGGCGTCCACGCCGAAGGGAACGGCGACCTGTTCGATGACCTCGTCCAGCAGGTTGCCCGCCTGGCGCCACACCTCAACGTCCAGGCAGCGCATAGTGCCGGCCAGGTAGCCCTCGGCAGGAATCGCGTTCGGGGCGACGCCCGCGCTGACCTGGCCCCAAGCAACCAGCACGCCCGAACGAACGTCGGTGCGGCGGGTCAGCACGGCGGGAACCTGCACCGCAATCTGGCTCATCGCGTAGATGAGGTCCTCGGTCAGGTGGGGTCGGGAGGTATGGCCGCCGTGGCCGCTCAGGTGAATCTTCACGGTGTCGGAGGCGCTGGTAATCGCACCGATGCGCGTACCGATTTGGCCGAGGTCCACCTTCGGGTCACAGTGCAGGGCGAAAGCACGCGGAACGTCCTTGAGCAGGCCCTGGGAAATCATCTGTACGGCGCCGCCGGGCAGCTGTTCCTCGGCGGGCTGGAAAAGAATACGGATGCTGCGGCCCAACGGGGTCTTCTCGTTGAGCTCGTGTAGCGCCAGCGCCACGCCCAACATGACGGTCTGATGAATATCGTGGCCGCAGGCGTGCATCACGCCGGGAACCGTGGAGGAGTAGGGCAGCTCGGTCTGCTCGACGATGGGCAGTGCGTCGATATCGGCGCGCAGAGCCGCGGCGAAGGGGCCGTCCCCGATGTCGACATAGCAACCGGTGCCTTCGCAGGCGATGGGGTTCATGCCGGCTTCTCGCAGTCGGTTCATGAGGCGCTCGGTCGTGACGACCTCGCGGAAGGAAAGCTCGGGGTTGGCGTGCACTTCGCGGCGGAATTGCACGAGGGTGCCCATCATGCGCTCCACCCAATCGTCGAAGACGGGGGTGGACAAATCGTAGCGAGAATTAGCAAAAACCATACACAGTAGAATAACCCTCCCGGTGACGGTTTACCTATCCGTCTCGGCCGTTACCGACCCTTTAAGAATGTCTGTGACTTTGTGACGGATTTTGAAGACCACTCGGGGGTTCGCCGTAGGTGCAGGCGGCGAGGGCTGCGGGGTTCCGGGGCGTGCTCCTCCCCCTGCCTTCCCTCCCCGCCTTCTCTCTCCTCCCCTACCCCGGACACGCGACAAGCCGCCGCCCGGTGAGGGGCGACGGCTTGTCGCAGAAGGCGTTTGGCCTTCAAGAATCCGAGAAGGAACGTTCTAGAGCGAACGGCTCAGGATGGCCTGCTTCACCTCGGCAATAGCCTTGGTGATCTGGATGCCACGGGGGCATGCCTCGGTGCAGTTGAAGGTGGTGCGGCAGCGCCACACGCCTTCCTTGTCGTTCAGGATCTCCAGACGCAGGTCGCCTGCATCATCGCGCGAGTCGAAGATGAAGCGGTGTGCGTTCACGATAGCGGAGGGGCCGAAGTACTGACCGTCGGTCCAGAAGACCGGGCAGGACGAGGTACATGCTGCACACAGGATGCACTTGGTGGTGTCATCGAAACGTGCACGGTCCTCGATGGTCTGCAGACGCTCACGCTCAGGCTCGTTCGAATCGTTAATGAAGAACGGCATGATTTCGCGGTAGGCCTGGAAGAAGGGCTCCATGTCAACGATGAGGTCCTTCTCGCAGGGCAGACCCTTAATCGGCTCCACGGTAATGGGCTTGGACAGGTCAAGGTCCTTGAGCAGGGTCTTGCAGGCCAGGCGGTTACGACCGTTGATGCGCATTGCGTCCGAGCCGCAGATGCCGTGTGCACAGGAACGGCGGAAGGAGACGGAACCGTCCAGCTCCCACTTAATCTTGTGCAGGGCGTCGAGCACGCGGTCGGTGCGGTACATGGTCAGCGGGAACTCGTCCCAGTACGCCTCGGAGGAAACCTCCGGGTTGTAGCGGCGCACCTTGATAATCACGTCGTACGTGGGGATGGAGTCGGAATCGCCGCCGGTCATGCCCTCAAATAGCTTGACGGATTCCGGTTCGGGAAGTTCGTTTTCAGCCATTTTAGTACTTACGCTCCTTCGGCTCGTAACGGGTGTAGACGACGGGCTTGGTGCCGAAACGCAGGCCCTTCACACCCTCAAACTCGGATTCGGGGTCGAGGTAGACCATAGAGTGCTTCATGAAGTTCACGTCATCGCGCTTGGGGTAGTCCTCGCGGTAGTGACCGCCGCGGGACTCCTTGCGGTGCAGCGCACCGACGGACATGACCTTGGCCAGCTGGAGCAGGAAGCCCAGCTCGACGGCCTCGAGCAGGTCGAGGTTGAAGCGCTTGCCCTTGTCCTGAATCGAGATGTTCTTGTAACGCTCTTCGAGCTTCTCGATGGTGGCCAGTGCGGCGCGGATGGTCTCCTCGGTGCGGAACACCTGCATGTCGGCCTCCATGGCCTTCTGCAGTTCGGCGCGGATGGCGCCAACCTTCTCGGTGCCCTTGCTCTCAAGGATGCCGTTGAGCATGTTCAGCACGCGATCTGCTGCATCGTCCGGAACCGGAACGAACTCAGCGGATGCGGCGTACTCGGCGGCCTTGCGGCCGGCACGCTTACCGAACACGTTGATGTCGAGCAGGGAGTTGGTGCCCAGGCGGTTTGCGCCGTGCACGGACACGCAGGCAACCTCACCGGCTGCGTAGAGGCCGGGGACGGTCTCTTCGCTGTTGCGGTACACCTCGGTCTCGTTGTTGGTGGGAATACCACCCATTGCGTAGTGCGCGGTGGGGAACACCGGGATGGGCTGGTGGTGCGGTTCCACTGCCAGGTAGGTACGAGCGAACTCGGTGATGTCCGGCAGCTTCTCGTCGATGTGCGAGGGCTCCAGGTGGGTCAGGTCCAGCAGCACGTAGTCCTTGTGGGGGCCACAGCCGCGGCCCTCGCGCACCTCGTTTGCCATGGCTCGTGCCACGATATCGCGGGGTGCGAGGTCCTTAATGGTCGGTGCGTAGCGCTCCATGAAGCGCTCACCGTCAGCGTTACGGAGAATACCGCCCTCACCGCGAGCGCCCTCGGTCACGAGGATGCCCAGGCCTGCCAGGCCGGTCGGGTGGAACTGAACGAACTCCATGTCCTCCAGGGGCAGGCCGGCGCGCAGTGCGATGGCCATGCCGTCACCGGTGAGGGTGTGGGCGTTGGAAGTGGTCTTGAAGATCTTGCCGCAACCGCCGGATGCGAAGATTACGGACTTGGCTTGGAAGACGTGCACCTCGCCGGTTGCCAGGTCATAGGAGACAACGCCGGCGGGACGGGGCTTACCCTCTTCGTCCTTGACCAGAATCAGGTCGAGCACGTAGAACTCGTTGTAGAACTCAACGTTGTGACGCACGCAGTTCTGGTACAGGGTCTGCAGAATCATGTGGCCGGTACGGTCAGCTGCGTAGCATGCGCGGCGTACGGCAGCCTTACCGTGGTCGCGGGTGTGGCCACCGAAGCGGCGCTGGTCGATGCGGCCCTCGGGGGTTCGGTTGAAGGGAAGACCCATCTTCTCCAGGTCGAGCACGGCGTCGATGGCTTCCTTAGCCATAATTTCTGCCGCGTCCTGATCGACCAGGTAATCGCCACCCTTGACGGTGTCAAAGGTGTGCCACTCCCAGTTGTCCTCCTCGACGTTGGCCAGAGCGGCACACATACCGCCCTGCGCCGCACCGGTGTGGGAACGGGTCGGGTAAAGCTTGGTCAAAACCGCGGTGCGGACTCGCTGGCCTGCCTCAATAGCGGCACGCATACCGGCACCGCCGGCGCCGACGATCACTACATCGTACTTATGTACCTGCATGATGTTCTTTCTGTGTTTTCGATGTTTGAATTTGTCTGCCGGTTACGTCGTCGTTAGTGTGCCGTGCAGAAGCTGGGGAGCAGGTTGGCCGCTGCGCCCGAGGGGCAGGGGTCAAACGCGAAGATGGTGAGGGTACCAACCAGCAGGACAAATGCGGAGGCAGCGAAGAGGATAACCTTCAGCCACACGCGCAGGCGGTCCTTCTCGGCGTAATCGTCGATGATGACGCGGATGCCGTTGGTGCCGTGCAGCATGGCCAGCCACAGCAGCAGCAGGTCCCAGACCTGCCAGAAGGGGTTGGCCCACTTGCCACCCACGAAGCCGAAGTCGATAGCGTGGATGCCGTCGCCGACCATCAGGTTCGAGAAGAGGTGGCCAAAGATAAGAATCACAAGCACGACGCCGGACAGGCGCATGCCCAGCCAGGCGAACATCTCAAAGTTGTTGCGCTTGGAGGAGGAGCGGTTGTACTTCACACCGTCGATGCGGTTATCACGCAGGCGGGGTACGTAGGTGCGGGGCTTAAGCGGAGTAGCCATGGTTTAGTGACCTCCAATGTGCGAGAAAACGATCGGCAGGTGACGGGCGGCGAAGCCGGCAACGGTGAGTGCCCAGAGAATCAGCACAACCCACAGAATCTTGACGTGAACGTAGGTTGCCTTCTGGCTGATTTCGACGTTGCCGTCCTTGTTCTTCGCTTGGATGTGTTCCACGTGTGCGTTGGTTGCCTTACCCCAGAAGTCGATGAGGATAATGCGAATACCGTTGAAGGCGTGGTAGACGATAGCTGCTACCAGGGCGGTCTCACCCAGGCCCATGATGGGGTTCTTGTACAGGCCCAGCACACCGTTGTAGGCCTCCGGAGAGATGCGCACGACGGCGGTATCGAGGATGTGGACAAGAAGGAAGAAGAAAATCGCGATACCGGTAATGCGGTGAGCAACCCAGGACCACATGCCCCAACGGCCGCGGTAGAGGGTTCCCTTAGAACCATTCAACACTGAATAACCTCCTGCTGAGACGGCGGGCTCGGGGCGCAAAGGGGCACCGGGCGCCTCCCTGCGAGCCGGTCACGACTATGTACTCGCCGACTGCTTTGTTCGTCTGTTACTTCCAAGATATCAGGTAAATTCACAGCTTATTGACACACTGTTTATAGATTTTTCCCAGCCTATAAACGTGAATTAGGCTATATTTTTTTTGCGATATTGCGATTTACCCCGAGTTGATGCGGAAGTAACTTTAACCTAACAATGCACCCCTCCCCCAATGAGAGCCGCCTGACATTTTCTGCCAAATCCTAAAAGAATTCGATATATGACAAATTCACCCGTTATTCTTGAAGCGATGAATACTGCACTCACTCGATTCCGCCCGCTGATTCCCGCCGGCGGTGTTGGCTCGCGTTTGTGGCCCCTGTCCCGCGCGCACGCCCCGAAGTTCCTGCTCGACCTCACCTCGTCGGGCAATTCCCTATTGCGTGACACCTACGACCGTCTCATCGACCTCAGCAACGGTTCCGTCATGGTCGTCACCGGCACCTCGCACGCCAATGCGGTCACCCAGCAGATTCCTGAGCTGCGCGCCGCTGACCTGGTGCTGGAGCCCTCCCCCAAGGACTCGGCTGCAGCTATCGGCCTGGCTTGCGCCATCATCCACCGCCGCGAGCCGGACGCCATCATCGGCTCCTTCGCAGCCGACCACGTCATCAGCCCCGTGGACGAGTTCCACCGCGTGGTGACCGAGGCTGTCATCACCGCAGCTACCGGCAAGATTGTCACCATCGGCATTACCCCCACCGAACCCTCCAGCGCCTTCGGCTACATTCACGCCGGCGCTTCCCTGGGCATCGAGGATGCTCCCAACGCGCACGCCGTGGACACCTTCGTCGAGAAGCCCGATACCGCCACCGCACAGAAGTACCTGGACTCCGGTGAATACACCTGGAACGCCGGCATGTTCGTGGCACCGGCCGCCCTGATGCTCAAGCACCTCGAGGCCAACGAGCCCGAGCTGTACGCGGGCATCATGGAGATCGCTAACGCCTGGGACACCCCCGAGCGCGAGGCCGTCATGGAGCGGGTGTGGGAAACCCTCCCCAAGACCGCAATCGACTACGCGGTGGCAGAGCCCGCCGCCGCCGCCGGCGACGTCGCCATGGTTCCCGGCTCCTTCAGCTGGGATGATGTTGGAGACTTCGACGCTGTGGCACGCCTGAACACCGAGAAGAGCGGCGAAGAGCTGACCATTCTCGGCGAGAAGGACAACGTCATCAACCACGGTTGCTCCGGCATTATTGTCGCGAACACTGACCGTAAGATCTCTATCATTGGCCTCGACGACATCGTTGTGGTGGATACCCCCGATGCCCTGTTGGTCGCTCCGCGCTCCAAGGCACAGGCTGTCAAGGACGCTGTAGGCGAGATTAAGGCACGAGGCTTGAACAACCTCCTCTAAATTTTTGGCTCTGAGTAGATAGCCCTACGCAGTTAGCCCCGCGCGAGTGCTTGAATCCTGCTCGAGCACAAGATACCTCTGCGAAAACCGGCTCTCTTCTTTCCAGAAGGGAGCCGGTTTTCTTATGCCCCGATGATTATGCTCCGATGGGTCATTGGGTCATTTCGCGGGTGGATTCAAGACTTTTGCCTAGTGGGAGCATGGAAGGTTGTTTCCTGCAACTAAGCAGGGGGCGGAATATCTTACGCACCCCGCGCAGAGTACACTTCCAGAGTCTGATACAAACCGAGAACCACCCCTTATAGAGAACCATTCTCATGTTAGCCTTAGTAGATGCACATGACCCGTAAGTTTTTCCTCACCCGCGCCGGCGCACTCGGCGCAGTAGCCACCCTCGCCCTGACCGCATGCGGTGCCCAGAACGCCCAGACCAGCCAGAATACCCAGACCAGCCCCAGCGCCTCCACCTCCGCGAGCGCAACCCCCGCACCCATCACCGAAGGCAAGGGCGCGGCAAGCCGCGTCGCCATCACCTACGACGGCGGCGTGCTCGTCTACGACGCCAAGGACATGAAACTGCTGGCCGATATTCCCAAGGAAGGATTCCTGCGCCTCTCCGATGCCGGCGATAACCGCCATCTCGTCGTGGCCGACGGCAACAGCTACACCTTCCTGGACACCGGTGTATGGTCCGTAGCGCACGGCGACCACTCGCACTACTACACCACCGCCCCGTCTCTGTCTTCGCTGTCTCTTGCCGCTGACCACACCGGTCACGTCATCAAGGACAACGGCAAGGTTGCGGCATTCGCTGACGGTACCGGCTCCTTCGCCGTGTACGATCCGGCGAAGCTGACCCACGACAAGCGCACCGCATCCTCCCTGGAGACCACCACCGTCACCCTGCCCAAGCCGCACCACGGCTTCGCAATCCCGCTGCCCGATAACCAGTACCTGGTGGCGGTCGGCGACTCCAAGACCCGCACCGGCGCCGCCGTTGTGGATGCGCAGGGCAAGACCGTAACCGAGAGCCCCGCCTGCCCCGGCGTGCACGGTGAAGCTATCGCCAAGGACGGTACATTCACCATCGGTTGCACCGACGGCGCGCTGGTCTACAAGGACGGCAAGTTCACCAAGGTCACCAACCCCGAGGACCCGTACTCGCGTTCCGGTAACCAGGCGGGCAAGGCTGACTCCCAGTACGTTCTGGCGGACTACAAGACCGACAAGGATGCCAAGCTGGAGCGCCCCGAGAAGTTCTCCATCATCGACACCGTCGCGGCAACCCGCACCGTCTACTCCCTGCCTTCTGGCGTGAGCTACACCTTCCGATCGCTGGCTCGCGGCCCCCAGGGTGAGGCACTGCTGCTGACCACCGACGGTAAGCTGCGTATCTTCGACCCGGCAACCGGCGCCGAGCTGGGCTCCGTACAGCTCATGGAGGCATGGACCGAGTCCGAGACCTGGCAGGACGAGCGTCCGGCGCTGTGGGTGGATGGCAAGACCGCCTACGTGACAGACCCGGCCACCAAGAAGCTCATCGCGGTGTCCCTGTCGAACCCGGCGGCTCCGAAGGAGCTCATGAGCGTGGAACTGCCCAAGACCCCCAACGAGATCCTGGGCGTCTCTTCCTCGAACGCCGCGCCGGTTGAGGCTGAGTCACACGGCACTGAAGCTCACGGCTCTGCCTCTTCCTCGGCTTCCGCTGATGCACACGAGTCTGGCGAGTCCCACTCCCACTAGGGATCTCACGCTGAGATAAACCACGTGAAAGCATAAAGAGAGATGCGACCGATAGTCTATCGGTCGCATCTCTCTTAGCGTTTTAGGCTGGCTACTACCGCAGTGGCAGAACCCCGATTTCCTCCCAGCTCTGCCCGTCGTAGGAGTAGCAGTGCAGGCGGTCCACCGTGAAGGTGCGCCGCTCCGCGGGCAGGGAGTCAAACGCCTCGCGGGCGCTGGCCACCTGTTCCTCGCTCAAACCGTGGCCCAGGGTCACGTGCGGCACGTACGGGAAGGGGGCCGCACCCGTACCGAGCATCCGAACAAGATCCCGGTGAATCCGCTCGAATTCGGCCTTGCCCACCTCCAGGTTCAGGTACTCCACCTCGGTCACAGGGCGGAAGGAGTGCACCGACCCCCAGCGTGCCTCGAAACGCGAGGCGCCCAGGTCTTCGGAAAACTGCGGGGAACGCACGGCATCCAGCAGGGAATCATCCAGCTCCGCCACGTACACGGTCACGTGGGTGCTCATTGACGCGGCCGGGACCCCCGTTGTCTCCCGCTTCCACTCCTCCAGGCGCTGAGCATTCTCACCGCTCACGTGAGCAATAATGCTCAGATAGCGGCGACCGGGCTTGAGGGTGGGTGATACGGAGGCCTCAGAGGGACTCGATTGCTCGCGGGGTTCTGTCATGGGTGTCGTGCGCTTTGCGTTCGTTGAAGATGAGGAATTGATAGGCGCCCGGTAGCTAGATGCTCACCGAGGGCAGGAAGCCGACCTTCTTGTAGACGTTTTCGATCGTGGCGGCGGCGATCTCGCGGGCGGCGGAGGCGCCCACGGCCAGCAGGCGGTCCAGCTCGGCGGGGTCGTCCATCAGCTCGAGGGTGCGCTCGCGCACCGGAGCCAGACGGTCCACCACAATATCGGCCAGGTCGACCTTCAGGTGGCCGTACATCTTGCCCTCGTAGCGTGCCACAATCTCGTCGATGCTCTCGCCGGTCATGGCGGAGTAGATGGAGAGCAGGTTGGACACGCCGGGCTTGGCCTCGCGGTCGTAGGCGATGACGGAACCGTCATCGGTCACGGCGGACTTAATCTTCTTCTGGGTAACCTTGGGGGTGTCCAGAAGCTTGATGAGGCCTTTATCGGATGCCGCCGACTTGGACATCTTCGAGGTAGGTTCCTGCAGGTCGTAAATCTTCGCGGTTTCCTTCAGGATGACCGGCTCGGGCACCACGAAGGTTTCGCCGAAGCGGGAGTTGAAGCGCTGGGCCAGGTTGCGGGTCAGTTCGAGGTGCTGGCGCTGGTCCTCGCCCACGGGCACGCCGTCCGCCTGGTAGAGCAGAATGTCGGCGGCCATGAGAATCGGGTAGGTGAACAGACCAACCGAGGCCTTATCGGCGCCCTGCTTCTGCGACTTGTCCTTGAACTGGGTCATGCGGGAGGCCTCGCCGAAGCCGGTGAAGCAGTTCAGAACCCAGGCCAGCTGGGCGTGCTCGGGCACGTGCGACTGCACGAACAGGGGCGCACGGGACGGGTCAATGCCGGAGGCGATGTACTGCGCCGCGGTCAGGCGGGTGCGTTCGCGTAGCTCCTCGGGATCCTGCGGAACGGTGATGGCGTGCATATCCGGAATAAAGAACAGACATTCGTTATTCGGGTCGTTCTGCAGGGCCACCCAGTTGTTCACGGCGCCAATGTAGTTACCCAGGTGCATCGAATCGGCCGAGGGCTGGGCACCAGAGAAGATACGCGTCTTCTGCTGGGAGGCGTTCGGGATGAGGGACTTATCCTGCTTCTTTTCGTCTGCCATAGTTATTTCCTGTGCAGTTACTTCCTGTGCGGTGCTGCGAACGGTGCAGCGTGTATCTCAAAACTTATGTTCGGGGCGCGGTGGCGCTAGACTCTAGCCATCGATGCGGTAGTCCACCACCAGCGGCGCGTGGTCGCTAAAGCGTTCCTCGTAGGTGGCGGCGCGATCAACCTGCGCCTGCACGGCGCGCTCGGCCCAGGCCGGGGTCGCCATCTGGTAGTCGATGCGCCAGCCGGCGTCGTTATCGAAGGCCTTGCCGCGGTAGGACCACCAGGTGTAGGGGCCGGGCACCTGACCGGCCAGATCGCGCGCCACGTCGCGGTAGCCGATATCACCAAAGAAGCGGTCGAAATAGGCGCGTTCCTCGGGCAGGAAACCCGCACGCTTCTGGTTGGCCTTCCAATTCTTGATATCCAGTTCGGTGTGGCCCACGTTCAGGTCACCCACGATGAGCACGTGATCGGAGTGCTCGGCCAGCTCGGGCATACGCACCAGCATACGCTCCAGGAAGCGGTACTTATCTTCCTGCTTCTGGGTGCCGACCTCGCCGGAGTGCACGTACGCGCTCACCACGGTCAGGGTCTGCCCGTTCGGCAGAACGTAGTCGGCCTCAACCCAGCGTCCCGAGTCGTCGAAGTACTCCTCGCCGATGGTGGAGCGGGTGGCCACGGGCTGATCCTTCAGCGCCTCACCAGCCGAGTTCGGGGTGCGGCGGGTAGCCACCAGCACACCCGCGCGGCCCTTAGCGGCGGCCTCGGCGTGCAGAATATTCCACTGCGACTCGTCGAGGAGCTCACGCACGATGGCGTCGGGCGCGCGAACCTCCTGCAGGCAGAGGATGTCGATGTCTCGCTCGGCCAGCCAGTCGGCCATGTTCTTGCGGTAGGCGGCGCGGATGCCGTTGACGTTGACGCTCGCCACGCGGAGCAGACCGGGCTCACGCGGAACGGGAGGAATCGAAGAATGCATAGTCTTAATTATGCCAGCATGCGCGGAAGTAAAAATTCACCGTGATTCATTTTTCTTTCACAGATGGTTAAAATGTTGGGTGATGAATTCACACTCCTCACATACCCCCGAACCCACCGCCCACTCGCTCTCCACCGATGCTCAGGCCGCAGATCAGGCCTCCCCGAGTACTTCCCCCAACGGTAGCCAGACCTATGAGCTGCCGCCGATTCCGGGACCCAAGTACGAGCAGGTGATTCACTACCTCGAGCAGCGCTACATCATTCCGGGTAAGCCCGGCGATAAGCTCCCGACCGAGCGCACGATTCAGCAGAACTTCGGCGTGAGCCGCCAGACGGTACGCAGCGCCCTGAAGGTTCTCATCGAACGCGGCCTGCTCTATAACGTGCAGGGGTCCGGCACCTACGTGGCCGAACGCAGCGAAGCCACGTACATCCCGCGCGTGGACACCTTCGCCGACGATATGCGCCGCCGCGGCTTTGAGGGCTCGACCCGCATGATTGCGACCCGCTGGGTGGACGCCACCGAGGAAATTTCGACCCGACTATCCGTTCCCGTGGGCGAGTCGGTCCTCTTCGTACGCCGTCTGCGCCTGGCCGACCACGAAGTCATCGGCTTTGAGCGTTCCTACTTTGTCAAGGAAGCCGCCAGCAGCATCCTGGACTCCATGATGGCCGGTCTCTCGGGCTCCTCCAGCTCCCTGGATCAGCTGGCCGACACCCCCAACGCCATTAAGCACGCCCGCGTACGCACGGGCGCGGCCCTCTTCACCGACGCCGATGCCGATGCCTTCAACCAGCAGGTTCCCGTGGGCGAGGCCGCCTTCAAGGTGTGCGTCACCGGCTACACCAAGGAGGGAACGCCGGTCGAATACTCTGAGACCCTGTACCTCTCGGACCACTACTTCTACGAGCTGCTTCTCTAGCGCCTCTCCCCTGAGACAGGAGGCCGCACGAGACGCGCGAAAGGGCGGTGCCCCGGTAGATTGCTCTACCGGGGCACCGCCCTTTCGCTACGGGTCTTTCGTTACGGGTCTTTCGTTACGGGTCTATGCGAACGTCGCGGGGACCTACGCGGCCTGACGCTCCGCGGTCTCCACCACGTTCACCAGCAGCTCGGCGCGGGTCATCGGACCCACGCCACCGGGGTTCGGGGACACCCAGGACGCCTTCTCGGCGGCCTCGGGCGAGACGTCACCGAAGAGCTTCTTCTTGCCGGTTTCGGGGTCCTCGGCGCGAGAAACTCCCACGTCCAGCAGGATTGCGCCCTCCTTGACCTGGTGAGCCTTCAGCACGTGGGGCACGCCCACGGCGGCGACGATGACGTCGGCCTCGCGCAGCACCTCGTCGAGGTTCTGGGTGCCGGTGTGAGCCAGGGTTGCGGTGGCGTTCACCTCGCGGCGGGTCAGCAGCAGGCCCAGCGGGCGACCCACGGTAATGCCGCGGCCGAGCACCACCACGTTCTTGCCGTTCCAGTCGATGCCGTGGCGCTTGACGAGCTCAATCACGCCGTTCGGGGTGCAGGGCAGCGGGGAATCCAGCGGCTCCGAAACGTTCAGCACGAGCTTGCCGAGGTTGGTCGGGTGCAGGCCGTCGGCGTCCTTCTCGGGGGCGATGCGCTCGAGCACGCGGTTGGTGTCCAGGTGCTTGGGCAGGGGCAGCTGCACAATGTAGCTGGTGCAGGCCGGGTCGTTGTTCAGCTTGTCAATCTCAGCGTCGAGCTCCTCCTGGGTGATGTCACCGGGCAGGTCCACGCGGATGGAGTTAATACCGATCTCTGCGCAATCGCGGTGCTTAGCGCCCACGTAGGAGCGAGATGCCGGGTCGTCACCGACCAGGACGGTACCCAGGCCGGGGGTGATGCCCTTAGCCTTCAGCGCCTCGACGCGCTCCTTCAGCTCCGCCTTGATGGCTGCGGCGGTTGCGTTACCGTCTAGAATCTGGGGCATTGTTTTTCCTTCCATAGATTGCGGCGGGGTTCGCCGAAACGGACGGTCTATGTGTTGAGTTCTTGGGGCCCCGCCGCGCCTCACCGATAGAGCGGGTCCGGGACGGCGGGCGGAGGGCGAAATAACCCCGTCCGCGCATCGGCCACACGGGCGGATGAGCGAACGGGGTCATTCACGGTTCTACCAGTTCTCGCTGCCCTGGTAGAGGGGGTACTTGGCGCAGAGTGCATCCACGCGAGCGCGCAGGGCCGCAATGTCCGGGTTCGGTAGTAGCACGGAGGCGATGATGTCAGCCACCTCGGTGAAGCCCTCGGCGTCGAAGCCGCGGGTTGCCAGCGCGGGGGTACCGATACGCAGACCGGAGGTCACCATCGGCGGGCGCGGGTCGTTCGGCACGGCGTTACGGTTGACGGTAATACCGGCATCGTGCAGCAGGTCCTCTGCTTCCTTGCCGTTGAGGGCGTGGTCGCGCAGGTCAACGAGCACCAGGTGAACATCGGTACCGCCGGAGGCAATCGCAACGCCGGCGTCCTTCACATCCTGCTCCAGCAGGCGCTTCGCCAGGATCTGCGCGCCCTCAATGGTGCGCTTCTGACGCTCCTTGAAGCCCTCGGATGCGGCAATCTTGAACGCGGTAGCCTTCGCAGCGATCACGTGCATGAGCGGGCCGCCCTGCTGACCGGGGAACACTGCGGAGTCAATCTTCTTCTTCAGCTCCTCGGTGCAGAGGATGAAGCCGGAGCGGGGACCGCCCAGAGTCTTGTGTACGGTGGAGGAGACCACGTGTGCGTGCGGGACGGGGTTCGGGTGCAGACCCGCAGCCACCAGGCCCGCGAAGTGAGCCATGTCCACCCACAGGTACGCGCCGATTTCGTCGGCAATCGCACGGAATGCGGCGAAGTCCAGCTGACGGGGGTACGCGGACCAGCCGGCAATAATCAGCTTGGGGCGCTCAGCAAGAGCCAGCTCACGCACCTGCTCCATGTCAACGCGGCCGGACTCGTCCACGCTGTACGCCACAACGTTGTACAGCTTGCCGGAGACGTTCAGCTTCATGCCGTGGGTCAGGTGGCCACCGTGTGCCAGGGACAGACCCATGATGGTGTCGCCGGGGTTCAGCAGCGCGTGCATGACGGCGTTGTTCGCCTGCGCACCGGAGTGGGGCTGAACGTTAGCGTGCTCAGCGCCGAAGAGTTCCTTCACGCGGGAAATAGCGAGGGACTCAACGA
>ERZ773046.346-NODE-346-length-31693-cov-6.102756_pt1 | contig 31693 bp, 30 predicted proteins | sample MGYA00580634_ERZ773046 | MGnify/ENA primary metagenome ERZ773046 (study PRJEB29015, sample SAMEA2738127) | human oral metagenome | biome: human oral; feature: human-associated habitat; material: saliva | place: China | collected 2159 ... | reverse complement strand
ATTTATTCGATATTTTATTGTTTAGATGAATAAAGCTTTTAGCTATACAGAGGTTTAACAGCTGCTGCTATAAAAAGATGGGAAAAAGTGACAAGAACACCAGCCGTATCGGTACTGGTTTGCTCAATAACGTCTATAGACGCAACGGGTAACAGCTGGTCAGCAGGATTATGCTGAACGTATGAATCAGATCCAGACACAGAAGGAGGCGTACTATAAGAAGGTGGGTGTAGCTCCTGGTGTACCAACAGAGAAGGGGCAAACAGTTTCAAAACGTACAAACTCTAAGAAAAGATGAATTATACAAAATTATATAGTTTAAGAAAAATCCTATTTGTTTTTGAAGGATGCTTGTGCCTTATCCTTCATTACAAGTTTATTATAATTCCACCTATATATGAATTATTTTTCTTAATAATCATTGCAACTATTATATTTCTATGTAATAGAATATTGAAATCGAAAGTTGGAAAAAACATAATAGAAAAGATATTTATTTGCTATATTACGACTGGGATTATATTATTTTGTTGGTCTTTTTATATGCCCCCCAAAATGTACATAGTACGTATGGATGGTTACTCTCGAGCGAAGATTGACAAGTCTCCCTCTGCTTCCTCATCAACATAAGGAGCCGAGATCACAATCAACTGTGCGCCATCATTAATCGCCTGGTGAATGAGATTCTGAAGCGGAAATTTTGGATTTCCGTCGGAGTCTTCGCACTCACCCGAAGTATCATAATGAGATCCTGCGAGACCGTAGGTCATCAGGGTTGCCCCAGGGGCAACGCCGTATGACTGCGATACCAAGACCGATGCCATTGCAGTTGGACGTGTCAGCGTTTGTGCAACAGGATCAAATTTGCACGGGCTTTGATCAATAATTGATGCCCCGGCAAGTTCAGGGGCAGAGGTATCGACCAAGCCACCAATAAGTGCAATCTTGACTCCCTTACCGGTAATGCCTTTCGCTTTCACCTGGTCTAGGTGATAGTAAGAAACATAATCTTGTCCGGTGATGGCATCATCTGCCGCTGCGTCACGAAGCGGGAGCAACCCACAAGCGACGACCAAAGCACACGCACTTCCTGCACCGATAAGTGCCCGCATTACCTTGCGATGTGAAAAAAGCATCGATTTCATTTCGCTTCTCCCTTGACCTTTCACTTCGCAACCTGGAAACGACGAACCAGGGGCGCTCCATCCACCTGCGCTTCGTCATCAATTGTCAGAGTCCAGACGTATTCTGCCCCGTTATAGCCTTTTTCAACCTCGACGGTCCATTCTGAGTAGTATTCACATCCCTGATCCACACAGAGTTCGTAGCCGTCTTCGCCCAAGCGCCAATAGTCCGCGGCTGACATAAACAGGTAGGCATAATCGTTCTTATCGGCTTCGACCGTACCGTCGGTTTTAAGCTCGTAGGTCCGCTGATAGGCGATCGGTGGCTCCTTCATCAAGAGTTTGGTTCCGACCATCTTATTTAAGGACACTGCCTGTTGTCCGATTTCTGCGCGTTCAGAGGCAGAAGATGCCGCTTCCATCCGGGAAATCAAGGTATTTTTCTGCCCTTCAGGAATATTCTTCATCGCGCGAATATCATCACTGCTCACATTCGATGATCCCAATAAGGAACATCCGGCAAGGCTTCCCCCAAGAAAAAGGACACACAGCGCCGCAACCACACGGCACCCTTTGTTCACAGACATCTCGACTCTCTTCCTTCTTGAACAGAAAACAGAATACTGGGGTCTAAGGAGCAATCTCAAATGCCTCTATTGAAATGCGGATAATACAACCTCACGGGCAATCTGTAGCGCGGCCTCGGCACTGGTTCTGGCGCCCTCACCGCTACGATCAATCCACACGATTCTTGGGTCGCGGCGCAACCACTTAACCTGCCTGCGAGCCAACTGGCGCGTTGCCAAGGCAACAGAATCAATGGCCTCGGGGACCGTCATCTCACCGTCAATAACAGCAAGAGCCTGCGCATAACCGGTCGCTTTGGCGGCAGTCTTTGTATGCCGAAGCCCCAAGCGGTCAAGTTCCCGCGTTTCTTCGATAAGCCCCTGCTCAAACATCAAGCGAGTCCGCTGCTCAATGCGTTGGTCAAGCTCATTCATGGGCCAACGAAGCGCAAGCATGACCGCTGGTGTCGCAAACACATACTGCGGCATCGATGAAGAATAGGGTTTCCCCGTGAGCTCAATGACTTCAAGCGCTCGAATAATTCTGCGCGCATTGTGGGCATCAATGCGCTGAGCAGATACTGGATCTAATTCCTCGAGCCGATGAAAAAGAGTGGCTACTCCCCCGGGTTGGCCCGACTCTTCCTCAAGACGCTTCCGAAGCTTAGGATCTGTCCCGGGAAAGTCAATCTGATCCAAAAGCGCCCGCTGGTAAAGTCCCGAACCGCCAGCGACAACTGCGAGATTCGAGCGAGCGTGAATCTGTGCGATATCGGCGCGAGCATAGCGCTGGTAGGAGGCGACAGAAGCCTCGTCGCTAATCTCCAAGACATCAATTTGATGATGAGGAATTCCACGGCGCTCCTCAATCGGAGTTTTCGCCGTACCGATATCCATTCCGCGGTAAAGCTGAAGCGCATCTGCAGAAACCAGCTCCCCTGCGTGTGCCCCCATATCCGCGGGCAGGCTCTGTGCAAGGTCTAAAGCAAGATCGCTTTTTCCCGAGGCGGTAGGCCCCACCACCGCAACGATCAGTTGCGATGGCTGAGCTAGAGGAGGCAATGCGGTATCAGGCATTTCCATTCGGGGCCCCGATACGGATGCGAGGCATACCAAGGGAGATCTTCGAATCTTCTTCGTGCGCTTGACGCTTTTGCCAAGCATCTCCCGCACGAGTCCGACGAAGTTCAAAGAGACCGCCATCCTCCAATGCTGAATCCGCAATGAGGTGGTGAGGAGCTCCGTGCGTTACGCGGGCGCGAAGCATGTCACCGGGACGCGGACGATCTGCTTCGCTCATCCCCACAGGAAGGGCAACGTGAACCAGACGGTTATCCCGCGCTCGTCCAGAAATACGGTGGGTTGCTCCGTCTTTACGACCTTCCCCTGCCGCGACAAGCACCTCAACTTCATTCCCGACAAGTGCTGCATTGTCCTCGGCACAAATGCGTTCCTGCAGAGCCAAGAGGCGCTTGTAGCGTTCAAGAGCAACGTCCTGTGGCACCTGATCCTCTCGGTCAGCTGCCGGGGTACCGGGACGCGGAGAGTATAGGAAAGTGAAAGCGGAACTGAAGCGTGCTTCTTCAACAACTTCCAGAGTCTGTTGGAAGTCTTCTTCAGTCTCTCCAGGGAATCCGACGATGATGTCCGTGGTAATTGCTGCGTCGGGAATTGCAGCGCGTACTCGTGAAAGAATTCCCATGAAACGATCACGACGGTAGGAGCGGCGCATTTGACGCAGGACCGCGTCCGAACCCGACTGGAGCGGCATGTGCAAAGAGGGCATGACAGTTGGCGTCTCGGCCATCGCCTCAATCACGTCATCAGTAAAGGCCGCCGGGTGTGGGCTGGTGAAACGAACACGTTCCAAACCATCAATTGTGCCTACGGCTCGCAGGAGATCAGCGAAAGCACCACGTTGACCGAAGCTCACGCCGTAAGAGTTAACGTTCTGTCCCAGAAGGGTAATTTCAATTGCGCCTTCATCAACGACAGCTTGCACTTCTTCAAGAATTTCACCGGGACGGCGATCACGTTCTTTTCCGCGAAGGTGAGGAACAATGCAGAAGGTGCAGGTGTTATTGCAACCAACTGAGATTGAGACCCACGCTGCGTACGCGCTTTCACGGTGAGTAGGAAGTGTTGAAGGAAAAACCTTCAGGGATTCTTCGATTTCAACAGCTGCTTCACGATTGTGCTCTGCACGGCGAAGAAGAGCGGGAAGGACATCGATATTGTGAGTACCGAAAACTGCATCAACCCAGGGAGCTTTTTCGATGATCCCGTCACGCATCTGTTGGGCAAGACAACCGCCCACTGCAATCTGCATTCCTGGGCGTTCACGCTTCACTGCCGCGAGCTGCCCGAGGTTTCCAAATAGACGCGTCGCGGCATTCTCACGAACGGAGCAGGTGTTGATAACAATGACGTCTGCACCCATGTCTCCGGCGTCAGTTGCGCGCGCTGCTGCGGCAGGAACACGATCGACGGGGACCAAGCCCGCCTTCTCTAAGAGGCCCGAAATACGTTCGGAATCGTGCTCATTCATCTGGCACCCAAGGGTGCGCACCGCGTAGGTTCGCGGGAAGTCCATCATTTCAACACTCATCGTCGTTGAATTCTAGCGCGTATGGATATTTGGTGTCGCTTTCAGCACTTCCCTGAATAATTCAAGTGCGGCGATCACTGCGCCCTGTCGGACCTGGTCGCGGTCTCCACTCAGATCAAGTCGCTGTAGCCGCGAGCCGCCTTCCCACGCGCAACCCACATAGACCGTTCCAGCAGGATGTCCATCAGCAGGGCCCGGACCCGCGACGCCAGTCGTTGACAAACCAAAATCCGCACCCATAAGTGTGCGAACTCCCTGTGCCATTTGTCGAGCAACTTCATCATCAACGGGACCCGTCTGTGCAAGGCGTTGATCGCTCACCTTCAAAACCGAATGCTTCGTATCTGTCGCGTAGGTGCAGACTCCCCCACGCACAGCATTTGAGGCACCCGGCACATGAACGAAAGCCGCGCACAAAAGACCACCGGTTAAGGACTCTGCAACAGCAACAGTGAGGCCTGCATTGCTTAAATCAGTAATCAGTTCCTGACAGAGAGCATCTTCAGTACTCATCGCCTCCCCCTTCGACGATTGCATCAAGCACGCGTATACAAACCTGAGGAGAATATCCTTTGCGCCCGAGCATCGAGAAAATACGTCGACGCACAGCTTGATCATCGCAATTTGGCATCGATCGCATCTTCTTCTGAGCTAGGTTTAAAGCCCGCTCAAATTGCTCATCGGCGCCGATTTCTGAGAGCACGGTATCGATGATCTCCGGGGAGATCCCTTTCCGATGAAGATCGACGCGAAGTGCAGATCCTGTTTTTCCACCTGCTTCAAAACGTCCCCGCGAAAAGGCACGCGCAAAGGCAAGGTCATCTACCAACCCCAATTGAGTGAGGCGTTCGATAACAGAGCCGGCCACTTCAGAGGAAAAGCCACGACTGGTTATCGCGGTTTCTAATTCGCTTCGTGAACGGGCACGAACATCGAGCTGGCGAAGGGCTACCTCACGGGCAGCCTCGAATGCAGCTTGTCCTTCTAGACCAGCATTGCGCTCGCGCATAAGAGCCTGGCGCTCCGCCGGGCTCTTAGTGCGCGTGCGCGGACGAACATCCTCTTCTGATGTGGTCTCTGGGTCGTAATAACGGACCATTGACTAGAAGCCAGCATCCTCGAGTGAGTCATCGATATCTGACGCAACCGGCTCTGTCAGTTCGCCATCTTGTACGCCGATTCCCAAAGAAACCAAGATCTTCTGTTCAATTTCATTGGCCAATTCGGGATTATCCGAGAGGAACTGGCGAACATTTTCCTTGCCTTGTCCGAGCTGATCATCACCATAGGTAAACCAAGAGCCAGACTTACGGATGATGCCGGTTTCCACGCCCATGTCGATAATCGACCCTTCGCGGGAGATGCCCTTACCGTAGACAATGTCGAACTCTGCCTGCTTGAAAGGCGGCGCCATCTTGTTCTTGACGATCTTTGCACGGGTGCGGTTACCGACGGGAGCCCCGGCTTCCTTCAGAGTTTCAATTCGGCGAACATCAATGCGGACGGAGGCGTAGAACTTCAGAGCCTTACCGCCGGTTGTGGTTTCGGGATTACCGAAGAAGACACCGATCTTTTCACGAAGCTGGTTAATGAAGATTGCGGTTGTTCCGGTCGCCGAGAGAGCACCGGTGATTTTACGCAGGGCCTGACTCATCAAGCGGGCTTGCAGACCGACATGAGAGTCGCCCATTTCGCCTTCGATTTCAGCCTTGGGAACAAGTGCAGCGACAGAGTCAATGACAATGATGTCAATGCCGCCCGAACGAATCAGCATGTCGGCGATTTCCAGCGCCTGCTCACCGGTATCAGGTTGGGAGACCAAGAGGTTATCCGTGTCGACACCTAGGGCGCGCGCGTAGACGGGATCAAGTGCGTGTTCAGCGTCGATAAATGCGGCGTTTCCGCCTGCTTTTTGCGCGCTGGCAACTGCATGAAGCGCAACGGTCGTCTTACCGGATGATTCAGGGCCATAGATCTCAATGACGCGTCCCCGAGGCAAACCGCCAATTCCAAGAGCGACATCAAGGGCCAGAGAACCAGTGGGGATCACCTGCACCGGGGGACGAGAATCATCTCCCAGTCGCATGACGGAGCCCTTACCAAACTGCTTATCGATCTGTGAGAGCGCGAGCTCTAAAGCCTTATTTCGGTCCCCATTCGCTGATGAAGAGGAACCCTTACGAGCTACTGCCATGGCGATACCTTTCGTCGAAGCCTCTCCGGCCACTGTTCATCTGGTCTATGCAGCAAATCCCCTCTCCGGGGACTACTCAGTGAAGATATGCTCGACCACAGGCATTTGCGACCACTTTTCCATATCTGTGGAAAAACTGATCACACTTCACTTCTTCCACAGAATAAATGGAACAAATGTTCGATGCATGTCGACACGCCATTAGGAACGCTTCGAACGACGAATCTTCTCACGCTCTTTCGCATCAAGACGATGAACCCAGCGCACGGCCTCGTCTGCATCACTTTCACGTAGCAACTGAGACCAGACCATATCTGGCGAAACTCCCCTATCAAGGGCCTCCACACAGGTTCCCCGCAGCGAAGGTAAATACAGGTCAGCCGTTAATGAGCGTCCAAGGGTAGCCCCATAGACGTCATCGACGGCATCCCAAAATTCAGAAAGAGTCACGAGATCAGGGTCACCGGGACCAGATTCTCAGGAACAGTGTCCGGAACAACAGTTCCATCCAAGACAGCCATACGCTCAGAAACCTCACGCAGGATGTACCACAGCGGCACGCCCAGGGCCTCGCTAATCGCGTCAAGAAGTTCAGACGATGCTTCCTTCTGCCCACGCTCAACTTCAGAAAGATAACCCAAGGAGACCTGAGCCTCGGAAGAAACTTCTCGCAAAGTGCGCCCCTGCTTACGGCGAATCTCACGCAGAACATCGCCAATTTCAGTACGCAGCAAGGGAGCGGCTGCACGATCATGGGCGGGGCGATTCATAGCTTGACGATAACCCGCCGCCAGCGCCTTCTGCATGGCCAGCTCATTCAGTGGACGTACAGAACTCGGGATATTGTTCTTCTGCTTCTTCATCATGTTCTTCCTAACGTCTGAACGACCCTGCCTATTCCCACCATACACGAGGGATTTAAATCTTGCGTCTATGTCACTCAACTTTGCGCTCAAGGCGCAACTGTAATTACGCCTCGTTTTGAGGCTCAGGATCACGAACCTCACGGGCAAGAACGAAGCCCTCACGCACATACGCAATACCCGACCAAAGAGTCGCAGCAAGCGCAGCACCCGCAACACACAAAGCCGACATTAAGGCAACTGACGCCCAACCTTGATTGGCGGCATTGAGGAAGTAGAAATAATCCCACGGGATCAAGAGAAGGAAAATAGCCAAGACCTGAAGGACGGTCTTTATTTTTCCGGACTGCGAGGCCGAAACCACAATCCCCCGCCGCAGGAAGAATGCGCGCATGACGGTGATTCCCAATTCGCGGAATGCCACGAGAATCGTGAACCACCACGGGAGAACACCCTGAATGCTCAGAATAATGAATGCACTGAGGGTGAGAGCCTTATCCGCAAGAGGATCGACGACACGACCGAAGTCGGTGACTAAACCGTAGGCGCGCGCAATCTTTCCATCAAGCTGATCGGTTGCAGCGGCGACGCAAAACACCAGCAAAGCCCACCACTGTGCACTCCACGTGTCCACAAACTTTAAGTAGATGAATACGGGGACTAGGAGCAGGCGAAAAACCGTCAGCGCATTGGGCACATTAATCGTAGAGACCTTCGTATAGCGTTCAACACGCGACACGTGAGTAGCCACGACTTGCCCCTTTGCTTCTTAGCGCCCGGTCAACTGCCAGGCGTCTTCGTTCTCTTCAGGCTCTTCATCGACCCAGTCGGTCCGACCACCAAAATCATGTCCGGAGTAAGGATCCGAGGAAGCTGTATCTTCATCGTACCCGTTTGAAGGAGCCTTAGACGACTGGTCAGCAAAATTCGACGAAGAAACTTCCTGTTGCTGAGTAGGTGCGGGGGCGGCTTCAGGTGCGCTCTCTCCCCTAAGCATGGCCAAAATTTCGGGGAGCTGTTCGGGAGCTACCAATACCTGGCGCGCCTTCGAGCCTTCAGAAGGACCAACAATCTCACGCGATTCCAGGAGGTCCATCAGACGCCCTGCTCGCGCAAAACCAACGCGAAGCTTTCGCTGCAGCATTGAGGTCGAACCCAGCTGAGTTGAAATAACCAGCTCAGCTGCTGCCAAGAGATCATCAAGATCGTCACCAATGTCCTCGGCAACCTTTGCGGTCTTGGCGGGGGCAAGAACATCCGGACGGTACTGTGCCTGCATCTGTTCTTTAACGTGGGAAACGATCGAATGGATTTCAGATTCAGTAACCCAGGCACCTTGAACACGCATCGGTTTACTTGCGCCAGAAGGAAGGTACAGGGCGTCACCTTGACCGATGAGCTTCTCCGCACCAGGCTGATCCAAAATCACTCGAGAGTCAGCCAAAGATGAGGTCGCGAATGCCAAACGCGAAGGAATATTCGCTTTGATCAAACCGGTGACAACATCAACGGAAGGACGCTGAGTTGCAAGGACGAGGTGAATACCAGCTGCGCGCGCAAGCTGGGTAATACGCTGAACCGAAGCTTCAACATCGCGCGGGGCAACCATCATCAGGTCCGCGAGCTCATCGACAACGACCAGCAAGTAAGGATAGGGTCGCAATTCACGATTAAGACCCGGAAGAGCCTTCACTTGGCCTGCAGACACAGCCTTGTTGAAATCATCAACATGCTTAAAGCCATATGTCGCAAGATCGTCGTAGCGCGCATCCATTTCCTTCACGACCCACTCAAGCGCTTCAGCGGCCTTCTTCGGATCGGTGATGATCGGGGAAATCAGGTGCGGAATACCCTCGTAGATCGTCAATTCGACTCGCTTGGGATCGACCAGGATCATGCGAACCTGCGAGGGCGTCGCACGCATCATGATCGAGGTAATCATCGAATTCACGAATGACGACTTACCGGAACCAGTCTGGCCAGCAACCAGAAGGTGCGGGGTCTTCGCTAGGTTGGTAACGACGTAGCCACCCTCAACATCCTTACCAACACCGACAACTAGAGGATGCTGGTTACGCTGAGCAGCGCCAGAGCGAAGAACATCTCCCAGCGCGACAGTTTCTCGGTCCGAGTTTGGAATCTCAATACCGATTGCCGATTTTCCGGGAATCGGCGCGAGAATTCGCACGTCTGCCGAGGCCACAGCGTAGGCAATATTCTTCGAAAGGTTTGTCAGGCGATCAACCTTCACGCCTGGCCCCAAGGTCACTTCGTAACGTGTCACTGTTGGGCCGCGAGAGAAGCCGGTCACTTGGGCATCAACATTGAATTCTGCGAAGACCTGACGCAACGCCTGCACGACTTGATCATTGACCGCCGAGCGAGTCTTATGGGGAGCACCGCGCACAAGAAGTTCGCTTGAAGGAAGCGTGTAGGACAGGTTCTCATCCAGTTCCGCTTGGAATCCACCTGCAGGCTCTTCAGTATGAGCAGGCGGCTCAGGGTCCACCCGGTCGTCAATATTTTCGGTGACCGAAAGAGCAGGGACCTGCATTGCCTCCGTTGGCGCATCCATCGCTGAGGAAGCGGGCTGCCCCTCGGGAACATGCGGTGCCGAGGCCGGCATCACCCGAGTGCGCTGCGTATCCACCTGGGAAGGAACGTCTTCTTGGGGCTCAGATTCCACTGCGCGGCGGAAGTGTTCATCGCCGTCATAGGAATCCAAGAAAGGATCATCGCCAGCAGCAAGGGAACGACGCGCCTCTTCACGCGCTCGCGCTACCGGATCGCTTTCCTCTGGCCTCGTCCGCTTGGCAAGACGGTCAACACATTCACGGACCAAGGTCGGAACCTGCGCAACCTGCGTACGCGTCCCCAAAAGGATCGAGTAGAGGAAAAGAAGAATCAAGAGCGCCGCCGCGCCCCACGACGAGAGCATAAGAACCAGAGGCCGAGCAATAAACCAACCGAGGATTCCACCCGCATTCTCGATCGAGAGAGCAGAGTCAAAAGCGGGGTTACCTTTGCTGACATGAACAAGACCGGTCAAAGAAAGGACAACACCAAGGCTACCTGCGACGCGGTGAGGCAAGGCTGAATTTCCTGAGCGGACACGGACTAACTCAACAGAGAAGGCAACCAAAATAATGGGCAAAACGACGGAGAAAATCCCAACAAAGCCCGCTGCGCACAGGTGAATGAAATCCCCCGCTTGCCCCGAAATACCAAACCACTCACGCAGGGCTACCAGAACGGCAACCGCCACGACAATGAAAGCAAGGGCATCGCGTTTCACCTGAGCATCGGTCGCGCGCCATGCTCGAATCATCGCAAGAATGCCGCGTCCGATCCCGGAAAATACGCGCGCGAGAAGCCCCGGGGTCGCAGTGGACTTCCCGGCTCGTGAAGAAGATTTCGAAGATGCTGAAGATGGGGATTTTCGTGCCATGGTAGGAAAAACGCTACCGCCGCATACCCGCGAAAAGGCTTAGGCACGCCGCGAAAGGCTCTTCCAACTGCGTCACACACGCCCGTTCTTCATAACTTCTCGGATCTGCTCCCAGCTTGGAACAGGAAGAGCCGACTCGTGAGAAATCGTGATCGCAGCAGCCGCATTCGCCATTCGTGCAGCTTCAACAAAATCAAATCCCAGAAGAAGTGCCGCACACATAGTGGCGATGTGGGTATCCCCCACCCCGGCGGTATCAACCGTCGTGGATTCATACGCGGGGATCGAAATTCTGGGTTCGTCAGCATGAAGTTGCAGTTCACAGCCCATAACGCCCAGACGACGAACGAAGACCGCGTCCGGACGCATGACTCCGCGAACTCCAGTTCCGTGCTCATAAGGAGCAAGAATGTCCGACAGAGTCGCGGCCTCGCGAATATTCATTGAGACAACGTCCGCGCGCCCCAGTAAACGTGGCCACACAGACACTGGGACCTGAGCAACGGCAGGGGAAACGGAAACAACCAGGGTGACGCCTTCAGGAAGATTCTCGGCCCATCCAGTGAGGATTTCTGCACTTGCTAGATTCGCTAGATCCGAGCCCGATACATGAACCAGATCCCCTTCGTGGATCTCCAAGGCATCCAAGGATTCACGCGAAGGTTCTGATTCCACCCCCGTAGTGACGATCGAGGTCATCGAACCATCGGCTTCGACCAACTGAATCGCAACGCCAATGTCACCGACAAGTTCGGGAAGAAGAACCTTCACTCGCGCTTCATGGAGGAGTTGACGAACCATATACGAATTGGGACCGGTCCCCAGAGGCGAAGCGGTCGCGGTATAAACACCGAGCTTTGACACAGCAGACAAAGCGGTGAAACCACCCGCTGGAAGCGAGGTTGCTGCAGCTGCGTGAACGGAGCCTCCCCGTTCTGGCAGCTGATAAATACGCATGGGAAGAGAGAGCACAATCGAATAGGTCGAGATAAAACGCCCGGTCATGCTTCTACCGTACCTTACGCTCGTGCCTCTATCGGCGTACTCAAGTCCCGCCCGCTACTGCAGGACGACAACCGGAACAATCATGGGGCGTCGACGCAAATGACGACCAACCCAGCGACCAATAACGCGACGCATCGCCTGCTGAAGGACGTGTGCATCAACATTTCCGCCGGAAGCGGCCTCTTCGAGGGCTGCGGTGACGTCGGGAAGAATCTCGTCAAAAACTGAGGAATCTTCGGCCATCCCAATTGCGCGAATTGTCGGTGGTGCAAGAACCATCCCCGACTCAGCCTCAACAACCGCGTAAACGCTCACAAAGCCTTCAGATCCGAGGGTGCGTCGAGTGGCCAATTCATCTTCGGAGATCTCTCCGATAGAGGAACCGTCAACGTAGATGTACTCACAGGGAACCGCACCGACGACTCTGGCATGTCCGTCTTCGAGATCAACGACAACGCCATCTTCAGCAAGAACAACATCTTCCGGCTTGACACCGGTGAGTACTGCCAATTGACCATTGGCAACCAAGTGGCGAATCTCCCCGTGGATCGGCATGACGTTCTTCGGCTGAACAATGTTGTAGCAGTAGATCAGTTCTCCCGAGGCCGCGTGGCCGGAAACGTGGACCTTAGCATTCGCTTGGTGAACAACCTTTGCGCCCAAACGTGTGAGGTCATTAATGACGCGGTACACCGAGTTCTCATTACCCGGAATCAAGGAAGACGCGAAAATCACCGTATCGCCGGGTTCAATGCTGACAAAGCGATGCGATCCCTGCGAAATTCGAGAAAGGGCGGCCATTGGCTCTCCTTGAGACCCAGTTGCCATGTATACCCTCTGATTGGGAGGAAGCAGGGAAATCTCATTGGAATCGACAATGAGCCCCTCAGGAATTGTGAGGTAACCCTTTTCCTGAGCGATACGCATATTCCGTTCCATAGAACGGCCAACGAAAGCAACACTGCGACCATGATGTGCAGCTGCGTTGATAACCTGCTGGACACGGTGAACATGCGAAGCAAAAGAAGCAACGATGATCTGGCCGGTAGCCTCAGCAAAAACTTGATCCAAGACCGGGCCGATCTCGCGTTCTGGGGTAACGAAGCCAGGCACTTCGGCATTCGTTGAGTCCACCATGAACAAGTCCACGCCTTCTTCACCAAAACGCGCGAAGGAACGAAGGTCTGTCAGGCGGTGGTCAAGAGGCAGCTGGTCCATCTTAAAGTCGCCAGTGATCAGGACTTTACCCGCGGGGGTGCGAACGAAAACAGCAAGTGCGTCTGGAATCGAGTGTGTAACCGCAACGAACTCGCAATCGAAGGGACCAATTGCTTGGCGGTCTCCTTCTTCGACAACATGAAGGTTTTCGGCAGAAAGTCGGTGTTCACGAAGCTTGGGCTCAACAAAAGCTAAAGTCAGGTCGGAACCATAAATCGGAATATCTTCGCGGAGTTTGAGCAGATACGGGACCGCGCCGATGTGGTCTTCATGCCCATGAGTCAAAACCATGCCGACAATGTCGTCAAGACGGTCTTCAATCCACGAAAAATCGGGTAGAATCAGGTCGACTCCAGGCTGAGATTCTTCAGGGAAAAGAACGCCGCAGTCGACAACCAGGAGTTTGTCATCAAATTCCAAAACATTCATATTGCGGCCGACCTCGCCCAGGCCACCCAGCGGGACAATCCTGAGATTCCCCTTCTTCAGAGGCGCAGGTTCAGGCAGGTTGTCGTAAAGAGGCATCATGCAATAAGTGTGCCACGTCTAGCCTTGAGAGGCCTGATGTGACCGCTTTAAGAACGCAATGCCCACCACAAGTGTTCATCCCGAGCCGCAGGGATTTCTGAGTCGAAAACAAAGCTACGACGCATCCCTGCGGGAGAAAACCCGCATCCTTGGATGAAGCGAATAGTCAGCGTATCTTCTGGTGCAACCCATAAGCGCATCGAGTCCGGATGGAGGGTATCCACAAGAGCTGCTAGCAGACGCGATGCATGTCCGATACGCCTAAAACTACGGTGCACGTAGAGGCTGCTGATTTCTTGCCCCTCTGGAATGACGCGTCCCGACGGCTGCTCAAGTTCCAGAGCGGGGGCATGCGAATATGCGATGAAACCAACGGGAGTCTGTTCTTCAAGAGCAACCAAGGTCTGCCCCTGCGTTGGCCTGTTTCCAGCAAGAGTTTCTTCCCACATCTGACGTGTCTGCGTCAGAACCTGTGCACGAAGCGGATGCGCTGCAGGCAGCGCACAGGCATTGAAGACTTCAGTGAAGAATTCTTGGGCCATTGCAGCAATGGCAGCGGCATCACTGGAAGTTGCTGGGCGAACGCTTCGTTTAGTCACGCACGATCCTCCGGCACCACTTCAGCAGTAAAGACGCATCGTCCTGCAAGCTCCTGCGCAAGGGCACGAACGTCTTCAGCTTGGACCGCTTCGATTCGAGCAAGCGCAGCATCAACACTGAAGTAACGACCACTCAGCTCAGCGCGTCCCAAGCGGGACATGCGAGAAAGCGTATCTTCCAACCCCAGTGCCATACCGCCGCGCAGCTGCCCGCGAACTCGAGCAAGCTCGTCGTCGCGCGGGCCAGTTTCGGCCAGCTTTTCAAGCTCCCTCTGCATGAGCTTTTCAACCTCGGAAGCTCGTTCTGGTGCCGTCCCGGCATACATTCCCCAGGCTCCCGTATCCGAATACGGGGAGTCAAAGGCATATGTCGTATAGGCCAAGCCACGCTTCTCGCGGATCTCTTGGAAGAGTCGCGAAGACATTGAGCCGCCCAGAATAGAAAGCAAAACCGACATCACGGGACGTCGATCGTCACCGGCACGCATCGACGGGCCACCAACAATGACATGTGATTGTTCAATATGACGGTGGCGCGTTGAACGCACTGGTTCACAAGCTGACGACCACGATCCCTGCGTCGAACGCCTCGGACGCGGAACTCGCTGTTCCTCTAATTCTTTTACCCACGTAGGATGCAAGGAGGACTGCACTTGCTCGACAAGTTCATCGTGGTTGACGTCGCCTGCTGCGGCAATAATCAGCGAGGAGGGTGCGTAAACCCGGCGATAGTAGTCCCACACATGGTCCCGTTCAACGGCGCGAATCGTTTGGGCGCTCCCACCAACCGGACGTCCCAAAGAGTTATCGCCAAACACTGCCAATTGGAAAGCCTCGTGGACAACCTCGAGAGGATTGTCTTCTGACATCGCGAGCTCATCGAGGATGACCCCACGTTCGATCTCAAACTCTTCTGGATCGATAAGGGAGGCAGAAATCATGTCTCCCAATACTTCAACGGCCATTGGCGCGTCTTCGCTCAGTACGCGCGCCCAATAGTTTGTGTGTTCTTTTCCGGTTTCCGCATTGGACTCACCGCCAACCGCATCAAATGCTTCGGCGATATCAAAGGCACTTCTTTGCGCAGTTCCTTTGAAGAGGAGGTGTTCAAGGAAGTGGGTCGATCCGGCACTCACCTCATCCTCGTCTCGCGAACCAGCCCCAACCCACCAGCTCAGTGCCAGTGAGCGTGTTGCCGGCACCTTTTGGGTAATGATCCGAAGGCCATTAGGCAGAACGCTTCGTTGAACAAGCGCCCCCGAGTCCTCCCATTCTTCAACCCCATGCGTTGTTTCCAGTGAAAGCTGGCGGAAACCCTCAGTTGCCATTAATGTGTCTCTTTTTCCGTTGCCGAGGACGCGCTTGCCTGATGTCCTTCTGTGCCCTCAGCGGCGGAGGCAGTCTTGCCTGCAGCGGGGGAAGCCATTCCACCGGAGGCTGGAGTCTTTGCTGAGGCAGAAGTTGCGGCCTCGTGAGAAGAAGTGGAGCTTGCCGAAGAAGACTTCTTCTGAGTCGAAGACGAAGCAGTTGGGTGCGTCGCCTGATGCAGAGCGCGTGATTCCTCAGCCGTTCGAGGAATTCCACCGGTCAATCCAACGATGAGGAGAATAAGGCTGACGATCGCTTGAACTGCGAAGAAACAAGCCATCCAGCGCAGGCCAACTTCCATTCCTTGGAACGAGGAGACCATAGCCGTCAGATAGCTGAACACTCCGGCCACAGCACTGACGAAAAGGCTCCACGAATAGAAAACGCGAGCCGAAGTGCGGGTCACCATTCGCGCGATCGCAGCAACCATACACGTCGCAAGTGCTGGAGCAGCAACGATGATCAAGGCGCTGAGAGAGACCGAGGCAATTCGACCTGGTTCCGAACGATCAAGACTTGAGAATGTGCTGACGATCAGCCACGCCAGAATATCCAGAACCAAAAGTACTGCGCAGACAATTGCGTCTGTCAAACGTCGAAGCATTATTCCTCCTCGCTCCAAGTATTCACAGCTTAATATGTGAACTTTGCACCCGCAGTGTGATTGATCCACAGGATGCACGACACCCGGCGTGTTTCCACAGATTCTGCTCCTTTGACTGGCAAGAAGGGCGCTTGCGGCACAGTAAAGGCCACAGGAGAGGAGGCTTTTATGGCCACGACACCGACGATTTCCGACGTTGCGCGTTTAGCTGGAGTATCTGTCGGAACCGTTTCGCACGTCCTCAGAGGAAAGGTCAGAGTCAGCGAGAACTTAACCCAGCGAGTTCACCAAGCGGCGAGGGCATTGGGATATGCCGTCGACCCTTCTGCGCAAGCACTTCGCTTGGGCTATCAAAACATCGTTGGTGTTGGTCTTTTAGGCACACCTAAAGAAGTGGAACACGCTGCTTGCTCTTTCCTTCTCCCTTTTGCCCAGGAACTCGGAAAAAACGGCATGGAAGCATTGTTCCTCTCCCCCACTCATGATTCCGTCGAAGACGTGCGCTTAGAAGATTTCACAGAACTTCTCATGCGCGCGAAACGATCACACCTACATTCGCTGCTCATATGTCTCAGTGCTCAATTTTCCTCGTACACATACATCAACGCCGAAGTGCATGCGGCGCGGCCGGATACAGATACAGATACAGACACCCATCGATTGTTTCCGATAGCTCAAAGCATCCCAGTACCTCGGGCTCTTCCTATATTCGAGGTTCATCTGAATCCTCTTGGTACCCGAAGACTCGATGGAGAGCGAAGGACGGCATCAATTGAATGGCGTCCGCTACGCGCAGGCAGCGCTTCCACAGAGGACTATTCCCTCACCCACGGAGATATCGCCGATTTCATTGCGGCAATCATGAATTCAAGAGAGGAAACACAAGTGGTGGGGTGAAAGGAAACTCTTTCAACCCACCACTTCAAGGAGAAGCTCTTAGCCTTCTCGGAACATGATCCCGAAACCACTCCTGGGATAGTGCCACTTCAGGACACCTTCAGGGGCAATGGCCAAGCAGGTACCGCATTCTAGACATGCGGCATATTCCACTCCAACGGTCCCGTCCTCTTCTACCGAGTAGACATGTGCTGGGCAGATTCGCTCCAAGAGCTTGCCAGCGCCGGTGGCACGAGCTCGCTCCTGGTCGACCTCGATATGAGATTCTTCCTCGTCAAGGTTGTAAGTGTTACGCGAAAGACGCGCGGGAACACTCTCAATTTTCAATGTGCTCATTGTTCCTCCTGCCTCACAGTGCCTTGATACCGGCCAAGCCGTCACTAATGAGATCACGCAAACGCAGGCCAGAAGCCTTGAACGCATCCATCGCGACCTTCATGATGTGGCGACGCGGGCGAAGATCATGGTTGAAGACTCCGTAGAAAACCTCTGCAGCAAGGCGTCCATAGTCCTTGTACATACGAGGACGCTCAAGGAAAGCAGGGGCCTTCGCGTAGGTCTGCATGTCCTGCCCGACGAAGGAAGATTTCAACTCGCTGAGGTAGCGATCCATCGCTGCCTGAGAGAAATCGCCGGATTCAAGGGCAGCATGAACCGCCGTTGAAGCCGCTAGTGCAGAACCCGCAGCAAGATCCATCCCTCGAATGGTCAAACCAGTGTTAAGAGTGAATCCAGCTGCATCGCCAATAATCACCAACCCCGGACGGGTGAGATCGTGGGTCACCATCTGAGGCCCATCTTCAATGGTCAGGTGGCACCCGTACTCAAGCAATTCGCCATCTTCAAGAAGAGGAGCAATTGCCGGATGAGTGAGCAGGTGATCATGGACATCCGAAGAAGACAAGCCCGATGCTTCCAAATCATCAAGACGCATGACAACACCAATAGAGACGGAATCTTTATTGGTGTACATGAAAGCTCCACCTGCAACGCCCTGCGTCGCATCCCCAACCATGGCGTAGGCTGCACCGCAGTTATCGCGCACATTGAAGCGATCTTCAAGGACCTTCTCGGGAAGAGCGATCACCGACTTCACACCCACTGCAAGGTGTTTCTTCGGCTCTTTAGCGCGGATTCCCGCCTGCTGGGCAATGAAAGAGTTCACCCCATCTGCGGCAACCACAACGTGGGAGCGCAGCTCATCTTCCCCAGCACGAACACCAACAACCTGTCCGTTTTCGATGATGAGGGAGTCAACCTTCACACCCGGCATCACGGTGACACCGGCTTCCTCGCACTTCTCGCTCAGCCACAAATCAAGCTTTGCACGCAACACTGTGACTGCATTGGCCGGCTCAGCAAGACGCTGATCCCAGTAGTCAATGTTGACCGCTGACTTTTCATTGAGCAGGCTGACGATGTTACGCGTGATTCGACGTTCTACAGGAGCTTCATTTACGAAGTCCGGGAAGACCTGTTCCATTACTCGGCAGTAGAAAACACCACCCGAGAGATTCTTGGAACCGGGTTCCATCGCACGCTCAATGAGAAGGACCTCGTGTCCTTGTCCGGCAAGAGTGTAGGCGGCAACACAACCGGCTACACCTCCACCGATGACGATGACCTCGAAATCAACCTCTACTTCTTCAGACATACTCTTCCTCAGGAAAGTGCTGCGGTGATCGCAGGCAGGACATCATAGAGGTCGCCCACGATTCCGTAGTCAGCAACCTCAAAGATCGGGGCATTGGCATCACTATTGACGGCAACAACGACCTTCGAATCGGACATGCCCGAGGTGTGCTGAACCTGACCGGAAATGCCGGCGGCAAGGTACAGGTCCGGAGCAACGTGCATGCCGGAAACACCCACATAGCGATCCTTGGACAGCCACGCGGTTCCTTCAGCCAAAGGACGGGAGCAAGCCAGCTCGGCGCCCAGCGCTGCGGCTAGGTCACGAGCAATCTGCAGATCTTCCTCGGCCTTGAAGCCACGACCAGCTGCCACGATACGACGTGCAGCAGCAAGGTTGGCGGGGCCCGAACCAGCGGGCTCCACAGCGCTCACGCTTGCCCCGTAGTGTTCTTCCGAACCGGCCTCGGGAGCAACTTCCGCACCCTCGACGGGGGCTCCACCTTCGAGGACGACAACAGCACCACCGGGGAAAGAAATGCTTTCCTGCGTCAGACCACCAAAACGCGACACCTCGGCTTCGCCAGCGGAAACGCGGAGCGCACCGTTGATGAGGGGAAGGCCCAGGCGCGCTGCGACAGCGCCGGCAAGGACGCGCTCAACGGGACGGTTCGCGGCGAAGATGATATCTGCGCCAGCGCCTTCCAACACAGCGTTCACCGCGGGGGCAAAAGCCTCAAGAGGCGCATTGCTTCCACGACCGATGGTCACAACGCGGTCAACACCAGCGATGCCGGTGGCCTCGTCGCCAAGAGCGATGACGGTTACGGGACCGATCGCACGCGCGGCCTCGACGAGGGATGCAATCTGATTCGATGTCGTAATGATCCATGCGTTAGTCATTGTCCAAGTCCTTTCTCAGAGCACACCAGCGCTACGAAGCGCCTCAACCAGCTTCACAGCGGCGTCGTCACCACTGAGAATTTCCTTCTTACGTTCCTGAGCAACCGGGCGCAGACGGCCGGTGACCTCAACGGAAATCGGCTCGACACCCAGATCAGCAAGAGAAACGGTATCCATCGGCTTCTTTCCAGCCTGCAGAACATCCTTCATGCCGGGAACCTTGACGGTCGCAGCATCTGTCGTCACGGCAACGACGACAGGGCCCTCGATAGAAATCGTTCGGGTGCCAGAGGCGGTAGCCTGCGTGATGGTCCACCCATCTCCGTTGGCCTCGACCGCGGAAACCTCCTGGAAGCAAGGCCATCCCAGGTAACCGGCAACCAGAGCAGACATCATCTTGGCAGACTCATCAATCGAAGAGTCACCCGTCAAAAGGATATTCGCGCCTTCAACCTTGCGAACCAGAGCGGCAAGCGCTCCTGCAACCGCAGTGGCGTTCAGATCACGAACGGCATCATCGGCAACGACCAACGCACGGTCGAATCCGCGCGAAAGAGCAGCCTTTTTTGCCATCGAGGAGGACACCTGTGCGTCTCCTACGGAAATGCCAACGAGCTCTTCGCCCTTAGCATCTGCGACAGTGCGTGCCACCTGAATGGCAACGGGGTCGTATTCACTCACCGCGGCCTTCGCACGCGACCAGTCAACGACACCATCAGAACCCACGGTTGTATCCTGCGGGTTCGCAGCGTACTTATACGCGACAACGATACTCATCGTGTCCTTCTCTCTTGAGTGTTGTTTTCGGATAGATACAGGGAAGACTCCCCAAGTTTTCTCAGCTCCCGAAAAGCGCACGCATTAACCCGCAAGGTGCGAGTAATATGGCGCTTACCAGCAGCTATGAAAGAAAGGTGCAAGTCGTGCCGAATCCTCGACAAGACGCGCCCAAAGTTGGTCGACCGCGCGATGAAGTGGTCGAAGCCAAGATCATCGAAAGCGCCCTGACACTCTACGGAGAGGTCGGCTGGGCCGCTTTCAACCTGACCAAGGTCGCCAGCGCTGCCGGAGTGGGCAAATCCAGCATTTACACACGCTGGGAAACCCGCGATGCCCTCCTGAAGGACGCCTTCGCGCGATTGGTTCGTTGCCCTGGCCCACGCGGGAATAGCGCGCGGGAAGTTTTGATGAACGAGGCCGAATTCCGCCTTCGCGAGTACCTTGGCCCGAATCGTCGGGCAGTTCGTCGCCTGTTCGTCGAGGCCGGTGAAACAAACGATCCGACGATCGCGCTGATTCACAACCAGATTTTCATTACCCCCTTGGGTGCGATTCGCACGCGCTTGTGGGAGTTCAAGAGCGCGGGGCAGATTAAGGACACCCTGTCGGTGACCCGCCTGCTTGACGCGGTTGAAGGCTCGGTTCTGATGCGCACCTTCTGCCTGCCCGATGACTACATCGACTGCTTCATGCTGAAGGTTCCGCGTTACCTTGAAGCTTTGATTGACGATCAGCTTCATGGCAGTCTCAATTCGTCATTACGCGCAGTATCCTGAGCCACTTCCCGCGGGCAAAGAACGCGTGCCCAGTGCCTGAGCTGCGACTTTTCTGCTGCCAAAGTGGTGGCTGGACCGTGCCCGGGAAGTACGCGAAGATCCTGAGTAACCTCTGCGAGCTTCGCGCAGGAAAAGGCCATAAGTGCCTGGTCTCCCCCCGGGAAATCAGTCCGCCCAATGGTTCCAGCAAATAGCATGTCACCGCTGAACAGGATCGAGTTGGCACGATCAATCAGGCAGATATGTCCCTGAGTGTGTCCCGGGGTATCAATCACCTCAAGGCGGTCGCTCCCCCACTCAATGACATCGCTTTCCTTCAAAGACCGATCAACATGATCCACGACATAGTCGATGCCTTCGGCATCGAATCCAGACAGGTGTAAGTCTCGTGTTCCAACGACATCTGCAGCTCCACAGGCAACCCAGCACCCGTGTTGAGCGACAAGCTCATTGACTGCCCCGATGTGGTCGCAATGACAGTGGGTGAGCACGATACCGATGACGTCCAGGTCCTGCGTCCATCGCTGAAGGAAACTCGCCTGGTCGCCCGGGTCGATAATAATCGTCCCGCCTTCATTCGTTAGCGCGTAACAATTCGTGCGGTACGCGCTCACAACCACTGAATCAATGCGATACATCGTTTAGCGCCCCTTGAAGTCCGCTGATCCTGTAACGTCCAAGCTCAGTCCCTTGGTTTCGGGGGCCCAAGCGAAGGAAACACCAAATCCAAGAGCTGAAATGAGGGCACCGGCAAGCATGGTCGCAGAGATCCCGTAATCGGCGATAAATGCCGGAAGGACGAACATTGAGTAGACGGTGCCGATTCGGCTCAGAGCCATAGCAACACCCATTGCCGAGGCGCGAATGGAGGTTGGGAAGAGCTCGTTGGGGTAGAGCCACTCGAGGTTGCCCGGACCGCCAGCAAGAAGTGCGTAGGCGATGAAGCAGATGGAAATCAGAACGATTCCCCCCTGCGGGAAGAAACCAATCAGGCCAAGTGCAATCGTCATGCCGAAGAAACACCAGATGATGAGCGGGCGACGCCCCACGCGTTCAGCCAAGTACATTGCGGGGAATGTACCGATCATGAAGAAGGTGCCGATAACAAGTTCGCCGATCAGCGAATTGCGTCCCTCTCCGAGGCCAATGGAACCAACGATTGTGGGGCCATAGGTGTAGAGAGCAAACATCGGAATTGCCTGGCAGAGCCAAATCACACCAACGAAGATCACGCGACGCAGATAAACACCGCTGAAGATCTTCTTAAACTCCGTTTTTTCAGCAATCTCTTGCGCAGGAAGGCGGACATTTTCACCGAAGAGTTTCATGACAACGCGATCGGCCTCTTCTTGACGGCCCTTCGATGCCAACCACCTGGGAGATTCGGGGATATCCCAACGTCCGATAAGAATCAGCACTGCCGGAATCGCAGACGATGCCAGCATCCAGCGCCAGCCGTGAGGAGTCTCGTAAAGAGCGTAGCCCACAAGAGCCGCGACATTGGCGCCAAGGTACCATGCGGCAGCGATCATGCCCATCGACATTGCACGATGTTTGCGGGGTGAAAACTCCGCGATCATCGATGTGGCAATCGGATAATCGGCGCCGATTGCCACACCGATGAGGAAGCGCAGAGCCACTAATTGCAGAGGAGACGTAACGACGGCACACAGTGCCGACAAAACGACAATGACGATCAGGTCGAGAATGAACATCTTGTGACGACCAATGAGGTCCGTCAGCCATCCTCCGACTGCGGCACCTAAGAAAAGACCGACCAAAGCGGCAATTCCCAGCAAGCCCGACATGGAATTACTGATCTCGATATCGGTACCCAGGCGTGAAAGCGCCACGCCGATAATTCCTAGAACATAGCCTTCAAGGAATGGACCGCCACTGGAAAATGCGATGATGCGCCAGAGCACACCTGACATATCCAGATCTTCGAGATCTGTTACTTCCTTTTTCACTGCGTGTATCTCCTCTAACACCTCGATAGCAGAACTGCAGATCATCGTGTGATCACGCAGCTATGCTTTCAAGGTTACTTCAGCGGTATTCGATAATCCCCCAGTTCAGGTGCGGCTTCGCACCGGTGACATCAGCATCTTCGTCCACCAGCTGGAAACGGAGCTCGCCTTCTCCGACCTTCCACAGCTTCGTCTTCAGAGTGCTACCGGGCAGAACCGGCGAAGTAATGCGGGTCTTGAAACGGGTGATGCGCTCGGGTTCTCCGGGAACGAAAGCGTTGATTGCATGACGCATAACAACACCCGCGTAAGAGATCGCGTGAAGAATGGGACGAGGCTCACCGTTCTCAGCTGCATAATCCCAGTCGATGTGCTGCGGGTGGTAGTCGCCCGACAGACGGTAGATCAAGGCCTGGTTCTCAGGAATACGCTCAACAACCTCGACGTCAGCCTCACGCTCTGGCATCTCAACGATGTCCTTGGGAGGCTTGGGTCCACCCCAACCGCCGTCGTAAATCAGGCAGTCCCAAGATTCGTTCGTGAAAAGCAGGTTGCCGTCCGAATCGTAGGTGTCACCAATATGCTGAGCGAGCAGGCCACGACCCTCACCACGGTCATAGAGGCCTTCAAGGCGAACCATGGTCTCCAAGTGATCGCTCATCTTGGTGATCGGCTGATGGAAGCGGATATCGAAGCCCCAGTGCAGGGAGCCCGCATAGTTGTAGCCGTAGTCGATGGTACGAGTGACCTCGGAATCCACGATGAGCATCGCACCAAACATGGGCAGAACCTTGAGCTGAGGATTACGTTCATCGTGCTCGTTGAGGTATTCGAGGCCATCCTTGCCATCGATACCTGCACCGCAGCCAAGAGCAAACAGCTCAAGATCACGGAAAGTGTAGTCACGGACGAAAGGACCGAAGGTCTGTCCGACCATATCCGTATTGATTGCCATGCCTGTTCCTTTCACAGGGTTTTGAGTAATTCTTTGTTGACTTTGCCGTATTCACCGCGAGGCAGCTCATCAATGATTCGTACCTCGTTGGGAACTTTGAAGGAGGACAGTCGTTGGCGGCAAAACTCCAACACACTGTCAGGGCTCAGGTCCTTACCCGGGTGGAGGGTGAGGAAGGCATGAATATCTTGCCCGCGAATGGGGTTGCGAACTCCAACGACCGCCGCATCGCTCACTTCCGGGATTTGGCGAAGAAGGTTTTCAATTTCACCCGAGGCCACCGACTCACCGTTGCGCTTGATGAGGTCGTGCCGCCGATCGACGAAGAAAAGCCATCCATCAGGGTCAACGTATCCCCAGTCACCGGTGTGATACCACCCATCGATAACTGCCTCCCCAGTCGCATCGGGGCGCTTCCAGTACCCCTGCATGAGCGAGATTCCCATCTCGCCACGAATGCAGATTTCGCCGTTGTGTCCCTGCGCTACTTCTGCTCCGGATTCATCACAAATCTTGAGCTCATAGCCAGGACCAACCTGTCCCACCGAAGGCCAGCGCCGCTCCCCCACGGGCGGATCGGTAACAACTCCAACCAGGGTCTCGGTCGAGCCATAGTTATTGAGTAGTGGAACAGCAAAACGCTTTTCAAAGCGTTCTTTATCTTCATCAGACAGCATCAGGAAATAGTGCATCTGACGCACACAGTGGTTCTGTTCTTCTGGATCCACGGGTTGAGCAAGCATCGTCATGACAATCAGTGCCATTCCCTGGACTAGAGTCGCTCGGGTCTGACACACCGATTTCCAGAAACGATGCGCGCTGTAACGGCTAAGAAGAATCAGCGTCGCTCCAGCGGTGATGACCGGAATGAAGGCTGAGAGCTGGAAGTTCACGTGACTGGCAACCATAGAAGTCGCGTAGCGATCATCACTGGTCATCGCCAGTTCCCAGTTGACGTATTTTCCTGAAAATACGGCATTGGCATGCGTGATCATGACACCTTTAGGAGACGCGGTCGTCCCAGAGGTGAACATAATTTCCAGAAGACTCAGCGCTTCAAGCTGCGGATCGTAATCCAGCTGAGGTGAGCACGTCCGGCTGAGAGCAAGTAGAGAAGACTCCTCCTCACCGGCGTCACTTCCCACCAAGAGCACTTGAACTCCCGAGGCCAGCACGGCCTCGTCAAGGGTCAGCGAACAGCCTCGGGTACAAATCACCGCGCGAGCGCCACTGGCATCGATCAGCCCCGCAAGTTCAAAAGAGGTCCCCTTCGTATCCAAGGGAACGATGACCGCACCGATCTTCGCGATCGCCAAGAAGCATTCGATGAACTCGATGCTATTGGGCAGGTAGAGTGCAATGCGGTCACCGCTGCGAAAGCCCAGCTTGAGAAGGGCATTCGCATATCGATTCACCTGTTCATCTGTCTGACGGTAGGAGCGTTCAACGCGCACACCAGCGCACACATCCTCAAAAATGAGGAAGCTGCGTTCTGGGGCTGCATTAACCGCATCCTCCCAGATGTCGCGCAGATTAGTGCGCGAGTGAATCTCATCCCGAATGGTCACGAATCAGTCCTCTTCGGCGAACTTGATGGAACCGGAGGCCTTGAAACGCTCGATATCCTCATCTGAGAAACCGCTGCGGTGGAGGACATCTCGAGTGTCTTCACCCAATGCGGGCATCGGACGCCAGAAGCCGCCGGGGCGATGTGCAAAACGAGGAACCGTATTCAGGCCCTTGATCGTCTCCCCTTCGCGGTTCTCCCACTCCATGAAGTTTCCGCGCAGCTTGGTGTGCTCTTCGGCCATGAGGTCGTCGAAATCCAAGCACTTCTGAGCAGCGATCTTGTGGGCAACAAAATCTGCCTCAACATCGTCGACGTTCTGGGTGAGCAGGTACTCTTCCAGTTTTTGTTCGATCAACGAGGCCTTGGGGCCGTCAAGCCACAGCGCTGAGGTGTCCTCGGGGTACTCTTCTGTCCCCCACAGATCACCCAGACCAATGACCTCGAGCAGGTACTTGTTCTGAGGAATGCCGTAGCAGCACAGACCCAGAACACCATCCTTGGTCTTGTACTGGCCGATCGCGCACAGGTTCTGATGGCGTGCGCCCGCACGCGGGTAGAGCACTCCCTTATTCATGTAGTCGATCATGTAGTAGGCGCCAACGCGCAGCATCGTTTCATACATTGCGACGTCGATCGACTCACCTTCTCCGGTGCGCTGGGCGCGGAAGACCGCAGCCAAGGCAGAAGAAATCACCATGAGCGAGTTGAAGTAGTCGCCTGTGTAGGGAGCTGCCGTCATTGCTTCTTCAGGGGTACCGTTTTGGTACACGTAACCCGAATAATCTTGGACGGTCAGGTCATATGCCGCGGAGTGAACACGCTTGGGATCACCAACATGGCCGAAACCGGAAACGTGCACAATGACTAGGCGGGGGTTGACCTCCCACAGGAACTCATCGGTGATTCCCTTTCGTGCCCACACCGGGCCCTTCGAGGATTCGATGAAGATATCCGCATCCTTGACCAGTGCGCGGATAATCTCTTTTCCTTCATCCGTGAAAGGATTCATCGAGATGGAGCGCTGATTGCGTCGTTCCATTTCCTTGACGAACTCGGTATCACGCACAGAGTCGCCACTGTAGGTGTTCTCAATCCAGGTGATATCGGCACCCCACTCCGACATGATTTCGCATGCGGTAGGAACAGCAATTTCCACTGCCGAGTAAACGACCTTCAGGCCGTCAAGGTTGCCGTAGGACGGCTTATCAACGGGTAATGACATTACAAACACCTCCCGCCGATCAGCGGTATTCCTTCAGAGCTGCACGGCCTGCGGTGAGGATCATCATTTCGTCAGTACCACCGCTGACGCGGTCAACGCGCAGGTCGCGGAACATACGCTGGACACGGTGTTCACCGGTAATACCGACGCCTGCCAGAACCTGCAGGGCATTGTCGACGACCTCAAATGCTGCGTGTGCGCAGTAGTACTTCGCCATGGAGCAGTCACCACGGCCAAGCAGACCGTTATCGTGCTTCCACGCGATTTCGTAGAGCATGTTGCGCATATTGGTGAGCGCAACCTTCATGTCCGCAAACTTGAGCTGGATGAGCTGGTGACGGGCAATTGCCTGTCCACCCTGGACACGCTGGTTGGCGTAGCGCGCGGCGTCTTCGAAGGCGCAGTAAGCCTGGCCGTAGTTGGTCAGAGCAACAAGGAAACGCTCAAGATCGAAGTCGGCGACTCCGCGGCGGAATCCATTTCCTTCGGTTCCGAAGAGGTCTTCTTCGCGAAGTTCGACGTTATCGAAGTAGATATCGCAGCACGAGTCCATGCGCAGTCCCAGCTTGTGCAGGGGTTCCTTGGTAATACCCGGCAGGGACATATCGACAAACCACTCGGTGTAGGTGTCCATGTTGTCGCTATCGCGCGCCATAACAACCAGGTAGGGCACGTACTTGGAGGAAGTAATAAAGGTCTTGTGACCGTTCAGGTAGACCTTGCCGTCCTTACGGGTGTAAGTCGTGCGCATATCATCCCACGAGGATCCTGCACTCGGCTCGGTCATTGCGTAGTTGAGCATCTGCTTACCGGTGCCCACGAAGGAAAGGATCTTTTCCTTCTGTTCCTCGGTGCCCTCGCGCAGAACGGTATCCCAGCAGGGAAGCTGGTAGAGAACGTAGGTGGGGCCACCGGCGCGACCCAGGGCCTCGTAAGCGGCGGTAAGGGTCACCCAATCGGCACCCAGACCGCCGTTCTCCTCGGGAAGGAGGATCTGGTCAAAGCCGAGCTCGCAAATTGCCGAAACCCATTCCTGAGGGTATTCGGAGCGTTCATCGCATTCCTGGAAGTACTTCTCCCAGTTACGCGACTCCATCAATTCGGTGAATCCATCGACCATCAATTGCTGGTCTTCGCTCAGTGAAAAGTCCATTTTTACTTCCTATCGTCGGTGATGTGAAATGTCTGAGTTTCTTAGATTTTGTGGTTGTGGAAGAAGTCAGCTGCCCGCCGCATCGCATCCATCGTGTCATCCAACATCCGAGAGTGATGAAGGAATGCGTGGATGACCTTCGGATAGACGACGAATTCGTTATCCACCCGCGCGATATCAAGCAGTTCGTGAAGCGCCTCGGAATCATCTTTGAGAGGATCCAAGCCTGCGGCCACGATGAAACAGGGAGGGACTGCCGAAGACATATCGTTATCCAAAATATTCACGTATGGTTCGCGAATCTTTTCAAGATCTCCAAGGTAGGCCTTGAGATAGTACTCGTAATCGGCTTCGGTAAGACCATCCCAGGGACCACCCAGCAGTCGCATCGATCGAGAGTCACGCAACCCGTATGCTCCGTAGAAGAGCAGCATGCTCCGCGCGTTCACAGCTTTGCCGTGATCACGAAGGTAGAGCAGCGCACCGAATGCCATATTTGCACCCGCACTATCTCCCGAGAAGGAGACATCCTGAGGATCAATTCCCCATTCCTGAGCGTGCTGGACAATGTAGTCAGTGGCATCGGAAATTTCTTCGATCGGCTGCGGGTATTGCGCTTCCGGAGAGAGCGTATAGCCCACCGAAACGACGATGGCTCCCGTGAGCGAGGCAATTGTGCGCGTGATGCGATCGTGGGTATCGACATCGCCGATCAACCAGCCGCCACCGTGAATATAAACAATCAGGGGACGAGCAGATTCGTTGTTTTCTTCTTCCGAGGCCTGGGGGACGTAGCGGCGCACCGGGATACTCCCGTGGCGCGTCGGGACCATTCGGTCTTCCGCGCTTTCCACATGCGGACCGCCCTCGTTCCAGAAACGGCGTTCACTGCGATAGGCCTGTCGCATCTCTTCAATGCTCTGATCGGTCGAGTACGCGTCTTTTGCCAGCTCGTTTTGCTTGGCAACGACGGCGCCCATCTGCTCGCTCCACATGCTGGGAACATCAAGCTTGTGTGCCACTACGTCCTCCTTCCTCAGTACGTGGTTTTCAGGCCTGGACGTTCTTCTTCTCGCGAATACGAATCACGACAACCAGCGCGATCGCGCAAACTGCTGCCAGAAGGGCTGCGCCGCCAAGGATCATGAAGATCTGATGGAACGCAGATTCTTGTGCGTCACCTGCGGCATCACGAATTGAACCAAACCAGGTGTAGGAGAAGGTATCGGGAAGGAAGCCGATGACCGAGAGCAGACCCGATGCCGTACCAAAGACCGCGGGAGCGACCTTACCTTCAGTGAGCTGCGAGGAAACAATGCCGAAGACGCCGTTGGCAATAAACGCCAAGAGGATCACCAATCCAGCGGTGAGGATCGCGTTTGCACCCGAGGGCAGGACGGCGAATCCAGCGAAGAGCACTGCAACCAACAGTGAAGCAGCTGCAATGACACGCGAAGGAGAGCCGACCTTCTCAGCAACCCATCCGAAGAAGGGAGCCGAGACCAGCGAAATACCGTAGGTACGAACGGTTGCGACCATGGTGACCACTGCGGGAGCAAGCATCATGACCTTGTTCATGTAGCCGGTGGTTTGGTTGACGCCGGTGTAGAAGAAGTAGACGAAGAACAAGGTGGCAGCTGCCAGCCAGACGACCGGGTTCGCCAAAACCTGTCCGATTTGCTTCACCGAGAAACCGCCTTCAGTGGAGCCGATTTCACCTTCGAACTTCGGGATGAAGAAGAAGGAAAGAACGGCAAGAACCATGATCAGGCCGCCCAGGATGAAGAGCAGGGTACGCATGGGAATGATGTCACCACGCGATGCGAGGTGGGCAACCAGCCATGAGTTGAAGAAGCCCAGGATCAGACCGGCGAGGCCATAGAAGGCATAAGAAAGACCAATGTTTCGCGAGTATCCATTTTCATCAGAGATCAGGCGCACAAGCTTGTAACGAATACCCCACCAAATGAGGATTGTTGTAACGCCCATCGCGACAAAAAGGAAGCGAATCGTGGTCAGCGAGGGGAACATTGCGTACCAGAAGGTGAGCAGTGCAGTCAGACCGAAACCGACCCACGAAAGGGTACGAACGCGAACAATATCCGCCACAATACCGGAGGGCAGATAGCACACAAGCGCGGTCATAGCGTATGCGCTCAGAAGCGTACCCAGCGTGGTGGCAACGTTTTCGGGCGTAGCACCACCCGAGGCGATGAGGGCCTTACCCAGCGGTTCTTCGAAGACGTACTGAAGATAGGCGGGAGTGTAAATGATCGAGCTACCGATCGAGACCAAGATCAGAAGGAAGATGCGGTGACCCGCGCTCAGGTCGCTCGCTTTCCTCTCTGCAGAACCCAACATGTGAAAGACCTTTCTATCACTGAAGAATAGAGTTCATCGGACTAGGGTGAGATCGCGCATATCCTGGACTACATTCGTCCATAATTGCGGCTTGTTCGTGCAGCATCCCGCCACTGGGGACGGTAAATTTCTGCGAACACAGATCAGTGTCAGAACACGATATGTCGCAGGCAATAATCGCTGCCACGTCCTCAACGCTATCAATGGCTTCACATGAAAACGAGGGGTCTTTAGGCCCAAAGAATCAAATTTTTTCCGACGGTATTCGTCGATAATTACTGCTTTTCAGATAGCTGGGATGGCACCTTGAAAGCTGAGGACATGCTGTTTCGAAGGCATAAATATGCCGTGTGGGGCGAAGGAATTCCTTCGCCCCACACAAGGTTTAAGGTTTCGTCAACGCGTCCTAGGACAGCGCTCTCACAGCAGTCTCACTCCTCGTCGGAGCCTTCTGCTGCGGCCTCGTCGTCTTCACGGCGACGACGGGTGCGGGTGCGGGGACGACGCTCGCGACGCTCACGGCGCTCGGGACGCTCTGAACGCTCACGGCGACGAGGCTGCTCATCGCTGGCCTCGAGCTCACCGGTTTCGCCATCAACGACGGCGTACAGGCTGAGCTTACCGCGGTCACCGATCTCGTGAATCTCGACCTCGACTTGCTGGCCAACCTGCAGCACGTCTTCAACCGAATCAATGCGCTTGCCGCCGACCAAGCGACGGACCTGCGAGATGTGCAGGAGACCATCCTTGCCGGGGGTCAGGGAAACAAAGGCGCCGAAGGAGGTCGTCTTGACGACGGTTCCCACGAAGCGCTCCCCCACCTCAGGCATCTGCGGATTAGCGATCTGGTTGACCATTGCACGTGCAGCTTCTGCAGCCTCACCGGTCGATGCACCGATGTAAACGGTTCCATCGTCTTCAATGGTGAGTTCCGCGCCAGTGTCTTCCTGGATCTGGTTGATCATCTTGCCCTTGGGGCCAATGACCTCGCCAATCTTGTCGACAGGAACCTGGACGGTGATGATGCGAGGAGCGTAGGGGCTCATCTCATCGGGAGCGTCGATTGCCTGTTCCATCAGGTCAAGGATCTGCAGGCGTGCATCGCGGGCTTGTGCCAGCGCGCCACGCAGAACCTGAGAATCAATGCCATCGAGCTTGGTATCCAGCTGCAATGCGGTAATGAACTCGCGGGTACCGGCGACCTTGAAGTCCATGTCACCGAAGCCGTCTTCAGCGCCGAGGATATCGGTCAGGGTGACGGCCTTCTGCTTGCCATCAACTTCACCGGTCATGAGACCCATTGCGATGCCGGCGACGGGGGCGCGCAGCGGCCCGCCAGCCTGGAGCAG
>ERZ773046.342-NODE-342-length-31793-cov-7.425610_pt1 | contig 31793 bp, 23 predicted proteins | sample MGYA00580634_ERZ773046 | MGnify/ENA primary metagenome ERZ773046 (study PRJEB29015, sample SAMEA2738127) | human oral metagenome | biome: human oral; feature: human-associated habitat; material: saliva | place: China | collected 2159 ... | reverse complement strand
GTCCAAGTGCGCGTATTTTATCTACATCCTCAAGACGTGCCGAGACCATGAGGATGGGGATATCGTATGCTTTCCGAACATCGCGGCAGATGGCAAATCCATCCGCCCCCGGCAGCATCACATCCAGCAACAGCAGATCATAGTCCCCCGTCATAGCAAGGCGCTTCCCCGCATCGCCGTCCGCAGAAATATCGACAGCAAAGCCATCCGCTTCGAGATAGTCACGCTCCAGCTCGGCAATGGCAGCGTCATCCTCGACCAGCAGTATCTTTTTCATGCGTGTCCTCCTTTTTCTGAACCGGCAGCAGCAGGACGATGCGCAGCCCCCCTGCGGGGGACTCCTCGGCGCGTACCGTGCCGCCGAACGTCGTCATCATCCGGCGCACGATCGCCAGCCCCAGCCCGCTGCCGTCAGCAACATGGGTACGCGCCGCATCCGTGCGATAAAAGAGGTCAAACAGCCGCTCCCGCTCCTCTTCACGCACACCAACGCCGTCGTCGTCGCAGCGGATGGCGAGAAAATCCTCCTCGTAGGAAAGCGACATAGAGACGTGCGCTCGTTCCCCACGGCGGTACTTCCCGCTGTTTTCCCACAGATTTTCGAGCACGCGGGCAAATGCACTGCGGTCAATGCGGATATACGTCTGTCCCCCGCCTTCCGCCATCGACAGCTCGATGCCCCGCTCGCGAAAGTCCGCCGCATGCGCATCAATGAACGCGGTGATCCACGTCTGCGCCTCAACGACCTCCCATGTAAGCGACACCTCGCCTGTCTCCGTGCGCAAAAAAGAGCGCAGCTGTGTGGTCAGCCCCTCCATCGTCGCCGCCGCACGGGCGATGCGCTCGGCATAGGCACGCTGCTTCTCCGGCGTCGCAGCGATCCCGTCGATCAGGCCGCTCGCATATCCCTTGACGGCGGTCAGCGGCGTTGCGATGTCATGAAGTACACCGATGAGGAATTCCCGCCGCCGCGCCTCCTCCTGTTCCTCCCGCAGGCGTGCGCGCCGCAAATCGCTGCGCATAGCATCAAAAGCACGGCAGGTCGCCCCCACCTCATCACTGCCCATCGGAGGCAGGACATGGTCGAAATCACCATGCTGCATCGCGCCAGCGGCATCACGTATCGCCGCAAGCGGTGCAAGAATCTGCGCCGAAAGGAGGCGGGCAAGATAACGCCCAAGCAGGAAAATCCCTGCCGAGGTGGTGACGATGAAGAAAATAAACACCACGTTGATCACCGTCTCCCGCATCGGCGGCGAAATGCGCATCTCATCGTGATGCCGCATCATCGGAACAGCGCCTGCCCCCATGAAAATAATGCCGCTGCGCTCGCCCTCATAGCGAAAAAACAGCCCCGCATCGTTCCATGTCAGTGCGGAGCCGCGCGCCCCGCATGCACGCATGACCGCATACCGAATGTCATCGGCATCGGCCTCATCGGTCAGATAGAGGAGGCCATCCTGCACGATAGAAACGCGGACACCCGCCGACTCCAGCAGATGAACGTCACGTTCAACATGATTCCATTTGAACTGCTTCCGCTCTGCGGCAGCGCGCAGCGAACTCAGTGCAAGGGGAACAGATAGATTCGTCCCCTTCTCCGGCCAGAGCAGTTCAAGTGCCTGCTGCTGCAGCGTTCCTGCATGGCGCAGTCCACCAAGAAGCGCCGCACCGATGGCGACGAGGACACAGATCGGTATGACGACCATCAGCGCATTGGTCAGCAGGAGCTTTGTTTTCAGCGACAAATCACGCAGGTGCATAGCGACACCTCACTTTCATGAATCCATTATAATGGATTCAGCGGGAAAAATCCGTGCTGTCCGTCGATTTTTGAAAAAGTTTTACGCGTGTTTACACTTTGTTTAACTTTCTCCGATAGGATATACCTGTCAGCAAAAATGTGACGAACAAAAGGAGGATTTCATCATGGAAGCACAGAAAATCAAAGAGCAGGTCAAGGGCGTATTCAGTCCCGCACATCTGAAGAAGGCCGCCGCTCTCGCCGTTCTCGTCGGCGTTGCCACCGCCGGCACAGCCTACTTCCACTATCAGCAGGTCGAGGCACACTCCCTCATGAAGCGGCAGGCTCGCTCGGAAATGATCGCTGCGCAGGCAGCACAGCGGAACATCGTTCTGCTCGATGAGGACAAGGTGCGGTCGATTGCCGCCGACTCCATCGGAAAATCCGAGGCAGAGCTGACCTTCCGCCCACTCGAACTAAAGATGAGAGATCACAACGACGATCGTGACCACGACCGCAAAGGGCATAAAAAGGGAAAGCATGGGGATCGGGAGCACAGGGGACAACATGCTCAGCCCGCACCTGCTGCAGCGCCGCAGGACGCAGCGCCACCTGTCGTGCCTGCTGATCCTGCCGCACAGGCAGACTTCCGCCCCTTCTACAAGGTGAAATGCACGGCAAACAACATCACCTACAAGCTCCGCATCGACGCTGTGACCGGTGCACTCCTCGCGAGTGACGCGGATACAGACGACCATATTTTCTAATCACATAAACGGGAGAGCCATGCGCAGAGTAATCATCTCGCATGGCTCTCCCGTTTTCATGTCCACGAAAATAAATTCTCCTGCCGATCGAGCCAGCTTTCCTGCCGTGCCTCATGGATGCGGTCGCCTTCCTGCGCATGGCCGATGAGAAACGGAGAGGCAGGATCGTGAGCGAGGCGGCTGCGGCGCACGCGCGTAGGATACGTGTTGGCGTAACAGTAGCGGCAGAGATGCGGGCAGCTGTCGTATGCGCCGATGTCTGCGCCGAGATAGCATTGACACTCCCTGCGCTGCGGCTGATAGTGCGGGAAGTGAATGCGCCGCCCGAGTGCCCGCTCATAGATGCGAGGGGTCATACAGCCGCCCGTATCCGCTCCGTATGGAGCGAGTTCATCACCTCCACCGCACGGATAGACGGTCATGCCGTACTGCCGTGCCGTCTCAACGATAAATGCACCGAGCTCCATGCGCTCTGCGTGCATGACATCACGTCCCTCAGGAAAGTTGCGGCGCGTCTTGGCATAGCGCGTGAGAAAGCTGATGACGACCATCTCCGTATGCCCTGCCAACCGCTCTGCCATCGCAGCGAACATCGTCCTGTGCCACGCCAGCGTATGATGTGCGTCAAGGATGATCGGGTCGTAGCGCCACCCGACGGCGCGCGTTCCGAGAACAGACGAGAGCTGATGAAAGGAACGCACAACCTCCTCCCATGGCGGCACATGGGGCTCAATATCCCTGCCGTATGGCGTGATGGTGACGTACCAGAACTGCCCGAACGGCGCGAGGATATCCATATAGGGAAGCATCGGTGCGGGATTCTTCGTGCAGAAGCCAATGAGGTCAACCACGCGCGGGTCAAGGCGATAGCGCGTCACCTGATGCATATCGTAGGGATTACGGACACAGACCTCGCCCGCACGCAGCCGATTCGCCAGCCACGGCGCATAGAACGCCGGAATATCCGTGCGCTGCCCTGTGTTGAGTATCATCGCGTACCTCCTCCCCTTTTCACAGGATAACACGAATCGGAGAAAAAGAAAAATGGGGCTGTTGTGCCCCTTCCACCGCTTACGCGGTCCCCCTTCCCCGTGATAACGGGGAAGGCTTTAGGGGGGGGGCTACAACAGCTCCACTATAGTTTACATTCTCTTAGAGATACCGGATATAGACGTAGATGTTCGAGATGATGATCGTAAAGATCATGACAGGCATAGCGACCTTCATGAAGCCAAGGAAGGAGATCGGACGGCCGCGCTGTGCCGACATCGATGCGACGACAACGTTCGCGCTCGCGCCGATCAGCGTCCCATTGCCGCCGAGGCACGCGCCGAGGGCAAGCGACCACCACATCGGATCGAGGTTGCTGAGACCCATCTGCCCCATATCCTGAATCAGTGGAATCAGCGTGGCGACGAACGGGATGTTGTCGATAAAGGCAGAGGCAAAGGCACTCATCCACAGAATGAGGATCGCAGTTGCCTCGACATTGCCGCCCGTTGCCTTGATCGCCTCAGCCGCGAGCATACGGATGACGCCCGTCTCCACAAGTGCACCGACGAGGATGAAGAGTCCGCCGAAGAAGAAGATCGCAGGCCACTCAATTTTTGAGAGCACCTTGACGATCGCGCCCTCATCGCGCGTCGCCGTGAGAAGGAGGAGGAGTCCTGCGCCCGAGAGTGCGACCGTTGCAGACTCAAGGCCGAGACTGCCGTGCAGGACAAAGAACGTAATCGTGAGGAAGATAACGGCAAGGCACTTGCGCAGGAGTGCATGATCCGTGATCTGCGCCCCCGCAGGGAGACGCATAATCTTATCCTGCAGCTCCGGCTGTGTGTGCAGCCCCTTATGGTAGAGGCCGATAAGAATGAATTGTACCAAGATAAAGATAATTATTGAGATCAACGTGAGGTTTTCAACGAACGCCATGAAGTCAAGTCCGACTGCACTGCCGATCATGATGTTCGGTGGGTCGCCGATGAGCGTTGCCGTACCGCCGATGTTCGACGCCAAAATCTGTGAGATGAGATACGGCATGACATCGACCTTGAGCTGCGACGTGATGCTGAACGTGATTGGCACGGTAAGCAGAACCGTCGTGACGTTGTCGAGGAGAGCCGAGCAGACCATCGTAATGGTCGAGAGAACGACGAGGAGCGCGATCGGCTGCGCCTTGACCTTCTGCGCCGCCCATATCGCGAGGAAGTTGAATAGCCCCGTCTCACTCGTAATATTGACGATGATCATCATGCCCATGAGCAGTCCGAGCGTATTGAAGTCAATATGGTGAACTGCGACTTCCTGATCGATGATCCCGAAGAGTATCATGAGCATCGCGCCAAAGAGTCCCACGATGGTGCGGTGCACCTTTTCGGAGATGATGAGCGCGTATGCGACGACGAATATGACAATCGCCACAATCGTTGCTGTTTCCATCATTACACATCCTTACTTCTCGTTATGAGAACGCATCACGTCGCCGTGATGATTACCTGTCGGCCGCTGCGGCGGATCTTCAGCTTGGCGTTCGTCTCGCCCTCCTGTGCGAGTGCCAGCTTCAGCTCCAGCAGAGCCTTGCCGAGTTCTTCTGCCTGCGCGGCACTGAGTCCCGCACGCGCGAGATCGGCGGGCGGCTCCTTTGCCGCTGCCGCACGGGCACGTTCCTCTGCCTGCCGCTCCTGACGCAGCATGGTCTCGGCGAGAGTTTCCTCTGCCTCGTGCCCCTGCATCATATCCTTGTCGGACAAATCTTTTGGTATCTTTGCCACAGCAAACCTCCTCCTGCCGTCCGTGGCACATAACACATCGAGAAAAAGAATGCGCTACTTGATTTTGCTCCACGTATCCTTCAGCCCGACGATGCGGTTGAACACTATATGATCCGGCGTGGTGTCCGGGTCAACAACAAAGTAACCGACGCGCAGGAACTGATAGCGCGTCCCTGCCGCCGTGAGACGGACGCTCGGCTCCACCTTCGCGTCGGTCAGCACCTCAAGCGAGTGCGGGTTGAGCGCCGCGATGAAGTCCGCCGGCTCCTCCTCGCCCTCCTCTGCCGTACGCAGAAGGCTGTCATAGAGACGCACCTCCGCCGTGAGCGCGTGCTCTGCCGCGACCCACTGGATCGTCCCCTTCACCTTGCGGTTCGCCGCCGTACCGCCGCTGCGCGTCTCAGGCGCGTAGGTACAGCGCAGCTCCGTGATCTCGCCCGCCGCATCCTTTACGACTTCCTCACAGCGGATGATATAGGCATGCTTGAGGCGCACCTCACCGCCCGGCTTCAGGCGGAAGAATTTCTTCGGCGCATCCTCCATAAAGTCCTCGCGGTCGATGTAGAGTTCGCGTCCAAAGGGAACATACCGCTGCCCGCCGTGCGTCGGACTGTTCTCGGCGAGCAGATACTCTGTCTCGCCTTCGGGGTAGTTGGTAATGACGAGTTTCAGCGGATGCAGTACCGCCATGATGCGCGGCGCATTGCGGTTCAGCTCGTCGCGTACACAGTGCTCGAGCATTGCGCTGTCCACCGTGCTGTTGCTCTTGGCGACGCCGATCTCCTCACAGAACGCACGAACCGCTGCGGGCGGATACCCGCGCCGCCGCATCCCCGAGATCGTCGGCATACGCGGATCGTCCCACCCGCGCACATGCCCCTCCTCAACGAGCTGGCGCAGCTTACGCTTGCTCGTGATCGCGCCCGAGAGATTCAGACGTGCGAACTCGATCTGACGCGGCCGCTCCCCCGCCGGGAATCCCAGAGATTCGAGCAGCCAGTCATAGAACGGGCGATGCTCCTCGAACTCCAGCGTACAGAGCGAGTGCGTAATGCCCTCAATCGCATCCGAGAGTGGATGGGCAAAGTCGTACATCGGATAGATGCACCACGCATCGCCCGTCCGATGATGCGGCACATGGGCAATGCGGTAGATCACGGGATCGCGCATGACGAGATTCGGCGACGCCATATCGATCTTGGCGCGCAAAACGCGCGCTCCGTCCGGAAACTCCCCCGCACGCATGCGCGTGAAGAGATCCAGATTCTCCTCGATCGAACGCCCACGATGCGGACTTTCTACACCGGGCTCGGTCAGCGTACCGCGGTAGGCACGGATCTCCTCCGCCGTGAGATCATCCACATAGGCAAGCCCCTTCTTAATCAGCTCGACTGCATATTCATACAGCCGCTCGAAATAGTCCGAGGCATAGAACCGCCGATCTCCCCATGAGAAGCCGAGCCAGCGGATGTCCTCCTGAATGGAGTCCACATACTCGACATCCTCCTTCGTCGGATTCGTATCGTCAAAGCGCAGATTGCAGAGGCCATTGTAGTCCTCGGCAACGCCGAAATTGAGGCAGATGGACTTTGCGTGTCCGATGTGCAGATAGCCGTTCGGCTCGGGCGGAAACCGCGTGTGAATGCCTGCCGTATGCCGGCCTTCGCGCAGATCTTCGTCGATGATATTTCGGATAAAATTCGATGTCTTTACGTCCGCCATGTTCCTATCCCTCTATCCGTATAATTCCAATCAATCGTTCTGTGCGCAGCGTCGTTCGATATAGGCGCGCAGACGTGCGACCCCCTCGGCAATCCCCTCCTGCGCAGGAAGGCTCGCAATAAAGGCATCCACATAGCCGCGTTCCACAATGCGGCGCAGCGTCCACATAAAGTTGATGTCATAGATCCACATGAGCCGCACAATCTTGCGGTCGCCGTGCGTGCGCAGACGGTAGTAGTCCGCCTGTCGTCCCGCCGCGAAGTCCGCCACGAAATCGGGGCTGACCTCCTGCGCCGCGTCCGACGGAACGAAGTTCGGTGCCTGCTCCGCGCCCTCCGGCGTGAGGAACGGAAGGAGAACGCGATAGATGTCAAGCTTGTCCGCATCACGGATCACCCGGGCAAAAAACAGCTTGCGCTCATCGTCCGTCTCTGCGATCTCCTTCTTGTTGTGATACTTGATCGCAAAGCGCACCACCTCTGCATCTGCATCACTCAGCGGCGCGAGAATATTCTCCTCGGCGAGCACCGTGAGGCCGAGTTCCGCATGATCCTCCGACGCAGCATCATTGAACGTCCGATAGCGGGCATACTGCCGAAACCGTCCCACATCGTGAAAGAGTCCAATGATCTCAGCAATAGCCATATCGTGCGCATGGCAGCCGAGATGCTTGGCAAGTGCACGGGCATGCGCCGTCACATAGCCGGTATGAATCTCCTTGAGCTGAATGCCACGCATCACCTCGGGATCATTGGTACGAAAGGAACGCATATAGGCATTCATCCATGTGTGCATTTCATGCAGGAGTTTTTCCATCTGCGTTCCTCCTTTCACGTACATCGCCCCCGATCAGCCCTCCTCGGGCGGAACATAGCTCTCGTCAAAGTCCGTCGCGACCAGCGTCGCCTGCACCTTGCCCGCCATACTCTCCTGCACGACCAGTCCCGCAATGATATTGACCGCAGGATGTGCGTGTCCATGGATATAGCGTACGGCCTCGTCTACATCACGCAGGCTCATCGCGGGACCTCCCGTGAGATTGAGGACAACGCCGCGTGCGCCCGCCGTACTGCGGTCGAGCAGCGGGCTCTCCATCGCCTTTCGCACCGCCTTCTGCGGTGTCTCATCGGTACCGATGGCAAGCAGGGTTTCGCTCGATGCACTCTGCCGAAAGATCGTCGTCACATCGGCAAAATCAACGTTGATGACCCCCGTGGTCAAAATCAGCTCTGCCACGCAGCCAACGGTCTGCCGCAGCACCTCATCGGCAAGGGCGAACGCATCGACAAACGACATCTTGCGGTCGGGGGCGATCTTCAGGAGGTTGTCGTTGCGCATCGTGATGAAGGCATCCGTCATGCCCTGCATCCGTGCAATCCCCGCCTGTGCGGTCTGCATCTTGCGCGGCATCTCGAAGTGGAACGGCGTCGTCACCACACCGATGGAGAGGATCCCCATATCGTGTGCGATCTCCGCCACAACAGGTGCCGCCCCCGTCCCGAGGCCGCCGCCCATCGTCGCCGTGATGATGACGAGATCCGTCCCCTCAAGCATCTGACGAATCGCCTTTTCCTCGCTGCGTGCTGCCTCCTCACCGACCTCAACTCTGCCGCCCGTGCCGCGTCCCTGCGTCAGTTTTTCACCGATGGGCAGCACGGTGATCCCCTGTTTTTCGAGCGCATGCAGCTGGCGAAGATCCGAGTTGAGCCCGACGAGTGTCATATCGAGATCGTAGTTCTCACGCACACTGCGCAGGATATTCCCGCCGCCGCCGCCCACGCCGACCACCTTGATGGTAATTTTCGCCTGAATAATTCCCTCAGTCGGCATATCGCGCCTCCTTATTCTCTACACGCTTTCGGTGCCGCCTGTGCCATGACCGCGCCCGCGAGCAGCAGCGCGCAGCCCAGCACCTGCACGGCGCTCATCGTCTCACCTAGGACTGCCCAGCCTGCCACGGCGGCAAATACGGCCTCCATCGACATGAGAATCGCCGCCTGCGTCGGCTCGACATGCGCCTGCCCCAAAATCTGACAGGTGTATGCAACACCGCAGGAAAGGATGCCCGCATAGCCAATCGGGAGCGCGGCGGCCGAAAGCGCCGCCCACGTGCAGGTCTCAAAGCATACGGCGAGCAATGCGCTGCCGAGCGTACAGACCAGCATCTCCATAAGGCACAGCTCGATGGCGTCCACCATGCGGGCAAAGCGGTCAATGAGCAGAATCTGCGCCATCCAGAAAAATGCACAGAGAAAGACCAGCACATCGCCTTGGTTCAGCGTCGTTTCCCCGTAAGCGGAGAGAAAGTAGACGCCCAGAAAGGCAAGGAGCGCACCGCCCCACTGCACCGCTCGGATACGGTGACCAAGCAGCACTGCCGCAAGCGGCACCAACACGATGTAGAGCGTCGTGATAAACGCTGTCTTACCCGCCGTCGTCGAGAGAAGCGCCACCTGCTGCAGCGTCACACCGACGAACATCGCCAGACCGACAGGAATGCCGGCGCGAAAGCCCGAACGAAACGTCCCTGCCTGCCGCTGCACCGTGCGTTTTCCGCGATACAGCAGCCAGAGCACCGTCATGAACAGGGTGCCGAGGGCAAAGCGCGATGCCGCATAGGTATAGGGGCCAAGCCCTTCCATTCCGAGAATCTGTGCGACGAACGTCGTTCCCCAGAAGAACGCCGCCGCCAGCAGCATCAAACTCCCGCGCAGACGCACCTCAGAGCACCTTCGACAGGAAGCTGCGCGTACGCTCCTCCTGCGGATGTTCGAAGATCTCGCGCGGCGGCCCTGACTCAATGATGCGGCCCTCGTCCACGAACAGCAGACGATCGCCGACCTCCCGGGCGAAGCCCATCTCATGTGTCACAATGACCATCGTCATCCCCTCATTGGCGAGGGCACGCATGACATCGAGCACCTCGCCGACCATCTCGGGGTCGAGTGCCGATGTCGGCTCATCGAAGAGCATCACCTTTGGATGCATCGCGAGGGCACGCGCAATGGCAACTCGCTGCTGCTGGCCGCCCGAGAGATTGTCGGGATAGGCATCCGCCTTCTCCGCCAGCCCCACACGCGCGAGGAGCTCACGCGCCGTTTTCTCAGCATCGGCGCGTGCGATATGCTTCACCTTCATCGGGGCGAGCATGATGTTATCGAGCACCGTCATGTGCGGGAATAGGTTGAACCGCTGGAACACCATGCCAACCTCTTCGCGCACCTTATTGATATTTGCTTCCCCCGAAAGAGTGATCCCGTCAATGGTGACCTCGCCCGCCGTCGGCTCCTCAAGATGATTCATGCAGCGCAGAAGCGTGCTCTTGCCTGACCCCGAGGGACCAATGATAACGACGACCTCCTTCTCCGCAATGGAGAGATCAATCCCCTTCAGCACCTCATCCGCGCCGAACGACTTGCACAGTCCTTTAATCTCAATCATGGACGCGGCACCTCCGTTCCAGATACGCGACAAAGCGCGAGATCGTCAGCGTCATCACGAGATAGATCACGGCGACGCTCATCCAGATTTCAAACGACCCATAGGTCTTTGCGATGATGAGCTGCCCACGCCGCGTCAGCTCCTCAAAGCCGATGACGGAGACAAGGGACGAATCCTTCAGCATCGCGATGAACTCGTTGCCGAGCGGTGGGATGACGCGCTTGAACGCCTGCGGTACGATGATGTAGCGCATCGTCTGCAGCCACGTCATACCGAGCGAACGCCCTGCCTCCATCTGCCCCTCATCCACAGACTGAATTCCCGCACGAAAAATCTCCGCCACATACGCGCCGGAGTTGATGCCGCAGGCGGAGATCGCCGCGATGAACGGATCAATGCGTTGTCCCGTAATCACAGGAAGGGCAAAGTAAAAGAGGAAAATCTGCACGAGCAGCGGCGTGCCGCGGAAAAACTCCACATAGACCTCCGCGAGCAGGCGCAGCGGGCGCAGATGCGAGATGCGCGCAACCCCCACGACCAGACCGATCACAAAACCGATCGCCGTCGAGAGCACCGTGATCTGAATCGTCACCCCCGCACCGATAAGTAGGAGCGGGAACGAATTGACCACGAGATTCATATCAAAATTCATAAACTCATCCATTCCATAGCGTAGTGCGGCTGCATAAATAGCCGTCTTTTGTATTATATTTCAATCGCCCTGTGCTGTCAATAAATTCGCGCTCTTTGCCGTACGGGAATCCGCATCATTCTCCTATATTCTACCACACAATAAAACTCCCCCAAAGCGACTGCCCGAGGGAGTTATCTGTCCGAAAAAGGATAATGAAGGAATCATGGATAAAACGACACGCGCCAGATCAGCGTAGATTTTTCGTCTGATTTGCAAACAAAATCAGACAAAAATTACGTCAAGATGGTCGTGTCGAATGTATCAGTGTTTCCCTAAAATGCGTATCGATAGCTCAGCATATAGCTGATGGGTGCCACATAATAATTCGAATCTGTATGCGTGGTCACATCGTCACGATTGAGAACATTTTCTACGGTGAAACTAATCTCACTCGACGAATCCGGCGCATAGACCGTATTCCATGTTGTGAGCAGATATGGCTTTGTTCGGTATGCAGGCATGTACGTCGGAGATTTAACACGCGATGCCAGATAGGAACCGTTGAATGCAGACGTCCACTTTCCCTTTTTGTAAACAATGCCGCCCGTGATCTGTACCTTACCAAATGCACGATTCCAGCCAAATGTATTATCCGAACTTCTCGTCTCAGGATTCTGCCACGTCAGCCCCCATTGATAAGAAAGTCCACGTGATCCTCGAATTTCATTCGAGAGTTCAATGCCTGTATTACGAAAATCTTCATTGGTGTACTGATACGCACTTCCTGCCCATTTCGCTGTAATCTTATCCTTGACGCGCATGTGAAAGAGGGCTGCTTTCCATATATGCCCATCACGCTCCTGCTTCCACCCAAGCTCATAGTTAATGCCTGTCTGAGGTTTAAGGTTCGGCGAGGGAATCAGACTGGCATTCTCCGCATACATCTGTGCAAAGGTAGGCATAACAAACGACTGACTGACATTCAAATAAACACTGCTGTTATGGTCGAGCTTGTGGAGCCACTGAGCCGATGCACTCAAATTATGATAGTTCTGCTCCTTCACCGCCCCCGTTGTCCATGTTTCACGCAGCCCAAATATCCCCGTATCGCGTGAGTCGAAGCGCTGCTCCCACTGTCCGAACACGCCCCAGTTGTTGCGCGCGTAACGTTTTTCCTGTCGTGTCGAAAATGCCGGCAGCTCATGATAGTCCTCGCGTTCAAGATTCATTCCAACGATCGCTTCAGCTTTGCCCATTTTCCATGCTCGTTGTAAATCAATACCGTACGTCATATTCTTCTCGTATTTTTGATAGCGCCCTTGCGACGGCAGCGAGCGCTTACCTGTTCCCGAAATATAGACAGGTCCGGCCGTTTCTGATGTTCCTGTATTGAAATAAACCCTCCCTCGCCAATCACGGTCGTTGTAGTTGAGCTGTGTCATATATCGTTTTACTGCATAATTACGCACGTAATATGGTTCTCCCACACGCAGTCCCTGCGTGCTGCTACGCACATTCGAGATACTGCGCTGATACGTATCCTCTGTCTCATAGTAGTCCAGCAAGAAGTTGAGATGTGGATTAACCCGATAACTCAGCCCCACATTCTGCCTTTCAATGTCGCGAATATCAGTACGCGTTTCCCCTTTGAAATGTGTCGCATTCACACTGGTATACGATGCCCCGTTTCTGTGCCCCCACTTGCTATAGTTATAATAGACGCCGAGGCGATCATCTCCAACGCTCACGCCATATTCCTGCTGTCCGTAATTTCCAAAGCCGGCGTATACCGCATTCTCAGCTGTTTTCTTGGTGATGATATTGACAACACCGCTCACCGCTTCACTGCCATAGAGAACGGAACCGCTCCCCTTGACGATCTCAATGCGCTCAATGCGGGACGACGGAATCGCCTCCAGATTGTATTTACCACGCCAGGAAATTGGACTTCCGTTCATAAGGACAAGCATCCCTCCTCGAAAGCCACGTACATTAAGTTCATTTGTCGAACCAATGGATGAGCCATTCGGCCCAAAGGACTTATAGGCAAAGCCGTTGACCTTCTGTAATACAGCGGCCGCACTCGCAGCGCCACTGTCTTTAATCTCCTGTGCTGTAATAACCATCGTCGAAGCAGGTACATTGACATCCCTCTTTCGCAGGCGCGTTGCCGTTACAATTGTATCCCCTAAGGAATACGTCGGCATTTCCTCTTCCGTGCCATCCCCGTTATGCACCGCGTCGGCAGCAAATACATCCGCCGAAGTCGTAGACAGCATGGCAAGAATCGCCATCGACATTAATTTTTTGCTCCAAATAATCATACCTGCATCCACCTTACTAAAAACTATTGCATATACGCTAAAATTTTTATACAAACACTAAAATTCTAATGTAGACTGTCCCCTGCCGCTTTCCCAAAGATTTCTCCATGAGAATCTTAGTCATCACTGGTAAAACGAAGTTCGACTACTCCACAGCCGTCAAAAACTCCTGTCGCGACGGTCGGAATTCATCGCCATAAAGAATCCATGCGGTCTCCTGTATGCCAAATACAATATCTTGAGAAATATTGTAGGCATATCGTGCCCACGGATGCCCAATGTGCTTTTCCCGTATGGCCGTCATCTGCGCCAGCGAAGGATCTTCTAAGTACTGCTTGCCAAACCCTTCTTCCCGTGACCCCGTATTTTCGTGGCTGGGGAAGAAAAGGTAGTCAGGATTCGCAGCAATGAGCTGCTCTTTTGTCATCTCCTCTCCCATATGATTCCCTGCGGCAGCCTTTGCATTGATGGACTCTGTATAACGACAGAGCTCATCAAAGGTAGACCCTGCGCCGCCATAATTCGGCATAATGGAAATAAGCGCAATACTCTTGTGTTTCTTCTCCTCCGGCACTAAGGCAATTTTCTCTTGGAGCTCAGCAAGTTTGTCTTCCATTTTCTTAATGAGCTTCTCCCCGCGCTCCGATTCTCCAACAGCCGCAGCAAGCAAGCGTATATTTTCATGGATATCGTCTATGGTGGCTGCTGACCTAAAGACAACGACAGGTATATTCAGGTCTCGTATTGCATCGACATTCTCCTTGGGCAGCCATTCCGGAACAGCAACGAGATCCGGCTGCAAAGCAGCGATTTCCTCCACCGATGGATTGCGAGAAATAACGTTTGAGATTTTTTCACGTACCCATGGAATATTCGTATCCTCTGTATTGGCAAGAGTCTCATTGATGGCAACCATGCGCTTCGGCTCCACAAGGCCAAGCATCATCTCATCACTGCTCGCACCAATCGTCAGGATCCGTTGGGGCTTATGCAAAATAGACACAACCGTCCCATCTGCATCAGTAACACTGTAGGTGTTCTGGTTCTGCCTGTCCGAAATACCACAGCCCGTCAAAGAGAATAACAGTATGAATATGCACGGCAGCATCACTGCACGCAGCCATCTGCTCATCGTTCCACAACTCCTTTTATAGATCTATAGCCCTCTCGCGAAACTTGCCCCATTATTTGGGAAACTCCCCTCTCTACAGCGCAGAAAGGGGGGTTACGGTTTTGTAAAGTTATGAAATACCTCGGCGGCGCACCACACGGGAACGCTGCCGAAGGGAAACGGCATATCCTTAGAAACTCTGCTCCAGACCGATCATGAAGTTGCGTCCGGGTGCCGTCCACCACTCTCCGGGAGCGCCCCACTTTACATTCGAATGCTCGGCATAGAACTGGTTAAAAATGTTGTTCGCCTTGAGATATACCTTTGTTGCGTCGGCAATCTGGTAGTTCATCGCAAGATCGACGACCCAGTAATTATCCGTCGGGAAAGCACCGCGTACCGGTCCCGGGCGTCCAACGATCCCGCGCGCAAGCAGCGACGCATCGAATGCACGGTTGCGGTAGTCGACACCGATGTTCCACTGATCCTCGGGCAGATAACCGTCTACATTCACGCCTCTCTGCTCCGTCTTTCCGACATGCGTCCGTGTATAACCGAAGCGCGCGCGCAGATGCGAGTCAACGCGCTTCGCGAGCTGCAGCGACCAGCCATGGGCATCCTCATCGCCGACATTGATGTTCACGTATGTCACAGGATGGTAACCGATACGATCCTTCGAGTGGCGCTTGAAGTAGCTCGCCGTGAGGCTGAGACCTCTGCCAAAGTCACGGGCAATACCGATCTCCTTCGTGTTGCCGGACTCGGGCTTGAGGTTTGGATTGCCGTATGTCGGCGCATAAAGCTGATTCGGCGTCGGCGTGATGAAGTACGCACTGTAAGAAACATAGGCGTGAGTCATCGGGTCAATGTCATAGCCGAGGCTGACACTCGGGCTGTTGTGACTGCCAAAGGACGAGTTGCTGTCATGACGAATGCCTGCCGTGAGTTTCAGCGTCGGAAGGATGCTCCACTGATCCTGCAAATAGAAGGAGCGGTTGATGAGCGTGCGATCATCGATGCTCACAATGCCGCGGTTCTTGATCGTCGTATCATCCTTTGTGAACTCGAAGCCGGCCGTCAGCAGATGATCGCCGAGCTTCTTGTCGAATTGGTCGCTGAATCTCCATGTCGAAACACTAAAATCATAACTGGATCCCGCAGGCGTCCACATGCCATGGGTGAAAATATCATAATCATATTTACTGCGCGAGATACTCATCTGGTTCTTGGTCGTGTCATTGATTTTCACATTCCAGATCAAATCGCCATCCAAATAATCATAGTTCCCGCGATTGACATTGAGTCCCTGCTGCTTTTCATAGAGTGCCTGATAGCGATCCGAGTCCTTGTATGAGCGCAGATTGAAGGCAAGATAGGATGCCTTGCTCAGATCCTTACCGAGGTGCAGATTGACCGAATCCGCATCCAGATGAGACGGCACCGTATTGCCGTGCCCATCCTTGAAGTCTCCGCTCTTATCCTTCTGGTATTTGATGCGCCAGTCCCATCCGCGCTCACCGCCCGCGTTCGCGATGCTGTACTGCTGACGTCCATAGCTGCCGTAGCCGATGCCGAGCGTCGTCTTCATCCCCGATGCCTTCTTCGTGATGATGTTGATGACGCCGCCCTTCGCATCCGATCCGTAGAGCGTCGACGCCGAGCCGTGCAGCACCTCGATACGGTCAATCCCGCCGAGATCTTTCATTGCAGATGCCAAAGAGGCCGAATAGCCCCCCGCATAGTTCTGACGGACACCATCGATCAGAAGGACGACGTCCTCCGACCCGTTGATGTAGAATTTATTGCTGTTGTTATATCCCGCCGGTGCATACGCATTGACCGTAACGCCTGGCACATCGCGCAGTGCCTGCGTGAGGTCGGTGTAGTGGCGGCGCTCGATGTCCTTGCCTGTAATCACCGTGATATTTGCATCCGTCTTGAGTTCCTTGTTCGGGGTTCTTGTCGCCGTGACGACCGTCTCCCCCAGTGTATGTTCATCTGCCGTATTATTCGCATCGGCTGCGAATGCATGCCCGCCCATGGACAGCAAGCTTACACTGAGGGCTGCTGTCAGAGCAGCTCCTAGCTTCTTCCTTGAACCCAATCGCTTCATCTCGTAATCTCCTCCTAAAACATTACACATTACTGCAAGGCAATACATCATCTATTCACCTGCTGCGAAAGGATACACTTCGTCAGTCAGAGAAAAGCATATTCAGGAAACACTGATAAATTCGGCATAAGCATCTTGACGCATCTTCTTGATGCATGGCATGAATCATAGAAAATAAAAATCCCCTTCCTGCGATACAGAAAGGGGATAGCCTCACGAAAAGGCATGATTCGGGCGCAACAAAATACGCTCTCGATAGAATCCCTTCCCCGTCTCTCGCAGGTACAAGCAGTGATTCATAACTAGGCAGTTCTCCTGGCTCCAGGTCATCGTTCACCTGCGCCTTCCCAGAGGACATTCCTCCAGTGGCAAATCGGGACGGCAGATCATCTCTGCACGCCCTGCAGGCTCACTCGCTGATACAGTGGCGGGACCGCTTCGGCATCGGTCTGCATGGCATACGGCCATACAACCTTCACCGAATTCTCTATTAAGTCTTTGACACCTAATTCGACAATATGCAGTTTTTCAGCAATTCAATCTATCGTACTATAATACGAATTTATTGTATTGTCAAGTGAAAATATGCTAACAACACTAATCCCCGATATAGAGCACTACGAACACATAACAAAGCAGTGCTCTATAAAAGGGAAAACCACCATGCTGTGAACCTGAATCTATCGGTCATGTGCTACGGCGTGCTGCTGTATGCGCAGCTTACTCACCAGATCATCACGGGAACGATGCTGGAACTCGTGAACAAGATACATTGGCTGGATGGTCTCTATGATACGGCGTGCCGCTTCGGTATGAAACGGCTGATGCCGATCGACATGCATGACGTAGTCCATCGCCGCCTGCCAGTCGAGGGGTGCATTCCATCCTGCATGCCGACGCATCATCTCCCGCGTATAGGCCCCTGAGAGGGACTGATGCAGGTGAACGCCATAGACGCGCTTTCCCAATTCCCCAAGCTCATGATATATCTTTTGCACGTATGCTGCGCCCTCCGCCTCGCTCTGCAGATCCAAGTTCGTGTTCATCAGATGCCCCGTGTCGAGCATGAAGCCCGTATCGGGATAGCTGACGCGCTCCAAGAGCTCTGCGGCGAGCTGCGGTTTTTGAAAGGTCAACCCCGGCCACCAGAGATTTTCAAAGAGGATTTTACACCCCCTCGGTATCTCGCCGGCAATCGCATTGACGAGCTCGATGGCCGCGCGAATGACTTCCTCATCCGTGACAGAAAACATGCGCGTATACATCTCCGATGTGCAGTTATGTGCAACGTGGAAGACGAGATACTGCGGCTGACATTCTGCCGCCCGCCGCAGATTCTCCCGCCAGCCCTCCACCCAGTCGGCAACATCCAACGAGCCGTAGTAGCCTCGGATATTGTCCTCACTGCCGAACTCCGCCATGAGCGCGGTCCGATCCCCACGCCAAAAATCAACCCACGTCGGCCAAAACAGGAGATGTACGCCCTTGACGCACGCGGGCGGAAACAGTGTGCGATCCCATGGCGCACAGAGCATGAACTCGATGCCGTCAAGCCCAAATTCCTGCAGGATGGCAGGAAGAGCATCAGCATCACCGTGAAGGATATGCGCCACGTCGCAGTCCGCATTAGAGAGATTGGTTAAGGTAAGCATGGTCAGAACTTGTAACTGTAGCTCAGAAGGTAGTTGATCGGTGCGCTGTGGTAACGAAGACCGGTGTGCATCGTCGTGTCATCACGGTCGAGCACGTTGTCAATGCGCAGACTGATCTCATTGTTCTCATCCGGCGCATACGTCGTGTTCCATGTCGTGAGCAGATAGGGTTTGACCGCATGTGGCAGCTCTTTCGACGGAAGAACCACGCGGCTTCCCAAATAGGTCGCCGTGAGTGAGGAGCTCCACTTGTCCTTTCGATAGGTCACGCCGCCCGTCAGCTGCAGCTTACCAAAGGTACGGTACCACCCACCGCCATTCCGATCAGAGTTGTTAACCTGTGGATTCTGCCATGTGATGCCCCAGTTGTAGGAGAATCCATTTTTCCCGTGAATCTCATCGGAAAGCTCGACGCCCGTATTGCGGAAATCCTCGTTCACATAGATATACTGGACGGTTCCGGAATCTTTGTCCACAGATGCCGAAATATTATCCTTGATATCAATATGGAACAGAGCCGCTTTCCATGTGTGCCCGCCATGGTTTTTCTTCCATCCGATTTCATAATTGATGCCCTTCTGCGGCTTCAGATTTGGCGTAGGCAATTGCATATCACTTTTGGGGTACATCTGGGAGAAGGTCGGCATGACAAAGGACTGACTGACATTCAGATAGACGCTGCTGTCAGAGCTCAGCTTGTGCAGCCACTGCGCGGACGCACTGAGATCGCTGTAATTCTGCCCCCGTGTAGCCCCCGTCGTCCACGTCTCACGCAGACCGAAGATACCTGTGTTCTTCGCATCGAACCGCTGCTCCCACTGCCCGTATACGCCCCAATTATTGCGTACAAAACGTCCTGTTTTACTATCCCCTTCTGCCTTCGTCACATCATAAATCTCATGTTCCGCCTTAACGCCTGCAATCGCGGTAGACTTTCCTCCAATGCGCCATGTACGCTGCAAATCCAAGCCAAACGTACTGTTTTTCTCGCGGGTATGGTACTCGGCCGGTTTTTTCGCACCCACCCTATTCATATAGGTAGTACCAGTTCCCTCCGATGCCCCTGTGTTGAAATACAGGCTGCCCTTCCAGTCCCGATCCTTATAATTCAGCTGTGTTGTATAGCGATTGGTAACGTATTTACGAGAATTATATGGGGCACCTGCCATGATTCCCGCCGTACTGAAGTCAACATGTGTGAAGGTACGTGTATAGCGCACCTCACTTTCATAATAATTTAGGAGGAAGTCGAGGCGTGGGTTGACATGGTAGGTCAACCCCATACTTTCCTGTTTGATGTCGTGAATATCTGTACGCTGCTCGCCTTTGAATTGCGGAACATAGACTGAACCGACCTTCCTTTTCCTCGTCTCTTCATCGTAGTAGAGCCCATCCCTGCGCCCAAACTGATCAAAATTGTAATAGAGGCCAAAGCGCTCATCCCCAACGCTGACACCATAGCTGCGCTGCCCGTAGTTGCCGAAGCCCGCGTGAACCTCGTTCGCCATCTTCTTCTTTGTGATGATGTTGACAACGCCCGCCATCGCATCACTGCCATAGAGTACGGAGCCGCTGCCCTTGACGATCTCAATGCGCTCGATGCTCTCTGCGGGGATTGCATCGAGATTGTACTTGCCGCGCCATGAAATCGGATTGCCGTTCATCAGCACGAGCACACCGCTTCTCACACCGCGTACGTTCAGTTCATTCGTCATCACCCCCTGTGCCGCACCGGCGGGACCGAAGGACTTATAGATGAATCCATTCGCCTTCGCAAGCACGTCCGACGCGTTTGCTGCCCCGCTGTCCTTGATTTCCTGCGCCGTGATAATCGTCGTCGCAGCAGGCACATCGAGATCCCGCTTCTTCGTCCGCGTCGCCGTCACCACGGTCTCACCGAGGGCATGCGTCGCAACCTCCTCGCCAGCGGGCACATCGGCATCCACCGTCTCCGCCGCATAGACCTGTCCCGTCGTTGCAGAAAGTGCAATCGCCGCCGCCAAAAGTCGTTTGTTCCACATTTGCATTACCATTCTCCTTCTCCAGAAGTGTACGGATCGACGCAGCATTTAAGGAATCACCGATAAACGGCATCTATCAGTACATCCATAAGATTATGACTATATTTATGATCAACGCCCAAATACATGGGCGAAGTGATTTCATGATTGTGGTATTCGTCTCGTGCTGTGCTGTCACGCTGCCTGCACGCCGTTCCTGCCATGGCGCAGTAGGGCATCAGAACTTGTAGCCGTAGCTCAGGAGGAAGTTGAACGGCGCCGTATAGTACTCCGACCCGGCATGGGACGTGCTGTCATGCCGATCGAGGACGTTGTCGATGCGCAGACGGATCTCACTGTTCTCATCGGGCGCATAGACCGTATTCCACATTGTGAGCAGGTACGGTTTCGTCTCATAGGCAGGTTTTTTGGATGGCAGCTGGACGCGCTCCGCCAGATAGGATGCGGAGAGATCGGACGTCCACTTCCCACGCTGATAGGATATCCCGCCCGTGAGCTGAACCCGCCCGAAGCTTCGTTCCCAGCCGAGATTCTTCTTAGTGCTCTTCACCTGAGGATTCTGCAGGGTCACGCCCCAGCGATAGGAAAGTCCATTCTTGGCTTGGATGCGATCCGAGAGTTCAATCCCTGTATTGCGGAAGTCCTCATTGGTATACTGATACTGCCCCGACCGAAGTAGGTGTGCGGTGATATTGTCCGTGACATCCATGTGGAACAATGCTGCCTTCCACGCATGCCCGCCGTGCGTCTTCTTCCAGCCGATCTCATAGTTGATCCCCTTCTGCGGCCGCAGATCGGGTGCTGCCTTCAGTCGGCCGTTATCCGTATACATCTGGGCGAACGTCGGCATGACAAAGGACTGCGTGATGTTCAGATAGGCGCTGCTCTGCGCGTCAAGCTTATGCAGCCACTGTGCCGAGGCACTGAGGTTGCTGTAGTTCTGACTGCGTGCCGCCCCTGTCGTCCACGTCTCGCGCAAGCCGAATATCCCCGTATTCTTTGCATCAAAGCGCTGCTCCCACTGACCGAACAGTCCCCAGTTGTTGCGTGCGTAGCGCTTGTTCTCCGCGCTGGCAGGTGTTGACAGCAGCTTCGCATAGATCTCATGCCCGAGATCCATGCCGACGACCGCCGTGGCTCTCGGATGGATCTTCCATGTACGCTGCACATCGACCCCATACGACGTATTCTTTTCACGCGTGTGATAGGGTTTATTTGGTGTGTGGGAAAAGGAAGGGCTTTCAGGGAAATGAACGACGCCGGCATAATCCAGCGTCCCCGTGTTGAAGAACAGATTTGCCTTCCACACATGGTCGTGATAGTTCAGCTGCGTGATGTACTGCTTCGTCTCGTACGTGCGGCGATTCATCGGATCCCCCACATGGATATTATAGGTGTTATGCGCCGGATCAACGGCGGTAAAGGTACGCGCATACGTCCCCTCTGTCTCGTAATAGCCGAGCTGGAAATCCATGCGCGGATTGATGCGGTAGGTCAGTCCCGTATTGCGCTTGATGACATCGCTGATATCCGTCCGCGACGACCCATGAAAATCGGGAACGGTATAGTCCGTATCGGTGACGCCGCTCTGCCGTCCCCACTTATCATAGTTATAGTAGAAACCGAATTTCTCATCGCCGACGCTCACGCCATAGCTGCGCTGTCCATAGTTGCCGACACCGACATGCACTTCGTTGGGCATTGTTTTTTTCGTGATGATGTTGACGACGCCGCTCACTGCATCACTGCCGTAGAGAACGGAGCCGCTGCCCTTGACGATCTCGACGCGTTCGATCGTGCTCGCAGGGATCTGATCCAGATTGTACTTGCCGCGCCATGCAATCGGATTGCCGTTCATGAGGACGAGCGCACCGCCCTTCAGACCGCGGATGTTCAGCTCGTTCGTCATGCTGGCCATCGCCGCGCCGTTCGGTCCAAAGGAGGTATACGTAAACCCATCCGCCTTTGCCAGCACGTCCGATGCCGTTGCCGCGCCGCTCCGTGCGATCTCCTCTGCCGTAATGGTGGTCGTCGCAGCCGGCACATCGACATCACGCTTCGTCGTCCGCGTCGCCGTGACGATGGTCTCGCCGAGCGTGTGATCGTCTGTCGCCGCCGCGGGCTCCTCCGCATAGACCTGTCCCGTCAGTGCGGAGAGCAGGACTGCCGTCGTCAGTATTTTCTTATTCCATCGTCTCATGATAATATTCCCCCAAAAAAGATAGCAATTCCCATGTTTCAATCCCTATTCCAACCGGAACCGAAATGTCTTTGTCCAAACGCCCCTGCGTCCATTGTCCCCCGGGTTGAACTGAAAGCGATACCCCGCCGCAATCGCCGCGCGATCCATCGCACTGTAGCCGGAGGGGGAGATGAGCTTGACGGACTCGACCGAGCCGTCTGCGGCAACGAGAATCTTGACCGTCACCGAGCCCTCGACATCATCCTCGATGAGTTCCTGCGGGTACTCAGGTGTTGCCTCTGCCCGCAGGCTCGCCTCAACGCGCTCTGCCGGCGGGGCGGGCGGAGCGGCGGGAGCTGCATCTTCGCCGCCCGATGTGCCGGATGTTCCGCCCTTCGTCCCCGCTGTGTCACCGCCGCCGCTGCTGCCCGCCGTCCCCGTCTGCGTCCCGTCTGACGGTTTTGACGATGTGGCAGATGTTTGGGGATTGCTCGTCTGCTTCGGTGTCTCCTGCGGCGTTTCGGGCGGCAATGTCTTATCGACGATCACAACGTCGCTCACCGCACTCACTGCCGGAGCCGGTGCCGCATCACCTGCGGCAGCCGCGGCGGGCGGTCCAGCATCGTAGAGTGTGACCTCCACGGGCGTGTCCCCCGTCTGCGGCACGGCAATCGAGAACAGTCCCAATGCCCCCGCCGCCAAGAGGAGAATCACATGCAGCGCCAGTGACAGGCTGAGTGCCGTGTATGTCCCCCGTTTTTCCTCCATTACCGTATCCATTTCACCCCTCCAGTTTCACACGACGCCGCAGCAGATACAAGAAGTACGGCGTACCGATAAATGCCGTCATGATGCCGACGCGAATCTCCATCCCGGGGAGAAGAATCCGCCCGATGGAGTCGCAAAGCACGAGAAATGTCGCCCCCGCAAGAAGGCTCGCAGGAAGCAGTCGCCGATGATCGGGACCGACGAGCAGGCGCATCATGTGCGGGACAACCAGTCCAACGAGTCCGATGTTTCCGCTGATGCAGACCCCCGTCGCCGTAGTGAGTGCCGCAAGCACGAGGAACAGCAGGCGAAACGGCGTCACAGACATCCCCGCCGTGCGCGCCTCCACCTCGCCGAATGCGAGGAGATTCAGATGCCGCGCAAGGAGCAGCATCACCGACGCGCCGACCCCGATCGGCCCAATCCCCAAGAGGACATGATCCCAGCGGCGATAATCCAGACCGCCGATCGTCCAGAAGAGATACTGCTGCATCTTCTGCTCGTTGAGAACCGTGAGAATGGCCGCCGTACACGCAGCGAGGAACATCCCCACCACAACGCCCGAGAGGAGTAATGTCATGACTGGGATTCGTCCGTGGCGCATGGAGAGGGATACGGTCAGCCCCACGGCGAGCATCGCACCGACAAAGGCAAAGGCAGGGAGCAGGAGCACGCTCGACGCACCGACGCCGAGGCCGATGGCAAGCACGGCACCGACCGATGCCCCGCTCGACACGCCGATGATGCCAGGATCGGCGAGCGGATTGCTGAAGATACCTTGGAGCACCGCCCCCGATATGCCCAGCCCGGCACCGACCATCAGGCCGACGAGCGTGCGCGGCAAACGGATGTGCAGAAGAACAGCCTCCTGCTCCGGTGTGAGAACGATATGGGGAAGAATGGGCAATCCCATGGCATGCGCAAAGTATGCGACGATGTACTCCGCGCTGATGTCATACTGCCCCGAGCACAGAGACAGAATGACAACCGCAGCGAGCGCCCCAACGAGCCCCGCGAAAAAAACACGCTGTTTCATTGTGTCGTCCTCCCCTCTCCCGAAGTTCCGAGGATCACGCGGAGGAGTGCTTCTTTCTCTGTGCGGTTTTCATCTGCCTCCGTATAGACCTCCATGTGATGCGTCAGCGGATTCTCGGTGACCCGCACAGGCGCACCGTACGCATGGGTCAAGAGCGCGTCCGTCAGTACGTCCTGCGGCCGCCCATCTGCGAGCAGACCGCCGCCCCCGATGAGAAGGAGGCGCGAGCAGAACCGCGCCGCCAGGCTCAGCTCATGTGCGACGAGAAGCACGGTCTTGCCCGCTGCGCAAAGCTCACGGCAAAAACGGAAGATTTCCTCCTGATAGATCACATCCAGCCCCGTCGCCGGTTCGTCGAGGAAGAGCACGGGTGTCTGCTGTGCGAGCACCTTTGCGAGCAGGACGCGCTGGCGCTGTCCGCCCGACATGGCGTGGAGGGGCTTGTCAGCCAGTTCCGAGACCCCCGTATAGGCCATACACGCTGCCGCAATGGCGCGATCCGATTCCGTTTCCTGCTGCCACCACGAAAGGTAGGGATAGCGCCCCGCCAACACGACATCCAGCGCCGTATAGTCAAAGGCAATCTCTCCGCCCTGGCGGAGGTATGACGCACGCTGCGCAAAGTCACGCGGCGAGAGCAGTTGAATCGGCAGGCCCATCAGCGTCACCTGCCCGGCGAGCGGCGGCAGGATGCCGCGCAGTGTCTTGAGCAGCGTGCTCTTTCCCGCGCCGTTCGGTCCGATCAAGCCGATGATCTCCCCCGCCCCCACGGAGAAGGATACATCCTCGAGGATCACCTTGCCATGATAACCGGCGTAGAGTTTCTCGACGTGAATGATTTCCTCCAACATAGTCCCCCCTCGTACTCAATCCACGGCCGAAAGGTGCTCGTCCGCAGGCTGCCGAAATGCGTCGCCATAGACGCGGTAGGCAATCTCCTGCACGCCGAAGACAAAGTCCTGCGAGCAGTTGTAGATATACCCCTCGAACGGTTCAGCAAACGCCTGGTTCCGAATCGCCTTCATCGTCTGCAAAGAGGGATCCCCCAGATACTCCCTGCGGAACTTGTCCACATCATAGTTCCCGTGATCGTTGTACGTCGGCAAGAAAAGGATGTCGGGATTGATCGCGACAAGCTGCTCTTTCGTCATCACCTGTCCATCACGTATGCCGAATGCAGCGCGCCCGTTCGTAACGCCTGCGAGAGAACAGGCCTCGTCAAAACTGCTGCCGATGCCGCCGTAGGCACTCATGAGCGAGATGAGGACGACGCTCTTGCGCTGCTCCGGAGGAATCTGCTGCACCTTTGCCTCAATCTCCGCCAGTTTTTCATCCATCATGGACTGCAGCCGTACGCCGCGCTCCTCTTCACCCGCTGCTGCCGCGAGCAGCGCGATCGTCTCACGGATTTCTGTGAGATTCTTTGCCCCTTTGCAGACAACCACCTTCACCCCCGCCTCGCGCAGAGACGGCACGATGGAGAGATCCCCCCAGTCCGGTACAACGACGAGATCGGGCTGCAGTGCCATGATCTCCTCCACGGTCGGATTTCCGATGCGGTGTGGAATCGCTTTTACGAGCGCTGTCACATTGGAGCTCACAGGATCGTCAAGGAGTCCATTCACCGCCGCCATGCGCTCCGGCTCGACCAGCCCCAGCATCACCTCATCCGTGCTCATCGACAATGTGACGATGCGTTTGGGCGGCGCAGGAAACGCGGTGACTGTCCCCTCAACATCTGTCACCTGATACGCGACAGGCTCCGAGGAACGGGGTCCCGACGGACTGCACGCCGCAAGCAGAAGACTCAGCACGCAGAGGAGGACTGCCATGTATTTTCTCGACAAGATAGTCTCCTTCCCTTCAGACACAAACATGAATTATAGCATAATTTTCTATCGTTTTGGTTGTTCTTTATGTTATTTTTATCGAATCATTTGCTTGCGCCGCAAAATATTTCCGTTCCACAGCAATTCCTCGATATGACGTGCGCCGCGCAGTCCCATGAACGGGCTCTCCGATAAGTACAGCGCATCCTGCACGGGATAGGCAACGGGGAGATACTGCGTCCCTCTCGGATCAATATGGGCAGATTCGTTGCTGCTCCCGAGCAGCAGCCCGCCCTCCATCTCAGCAAGGAGTTCCCGTATCCGTACGGCATCCGTCTCGCCCAGTATCTCATCCGCGAGAGGCAGGGCCTCCCGTGCCCCTGCCGCATCTGCCGCAACCGCGAGATGGCAGACATCTGCCCACTCCGTCCGAAGTGCCTGAGCAAGCCCCCATGCAACGGAGCGCGGAGCGCGGATCAGCACCGTGTCATAGCAGAGCTCCCCCCAGAGGCTCTTGCATTCGTTGATGCGCAGAAAGTCCTCGCGCATTACGCGCGCAATCTCAGCCTCTGCCGTGTCCCCATGCAGGGGCGGCAGCACACGGGCGATCTCCTGCAGCCAGCGCTGCGTCCCTGCACGCCCATACGGCGGCAGCATTGCGAGATAGGGGGTGCCGCAGAGCTCATTGAGCAGGCGGGCGCTCCCAAGTCCGAGCTCATCGTGCACGACGATATTCAGTGCCGCACGCGACAGTGTGCCCATTCCCGTAGCGGACAGATCGCTGCCGAGGACGGCATTCACATGATAGCCCGCCATCTCAAGCAGGCGCACGAGTTCACACACATCGTTGCCGCCATTGCAGTAGGTACTCGTCATGCCGATCAAATTGACCGTATGCGCCTGTGTCTCCTGTCGTCCTGCCAGAAGCAGCGGCAGTGCGGTGCACGCTGCCTTGTCCCAACCGTCGGCAAAGCTGCCGGTAAGCCCGCTCGTATCGAGGGCGACGATCGGACAGGTGATCCCCGCGCCGTGCGCAATCGCCTCAACATCGTCGCCGATGAGCCCTGCCGCACAGCTGCTGACAATCGCAAGCAGTGCGGGCGGCTGCTCCACATAGGGAGCAAGGGCCTCGTGCAGATACTCCTCCGCACCGAAGACAATCGCATCATTGTCAAGCTGCGTACAGAGCATACGATGGGAGATCGTCGCCTGACTGTGCTCAATGTGGCGCATGGCAAAGAAATGACACCAGAGAGGACCGTTGACGACGATCACCGCATCCTTGACCCCAGCAAAAAATGCCGCTGCTCCTGCCAGCGCACAGGTATCCGTGCACATACAGACATCGTCGAAGGATTTTTCACGATCATCCATAGATCAGCCCTCCCCTGCTCTCGTGCCGATGCAGAATCCGCCGCATATCATCCAGCAGGCGGCGCTCCATCGACCAGCCGACCGACGGCAGCAGCGCAAGGAAGAGCTGGCGCAGCTTCGTATCGACGAGTTCATGTGTCGTGAGGACAAAGTCCACACGGTGCAGCAGCTCCTCTGCCGCAGCATCTCCCTCATGATGAATGGGGACATCGGTGCGGCGCTGCAGCTCCTCTTCCATCACCGCACGCCGCTCGGGCATGAAGCAGTCCAGCAGGACGATACCGTTCAGTTCAATCCCCGCCTTGTCCAAGAGCCGCAAAACGATCTCCGGCTGGAACCATGTGAGGTCACGGCCGATGGCAAGTGCACATCTACGCCCCGCAAGATCATTGCGTGCCTTTTCCACAGCAGCGGCAAAGGAAGCCTCCTCCGCCACAATGGCGCATTCCGCCGCCTCCTCGCAATGACAGAGCTGACCGACGCACCGCAGCCACCGCGCCGTCTCCTCCGCCCCCACGGCGTAGACATCGGCAAGATAGGGCGTCCCGAGGCGCTCTCTGATATGCGCGGCGAGTGCCGCCAGCTGCGCCTGCTTTTCGTCGTCCATGCGACGGCCGAGGAGGATGACGAGCTCCGCCTCCGGCACCGCCTGCAGTTCATCGAGCGCGAGATAGGACGGGAACTGTCCCGTCACGCGCAGGCCGAGCAGGGAGAGCAGCCGCCGCAGTTCCTTGACATATTCGCCGTGCATCCCCCCGCAGTCGCCGAGGAGCACCACGGTTCCTTCCTTGCGTTCGGCGGGCTGCATAAAACGATCCACGAGTGCCCGTGCAGCATCGAGATAGCCTGCATAGTACTCCCCGTCGAGAAAGCCGTGTGCCGAGACTGCCGTGACCGGGAGCCCCAGTTCCTCCTCCATCTCTGCCGCGATCGCCTGTGTATCGTCGCCAATCACACCGCTCACGCATGAGTTTGCGATAAACACTGCCTGCGGATGATATTTCTGCGCGGCAAAGCGAATGCACTCCCGCAGACGCTCCTCGCCGCCAAAGACCGCCTCGTTCTCGCTAAGCCCACTCGTCAGTAGCGGCACAGGAGAGAGCCGCACCGATGTGCCCGCCGCCGTCAGCCGATGGAAGCTGCTCACGTCCATCCCGTGCGCGATGTGGGCGCATGGACGCGGACTGTGAAAGATGACGAGCGCACCGCGCACGAAGGAGAGCGCACGCCAGACACCGGGCATGCTGCAGCTGCAGTTCGTGCGGCGCACACCGACGCGTTTGACCTCAATCCCCATAGCTCTCCACCAGTTCCTCGAGCTCCTCGAACGCCATCGGCGTCGGCACGGTCAGCATTTCATTCGTATCAATCGCGTGCGCGAGTTCCTTGTAGTACTGCGCCTGCTCTGACTCCGGTGCGTAGGCGATAAGCGTCTGTCGATGGATCTCCGCCTCGTGCACGGCACGCGAACGCGGGATATAGGTGATGAGCTGCGTCCCGATACGCGCGGCAAACGCCGCAAGGAGTTCACGCTCGTTGTGCACGTCGCGCCCGTTGCCGATGATGCCGCCGAGCTTTACCGCACCGCGCGCAGCAAAGCGGCACACGCCCTTTGCAATATTGTTCGCTGCATACAGCGACATGAGCTCGCCCGAGGAGATGATGTAAATCTCCTCGGCGTACCCCTCGCGGATGGGAACGGCAAATCCGCCGCAGACCACATCGCCGAGGACGTCGTAGAGTACGACATCCAGATCGTCAAAGGCATGAAGTGCCTTCAGGCGCTCAAGTGCCACGATGATCCCGCGCCCGGCGCAGCCGACCCCCGGATCGGGGCCGCCCGCCTCAATGCAGCGTACGCCGCCGGCACCCTCGTGCACGATTTCGTCAAGCGTGAGTGCCGCCCCCTTCTTCTCACGCTCGAGATCGAGAATCGTGGACGGGGCAATACGCCCGAGCAGCAGACGGGTCGAGTCGTTTTTCGGATCGCAGCCAATCTGGCAGACACGCCGCCCCATCTGGGCAAATGCCGCAGACACATTCGCGGCTGTCGTGGATTTGCCGATGCCACCCTTGCCATAGAACGCAATTTTTTTCATAAGCTCACCCTATTCCAGCTCATATACTGCCCTCCGCCCGTTCCTCCAAATCTCCCTCAATGGAGAGGTAGAGGCTGCGCAGCTCCTCCAGCGTTTCCTGTGAGGCGTTCCACAGGCCGCGCTGTTGTGCCTCAAGCAAGGTCTCCGCCATGCGGTGGAGCGCCCACGGGTTGACCTCCTGCATCCACTCCTGCATCCCCGCATCGAGGACATATTTGCGCGCGTAGCCCTCGTACATCCAGTCTTTCATCACGGCACTCGTCGCGTCCCACTGGTAGCTGTGCGCCAGATAGTTGGCGAGATCGGAGGCTCCCTTGTAGCCGTGCTTTTTCATCCCCTCGATGAACTTCGGATTCATCGCCTCCCCACGGAACAGGCGCGCCGCCTCCTCCGCAACGCTGCGCAGGACAATGCGCTGCCGGTCGCTCGAATCGCCCGTATAGGAGCGCGGTGCCTTGCCCGTCAGCGCCCGCACAGTCGCAATCATACCGCCGTGGTAGGCGTTGTAGTCATCCGAGCTGAACATGTGCGTCTCACGCGTATCCTCATTTTTTACCGTGACATCCAGCCCCGCCATGCGGCGCTGAAAGACCTCAGGATCATACGCGCGTGCCATTCCGTCGCCGCCGTATGCCGTTCCCGAGAACCGCGTATAGACCGCGGCGAGATCGTCGAGGGTCTCCCATGCCTTTGACTCGAGTAGGTCAGCGACACCTGCACCATATACCCCCGGCGGGTCGCCAAAGATGCGTACGGAGGCGCGTTCCCACGCACTCTCCTGCGTCTCGCCCTGCTCCTTAAGCCATGCCGTATCGGAGAGGACATGCTTACGCACATAGTTCTCCTCATCGCTTTCGTCGAGATCGCGCACCATGCGCACCGCCTGATCCACCCAGCGTATGGCGTTCGGCACTGCATCACGGAACAGTCCGCTGATGCGTGCCGTCACGTCGATGCGCGGACGCTGGAGCTCTGCGAGGGGGATGACCTCAAGCCCGCAGACACGCTGCGACGGACGCCGCCAGACAGGGCGCACCCCCATGAGGTAGAAGAGCTCTGCGATACACTGTCCATGACTGCGCATGTTCGAGCCCGCCCAGAAGACGATGCCGACCGCCTCGGGATAGCGCCCCTCATCGCTGATATACTGCTCGATGAGCGCATCCCCCAGCTGTTTGCCATACTCCCATGCAGCGGGCGTCGGCATACAGCGCGGATCGAGCCCGTAGAAATTGCGCCCCGTCGGCAGTACATCGACGCCGTTTGTCGTCGGTGCGCCCGCAGGGCTCGGCTCGATGTAACGCCCCGTGAGAGCACGCAGCGTCTCCGTGATCTCCCCCTCCGTGCGGCGCAGGCGCGGCACCATATCCTCCACGACCTCATGCAGCGCATGGGCAAAGGCGGCGTGCATCTCCTCCGAGGAGCCGGCTATCACGGGCAGCTCCATCGCCCGCGCGACGGCCTCCGGTGCATAGTCATGCGCCGCAAGGAAGGAGATGAGCGCACGCATCTCTGCCTCGACAGCATCCAGCTTTCGCCCATAGGTCATGCCATCCGTCGTCATGCGCTCGCTGTGTGTGAGCAGCTCCTCATAGTCGTACCCCGACTGCTCGGCCACGAGACGGACGAGGGATTTCTCCCCGCCATGCTCCATGCGCACGAGCGCACAGAGGAAATCGATCAGCGCCTCACCCGCAGGCGCACGTCCGAGGATGTGCAGCCCCGTGCGAATCTGCATATTCTTGAGGTCGGTCACATAGTTGTGGAGGGCATCGGCATAGTCGTCAAAGGAATCTCCTTCGTCGATTTCCCCCTCGAAATGACAGGCGGCAGCTTTCTCACGGACAAGCTCCTGCGCCGCGTCGATATTGTCCGGCTGCGCCGCGCGAAAGTGGACGTACTCATCGAGCGCCCGTTCCAGTTCCTCGATCTCCTCAAACGCCCCTGCGAGCTCCATCGGCGGTGAGAGGTGACTGATGAGGCACGCCGCACCGCGCCGCTTTGCCTGAATCCCCTCCCCGACAATCGTGATCCAGTAGGGATAGATATCCGGCAGATCGCCCAGCGACACATCCGGCCAGCAGCGGTTCGAGAGTGCCGTGCTCTTGCCCGGCAGCCACTCGAGAGAGCCGTGCGTCCCGACGTGAATGACTGCATCCGCCTGCCAGATGTCGCGGAGCCAGTGATAGTAGCCGATGTAGTGGTGTG
>ERZ773046.341-NODE-341-length-31806-cov-27.950679_pt1 | contig 31806 bp, 24 predicted proteins | sample MGYA00580634_ERZ773046 | MGnify/ENA primary metagenome ERZ773046 (study PRJEB29015, sample SAMEA2738127) | human oral metagenome | biome: human oral; feature: human-associated habitat; material: saliva | place: China | collected 2159 ... | reverse complement strand
CCTCGGTGCGCGCGATGGCGAGCGCACCCTCCAGCGCGGCGGCGGCCAAATCGGCGAGGTGGCGGCCGATGGTCGGCATCATCTCTACCGGGTCTTCGCAGCACACGTCAATCATGGCGATGCGCGCTAGGGCGGCCCGGTAGGCCACGCGCAGGGTCACGTAGCCGTCCTTGCCGGTCTGTTCGGCGGCCGCGCGTGGACGCTCCGAGTGCGGGTCGGCGCCCAGGGCGGTGAGGATATCGCGGCGGTAGGGGGTGTCCAGCGGAGCGATGGGGGTTAGGAATTCCCCGTCGGTCTCCGGCAGAATCGAGGCCGGATGCTGAGAACGAATCAGGGCGCTCTCGGCCGGGTACACCTGCGTGTCGAAGAGCGGGTCGATGAGCTCGGGGCGGCGGTAGAGGAAATCCCCCACCGCCTGGGAAGCACCGAGTATGCGGTACATGCCAAATTCTTCCTCGCCGCGGTTGGCGCGCTCGGCCACCGCCGGATGCTTCTCGATGAGGCGCACGAGGGCCGGCAGCGCGGTATCCGGGGAGGGCGAGAGGCGCAGGCCGCTCAGGAGCGCATCCTGCGAGACCGAGGCCAGCTCGGGTGCGTTGAGCCAGCGTTCGGCTTTGGAGGGGTCGTGGAAGCCCGCGGCAATCATGCGGGTGCGCAGGCGCAACTGGGCCTTGCGTTCGGCTTCGGCGCGTTGGGCTTCGTCGAGTACCTCAGGGGCGATATCGCTGATGGGTTTGGGTTCCTTGGCCGGGTCGACGATGCGAATCAGCCCGGTGGGCGGGTAGTGTGAGCTGTCAGTCATAGCGTGAGAACTGTGGGTAGAAATCCGTGGGGTGGGGAGTAAAGATTCGGCGGTAAAAAATCGGCGGTGAAGGTGAAGCTGCTAGGTGCGGCGGATAGGCCTATGGGCGGTACCCGCCGGTATGTCACCGGTAGCGGGTACCGCCCTGATCCGTCAGCAATCGCTTTAGAGGATTCCGAGGTTGTACTTGAGCTCGTAGGGGGTCACCTGCGCCTGGTACAGATCCCAGTCGGCGCGCTTATTGCGCAGGAAGTGGTCGAAGACCTGCTCGCCCAGGACCTCCGCCATGAATTCGGATTCCTCGGTGATGTTAATGGCCTCGCGCAGGGATGCGGGCAGCGGGTTGTAGCCCATCGCGCGACGCTCGGCGTTAGTCATCGCGGCGAGGTCCTCGGTCACGGCGGGCATGAGCGGGTACTCGTTTTCGATACCCTTCAGACCGGCAGCCAGGATCACGGCGTAGGCCAGGTAGGGGTTGGAGGCCGAATCGAGACCGCGGTACTCGATGCGGGCGGACTGCATCTTGTTCGGCTTGTACAGGGGCACACGCACGAGGGCGGAGCGGTTGTTGTGGCCCCAGGAGACGTAGGAGGGTGCCTCGCCGCCGCCCCAGAGGCGCTTGTAGGAGTTGATGAACTGGTTGGTCACCGAGGTGAACTCGGGGGCGTGCTTGAGGATGCCCGCGATAAAGTGGCGCGCGGTCTTGGAGAGCTGGTACTCGGCGCCGGCCTCGAAGAAGGCGTTGGTGTCGCCCTCGAAGAGGGAGAAGTGGGTGTGCATGCCGCTGCCGGCGTACTTGGTGAAGGGCTTGGGCATGAAGGTGGCATACATGCCCTGCGAGTAGGCGACCTCCTTGATGACGGTGCGGAAGGTCATGACGTTGTCCGCGGTCTGCAGGGCGTCGGCGTGGCGCAGGTCGATTTCGTTCTGGCCGGGGCCGGTTTCGTGGTGGCTGAATTCCACGGAGATGCCGACCTCTTCGAGCATGGTCACGGCCTTGCGGCGGAACTCCTGCACGATGCCGCCGGGGGTGTGGTCGAAGTAGGATTCGTGGTCCACGGGCACAGGGAAGCCGTCGGCGCCAAGCTTGGAGGACTCCAGCAGGTAGAACTCGATTTCGGGCGAGGTGTAGCAGGTGAAGCCCATCTCGGCGGCCTTGTTGAGCACGCGCTTGAGCACGCCGCGAGTGTCGGAGGCGCTGACTTCGCCGTCGGGGGTGAGCACATCGCAGAACATGCGGGAGGTGATGTCCTCCTCACCACGCCAGGGCAGAATCTGGAAGGTGGAGGGATCGGGCTGCAGTAGCATGTCGGATTCGTAGACGCGGGAGAAACCCTCGATGGAGGAGCCGTCAAAGCCCAGGCCCTCGTCGAAGGCACTTTCAACCTCGGCGGGTGCGAGCGCGACGGATTTAAGGGTTCCCACCACATCGGTGAACCAGAGGCGGATAAAGCGGATGTCGCGTTCTTCGATGGTGCGCAGTACGAATTCCTGTTGGCGGTCCATGGGTGGCCTCTCGCTTGGGGTGCCGGTGCGTCGGGGCGCATCCTTGCGGGGCGCGAGCACCGGGTGTCTGTTCCTTGTCTCTCTAGCCTATCGGGTTCGGCGGCGTAAGGGGCGGGCGCGAGGTTTCGTTTGTGTAAATTCTCGTAGCGGGGCTCTCCAGTCAAGGCCCGGTGCCTCGTGCGCTCCCCTCCCCCATTCGGCCCCTCTCTTCCGGTTTTCTCCTTCGGGGTTCGTCCGAAATACCGGCAAATGACCGTCCGCGCGGTGCCCCCACGTTCCCCTTGCCATAATGGACGTATGCTACATTCCCTTCCTCTCTCTTCAGTCGCGCAGATTCCGCTGGCGGCCGGCATCGTGGGTGCCGATCCCACCGGTTTAGAGTGGCTGCTGCTGGTCGCGGCACCGATTGTTTTCTTCGTCATCTACCTGGCCTGCCTCATGGCGATTGCCGCGTTTGGCCCGCTGGTCATGAGGAACAACAAGTCTGGCGGCACGACCTACCTGCTGGATCGGCCCTCCCGCATCGCGTTTAAGACTCGTACCGTGGCGCTGTTCGCGCTGATTGGTGCGGCCGTGGAGCTCTATTGGCTCGGTTACACGGGTCGCGTCGGGTCGAGCGTCGTGATCCCCATTGTTCTCTTCACCTGGTCGTGGAAGTTTGCGTTCTTCTTCCTGCCCCTTCAGCTGATTCGCTCCTGCTACGTGCAGGCGACGCGCGGCAAGTACGACGCGCTCTCGGCCGAGGGTGCTCAGCGCCGAGAGAAGCTGAACGGGAAAAGCGCCTACGCGGTGTCGAAAATGATTCAGCGCAACCCGCAGCAATTCGCGATGAACAAGGAGCTGCATACTCAGGCGCGCGCCCAAAAGATTGCGGCGGTGCGTCCTTTCCAGAATCTTGATGAGGCGGGCAAGAAGCGCCGCACGAACTACACGGTGGAGCTGGCGCTGGCGCAGATGCAGCTGCGCCAGATGAACCCCGGCAAGATTCCCTCGGAGGCCTTTGGCGAGAGCATCCTTGGCATCGGCACACCTGCCTATTCGCCGAAGTCGGTGGAGCAGACCTGGCTGACGCTGTGCACGGAGCGAGTGAACGCGGTGGATGCGCCGAGTTACCCAGATTCGCTGTACCCGGTATCGGCCCGTTTCTCGCTGTTTACCACGATGTCGCTGCTGCAGCCGCTGATGGGCCGCCCCTATTCGCCCTTTGCCTCCGAAGACGCCACCCGTTTTACCCCGCGCGATTTCTCGGCGAATACCGTGCGCCTGAAGGCCGGGGAGCTGGGCCAGAAGGCCCTGGCGCAGAGCGCAATTTTCCGGCAGATTCACGAGCGCCTTCTGCCGCTGCATCAGCAGCAGCCCCAGCTCGTGGATCGCCGTGCTTTGGCCTATTGCGGTGCCCTACTGCTGAGCGTGGCGAGGGCTGAAGCGGAGAGTCAGCGTTTGACGGCCCAGGTGCTGGCGGCGGTGGCCTCGGAGCGAGGCGTGCTGCCCTACGGTCTGTTCTCGCAGGTAGCCGAAGACTACCAGCGTGTTCAGCGCCTACTGAATCTGATGGTGAAGGCTACGGCCGACGTTCAGCGCTTCGTGAATTCCGTGGACGCCCTCGTGCAACTTTACGCGCAGTCGGCGCGGCCCTCCGGCATGGCCCACGAGAAGGCGCAGATGGAGTACATCGCCGCCCTTCTGGACGTTATTGTCTTCTCCTCACACGCCCCGCTGGCCGGTTCGATTCAGGCATCTTACGCCCTGCTGAAGGCAGACTATGAGGCGTTTACGTTCAACAGTTCGGATGAGCTGAGCCGCAGCTACTGGTTGCAGTACTCGAAGAACGCGGTGAGCGCCTGCGATAAGGGCCTCTCTCAGAGCTACGAGGGGTTCTTCGGTCCGGAGAATGAAGCATTGAAGGCGTGGGAATCGTACGCCGCGGACGTGGTTCAGGAAGTCTGCAACTACTCGGTCATGCAGGTCTACTGGGATGCCATGGTGCAGCAGGCGCTCCTTCAGCGCGATTTGCCGCGCGAGTTCGAGGAGGCCGCCCTCGCCATTCCGGAGCTTCTGCGCAAGAACACGAATGCGTCGTTCCCGACCTACTACATTAACCTCATCTGGAACTAGGCGTGGTTCCTGCACGGTGAGCGGTACGCTAGGTTGAGGCCGCGCAGGGTTAGAATAGTCAGCATGACTACTGAGCGTTCTTCCGAGATCTCTTCGCCCTACGCGGCGCAGCCCGCCGCTACCTCCGCATCCGCCCCTGCTGCTTCCGGCGCGCAGAAACCTTTTGACCTCGATACCGTCAAGAAGGTGCGCACCGTGCACCTGGCGCAGGCGAAGGCGACCGGGCAGAAATTCTCCATGCTGACCTGCTATGACGCTCTGACGGCGCAGGTCTTTGACCGTGCCGGCATCGAGATGCTTCTGGTGGGCGATTCCGCGGCGAACGTGGTGCTCGGTTACGAGTCGACCCTGACCATTACCCTGGACGAAATGATTCCGCTGGTCGCAGCGGTTTCTCGCGGTGCCTCCCGCGCCATGGTGGTTGCAGACCTGCCGTTCGGTTCCTACGAGCAGTCACCGCAGCAGGCGGTGGCGAGCGCGGTTCGCCTCATGAAGGAGGGCGGCGCGCACGCGGTCAAGATTGAGGCGGATGCCTCGATGACCGAGTGGATTCGCGCCCTGGTGCGCACCGGTATTCCGGTGGTGGCTCACGTCGGTTTCACCCCGCAGTCGGAGCATGCCCTGGGCGGCTTCCGCGTGCAGGGTCGTGGTGAGGCCGCCGAGCGCGTCCTTGCGGATGCCGTTGCCCTGGCTGAGGCCGGCGCGTTCTGCGTGCTCATGGAAATGGTGACCGTGGAGGTTGCGCGCCGTGTGGATGATGCCGTGGGCGCGGTGCCGACCATCGGTATTGGTGCTTCGAACGTGACGACCGGTCAGGTGCTGGTCTGGCAGGACATGATGGGCCTGCGCGAGGGCCGCGTGCCGCGCTTCGTGAAGCAGTTCGCGCAGATCGGCAAGGTCATGGAGGACGCCGCCCGCGCCTACCGCGATCAGGTGCGTTCGGGCGAGTTCCCGGCGGCTGAGCACACCTTTGAGTAGGCTTGAGGTTTAGAAAAAGCTTTAGAAGAACGACCCCCGTACCCGGTGTTTCCGGGTTCGGGGGTCTTCTGCTAGGTGCAAGCGCCCGGGACGTTCAAGAATCCGAGTGCTTGAGGGGGTGGAGCTGCGTTTTAGAGCAGGCCGCCGTCCTTGTCCCATGCCTCGTTGCGTTCGCGGGCGCGGTCCATGGCGTGGGCGGCTTCTTCGTAGGTCTTGAAGGGGCCCCAGAGGGAGGTGACGGCGCTCTGCTGGCCGCGTTCCACCTGACCGGTTTTGAGGTTGTACCAGTACTCTTCGCCCCGGGGGCTGGTAGCTTCGGTGGCGGCGTTCAGGGTCTTTTCGACTGCCGATTCGATGGCTTCGCCCAGGTGGTTCTTGCTCATGGTGCTCCTTCGACGGTATTGATTCAGTATGTCCAGCATCTCACACGCGTACGCGTGTAGCAACGAGGCAGAGGCGGCCTCACGTACCGTGCTTCCATGGCCTCTCCTTAGTTCCCTGTCCCGGCGCCGGCAGCCGTGAAATTTTATTCACAATCTGGGAAAAAGGTACGGGTTTCGGTTCACCCGATTTTCCGCGTCCCCGCACCGGACAGATACCCCCTAAGCCCGGTAAGATGAAGCTATGTCTTCAACCAAAACGAATACTTCGCACAACCTGCCCGCCGAACCCGGTCACGCACCCGTCGGTTGCCTGACCCCCGGACGCGTCAGCCCGATGCGCCCGGTCCCCTCGCACATTGTTCGCCCCGAGTACGTGGGTAAGCCCACCGCCAACGAGGGTAACGACTCGAACATGTACACCCCCGAGGAAGTTGAGCGGGTCCGCGCAGCCGGCAAGATTGCCGCCGGCGCCATCGTTGAAGCATCCAAGATTTGCGTGCCCGGCACCACCACCGACGAGATTGACGTGCTGGTCCACGAGTACATCTGCGATCACGGCGCCTACCCCTCGACCGTGGATTACCGCGGCTACCCTAAGTCCGTGTGCACCTCCCTGAACGAGGTCATCTGCCACGGTATTCCGGACACCACGGTGTTGGAGGACGGCGATATCCTCAACCTGGACGTGACCGCGTACCTGGACGGCATGCACGGCGATACCAACAAGACCCTGCTCATCGGCAACGTGGACGAGGAGTCCCGACTGCTGGTCGAACGCACCGAGGAGGCCCTCAACCGCGCGATTAAGGCCGTGAAGCCCGGCCGCCAGGTGAACGTCATCGGCCGCGTCATCGAGAAGTACGCCGCCCGCTTCGGTTACGGCGTTGTCCGCGACTACACCGGTCACGGTGTGGGTCGTGAGTTCCACTCGGGCCTCATCATCCCCCACTACGATGCGGCACCCGCCTACGACACCGAGATTCGCGAGGGCATGATTTTCACCATCGAGCCCATGCTGACCCTCGGCACCATCCAGTGGGATCTGTGGGATGACGACTGGACCGTGGTCACCCGCGACCGCAAGCGCACCGCCCAGTTTGAGCACACCCTCGTGGTGACCGCTGACGGCGCGGACATCCTCACCCTGCCCTAAAGCGCAGACCTCTGGGTTTCTTACCCTTGCAGGTACGAGCCCAGCACCTCACTTTTATATCAGTTCACCCACTAACAAACCCGCCCGCTCCCCCCAGTTACACGGCAGTAGGCGGGGCGAAAGAGAGAAAACCATGAGCGATTACGCAGAACCCGGCGTCATCACCGAGCTGCCCGCACCCACCCCCAAGGACCTGCAGATTGGTGTGGACATTGGAGGCACCGGCATTAAGGGCGGCATCGTTGACCTGCGCACCGGTAACCTCGTGTCCGACCGCTTCCGCATCGACACCCCCAAGCCCGCAACCCCCGCCGCTGTGGCCGAGGTTGTACGCCGCGTAGTCGATGAGCTGCAGGGCCGCGACCTGGCACCGGACCCCGACTCGGCCGTCGGCATCGACTTCCCCGCAGTGGTGAAGAACGGCATGGTCTTCTCCGCCGCTAACGTGGACGACTCCTGGATTAACACCGACCTGGAGCAGGTCATGAGCGAGGCGCTGGACGGCCGCACCGTCTACGGCCTCAACGACGCTGACGCAGCCGGTCTGGCTGAGGCAACCTACGGTCAGGGCCGTAACCGTGACGGCCTGATCGCTGTCATCACCCTGGGCACCGGCATCGGCTCCGCCCTCATCAACGACGGCAAGCTGATCCCGAACACCGAGCTGGGTCACCTGGAGATTGACGGCCACAACGCCGAGTCTCAGGCTTCCGCTCGTGCCCGCGAGGTGCACGAGCTGTCCTGGAAGAAGTACGGCAAGCGCCTGTACCGCTACTTCGAGCACGTTCAGATGCTCTTCTCCCCCGACCTGTTCATCATTGGCGGCGGCATCTCTAAGAACCCGGAGAAGTTCATGCCCTACTTTGAGGATCAGATTCGTACCCCCATGGTCATGGCTGCCCTGCGCAATAACGCCGGTATTGTGGGTGCGGCACTGTGGGCCGGCGGTATGCTGCCCGAGCGTAAGCGCCGCGGCGAAGCATAAGAGCTACTTCCCGCTTAACCGCGGCCGCGTCAGCGCCGCGGCGAGGCGTAAGGGCCTGCTCCCCCACTAAACCCGCGCGGCCACAACGGTATCGCGGCGAGGTGGCTAAACGCAGCAGAAGGGGCCGTCTTCCGAATCATTCGGAAGGCGGCCCCTTCTGTACGTCTCTTGAAGTCTCGGCGCTACTTTGCGCTACGGGTTAATGCGGTCCTCACGCAGACGGGCAATTGCCTCTTCAAAGTCCTCAAGGTTCTCGAAGGCCTGGTACACGCTCGCGAAACGCAGGTAGGCGACCGCGTCCAGCTTCGACAGCGGCTCCAGAATGGTCAGGCCCACCTCGTGAGCGTTAATCTCCGCCAGACCGCGGGCGCGAATCAGTTCCTCGACCTCCTGGGCCAGCTTGGCGAGGTCGTCCTCCCCCACGGGGCGGCCCTGGCAGGCCTTGCGCACGCCGGCGGCAATCTTGGAGCGGTCGAAGGGCTCGGTCACGCCCGAACGCTTAATCACCGAAATGGTGGTGGTTTCGACCGTGGTAAAGCGGCGAGCGCAGGAGGTGCACTGGCGGCGGCGGCGAATGGCGGCGCCGTCATCGGTGGTGCGGGAATCCACCACTCGCGAGTCGGTGTGCTTGCAATAGGGGCAGTACATGCGTTTCTCCTTGGCAGGACGCTCGGTGTGGCGCCCGTATATACAGCGCTCAAGAATATTTATACCCATTCTAACGCGATAGACGGCGGTTGAGCCGAATAGTGACGTTGAATATACGCAAATATACGCTCAGGGTGGACTCCAACGTTTAAGAACGTTCGGAATTCACCCTGAGCGTTGCCCTCCCCTCGCGAAGGTCTTCTTCTTTTAGCGACGAATACAGCTCGGACCGAAAATCGTCTTGATCTCGCCAAAGAGGCTCGGGTTCGGCTCCACGCGCACGCTCGAATCCAGCAGCACCAGCTGTTCCTTATCGCGGGTACGGATGAGCATGCGCACGTCCGCAGTTCCCTTGTGGTCGCGCAGGGTCTCCTTCAGCTCGCGCAGCTTCGCCTCGGTCACCAGGTACTCGGGCACCGCAATCGTGATGGGTGCGGCGCGGCCGTCATCGCTGATTTCCAGAATCTGCAGTTCCTGGGCGCTCATGTTCACGCTGCCGTCATCGCGGCGCTGCACGCGGCCACGAATCGAGCAGATGAGGTCGTCCGCCAGGGCGGCCCCCATCGTCTCGTAGGCGCGGGAGAAGAACATGACCGTGATGGTCGCGCCCGAGGGGTCCTCCAGCTCCACCGAGGCGTACTGGTTACCGCTGGACTTGGCGATGCGGCGCGAAACGCCGGTGAGCATGCCGGCAATCGTGACGGTTTCGCCGTCGCGCACGTGCGAGTCCTCGCTGATGATGTCGTGCACCGAGTGCGAGGCGGCATCCGAGAGGGCGCGCTCCAGGCCGCGCAGCGGGTGGTCCGAAACGTACAGGCCCAGCATATCGCGTTCGAAGTTCAGCTTCTCGCGGCGATCCCATTCGGGCACGTCCGGGATGGTCACGGTCAGCTCATCGCCCAGGGCGTCGTCCATGCCGAGGGAGCCGAAGAGGTCGAACTGGCCCGCCGCCTCCTTGCGCTTGACGGCCACGGCCGCATCCACCGCCGCCTCATGGATGAGGGACAGCGAGCGGCGGGTGTGGCCCAGGTCGTCGAAGGCACCCGCCTTGATGAGCGATTCGATGGTGCGCTTGTTGCACACCTGTAGCGGCACCTTCTTCAGGAAGTCGTTGAAGGACTCGTAGCGGCCCTTCTCCTCGCGGGCGGCGACCATGCCCTCGACCACGTTCGCGCCCACGTTGCGGATTGCGCCCATGCCGAAGCGGATATCCTCACCCACGGGGGTGAAGGTCAGGGCGGATTCGTTGACGTCCGGGGCGAGCACGGTGATGCCCATGGCGCGGCACTCGTTCAGGTACAGCGCGAGCTTGTCCTTGTTATCGCCCACGCTGGTCAGTAGCGCGGCCATGTACTCCTGCGGGTAGTGCGCCTTCAGGTAGGCCGTCCAGTAAGACACCAGGCCGTACGCGGCGGTGTGCGCCTTGTTGAACGCGTAGTCCGAGAAGGGCAGCAGAATATCCCAGAGGGCCTTCACGGCGCCCTCGGAGTAGCCGTTAGAAATCATGCCGTCGTGGAAGGTGGCGTACTGCTTATCCAGCTCCGCCTTCTTCTTCTTACCCATCGCACGGCGCAGCAGGTCTGCCTCACCGAGCGTGTAGTTCGCGACCTTCTGGGCAATCGCCATCACCTGCTCCTGATACACGATCAGGCCGTAGGTGGTATCGAGGATGTCCTTGAGCGGCTCGGCCAGCTCGGGGTGAATCGGCTCGATCTCCTGCTTGCCGTTCTTGCGCAGCGCGTAGTTGGTGTGCGAGTTCGCACCCATCGGGCCGGGTCGGTAGAGCGCGAGCACTGCCGAAATGTGCTCGAACTCCTCGGGCTCCATGAGCTTGAGCAGCGCGCGCATGGGGCCACCGTCGAGCTGGAACACGCCGAGGGTGTCACCACGGGCCAGCAGACGGTAGGATTCGGGGTCATCCAGCGAGAGGGACTCCAGTTCCAGGTCGATGCCTCGGTTGTTCTTAATGTTCTCGATGGCGTCGGAAATAATCGTCAGGTTACGCAGACCCAGGAAGTCCATCTTAATCAGGCCCAGGCCCTCACAGGTGGGGTAATCGAACTGGGTGATGACCTGGCCGTCAGCCTCGCGGCGCATCACGGGAATCACGTCCACCAGGTTCTTGCTGGACATAATCACGCCCGCGGCGTGCACGCCCCACTGACGCTTCAGGCCCTCCAGGCCCTTCGCGGTTTCGAACACCTGGCCGTAAATCTTATCGACCGGATCCTCGATGAGGGCGCGTAGGTCGGCGGCCTCGGCGTAGCGCTTATCCTCTTCGTTGTACACGTTGGCCAGGGCGATGTTCTTGCCCATGACGTCCGGCGGCATCGCCTTGGTCAGGCGCTCGCCCACCGAGTACGGCTGGTCCATCACGCGGGAGGCGTCCTTAAGTGCCTGCTTCGCCTTAATGGTGCCGAAGGTGACGATCTGCGCGACCTTGTCCTCGCCGTACTTATCGGTCACGTAGTCGATGACCTCGCCGCGGCGACGATCGTCGAAGTCCACATCGAAGTCGGGCATGGAGACGCGGTCGGGGTTAAGGAATCGCTCGAAGATCAGGTCGTGGTCGAGCGGGTTCAGCTCGGTGATGCGCATCGCGTACGCCACCATCGAGCCCGCGCCGGAGCCACGACCAGGACCCACGCGAATACCGTTGCGCTTGGCCCAGTTGATGAAGTCCGCCACGACCAGGAAGTAGCCGGGGAAGCCCATGGAGGTAATGACCCCCACCTCGTACTCGGCCTGCTTGCGCACCCTATCGGGAATACCCTGCGGGAATCGGTAGTGCAGGCCCTTTTCGACCTCCTTCACGAACCAGGATTCCTCGTTCTCGCCCTCGGGCACGGGGAAGTTCGGCATGTAGTTCGCCTTGGTGTTGAACTCAACGTTGCAGCGTTCAGCGATTTCGAGGGTGTTCTCGCAGGCGCCGGGAATATCGCCGAAGATCGAGTACATCTCCTCGGGCGAGCGCAGGTAGAAGTTATCCGCGTCGAACTTGAAGCGCTTGGGGTCGGTCAGGGTCGAGCCGGACTGCACGCACAGCAGCGCCGCGTGGGCGGTGTGGTCTTCCTGCCGGGTGTAGTGCAGGTCGTTGGTAGCCACGTAGGGCAGGTTCAGTTGCTTGGCCAGGCGGTGCAGGTCCTCCTGCACGTTGCGTTCGATGTCGAGGCCGTGGTCCATGACCTCGCAGTAGAAGTTCTCCTTGCCGAAGATGTCGCGGAAGTCGCTGGCGGCCTGCAGCGCCTCATCGAACTGGCCCAGGCGCAGGCGGGTCTGAATCTCGCCGGAGGGGCAGCCGGTGGTTGCAATCAGTCCTTTCGAGTAGGTCTGCAGCACCTCGCGGTCCATGCGCGGCTTGTACAGCTGCCCCTCGAGCGAGGCGATGGAGGAGGCGCGGAAGAGGTTGTGCATGCCCTCGGTGGTTTCGGCCCACATGGTCATGTGGGTGTAGGCGCCACCGCCGGACACGTCATCGCGGGAGCCGTCGCCCCAGCGCACGCGGGAGCGGTCGGTGCGGTGTGTGCCGGGGGTCAGGTACGCCTCCACGCCGATGATGGGCTTAATGTCGTGGGCCTTGGCCTGGCGCCAGAAGTCGAAGGCGCCGAAGAGGAAGCCGTGGTCGCTGGTGGCCATGGAACTCATGCCCAGCTCCTTGGCGTAGCTGAAGAGGTCGCCCAGGCGCGCGGCACCGTCCAGCATGGAGTACTCGGTGTGCACGTGCAGGTGCGCAAAGTCTTTGGTTGCCACGGATATCTCCTGAAGGTGTGGGGGGGTGTTCCGACCGATTCGTTTGACGGTCGGCGGGGCGGGGCGGTCCCGGGGTAAGCCGTGCGGCCCCGGGGTGAGCCGTGCGGTACCGGGGCCCGGACGGCTCTCTGACTGAGCTAGGTATGCGGTACCTACCTGAGCTGCACGCGGCCCTCGCGCAGGGCGTCAAGCGCGTAGGCCAAATCCAGCGGGTACTCGCTGGTGAAGCTCATGCGCTCACCGGTGGCAGGGTGGTCGAAGCTGAGGCGGTGGGCGTGCAACCACTGGCGGGTCAGGCCCAGCTCGGCGCTGAAGCGCGGGTCGGCGCCGTAGGTCAGGTCGCCGCAGCAGGGGTGACGCATCGCCGAGAAGTGCACGCGAATCTGGTGGGTTCGTCCGGTCTCCAGGTGCACCTCCACGAGGGAGGCCGGGCCGAAGGCCTCGATGACGTCGTAGTGGGTGATGGAGTTACGGCCGCCCTCAACCACCGCGAACTTCCATTCGTTGCCGGGGTGACGGCCAATCGGCGCGTCAATCGTGCCGCGCAGCGGATCGGGCAGGCCCTGCACCAGCGTGTGGTAAATCTTGTCGACCGTACGTTCCTTGAAGGCGCGCTTGAGCTCGGTGTAGGCGCGCTCGCTGCGGGCCACGACCATCAGGCCGCTCGTGCCCACGTCCAGGCGGTGCACGATGCCCTGGCGTTCGGCCGCGCCAGAGGTGGCCACGGAGATGCCCTCCCCCATCAGCGCGGAAATCACGGTGGGGCCGTGCCAGCCGGGTGAGGGGTGCGCCGCCACGCCGGCGGGCTTATCCACCACGACGATATCGTCGTCCAGGTACACGATGCCGAAGCCGTCCACCTTCTCGGGTCGAATATCGGCCAGGTCGCGCGGCGCGGGGGCGTCCACGACGACCAAATCTCCGGCGGAGAGCTTGTAGGATTTGCCGACATTCACGGCACGCCCACCGTTGGTGATGCTCACGTGCCCGTCGCGAATCCACCCGGAGGTGCGGGTGCGGGGCGCGTCGAGGGCTCCGGCGAGGGCAGCGTCCAGGCGCATGCCGGCCAGGGCGTCCTCAACGGTGAATTCGGCGCTGATGCGCTCCGCGGTGGTTTCCTCGCTCATGATTCTCTCCTCGCGCTGCGGTCTGTACTGTGGTCGGTCTATGCTGTGGGTTGGCGGTCTGTGCTGTGCTTCGTGACGTACCGTTAGGCGTCGGTGTTCTCGCCGTCGGCTTCCGCGCTCTTTAGGGTCTTAGCCTTCTTCGAGGCGCTCTCCTGCGGAGCCTTCGTGCCGTTGAGGTTCAGGCCCATGAAGTTTAGGAGCACGACGAGCGCCATGCACACGCAAATCGCCGAGTCCGCAACGTTGAAGATGGCGAAGTTCGGTACCGAGATGAAGTCAACCACGTGCCCGGAACCGAAGCCGGGCTCGCGGAAGAGGCGGTCAAAGAGGTTGCCGCAGATGCCGCCGAGCAGCCCGCCCAACGCGAGGGTCCAGGCCAGTGAGCGCGTACGGCGCAGCAGGTAGAGCACCACAATCGCGGCGGCCACCATGACGAGGGTAAAAATCCAGGTCACGTTCTCGCCCATGCTGAACGCGGCCCCCGAGTTGCGAATCGAGTACCACCACAGCAGCCCGTCGATCACGGTGATGCGCTCCCCCAGCTGCATCTGGGTGACGACCAGGTACTTGGTGCCCTGGTCGATGGCGAACACGACGGCGGCGAGCACCAGGGCGCTCAACCAGGCGGTGCGTCCGCTCAGGATGCGCGATGCGCGGCCGGTGCTCTCGGCGGAGGTTTCCGCGGTGCGTAAGGGGGCCGAGGATTCAGCGTGATTCGGGGTGGTGGGCAAGGCTCTCCTCGGGTCGTGTGAATAGTGGCGCCGACAGCGGGGCGGTCCCCGCGACGACGTGCTACGGTGCCCCTCTAGCTTAGCAAATGAGGGGAAATTCTCGTGCCCCGCTCGTCGCCTCGCGAACGGGGTTTACTGGGTTTCCGAGCCCTCCCGAGAGCGCAAAATACCGCCCGGTTCCTTATCCGCGGCTTAGGCTGAACCCGTCAGAACGGGCCGATAAGAATCCGGACGGTAGCGCGCCTCGGCGGGGTCGCGCGGTGCTTTAGGCGGAAGCCTCGATGGACTTGAGGTTCTTCAGCTCCTCCACCTGGTTGTTCAGGTGGTCCAGCAGCTTGGTGCGGTAACGGCTCTCGAAGCCGCGCAGTGCCTCCACGGCAATCTCCAGCTCTTCCTTCTCGTCGGTCAGGCGGGCCAGGACCTCTTCGCGCTGCTGGCGAGCCTCGCTCACGAGGGCGTCGGCCTTCTTCTCTGCCTCGTCCAACAGCTCGGCCTTGGCCTTTTCGCCCTGGGCCACGTAGTCGTCGTGCACCTTCTGGGCCATGGCCAGCAGGGCTGCGGCGTCCTGGGCGCCGGCGGCGGAGGGAGCCTCCTGAGAGACGGCGGCGGCCGGGGATGCGGGAGCCGAGGCGGAGAGCTGCTCCACCTGGCGCTCCAGGGCGTCGCGCTCGGAGTACAGGGCACGCAGCTCAACGACGAGCTCGTCCAGGAAGTCGTCGACCTCGTTGCGGTCGTAACCGGACTCCTCGGTCACGATCTTAAAGCTCTTCGTAATCAGGTCTTCGGGGGTGATGGCCATGTGGCTTCTCCTCTTGTACGGGTTGGGTTCGAAGTTGAGTGCGCCGATGGGGCAACCCGGCGGGAGCGTTCGGCCCCCGCATCGGGCGCGGTGTGCCGCATCGCGCAGACAGTCGTTGGCACCCATTTTACTATCATTGGACCTCGGCTCCGGGGTTTCTGTCGTACAGACAACAAAATATGCGCATGGCGCAACGGCCCCGGCCCCCGCTCCCCCGGAGCGTTTGCGCACGTCCGTGGCCCATTAAGCGCGTGTATCCCGTTAAACGTGTGCGCCCCGCAGAATGTTGAGTAACATTCCGCGGGGCGCATCCAGGCTCCGGTCGTTAGGAGAATCGGGCGGTCAGGCTCATCATGGGGCCCAACAGCATCGAGACGACCACAATCAGGATCAGAAAACCGGTATCCAGCGCGACGTTGCCCACGCGCACCGGGGGAATCACTCGGCGCAGCTTCTCCATGGGCCAGTCCGTCACGGCGTAAACGGCGCTTGCGCACAGCAGGGCAATCCCTTTGGGACGCCAACCGGGTGCGAACATGCGTACCCAGTCGAAGAGCATGCGCAGCAGCATGAAGACGTAGAACAGGTACAGCGCAATCGTCACGAGAGCGAAAAGATAACCCATTAATCAGTCCTTAGCCCTGGTCGAAGGGGAATTCACCCTCGGAGTTAAAGTCTGCGGTGTTCTCGGAGTTGGCGACGCCCAGCACCTCGAGGTTGGAGGGGGTCAGCAGGAAGACCTTCGAGGTCACGCGCTCGATGCGACCCTCCAGCGCGAAGGCCAGACCGGAGGCGAAGTCCACCAGGCGCTTGGCGTCGGCGTCCGGCATTTCCTCGACGTTCATAATCACGGGGATGTTCTCGCGGAACGCCTCACCGATAATCTTTGCGTCATTGTAGGAGCGGGGGTGGATAGTGGTGATACGACGCAATTCGTCCTCTTCTTCCTCGTAACCGTAGGTGTATCCGTTGGTCTCTTCGGGCTCGTAGCCCTGGTCGTAGTAGCCGTCGTTCGAGTAGGTGTCGGCGTACTGCTCGGTGTATTCGGTGTTCGGCACCGGGGCGTCCTCCCAATGGTCTGCGGGTTCGCTCGCGGGCTCGTGCCGGGGCTCATCGTCTCGGCGATCCTCGCGGGGTTCCTCCGCCTCGTCTGTGGTTTCGGGTGTGTACGGGTGTGCGACTGCGGGCGCACCGTGCTTGGATGCGGTGTGCTCCCCCAGCGAGCGGTCTCGCGCGGCGCGGTCGTCGGCTCGAGGCTCTTCGGCGCGGGCCTCTACACGGTGGGCCTCCGCGCGGTGGTGCTCCCCGCCGCGACCCGACTGCTCGTGGGAGTGGGGCTCCTCGGGCGCGGTATCCGCGGTGTTGGAGTCCTGGGCGTCAGAGTCCTTGGCGTTGTAGGGCTCCAGGCCGAGGAAACCCGCCAGGCGGCTTTGCTTCGGCATGTTTCTCTCGCTTCGCTAGGGTACAGGGACAGGCTACTGAACGCGGGCGGCCGCCTGTTGCGGCGGTGCCTCTCGAGGAGCACCGCGGGCGGGCCCCTCGTTCAGAAGGTTCGGTCGCACGTCAAAACGTCGTGCACCGGCATGTATATATTACCAGCGTACGGGCTCTTCCAGCCGGTAGAACAGCGTCCGGCTTCTCACAGCGCGGCATATCCGCCCGCCGCTTTAGCGTGCGGGGCGTCGGCCCATGATGTCGCTGCCCACGCGCACGCAGGTGGAGCCCCAGCGAACAGCCGCCTCCAGGTCGCCGCTCATGCCCGCCGAGATTTCGGTCGCGTGCGGCAGGTGCTCGCGCAGCCGGGCCGCCAGTCCGTAAAGCTTCTCGAAAGCGGCGTCCGGGTCCGCGTCCAGGGGTGCCACCGCCATTACGCCGGCGCACCGCAGGTTCGCGTGGTTCTCGATGCGTTCGGCCAGCTCCAGAAGCTCCGAGGCGCTCGTACCGCCTCGCGCTCCCTCGGCGGCGTGGCCGGCCGTCGCCTCCTCGGCCAGGGAGACCTGCACCAGGCAATCCAGACCGCCATTTTCCAGGGCCGCAGGGGCCGGCGCCTCCCCCGCCTCGTAGCGGGTCAGCTGGTTCGCGTAGGCCTTCGCCAGCGCATCGGCCAGGGAGGGGCGGTCCACCGAGTGAACGCTGGAGGCGTACTTCACCACGGACTTCGCCTTGTTGGTCTGCAGCTGACCGATAAACGCCCAGTGCGGGGGCTGTACCGCACGCTGCTCGCAGTAGACGGCCAGCTTGTGGGCCTTCGCGCTGGCCTCCTGGTCGCGGTTCTCGCCGAAGAGGGTCACGCCGCCGTCCAGCAGGGCCGCCGCGTCGGAGGCAGGAAAGAACTTGGTCACCGTCACCAGGCGCACGGGCGCGCTCTGCTCGGTGCGCACCCCGCTGCGGTCCTGCTCCGCCGCTCGAATTCGCTCGAGTACCCGGCGGTAGTTCTGCAGCAGCTGCTCGGCGCGCTCGGGAGTGTACTTCAAATCCTGCGCTTCGACGTTCACGTCAGGTCCCTTCAGTTCAGACATTTTGTTCTCCTTCAGCGACTCTATTCGGCGGGTTCCGCCAGCTTCTCAACCCACACCAGACCCGCGATGCGCCCGGGCTTCTCGCCGCGATTCGTAAACCCGCGGTGCGAGTACACGCTCGGTTCCTCGTACGTGCAGCGGGCGCACTCCGTGGATACCTCCACTCCGGCGGCCTCCAGCACCGCGCGAGCGCCGGCCGGCAGGTCCAGACCCGGGGTGTTCGCGCCCGTCACCGAGTGAACCTGCGGGATCAGCTCGGTCGATTCGGCTCGCATCGCCTCGGGCACCTCGTAGCAGGCACCGCAGATGCTGGGGCCCAGCCACGCGGTGATGTGCGCAGCGCCCAGCTCCCGCATGCGCGCCACGGTGGTCTGCAGTACTCCGTCCAGCAGGCCGCGGCGTGAGCCACCGCCAAAACGGGTACGGTCTTCTCACCCTCGACGGAACCGACCAGCACCACGGGGATGCAATCGGCCACCATAATCGCCAGCGGGCGACCCTCGACGCTCACCGCGGCATCGGCCACGGGGGCCAGCTTCGCGATGGCGCGGGCGCGCTCGACGGTGCGTTCTGCGGGGGTGCCCGGCGCGTAGGAGGCCGGGGCGTAGTCCTCGGGGCGGGCCACCTCAACGCCGTGCACCTGGTTCAGGTAGAAGAACGGTCCCGCACCCAGCGCCTCCTCGAGCGCCGCACGGTGGTTGAGGGTGCGCACCATGGAGGCGTCCATGCCGCCGCCCAGCTCGTCGTCCACGTGCAGGCCCAGGTTCCCCGCCTCGCGGGAGGTAAACCCCACCCGCACGCGCCAGGGACCCAGGATGCGGGTGTCGGCGGTGGCCAGCAGCGGAGTTTTGGGGGCGTTGCTCATCATTATGTCTTTCTCGGGGCTGTACTGGGTGCTCGGGGCGAAAGCGGGTAGAGCGAAGGGGAGCTGAGAACAGTTGGACTATTCTCAGCTCCCCTCCATCAAAACCCTACGGGGCGGCGTGCTGACGCACGCGGCGCGACTACTTCAGGAAGTCGGGGACGTCCAGGGTGTCGCGGCGAGCCGGTGCTTCCTCAACGACCGGGGGCAGATCAACGTCGAAGCCAGCGGCGCCGGTGGAAGCCGGAGCGGCGGCGGGAGCGTTGAAGCCGTAGCCGTTAGAAGCCGGAGCGGCAGCGTTCGAGCCGCCGAAGGAGCCCTGTGCACGCTGGGGCTGAGCGGAAGCCGAAGCGTTCGAGTTGGTCTCGGGGTTCACGGCGTCAAAGCCAGCGGCAATCACGGTCACGCGAGCCTCGTCACCCAGGGCATCATCAATGACGGCACCGAAGATGATGTTGGCGTCGGGGTGAGCCACTTCCTGAACCAGGCGTGCAGCCTCGTTGATCTCGAACAGACCCAGGTCGGAACCACCCTGAATCGACAGCAGCACGCCGTGCGCACCGTCGATGGATGCTTCCAGCAGCGGGGAGGCGATAGCCAGCTCGGCTGCCTTCACGGCGCGGTCCTCACCCGAGGCCGAGCCGATACCCATCAGAGCCGAACCGGCACCCTGCATCACGGACTTAACGTCTGCGAAGTCAAGGTTAATCAGGCCCGGGGTGGTGATCAGGTCGGTAATGCCCTGAACACCGGAGAGCAGCACCTGGTCGGCGGACTTGAAGGCGTCCAGCATCGACACGTTGCGGTCCGAAATCGACAGCAGTCGGTCGTTCGGGATCACAATCAGGGTGTCGACCTCGTCGCGCAGAGCGGCAATACCGGTCTCGGCCTGGTTGGAGCGACGACGACCCTCGAAGGTGAAGGGGCGGGTCACGACACCGATGGTCAGAGCGCCCAGGGAGCGGGCGATGCGTGCCACGACGGGTGCGCCACCGGTACCGGTGCCACCACCCTCACCAGCGGTCACGAAGACCATATCTGCACCCTTGAGGACTTCCTCAATTTCCTGCGAGTGATCCTCGGCTGCCTGACGGCCAACCTCGGGGTTTGCGCCCGCGCCAAGACCGCGGGTCAGCTCACGACCAACGTCCAGCTTAACGTCTGCATCGGACATCAGCAGAGCCTGAGCGTCAGTGTTGATAGCAATGAACTCAACGCCGCGCAGACCAACCTCAATCATGCGGTTGACTGCGTTGACGCCACCGCCGCCGATACCAACGACCTTGATGACTGCCAAGTAGTTCTGGGGAGTTCCAGCGTCCATGTAATCCTCGATTGTTCCGTGTTCCAGCTTCGGAAGACCCCCAGCTCAATCTAAGCCTAAAGGTTTCCTCTAAAGAATGACTTTATCTGTTAGGATACCAAACTGTTTTTGGTGGTTCCTAGCTACACAGCGCAATTACCCCCTCTTTTTGCGGAATTCACACAAAAAGGGGAGGGAAAGCGCCCATTGGTAGTTCCCCTAACGGGTCACCGGTACGCGCGGGGCCGACACGTCATAGACGGTCACCTTCTGCGCTTGGGCACCTGAAGAGGCTTCTTCCTGAGCCCGTTGAGCTACCGCCTGGCGGAGCGACAGAAGCACCTTAGCCTTCAGCTCGCTCTCCTGGGCGGTACCCCACTGCACCGTCGTATTATCCCGCAGCGTGAGGGTAATACTCGAGGTTGAGGTCGCGCTCGCTTCCTTCACCTGAGCCAGAAGCTCAGCCGGCATCGCTGACAAGGCCGTCGAAATCGTGCGGAACTCATCCGAATGCTGCGGGTCATCACCATTCAATCGTACCAGGGGAACCGAGGTGCTCGGCTCGGAGGAAGACTCCATCAGGCTCACCCCGTCGGTGTCCACTGTATGGTAGGTCTCCCCCACCTTGACGATTGCAATGGCGGCGCGTTCCTTCAGGGTCACCACCAGCTCGTGCGGCGGGCGGCTCTCCACCTGAACGCTGCGAAGCACATTGTCCTGACCAATCAGCTCGCGCACGCGCTTCTCGTCGATGCGTGTCAGCGGAACCCCGCGCAGGGGCTCCAGCTTCTGCTCCACCTGGGTGGTTTCCAGCAGGGAGGCACCGCGTACCGTGATGGTCTGAGTGGCCAGCAGGGGCGAGAAGAAGACCAGCACCACGTACAGCACCGCCACGAGGGCCAGCGCAATCGCCGTGTACAGCAGCTTGCGGGCCCGGGTGAGCGGGGTGCGTTCCTTGCGCGGACGCTCCTCGGCACGCAGGCCGTCCAAGCCGGGATCCTTCAGGATGCGCTCGTGCTGCGCCTCCCGGCGTTCACGCTCGCGTTCCTTCTCGATCTCGGCGGCGCGCTGTCGCTCTCGCTCCACGCGCCAGCGGCCGAAGCGGCTTGCGGGGCGGGCCTGCTCGGCGGGCTCTGCGGGCTCGGTCTCAGCGGAATCGTCCCCCGCCGACGGGGAGTCGGCGGAAGTCTTCCGCTCGGAAGAAGCATCACCGTCGCCGGTCTTTTCGGCCCGGTCGGCGCCCTTTTCGGTCTTCTCGCCGTGCTTATCGCTGGGCTTCTCCCCCGCCGCGTCCTTCGCATTTTCAGTCCGCGCGCTTTCAGCCTGCGCCGACCGACCGGATACCTTCTCGGTCTCCTTGGGAGAATCTTCGAAGGCCTCCACGTCGAAGAGCTCCTGCGAACCGGAGGTAGCCGCGGGCACGCGACGAATCGCGCCGTCCACAAGGGCCACGCTCTCGGCACGAGCCGGGCTGGTGGGACGAATCGTAGCCCCCGAGGGGCGACGACCCACGGTGGAGGCAGCGCCCGAGTGAGAACCAGAAGAGGTCTGAGACTCAGACCCGTGAGATCTCTTCTGCTCGGGGACACCGATCGCGGGGGTCTGCGCGTCAGCGGTGGGCTGCGCCTCCGCCGTGTGCTGAGCCGCAGGCTGTTCCTGCGCAAGCTCCTGAGCGCGCCGACGAGCACGTGAGCGCGGGGCCTTCGGCGCGCGCGAATGCCCCTCCGACGGGGGCATGGGACTCATCGGCACAGCCTAAGCCTCCGACTTCTTGGTCAGGTCGCCGTCGTGACGAATCTGCAGGGCCTCCAGCAGGCGCGGGCCCAGAGCCGTCACATCGCCGGCGCCAACGGTCATCACAATGTCACCACTCTGAGCGTACGAGGCGATGTCCTTGATAGCGCTCTCCGCGGTCGCGTAGCGCACCTCGGAGAAACCGGCGCCCGTAATCAGCTCGCTGGTCACGCCCTCAATGGGCTGCTCGCGAGCCGGGTAGATATCCAGCACGTAGGCGCGATCGGCCATCGACAGGGACTCCGCGAACTCCTTCGCGAACTCGCGGGTGCGCGAGAACAGGTGCGGCTGGAAAATCACGTACAGGTTGTGACCATCGGCCACGGTGCGGCCGGTCTGCAGGGCACGGAACACCTCGGTCGGGTGGTGTGCGTAGTCGTCGAAGACCTTCACGCCCGCGACCTCGCCTCGCAGCGTAAAGCGGCGATCAGCACCCACGAACTCGCCCAGGGCGGCGGCGATTTCGGGGCCCTGAGCACCGGTCAGCAACGCGGTGATGAAGGCGGCCGCGGCGTTCAGCTGATTGTGGATGCCGGGAACCTTCAGCGCCAGCTCCTGCTTGCCCTCGAAGCGCTCACCGCGACATTCGAAGGACCACTCCACCGTCGACGAAGAGGAGGAACCCGCGCTCGTAATCTCACGGATGCGCAGGTCGGCATCCTCGGACTCGCCGTAGGTTACGACCGGCACGCCGGCCGCGCGGGAACGGGCGGCCAGGGAGGCGGCACCGGCGTCATCGGCGCAGGTCACCAGCACGCCGCCGGGGGCCAGCGAACCCACGAAGCGGTTGAACGCCTCAAAGACGCGCTCGTCGGTCTCGTAGAAGTCCAGGTGGTCGGGCTCAACGTTCGTCACCACGGCAATCGCCGGGCGGTAACGCACAAAGGAGCCGTCCGATTCGTCGGCCTCGGCCACAAAAATCGAGTCGGGGCCCTGCGCGCCCAGGTGCGCGTTCGTGCCGCGACCGGCGATCACGGTGCCCACGGCGAAGGAGGGGTTGCGGCCCAGCTGATCGAACATCACGGAAATCATGGAGCTGGTCGTGCTCTTGCCGTGGGTACCGGCCACCGCCACCACCTGCGAAAGCCCCATCACGGCGGCCAGCGCCTCGGAGCGGTGCAGAACCGGAAGGCCCTGCGCGCGGGCAGCGGCCAGCTCGGGGTTATCCTCGCGAATCGCGGTGGAAATCACCACGGTATCGACGTCAACGATGTTCTCAGCGGACTGGGGCACGCTCACGTGGGCGCCGGCGGCACGCAGCGATTCAACGGCCGAAGATTCTGCGCGGTCCGAACCGCTCACGGTCACGCCGGCCTGCAGCATCAGCGCGGCGATAGCGCTCATACCCGCGCCACCGATGCCGATGAAGTGCACGCGACCCAGCGCGTCCATCGCGTGGCGCTCGGGGAACGGCGGGTTCAGGGGTGCCGGCAGCACCATCTCAAGATTCATCAGTTCAGTCATTAGTTCTCAGCTGCCTTCAATACTGCTTCGGCCATAACGCGAGCCGCGTCACGGATACCAAGTTTATAGGCTGCAGCGCCCATGCGCTCCAGTTCTTCGGGGTTTGCCATCAGCTCCGGAATCTCACGGGCAAACCACTCACCGGTGACTTCTGCGTCCTTCACCAGCAGGGCCGCTGAGGCCTCCACCAGGGAACGAGCATTCAGGGCCTGCTCACCATTACCAATGGGGAGCGGCACAAAAATAGCAGGCACACCCACCGCGGCAACCTCACTCACCGTTGCCGCACCGGCGCGCACCAGCAGCAAATCGGCGGCGGCGTACACGTCCTGCATGCCGTTGCTGAACTCAATCTGACGGTAGTTCGGGGCGCTCAGGGGCTCACCGTTCTCGTCCAGAACGGTCTTGCCCTTACCGGTGATGTGCAGAATCTGGAAGTCCCACTCTGCGAAGCGATCACGGCAGGCCGACACGGCGTTGTTCAGGCTCAGCGCGCCCAGTGAACCACCTGTCACGATAACGGTGGGCTTCTCCGGGTCCAGGCCCAGGTTGCGGCGGGCCTTCGAACGGTGCGCGTCGCGGTTCAGGTAGGCAATCTCATCCTTCATCGGCATGCCCACCAGGGTCGCGTGCGGGAAGGGTGTATTGGAGAAGGCCACACCCGTAAACTTCGCGAAGCGACCGCCCAGACGGTTAGCCAGGCCGGGCTTCGCGTTCGCCTCGTGAATGACCACGGGAATCTTCGAGAAGAAGGCAGACAGGTACGCCGGCGGGCACACGTAACCGCCCACGCCCACCACGACGTCGGCCTCGGCGTCCTTGAGGATGCGGCGGGTCTTCGACAGGCCGCCCAGGAACTTCGCGGGGAAGGCAAGCGCCGCGCGATTAATGCTACGGGGGAAGGCCGCGCGGGGAATGAACTCGATATCGAAGCCGGCCGCCGGAACCAGGTCGGCTTCCATCTTGTCGGCGGTGCCCAGCATCAGAATCTTGGCGTTCGGTTCAAGGTCGCGAACGGCGCGGGCAATCGCAAGCATCGGATTAATGTGACCGGCGGTGCCACCACCGGCGAAGACTATAGAGGGTGCCTTCTTCGTCATAGGTCTCTCTCCCAATACATCGGTACAGCATCATTTTACGCTATCGTCCCGCACCACAGAGCGCGGCGGAACGCCCCCGACCGCGAGCTGTAGCTCAGGTCGGGGGCGCTTTGAAGGAACGCGGGGCCGAGAGGTAAGGCCGTTCTCGACCGCTGTCCACCTCGGAAAATCTCTCTACCGCTCTCCCCCACCGGGCTGACGGCGCGACGACTGACCGTGCTGACGCTGCTGACGCTGTGCTCGGCGTGCGCGGTCCTCGGGATGCAGAGGCTGCAGGCCGGCGGGCAGACCACCGCGCTGATTCTGCGGACGACGACGCTCCCTGTGCCCGGGACGCCGGCCTCGGGTCTGCTGTTCCTTCGAGCCCTGCTCGGTCGGACGCTGAACCGGGCGAGCAGGTCGAGGCTGCTCGGTCTTGCCGGGTGCAGCCTTGCCGGGGGCTCGGCGCTCTCGGGCCTTCTGCTCTCGGGTTTCCCTCGTGCGGGCCGTCTTCTGCCGCTCGGCCTCCTCCGGGGCCTTCTGTCGCTCAGCCTTCTCACGGGCCGCTTCCTCACGGGCACGGCGAGCCAGCTTCTGCCGCTCAGCCTTCTCACGGGCCGCTTCCTCACGAGCCAGGCGCGCCTCCTCACGAGCCGCACGGGCCTCTTCGCGGGCGCGCTCTGCCTCACGCTGCTGTTCGATGCGCTTCAACTCGCGACGCTGCTCCGGATCAAAGCCCAACCAGCGCCGGACAAAACCGCTCAGGCTACCCAGCTTCGACAGCGGATGCTGCTCCTGCATCAGGTGGCCACCGGCCTCGGCGCGTTCCGCGGCCTCCTGCTCCACCACGGCCTGCAGGGGCAGGCGGCGCTTCCAATCGGCGTTTGCGCGGCGAATCTCGCGAACGCTCTGGTTCTCAACGCTCGACGGGGCTGTCGCGCCTCGCAGGGGCGTCTGCCGGGCAAAGGCCAACAGCAAACCCGCCGCGCACAGCGAAGACAGCAACGAGGAACCACCGTAGGAGACAAAGGGCAGCGGCACGCCAATCACCGGCAGAATACGGGACACCATACCCATATTGATGATGGCCTGCGAGGTCAGCCACACCATAATGCCGCCCGTCGCCAGGCGCACCAGCGGATCGGCGGTGCGCAGCATGATACGCACCGCACAGTACACCAGACCCACGTACAGCAGTAGAACCGCCATCGTGCCCAGAAGGCCCAGTTCCTCGCCAATAATCGCGAAAATGTAGTCGTTGTGGGCCTCTGCCAGGTAGTTGTACTTCTGGCGCGACTGGCCCAGGCCAACGCCCAGGAAGCCACCGGTCGCCAACGCCACCTCACCCGAGTTCGCCTGATCACAGTTAGCGTTCGTGCACGAACCCCAGATGCCGAAGATACGGGCCACTCGGTTCGGGCTACTCAAAACGCCCAACAGGGCCAGCGCGGCAACCGCGCCGCCAATCTGCAGCATTGACCGACGTGAGGCACCGGCCATCCACATCATGCCCAGGAAAATGAAGCCGTACACCAGGGCCGTACCCATATCGCCGCCGACCATAATCAGCAGAATCAGGGCGCCCACACCGTAGATGGAGGGGAACAGGGTACGCCAGAAGCTCCGCGAAATATCGCCCTGGCGGTTATACACCCACGCCAGCCACATCACGATTGCAAGCTTCGAGAACTCCGAAGGCTGCATCTGCACGGGGCCCAGCTTAATCCAGTTACGGTTACCGTTCACCTCGACGCCGATAACCACCACCGCCAACTGCAGCACCAGGGCCACCGCAAGCATCGCGTTCACCACGACCTGCTTGTGATACCACCCCACCGGAATATTCGTAATGACGGCCATCGCCACCACACCGAGCACCAGGAAGAGAATCTGCGAGGACACCTGAGAGAACGGTGACTGGCCCTGCGAAATCATGGTGACGCTCGAAGCCGAGAGCACCATGATGCAGCCGAAAATCGCCAAACCCAGGGTCGTCACCAGTAGCATGACCGGCACATCCCACAGGTCAGCCTTCAGACCGCGACGGTACAGGCGCTTGCCAAACGAACGGGCCGGTGCCGTCATCTCCTTCAGGGCAGTCCACGGGGATGAGGCGTGCCCGGTCTGTTCGGAACGGCCAGCCCGCGAAGACGCAGAACGCTTCGAGGATGCGCTGGTACTCACATGCCCTCCTAAGGCTTAGAACGCCGCAACCCACAGCGATGAATCGCGGCGGCGATAACAATTGGGAAAAGAGGCGGGGGTGGAACCCAAAACGTCCCACCCCCGAGAGCGCGGCTTAGGCGGCACGGGCCGCGAACGCCGCTACGCGCTAGGGTACCGGCCGGGGCCGAATAGGCTACGACTGGGCCAGCTGATCGGCCACGGCGTTCGCAAACGCCTCGCCGCGCACCGCATAGTTCTTAAACTGGTCCATCGATGCCGCGGCCGGTGCCATCAGCACCGTGTCACCCGGCTGAGCGATCTCGGCGGCCTTCGCCACCGCGGCGTTCATGACGGCGATGCCGTCCGAGGGGTCGGCCACAGAGGCGGTCAGGTTGTAGGTCGGAACCTGCGGGGCGTGGTTGGCCAGAGCTGCCTTGAGACCCGCGGTGTCCGTGCCGATGATGAGCACGGCCTTCAGGCGCTTAGCGTGATCGGTAATCAGCTCGTCGTACTCCACGCCCTTCGACAGGCCACCGGCGATCCACACCAGCGAGGGGTAACCGCTCATCGAGGCATTGGCCGCGTGCGGGTTCGTGGCCTTCGAGTCGTTCACCCACATGATGTCGTTGGCGTACCCCACCAGCTGGTTGCGGTGCGCGCCGGTCTTGAAGGAACGCAGACCCGCACCCACGGCCTTCGGATCGACGTCGGCGGCACGGCACAGGGCGGCCGCGGCCAGGGCGTTCTCGACCGTGTACTGGGCCGGCATCTTACCCGGCGCGGGGGCCAAATCCTGCACGACGCCCAGTTCGAGCGCCTCGTTGTAACGGTTCTTCAGGAAGGCCCGGTCCACGATGATGTTCTCGGCCAGACCGAACATCGACACGGCAGGCATCTGGGTGGCGCTGAAGCCAATCGCGCGAGCGCCCTCCACCACGTCGGCCTCCTCCACCATGCGCAGGGTGTCGGCGTGGTCGGTGTTGAAGATGCAGGCCACCTGGGTGTTCTCGTACACGCGGGCCTTATCGGCCTTGTAACGTTCGAAAGAACCGTGCCAATCCACGTGATCCTCGGCAATGTTCAGCACGACCGAGGCGTAGGGCGACAGGGAGAAGGTCCAGTGCAGCTGGAAGCTCGACAGCTCCACCGCGAAAAACTCGTAGGGCTCATCGTCGGCAATCGCGTACACAATCGGCATGCCCACGTTGCCCACCTGAATGGATTTCTTGCCCGCGGCCTTCAGAATCGAATCCGTCATGCCCACGGTCGTGGTCTTGCCGTTCGTGCCGGTCAGGCACAGCCACTTGGGGCTGGGGCGGCCGGCACGGTCGTTGAGGCGCCAAGCCAGCTCCACGTCACCCCACACCTGGATACCGCGCTCGTAGGCATCCAGCATCACGGGGTGGTCGGGGCGAATACCCGGAGAGGTCACCACCAGCTCGGGGTCCTCCCCTTCAACCTGCGGCAGGGCGAGCATGTGCTCGGGGCCGAACAGGCCGCTCACCGGTCCGTACGCGTTACGGTAAACCTGGATGCGCTCACGCTTCTCGGGGGTGTCTGCCCCGTCGATAACCGTGATGCGCGCACCCAACTGCGCGAGCACATCCGCGGCGGCGTCACCGCTGGTGCCCATCCCCACGACCACGACGTGCAGACCGGCCCAGGGGGCGTCCCAGCTGGTCAGCTGCGCGAGGCGCTCGTTCTCGTACACCGGGTTGACGGCAATCGCCTGGGCGTTTGCCTCGCGGCGGGCGCGCAGTGCGTCCTGTTCCATAGTTGACATTAGTGAATCACTCCAGAAGTCTGAGAGAACCAGTCGCCGAAGAAGAGAGCCAGGGCCACCAGCACGCACAGGGCGTTGACAACCCAGAGGCGGAACACGGAGTTCACCTCGCCGCTGCTGACGGTGCCGGGCTCCAGGCCCTTCTTATCGATTGAGTACTTGCCGTTCAGACCGGTCTTCTCCATGTGGTGGTGGAAGGGGGTCATACGGAAGTAACGGTGCGCGTGCAGGGGCTTCTCCCCCGCCGCAACCGAGCGCTTGCGGCTGACCTTGAAGACAAACTTCTGAACGATTACGGAGAAGACCTCCAGCACCGGAATCAGTGCCATGACCAGCAGCAGGAGCTCGGTGCGGGTGAACAGGGCGAAGGCAACCATCGCACCGCCCAGGGCCAGGGAGCCGGAGTCGCCCATGAAGATCTGCGCCTTCGAGACGTTCCACCAGAGGAAGCCGGCCAGGGAACCGATCAAGGATGCGGCAATCAGCGCCAGTGAACCCGGGTCGCGCACGTCGTAGCAGGCGGTGCCGGCGCCCGCGGTGCAGGCGTGCACGTACTGCCAGATGCTGATGGTCAGGTAGCCCGAGAAAATCGTCATCATCACGCCACCGGCCAGGCCGTCCAGGCCGTCGGTGAAGTTCACGGCGTTCGTGCCCGACAGGGAGATGAGGGTAATCCACACGGCCACCAGGATGGACCCAAACACCGCACCGGCGGCAAAGAGGTCAATCGGCAGGTCGCGCACAAAGGAAATTGCGGTGGACGCGGGGCGCGCGCCAGACTCGTTGGGGAACTGGAAAGCCAGGAAGGCGAAGGGAACGGTCACCGCGAGCAGGCCGATGGTCTTCTGACGCTCGGTCAGGCCCTCGTTGCCCTTATGCCGGAACTTCATGATGTCATCCGCAGCGCCCACACCGAGCATGCCCAGGGTAAAGGCGATGGTCAGCCACGCGGTGGCGCTCGGCAGCGGCGAGGTACCGAAGAAAACGGCGCTAATGCCCATGGTCAGCAGGTACGCAAGAATCGCCGCCGGGATGAAAATCAGGCCGGCCATGGTGGGGGTGCCCGCCTTGTACTGGTGGGCGGCGGGGCCCTCATCGCGAATCAGCTGACCGAGCTTGAGGGACTTCATCTTCTTGATGAATACCGGAAGCGCGGTCAGGGAGATAAGGAACCCGAGGATTCCTGCAATCAACACGGTAATCATGAAGCGTTACCCTTCGTTGGTGGTCTGTGCGGGGGTGCTGGACTCGGTACCGTCCAGGTGGACGGCCAGGTGCTCGCTCAGGTCGGTAGCCTCAACAAAGTCGCCGGCGGAAAGCCAGGTCGGGGCCTCGTCCTCGGCGGAGCCGAAGCTCTCCTCGGCGAAGGCGAATTCGTCGCCCAGCAGGCCCAGCTTCGCGCCGTTCGAGGACTTGAAGAGCACGATATCGCCGGGACGCAGCTCGGCACGCAGGATCTGGGCGGCCTCCTGCGGGGTCTGAACCCAGGTCGCCTCATTGCCCCAGGAGCCTTCCAGGTGCGCGGCGTTGTAGATGGGCTTAGCGATGTCACCGACCGCGATGAGCTTCGAAATGTTCATGCGCACCACGAGGCGGCCGAGGTGATCGTGTTCCTGAATGGACACATCGCCCAGCTCCAGCATGGCGCCCAGCACGGCCCAGGTGCGGTGCGGCTGACCGGTCGCCGGGTCCACGGTGCGGCCCAACTGTGCGAGGGTGCGCAGCGCCGCCGCCATGGACTCGGGGTTGGCGTTGTAGGCATCGTTAATGACGGTCACGCCGTCGGCACGGTCGGTGCGGGCCATGCGCCACTTGGAGGCAGCCGCCGCGCCGTTGAGCGCGCGGGCAATCTTCTCGCCCGCAATACCGCTGTTGTAGGCGACAGCCGCAGCGGCCAGCAGGTTGTGCACGTGATGCTCACCGATCAGGAGGGAGGAAATCTCGTACTCGCTACCGTCGGGCAGGCGCAGCGTGAACTCGGGGCAACCGGCATCGGTGGTGCGCAGGTTCAGCGCCGCCACGTAGCGCTCGTAGGGCTGGCCGTTTTCGTCGGTCTTCTCCCCCACGCCGAAGTAGGTGACGGGGGCGACCGAGCGGGAGGCCATGCGTAGCACGCGCGGGTCATCCGCGTTCAGGGAGAGGGAGCCGCCGGGCTGAACGCCCTCGGCCAGCTCGCCCTTGGTGCGTTCGATATTGTCCACGCCGCCGAACTCGCCGGCGTGGGCGGTACCGACCTTCAGGATTGCGCCGTGGTCGGGACGCGCAATATTCGCCAGGTATTCGATGTTGCCCACGTGGTCGGCACCCATCTCAATGACCAGGTAGCGGGTGGACTCGTCCGCACGGAAAACCGTCAGCGGCACACCCACCTCGCTGTTGTAGGAACCCACCGGAGCGACCGTGGGGCCCTCGGGGGTGAAGATGGCGGCCAGCAGGTCCTTCGTGGTGGTCTTACCGGCCGAACCGGTAATGCCGACGACCGTCAGCTCGCCCTGAGCGCGCATCTGCTCAATCGCGTAGCGGGCCAGGTCGCCCATGGCCAGCACCACGTCGGGAACGCGGATGCTCGGGTAGGGAACGCCCTGCTCGTCGACGACTTCGCGCTCGACCAGGGCAAGGGTTGCGCCCCTCTCGAACGCCGTGGGAACGAACTTGTGACCGTCCGTGACGGCGCCGGGCTTTGCCACGAACAGGGTGCCGGTCTCCACCTCGCGAGAGTCGGTGGTGGCGAAGGTCGCGTGCACCTGCTCCTCACGGCCGTCCAGGCCGATTGCGGTGCCGCCGGTCGCCTCCAGAATCTGGGCGGCGCTGAGCTTAATCATTCTCTACCTACCTTCAGCGGTCTCGGTCGTCTCGGTGGCCTGTGCGGCCCCTGCGGTGTCAATCATGCGGCGGTAATCGGGGAGCACCTCGAAGCCGTAGGCGTGCAACGCGCGAGCGGTCTCCACACGGTCGTCCAGGGCGATGTCCACGCCGTCGACGTCTTGCTCGGTCTCGTGGCCGCGGCCGGCAATGAGAATCGCATCGTGCTCGGTGGCCAGGGCAATCGTCGTATCGATGGCCGCCGATCGCGGGGAAATGTTCAGGATCTGCTGGGCGCGACGGTTCTGCGCCTTCTGCGCGCCTTCCTCGACGGCGGCACGAATCGGGGCGGGCTCTTCACCGTGCGGATCGTCATCGGTCACGATGACGATATCGGCGTTCTGAGCGGCAATCGCGCCCATGATGGGGCGCTTGAGGTGGTCTCGTTCGCCGGTCGCGCCGAACACAATCATGACCTTGCCGTCACCGGGGCGGTCCATAGCCTCCAGCGCACGGGTCAGACCGTCGGGGTTATGCGCGAAGTCCACGATGGCGTGCGGCGCCAGCGAAATCAGCTGCATGCGGCCGGGCACCACAGGGGTGAGCGCCGGACCGGAGGCCAGGGCCGGCAGCAACAGCTCGCGCTCGGCGGCATCGGTATCGAGGTACGCCATGAGGGCGGCCAGGGCCGCGTTCGAAACGTTGAAATCTGCGGGCAGGCCCGTGTAGCACTCAATGCTTTCGCTGGCGCCGTTCTCCAGGTAGAAGCGGTGGCCCAGACCCTCGCGCTGCACGCGGACCACGGCCCAATCGCGCTCGCCAAACTCGGCGGGGACCTCGGCGAGGCCGGCACCGCGCGCAGTCACCAGGCGGTGCACCTGCTGCGCACCCATCTGCTCGCAAGCGGCGGAGAACATGTTCTCGCCCCACTCGTCATCAGCAGTAATCACAGCCAGCTCGGCGCGCTCGGGAGTGAACAGCTGAGCCTTCGAGTCGAAGTAGTGCTCCATGGTGCCGTGCAGATCCAGGTGATCCTGAGTCAGGTTCGTAAAGCCAG
>ERZ773046.336-NODE-336-length-32139-cov-10.009163_pt1 | contig 32139 bp, 60 predicted proteins | sample MGYA00580634_ERZ773046 | MGnify/ENA primary metagenome ERZ773046 (study PRJEB29015, sample SAMEA2738127) | human oral metagenome | biome: human oral; feature: human-associated habitat; material: saliva | place: China | collected 2159 ... | reverse complement strand
GCATGTTTTTAAATTGATTCCAAACAAAACGACTGTTTCCAAAGGTTTGTTCAATAGTTTGTTTTTGTGTTTTATTGGGATAGAGTTTTAGTTTGACACCTGATAAAATGGTCATTTGAGAGTCCTCCTTTCTATTTGATTTAACTTTATTATATATTTTTTCAAAGCAATAATCAAGAAAAAAGGCATACATGTATAATAGATGTTCATTCATTAATTAACTTAAACCACTGTTTTCACGAATCCACCTCCTATCGAAATCAAGAGTCATCCTCGCTCTATAACTATATAAAATCATCGTAAATATCCATCAGATTAAATTTTCCAAAAAGTAAATCTGTCATAAATCAAAAACATCAATTCATTTGTCTTGATACCTTTAATATACCAAAAAAAGTAGCTCAATTGAGCCACTTCTTCTTTATTGTTGCAAACCCTTTTGAAAGCCTACGTCAAACTGACTTTCATCAATAACCACTTCGTCTTGCTCATTACCCAAATCAGCCAACTTATCAACTACTTTAGAATCAGATGCCAATGGAGTAACCACTAAATCATTATTGCTATCCGAACGCAACTGAACATTCGATTCAGACAACTCACTCACATTGACATCGTGAGCATCCACATGTTCCACGCGCCCACTATTTGTGATATTACTAAAATCAAGTTGACTTTTAGCCACAGACACAACATCTTTAATCACACCACCATACATGGCCGTTTCTTTGACGTAACCCACACGAATCACATCACTATTGACCATTCCACACTTTTCAACCATAGTATCTTCAATCTTTGATTGACTAATACCAGAATTGACAAGCGTTGCCTTTTCTACATGCGATAAATCACTCATTTCTGAATCAATCACACGTGACTGTTTAACAGTACTGACATCAATTTTGCTATCTAAAACATAACTGTCTTCAATCGTTGCCGTTTCATTGTATTGATAAAACTCATCATCAAGCACACGTGACATCACTTTTGTATGACCACGTAATTGACTGTTTTTAATCGTAATATCAGCATCAAACAAAATATCCGCATCATCAATCTGACTGTTTTCAACCGTCAAGCGCTGACCTGTTGCCTTGGTCATAATAAAGTCGCCCCCACGGTCATCAAAAGCTACAATTGGTGAGCCTTTTGCAGACACCTTACAATTCCCAAAACAGTAAACCCCATTTTCTTCTTTGACGGCGCCATCTCGAACAGCTTGTGACAAAGGGACACCTGCATAACTAGCACGCGGAACCTGACTAGATGCTGCCGCATCCATTTGTGCATTTTCAATTGCACGTAGCTCGCTTTCTGAAAAACCAATCGTATCAAAGTCATAAGGACGTGGTTTTCCAAAATCTGAACCAAAAGGTGATTTAACTTCTTCAGTCATAAGTATAAAACCTCAATTTCTTTTTTGTTACCTTTATTATATCAAAAAAGCCCCCCCGTGTTTTTTCTTGACTAATTTCTTCTAAGTGCTAAAATAAAAGAAAAAACCATCGGAGGAATTCGCCATGCAGGCACTATTCATTCTTCTTATTATCGCTGTTCTTGTCTTTCTGGGCGGAACCCTCAGCACCGTTTTTGTTGTCAGACAACAATCCGTAGCCATTATTGAACGCTTTGGACGCTACCACAAAATCGCAACCAGCGGAATCCATAGCCGATTACCGTTTGGCATTGACAAAATCGCTTCACGCATCCAATTACGTCTCCTACAAAGTGAAATCGTGGTCGAAACCAAAACCAAAGACAATGTTTTTGTTATGATGAATGTCGCGACGCAATACCGCGTTAATGAACGTAATGTGACCGATGCTTACTATAAACTCATGCGTCCAGAAGCCCAAATCAAATCTTATATTGAAGATGCTCTACGCTCATCCGTTCCTAAATTGACGCTCGATGAACTCTTTGAAAAGAAAGACGAAATCGCCCTTGAGGTCCAACATCAAGTCGCTGAAGAAATGACAACTTATGGTTATGTCATCGTCAAAACCTTGATCACAAAAGTTGAGCCCGACGCTGAAGTCAAACAATCTATGAACGAAATCAATGCTGCTCAACGTAAGCGCGTGGCCGCTCAAGAATTGGCTGAAGCTGATAAAATCAAAATTGTTACAGCCGCTGAAGCTGAAGCTGAAAAAGACCGCCTTCACGGGGTTGGTATTGCCCAACAACGTAAAGCTATTGTCGACGGTTTGGCTGAATCGATTGCTGAACTAAAAGAAGCCAATGTAGGTATGACAGAAGAACAAATTATGTCTATTCTTCTCACCAACCAATATCTCGATACCCTCAACACCTTTGCTGCTAAAGGTAATCAAACATTGTTCTTACCAAACACGCCAAACGGTGTCGACGATGTCCGTACCCAAATTCTCTCATCGCTAAAAGCGAACTGAAACGCCAACTTGGCGTTTTTATTTTGGTCATTATAATGACGTCATTTTGTCGTTTGTTTGACGTTCCTTTGTCGTTAGCTTGTCGTTTGTTTGACGTTTGTTTTCCCTGCTTTTGCGTTCCGCAAAAGCAGGTTTTTTTCGGGGCGTCGATAGCTAACGCTATCGACGTTTTTTTGTGCCGTTAAAAACGCCCTATGGGACATTTTTTAGCGGCTGATTTTCGCTTGCAAGAAAGGATTAAAGGTGCTAAACTAAAAGAAAAAAGGAATTTTAAACATGGCCATACAACTAACCGCAGCACTGTCTTTTATTATTGCACTCATCATCGTTTGGCGTGCTAATAAAGACGTCAATACCGATGATAGTCTTATTCTAAGCATCCTAATTGCAGGGATGAACATGATACTCACGCTTGTCATCGCTTCAATCCTCTGTCTAGGCGTCGTCCATACTTTCTCAACGACAAAAACAAGCCACAACTATCGCAAACTTGACACAACTAACGTCACAACAACCTTGACCAGTGGTAAGAAAACCGTAACGTTGACTGATCAAACCAGTCCTAAAGACCTCAAAGCTTTCTCAGACGGTACGATTAGCCTGTCAGACAACCAAGGCACAGCCAAACGTGACATTAAAGATATTGAGCTGATCAACACCAAAAACGGTACAACCATTGATCATCTCGAGTACGGCAAAGAAACAACCTATCGTGACTACTTTGGTTTCCACTATAACGAAGAAAGTAAAAACGTCTTGCGCGTGGTCTTTAAAACAGATGAGCTCAACAAACGCTTTGGCGATTAAATTGACGCTATGATTAAAATCTGATACAATAAAGATAACTTAGAACAGATAATGTAATCATTCTAAATCGCATCTCGTAAAACGCGTTGATTGAAATTCGATATGTAAAGGTCAAGCGACAATTCTTTAGGTGACAGCCACCGAAACGACAATTTCCTTAGGTGGCAGCCACCAACTGACATAAAACCAACTGACATAAAAAGAACACCTACGCAGGTGTTCTTTTTTAATTTAATTCATCTTCAATCGAAGCTACTTCAGCCTCATAGGCTGCTTTAAAGCCATGCTCTTTTTGGTCACGTTTTTCAACATAATCTACCAAAAAGCCATTATCAACTTTTTCTAAATCCACTAAAGTCATATCTAATCCTTTCTGAACATCTGACAAATCTCACTCTTATCCGTTACCGTAACGCTATCAACATCAGTTCCATTAAACGTTTCATCAATAACAACAACAGCCATCAAATCAACATCGGGAGCAAGTTTCTCAAAAACCGTCATTCGTCATCAGTCCTTTCTCATAACTATATCTACATTATAACATATCTTTATCTCCCCGTCTGGTTTTAGCTTGCAATTCATCCTGATCCTGTTAAACTAAAAGAAAAAAGGAAATTTTCTCATGACAACTCTCAACGTCACCTTATTTTTTGTCGCCATCCTTGGCACAATAGCCTTTTGTTTCTTTTGTTATCGCGACGATTTCCCGTTTAAAGAAAATCTTAAAGTCAGTTTAACCTTCGGTACAATTCTTGGTCTTATTTTCTACGCAGCAATATTTCGAGGCATTTGCGAAACAACCGCAACCAAAGACCAAATTGAATGGGTCACGCTTCCTAGCGACAAAGCCACCTTAACCAGCTACCAGTCCCCTAACAAGCACTATAAAGTCGTTAAAACGCTCGATCAAGTCACTAAAGACGACTTGCACTGGACAGGAAAACTGACCGTTAACGGCAAAAGCTACGCTTACGATGACCTTAAACTCGAAGGCAACGGTCAAAAGCCCCTTAAAATCAGTTACGGCACCGTCTATCGTCCTGCTAAGATTTATGGCCATCTGTTCTATAAAGGCGACGTCAAAGGTCATGTGCTTAAATTAAGTTATTAGAGAAAGGAAGCCTTATGTTTTACTCACTTTTTTATGTTTTATTTATCACAGCTAGTCTTATAATAGGCAGTTTATTGGCCTATCTACTTTATCGTACTGAAGAAACCAAGTCGTCAATCTTTATAGGGTTACTTACTGGATTTGGTTTTACTTTCTTTCTTACTGTTCCTATTATCTATTTAGCACCAACTAAAACCACCTGGCATACACTTTATCCCAATGCTCAAATCGCTAAGGCAACGATTAAAACAGACTACGAAACCTATCGTTTGCCAAAAGACAACATTCCTAAATCGATCGCTGGTAACAGTGGAACGATCAGCATCACTGATCACAAGCAAACCGCATCTCGTGACCTTGAAAAAATCATTGTCAACGGTAATGGCGACCGTGTGACATCCATTGATTACGGCAAAGCGAAACAAACGTTAAGTCTTTTTGGACAAAAACTCTATGAAAATAAGGAAACAACTAATCGTTTACGTTTAAATTATAAAGAAAATAGCCTGGACAAATTATTTGAAGACTGATGCAATAATTTTTTGACATCAGTCAGATAAGATGCTATAATAACTATATTAGAAGTCGTCGAAGATGTCCCATGACATAACTAGACGGCCTTTTTTTAATAAATCATTTTACCACAATTAACGTCATATTGTCATCCGGTAAACAATTTAATAAACCAACGCCCAAATGCTATAATAAAACAAAAAACACAATAGAAAGGTCTATTATCCATGGCCCTTAAACTAACTTTTATCCTCACAAGCATCTTCTTTTTTTGCCTCATGACGTACGATATGCGACACCTTGACGCCAAACGTCCACTGGAACAATTTTTAAAAGTCATTCTTCAATCGTTTGCAGCAACTGTTCTCGCTGTTATAACAACTATCTTTCTGTTTAACATTATAACAACATCTAAAACAAAAGAAGACTTTAAGAAAATCAATACAACAAACGTCACAATCACTCAAGGTAAGAAAACAATCCAACTGAATGCTAAAGACCTCAAAACCATTTCAAAAGGCACAATTAGTCTATCAAACGGCCAAGTCAAACATTGTTTTGATGCCGTTGACATCATTAATTCAGGCGACACAATCGATCATTTAGAATACGGCACTAGAACAACCTATGACGACTATCTTGGCGATCAAATCGACAAAACCTCGCAAAAGGTCCTTCGCATCGTCCTTAAACCAAACGAAAAACAACGCCATAGGCAATAACATCTTATTATAAAGAAAGGAAACCTCCCCTATGTCATTTTTAACCTATCTAGCACATACAGACGTTCTATCTACAATCGTGACTTTCGAAATCCTGCTTATCAGTGGACTTATCTTTTTCAAGTGGTTGTCTAAAAAACACATGGATGACGATCCTATTAAATGTTATTATCTTATTGGTACATTCCTTTTATGCCAATTTATTGGAATCGGTCTCCTTATTTTATGTTATAATATAAACCACTAAAAAAGCCTCAGCAATCCGAGCTAAGGCATCAGCATATAGCCGATAAAGCCACCAAGAGCATAGACAGGACCGATAGTCGCAAACATGGCCATTAACGTTGTTTTTGTCACTGTTTTACCATCAGCTTTCATAGACTGCGCGTGCGTTGCCACATGAACGGCTGCTAAAACAAGAAATACGAGTAAAATAATTGTAAGTTTCATAGAAAAACGTCCTTTCTTATTTTTAGTTTAACATAATCAATCACAAATGACCACCAAAAATTATAGGATCATTTTTTAATAGCTATTATCAAATCTTTCTGATAAACTAAAAGAAAAAAGGAAATTATCAAAACGTTCAACCAAGCACTTCTTTGACTAATGTTTTCTATAGTAAAATAAATCTTTTCATGTTATAATAAAAGAAAAACATCAATCTTTTAAAAAAGTCGACCCGTGAACACTCACGGAATCGCCGTAAATTCAACTCAAAATAAAAACACATAATCATATTTTGAATCACTTTTTACGAATTTAGCTCATAAAAACAATCTAAAACTAAATAAAATGAGCTATCGCATCCCACACAGATGCGCGGATTAAAATCTTTCATTAAAAATGCTCGTGTCGCCGTTGGTTAATCGCATCCCACGCGGATACGCAAATTAAAATAACTAAGGTTTTTAACCTTAGTTTTTAATTAGGAAAATCGATTTAAAGATGATACACTAAAAGAAAAACAGAAAGGGCTATCACACATGCTAACATCCTTCGGCTTTTATTATCTTCTAGGTACACTTGCTTTTGCCTTATTATTAACAACGCCTCTTTTCTACGACGAACTTAAATGGGACTTTAAAAAAAATATCCTCCCTTATCTTGGATTAACGGCGTTCCTTTTCTTTGGATGGCTCTTCATTACCGATTTCCTTTGTGGAAGCGATGTTGCTGTTACTAAAACCGAATGGCGTACCATCCATCCCAATCACGATAAGGTAACCGTTGAAGTGAGAACTGGAACCAGTAATTACATTACTGTAACGCCCAAAACCAAACAAAACGACGTCGAAGACACCAACACAATCAAGTTAACCCAAAGACAATATGTTAAAGAAAAAACTATTGATCATGTTATCATCGATGGTAGTGGTAAAATTCTCGATAAGGTTCAATACGGTAACGAAACCACCCAACATGCCTTCTTTGGTCAACCTATCTTCACCACTAAAGGACATCGCAGTGCACTACGTTTTGTTTATAAAGCGCCTGAAAGCAATAAAACGCTTGATGATATGTTGAAATAGAAAGGAAATCCATGGCCTTTTATCTTATCTCGCAACAAACAAGTCACAAAAGCAATATGCCAGCACTTTGTTTACCATCTAATCAAACAACGAACATCGCTGTTTATACGAGTCTTAAGACCGCTTACGAACAAGGATTGCACTATTTTAATCAAATTACACTTGAAGATGAGACAATAACATATAGCCTAGCTGACGTTAAAAAAGCACTCGTTGACGATTCTGTCGCCACTATCGGTCAAGAAACGCTAACAGAATATGCAGGCGTTGATCACAACTATTACACAAAAGAAATCACGCGCATTACAATTCAAAAATTCCAAAAAGATACTTATCTCTATTAAAAAATAACAATAACTACCAAAAAAAGAACCGATCACGGTTCTTTTTTATATAACTAGCGTTACAAGCTTAGTTGCAAATTAATTTCAAATTGACTTTCATCAATGCTAAATGAATTGTATGAATACAATAACACAACACTTAACAGCTACAACAAGCTGTTAAATAACCAAACCTTTAACATCGGTCATAAGACGTCCTAAAGCCAGACGCACTAGCGTAAAAGAGACGTCCTTATCAGGCTCAAATAAGGGTTTCTCATCATAATAGCGCGTGCCTTTTCGAATGGTCACAAAGACTTCAGCCGATAGTTCTACCGTAACTGAAAAGTCGTTTTGTGTCCAACCGAGACAAGCCTCAGGACCTGTTTCTACCGTAAAGGTAACAAGTTCCGAAACTTCCGTGGTTAATTCTGCAAAGCGCTGAATGAGAAAGCGTTCAGCGTAAGATTGACGTTCTTTTGGTGTCATTATATTTTTCCTTTCTTTTTAAATAGTCGTTTAAGCCAATGCCAAATCATAGCACAACGTTACCGTTTTGACAATCAACCGTTCATTAAAATTAAAAATGTTAGCGTATACCAAATCCATTTTGGATCTACGGGAACTTTCGGCAAATCAAATAATTTACCATAGTTTCCTTTTTTGTAAATGGTTAAGTTACGTGACCCTACCTTATAAAGTTTGATAAAGAAATGCCGTTCATTTTTCACATAAGTCGCCCCATTTGGAAGCACCTCATATCCTGTGAAGGGATATAACCAGGCAACGCCTTGAACCGAATACGAATCCCCTATAATATGGCTAATATAACCTATGACAAAACCAGTCATAAAAGGATTTTCTGCACGGATAGCTAAAACTACCAATAAAACAACCGGCCAAATGGAATGTGTAATCCCACGATGTTTAAAAACTTTGAAATGCTTATCCATATCAGGAACGGTCGCCGTTAAGGCTGCAACAGTTATTGTAATTATCGGATATGGTAGTGACAGTGTTACAACAGTTGTTGCCGCAATAGTAGTCGCAAAAGCTCTATGTGTTGGTCCTAACATCTGTTTTCCTCACTTCTAAACATCGTTTTAATCACGTTCGAATCAATTACTATTTCAGCCAATACCAACTGTTTTTTAGCTGCCCTATAAGCGTCGTTATGGTTTGCACAAACGCCAATAATTCGAAAACTATCCCTTGGTGCATTTTCACCAGTGTAGCGTTTTTCTTCTATAACAACACCATGAATCATAAGTATAAACCTTTCTTCGTATAATATTATTATAGCACGTAACAACCTATTATGAGCAAAATTACTGACGTATTAATTGTATCCATACAATCAAACGATATCACCTAAAAAACAGCTATTCCTAGCTGTTTTAATGATACAAATGATCATCCACAAGGCCCATCCAATCGGCTAAGCGATCTTTGATATCCCAAGTTCGTTTTTTAAGCCCTTTTCCTAACAAACAAGTACTTTCATAAGCTTCGGTGATCAAATCATCTCTAATCTCATCTAACAAGACCTGATAACTAAACAAAATCTGTTTAACCACTAAAGGATAAGCGTAGGCTAAATCGAACTCAAAACTCCTCACAACCGCTTCTAAATCCGACAACCTGCGCACAGCCTTGTCAAGGCCTTTTAAACGTCTATTAAAAGTATCGGCCAATGGGTCATCCCCTAACAAGTCCCTGGTCTTTGCCAAATCGTCATAAGAACAGTCAGACCACTGGCTAATTTGCGTATAGGCGATTGCTTTTACATCGTCATTCATGGGTACGTCCTTTCTTTATTGCTGCAAGCCTTGTTGCGAATTGATTTCAAACTGACTTTCGTCAATGGTAACATCCTCGTGTGTCATATTAGTCCCTGCAAGAGGCAACTCACGATCATCAATGACCCAACTCTCTGCTTCACGACGAATCTTTTCTTTATCCACGTCTTCGGTAATAACTGCGCTAGGGTCTTCTGCAACAGCTTGTGCATCCAAATAAAGCCACGCGTCTTCGTCATCAAGACTATCAATCGTTGGACCAACAACGTCCTTTAAAAACGGTGCCATCTCTATTGTTTCGGCCTTGTATGCTTCAGGAACCGATGCAAAGCCTTCTTCTAAACGGTCATTAAGCGCCCTACTTGGTTGATAAGCTTCTAAATCCCAAGCATAAGGAAGATCGCGATTAAGCACCAATGCTGCCAAACCATCCACATAAGCGTCGCTATCCGTCACTTGAACATAGCCATGGACAAAATCAGGTTGATTCGCATGTTTTCCATTACCAACAAAATAACCATCTGTAAAGGCACGTTCATCAATATCAAAAGAAGACAAAGCCCAACCAGAATGCACACCACCAACGGTTGCAGCCGTTACCTCATCACTCACCAACTTAGACAACTCAACGTTACTATCTTTTGTCACCACGCTATTGATCAAATCACTATTAACAACAGTACTTTTGTCAACACGACTCAATTGCAAACGACTGCGTTTAACAGAACTGTCTTTAACCGTAGTCTGGTCAAGCTCACTATCCTTAATAAAACTATCAGAAAGCGTTTGACCCGTCATCTCAATCAAATTATGACCACTCAAAATCGACTCCAAAATGACATTAGTCCCTTCATAACTCATCACTCTTGACGTTGGTGAATTGATAATCACATTTTCCAAAGTCAACTGATTGGCATTAGGACTACGTTTTAACTTAACCTGAATACCGTGATCGACAAAATCGCTCAAAGCGACATTTTTAAGCGTTACTTGATATTTGCCATCTTTCTCAGACAAGGTCAACGACCCGTCTTCACCTTTGATAATATCCGCTTGTCCGTCGCCCCCAGGCATATCAATCATAAGCCCTTTTTGCACCTCGTATCCCATACGTGAATATTCGGGGTCTAAACGTTTAACAACTACCATATACATTTCCTTTCTTTATTGTTGTAAACCTTGTTGCGATTTTACTTCAAACTGACTTTCATCAATGGTAAAATCATCGGCTTCGCGCCAGGCGTCATCTTCATCAAAAGATTGCGCAATCTCAGCAGCTGTTAAAGGAGCGGGTTCAACCACTTCTTTCAAAAAGGGTGCTAATTCAAGCGCTTCTTTTTGATAAGCCTCAGACATCTTTCCCCAAGCCTTGTCTAAGCGTTCTTGCATGGCATCATTTAATTCCGATAAGTAATAACCGTCTTTTTCAGGACGATAAGGAAGGTCACGATTGATGGCTAATGTCGCTAGACCAAAAGCATAATCATCCTCATTAGAAACTTCCACATAACCATGATCAAAGCCTTCTTGCTCAGCATGTTTACCATTCCCAACAAAATAACCGTTTTCAAAGGTACGTTCATCAAAAGTATCTTCAAAAACATCCCAACCGTTTTGCACACCACCAACCTTAGCCTGTCTAACGGTATCACCCATTAAATGCGATAATTCGACACGACTTGAATCAGCAATCACAGCACTATCTAAGCTACTATTAACCACATCACTATTTGTGACTGTGCTATTTAACAAACGACTGCGTTCAACTAAGCTATCCTTCTTTACAGATGACGTCATAATGACACTATTATCAATATAAGCATCATCAATAGTATGACCCGCCATGGAAATCTCATTAGCGCCACTAAGAATGGTATCAGACACACGATTTTCCCCACGAAAACTTCTAATCGTCGTCGCAGGTGACTCAATGTTGAGGTCTTCTAAAACCAAATGACTTCCCTCAGGATTACCGCTCACGACAACCACAATGTTATGATCCCCAAAGTCGCTTAAACGCACGTTTTTAAGAGACGCCGTGTATTTGCCATTACCTTCAGACAAAGTGAGCGTCCCATCTTCACTTTCTGTTATTTCAGCCTTGCCTTCTCCATTAGGCATATCAATGATTAAGCCTTTTTGCACCTCATATCCCATACGTGGGTATTTTGGATCTAATTGTTTGACTACTACCATAAAGAAAAAATCCCTTTCATTTCGTTACCTTTAGTATAACATATCTACTTGGTTTCTAGGACCAAAATTTCGGTTGTCCAAGGAAGCCCTTTGGTTGTTTGACGGGTTTCTACATAAGCTTTACGCACCTGTCCCTTGGCTTTTCCTCTAACGACTACCGCATCAACTCCCTGATCCATAGGATAAAGCCTTACCGAGCGACTAGCAGACAACTGCTCACGAATAGAGCTATCCATAAGCGTATGAGGTGTATCGTCCATCCCTTGGTCAAAACGAAAGGTCGTTCGATAAAGATCTAAAGGCATTGTGCTCTGAAAAAAGTCGTCAAATGTAGACAAATCATCTCTAAATAACGGCAGATGATTCTTTTTTCTCATGTTCGTCATCAATTACATTCCCATATCTGCAAAAAGCAGGTAACGACAGAGGTAATCTCTTAACACATCAAGAAGATAAAAATTATCTTCAGAGACTGAGCCAGCCTCCAATAAAATATATTTAAGCTAATGCTAGTAAATTCAAAACTGCATTTTGATCACGATCAGCAACAAAACCACACGAATAACAAACATATTCATTATGTTTTGTTCCATGTTTTTTATTACCGTCTAATCCAATTTTTTCATCACCTGTTTTAACATGACCGCAATTCGAACAACGTTGTGTTGAAGGATAATATTGATCTGCTAAAATAAGTATTTTATCGAATTTAATAGCTTTATACTCCATGTAAAGACGAAAACGACCAAATAATGAACGATGTAGATTTTTAGCTTTCTTTTGCATTTGCATAGCTTGTACATCAAGGTCTTCAATAACAACTGTATCATAGGTCTGATAAATCATTGTTGTAAATTTATGAAGTAAATCATTTTGAATGGCGGCTACACATTGATAACATTTTTGAAGTTTGACTCTCACTTTAAAATATTGCTTTGAGCGTGTAGCCTTTTTGCCATTTTCGTGGCGTTTCCTGGCTAATAAACGTTGATAATGCTTGATTTGAGCATATAATCGTTCTAATCGTTTTGGAAAAACAGCAAAAGAACCGTCAGTGTAATCAAAATGATTCACATTTACGTCAATAGCCGTTTTTCTACCTGTTTTATGTAAAGGTTGTTCAGGACAATCAATTACAATAGATGCATAGTAAGAATCACCAATTTTAGTGATTGCACAATGTTTGATTTTTCCGTCAGGTAAATCATAGCCTTTAAAAGAAATACCATACCACGCATCTTTATATGCACGAGGTTTCTCTAAAATAAGTTTTCCATTTTCAATACGCGCATAATCCGTTTTAAAACCTTGTTTTGGACTTTTCTTAGAACGAAAAGATGGCTTTCCAACTTTTCGTTTCTTTTTTTTAGAACCTTTCTTTTTAAGTTTCTTACTACTAAAAAAGGCAGACCACGAATGTGCCAAATCTTTAATAGCCATTTGTAAAACTCGTGATGACAAAGAATACTGCCAATCAGCTTTATCAGCAACTAATATATTTTGAACAACACGATGTGATGGCGATGGAAATATTGTCAATAACTCTTGTTCTTCTTCAGAAAAAGTAATTGTCTTATCTTTAATAGCTAATTGAGATTTTTTTCGAAGGTCAACAGGAACCATTTCAATACGTTGATCATAAAGATCGTTCCATAATTCTAATCCTTGATTCCAACAATAGCGACGATAATCACACAAATCATCAAGAACTTTTGTCATTGTCTGATTAGGATATAAAGCTACTTTTTTTGTTAATTTCATAAGAATTCACCTCCTTATCTAATTCGATGCTATGTCTATAGTTTATAATAACTATATCTTATTGTCTACTATTTAGCGTACTAGGACGTTACTCTTACCTTTAGTCTATCACAAGATGCTCAAAAAGGCACATAAAAACCGCAGAAGTAAATCTGCGGCTCATTTTAGGATAGCCTCAAAAAGCTATCCAGGGATTCCCAACCAATATGAAATTATTCTACCATAATTCTTATATCACGTCAAGTAATGACGAATAACCATCTAACAATTCTATTAAATCCCAATCTTTTCGCATGAGATCGCCATCAATCTTAAGACCAGCCTCTTCAAAGCTGTCAATAATCTTTTTACGCACTTCTTTTAAAAGCAAGCGATAACTGTAGAGAATTTGTTTGGCTAGCACACAAGCAGCATCTGAATCTAAGGCATAGATAACGTCCATATCAAACTCACGAATGAGTTTTTCAACGCCATTAAGCGCTTTAACCGCTTCATCAATATCCTTTAAACGTTCGTTAAAGGAATCTACTAAATCACCGTCACCCAAAGCGTCTCTAGTCTTGGCTAATTCTTTATAGGAACAATCGGACCACGACCAAAGTTGTTGACAAGCTAAACCTTTAATATCATCCATAGTTATTTTTCCTCAAATCGATAGAGTTTATATAGTGTCTGATTAGCGACTCCCAAAAGCGCATAGGGCTGACCGTTTTTAAAAGCTTGTCTGACGTAAGACAAAGGGCGTACGTCTGTCTGTTCTTTAAGGGCTCTATAAGCGTCATCTAAACGACTATAAGCGCCTAAGAGACGTTCCTTGTCCGTTTCTTTGACTGCTACATAAATACTCATCGTTCAGTCCTTTCAAACAAAATAGCGTCATTAATAGCCTTTGAACAATCACAATCAACTAAATCGCAACCCTTTAAAGCGTCCCTAGTTCTTCCTTTATGCGAATAGACTAACCCTTTATGCGAATAGACGCTCAACTGAGAAAATCCTGGAAAGTCACGTCCTACAAATATATAACTAGTCATTCGTCAATCCTTTCAAAAAGCACATTGCAATTAACAAAGGTTTTTATCTTGCCATGAAGACCACCCTCATCGTAAACAAAACGATTAATATCATCTGTCAAAATGACGCCACAAAACTCACGTAGATGAATAAAGAGCATTGCCCAATCCATGCGCGTGATTTCTAAAGCTTCTTCGGTATAAGGCTGTTCGCAGCCGACATTACTAATCATAATATCCATAGATAACATAGGGCCAATAGACGCTTCAATTAAAGGAACGTTAATATCCACAGCGTCTCGACGTAAGGCCCAATAAACGAATTGATAAACTAAAGCTAAAGCTTTAGGATCCGATAAGACAAGGCTGTCACCAGGTTGACCCAAAGTACGTTCAAAGGAAATGATCACAGAACCATAAGGCTTTAAGGTATCGATGGCTTCTTGATAAGCTACAGGGAGTGGTATTGTTTTTAAATAAGCTAAAAAATCTTTAAATTCCATTAATGTTCCTTTCTATGACTTAATATAGCAATAATAATCGTCACCAAAATAGCAGGTGGTAGTGCAAGTCTAACAAACAATATCGTAAACGCCAGCACAGTTCCAGAATCACTCGTTTGCATCACTTTAACCGTGCCTACAAGAATCAAGGTAACTTCATAAACAGCCCCCTAAACATTTCCTCGTCGATAAATATAGACCAACATGGTTCCAATAGCCATGACCAGAATAGCTGGTATTAGTGCCATGACGAAAATCCATAAAACAAGTTCCATTAAATATCACCTAATTTTTTCTTTCTACGAGCATATAGTTCCTTAACCGTCAATATCAACGTATCGCCAATAATGGGTGACGACGTAAGCATTACAAAAACAACTAATGGCCACAAGTCATGCACAGATGCCCAAAATTTAGAGGCATTTTCAGGTCTAATGAGTAGCGCTAAAGTCATAATCAAAGCCATATAACTAAAACCAACAACAAAACGTAAAATCCACTTCATCGTTTTTCCTTTCTTAGAGCTCACCAGTACATTCCAGTTCCATCAGCTTTTCCAAAAAGCACTAAGATAACATCACCCATGAACCACAAAAACAAAAGACTCAAACAAGTGAATCCAGGAATCGTATACCAATGCATGGTCATCGTCCCAAAATAGTTCGATAAAGGTGTTGATTATCGTCCTTTCTAGAAATCACAATCACTATACTGGTCATTTGTCGTCCTTTCTAGAAATCACAATCACATAACCAATCAACGCTATCAAAGCAATCAAGCCACAAATCATGCGAGTGTCCCCAGACTTTCTTTAATTTCTTTGAGACAAGCCGCATAATATTCTAAGGCAAAATAGAGGTCGTCACGATAGGTCAGCGCACGATTGACATGGCGCATATCTGACAACCACTTGAGGTATTGTTCCTTCTTGTCTTCAGACAAACGTGATGCTCGTACATCTGATTCTAACCGAATTAACTGCCTACTAGCAATCATAAGAACAGACCTTACGCACATGATCAGCTAGACAAAACATGAGTGATGCTTTATCCAAGTCTTCCTTGATGATGTCTACAAGGTCTTTGTTAAAACGATGACCAGGAACGCCACCCACTTCTACATAAGCGTCTTTAGCCACATCCACAGAACGTTTAATATCATCTAACTGACGACAAAACGCTGCATGGTCGCTAAGTCCTTTAACCGTTACTTTTGCGACCTCATCTGCCGTTTTAGCGTCCATCAACTCACGATGAAGATCTGACACATACGTCTTGACGTCAATTTGAAGATTCAATAAGTCCTTGTTAGCCTTATCGGTAACCGTTTTTAAAGCGTCGCCTGCTTTTGTCATCGTTTTATACGTGCTAACTACCGACAAGCTAGCTGTTTTTAATTGTTCTAACATCATTTTTTCATCCTTTCAATGCAAGATATCCAAAGACCAAAAGCGCTTGTTCTAAGCGTGTATAAAAAGTCTCAGGATCTAAATAATGGTTACTGCTAAAAATAAATTGCGCCAATTCGTCCTCAGGGGTCTTAGTCAAACCTTGCCATTTACGATATTGCTCACGCGCATAAACCATCTGTTCATGGTCCCCTACAGCGTAGGCATGGCTGTCAAAAGGTTTTCTTAAATGTTTGTGATAAGCGTCTTGACCGACTTGCGCCGATTGAATGGCTTTTAAATAACTGAGCATGGTTTTAGGAGCCACTTGAAGCAACTCCCCATTCATGTCTTGTAAAGCCATGAGGTCAAAAGCAGAAAAATCTCGTTTCGTGTTTAACTTGGCAAACACTAAGAAAATACGCTCTTCACGCTTTCCTGCAGAGGCGTTAGCATAACGATCTAACTTGCTCATTAAGCGACCTTCACATAACAGTCTAATTGTGCAAGTGACGTATAGGGTTGATTAACCTTGCGGCAAAGTTTTCCAGCCAAGATGAATTGCGCCGCTTCATCACGTGTAATAGTGGTATCAAAACCATTGATACGAGCGTTATAAGTGTTATCTGCGTTTTTAGTTATTACAATAATCATAATGTTTAAGATCCTTTCTTAGTCATCAACAGGTAGTAATTCTTGTAAGATTTGAGGGCTTTTATGATCAACGGTTGCACTACTATCAAAGCCATGTGTCAGCCCATATACAGTCACCACTAGTAAAATGGCTGCAAAACTAAGCAGCAAACAAACAGGTTCTTTATATCGTAAAAGCACACGCATGATGGTAAGTCCTCGTTTTCTTTTTGATTTGTCTTTATTATAGCACGGGTAGGTGTTAAAGGCAAGAAAAAATCAAAGCCAAAAATAGGACGTGTAGGTTCTAAAATCAAAAGCCGAAATAGCGCGTGTAGGTTCTAAAATCAAAACCAAAAAAACAAACGAACGAACGAACCATTTGGCATTTGTCCGAAAATGTCCGTCCCCAAAAAAACCTCTATAGGTTTTTTTCTTATTAATTTTTATATAGAACTTTTTGAGGTATTTGTCCGAAAATTTTCTTTTGAAAACGCTTTCAGACTCTCATTTTCTTCTTAGAAAAGTCTCCAAGCTAGCAATATACAGGGCTTTATACATGATTTGAATATTTTTCCAAGTCACTCTATTTTGTCCGAGAATTTGTCCGAGAAGGGCTTATTTTGTCCGAGAATTTGTCCGAGAATTTTAGCTCCAAAACGTCTCTCGGACAAAAAAGTGACCTCAAACCCGCATGGTTGTCTGCTTTCATAAATTCGCTCTCAAGATTTCGGACATTTTCGGACAAAATGAAAATCAGACATTTTTTGAAAACACATGAAAACAAACAACCACGCGAGATTACCACCCTTTCTGAGAATCAGATTAAAAGGACATTTTTCGGACAAAATTTTTATGCAGGGTTTATTCACTTGAACCTTCAAAGTACTTCGTGAAATTTTCACAAAAAATTTTGTCCGAGAAATCAGTTTTCGGACAAAATCGGACGTTTTTCGGACAAATTCGGACAAAATTTTGTCCGAGAAGCCCTTTTCTCATTTTTCTTTTCATGAAAGCGAATGAAAACTTACGGGGCTTGGGATTGAGGTCTCTCATTTTTGCTGTTTTTAGACAGTGTGTCCACCTATTTTGTCCGAGAATTTGAGTTTTCGGACAAAATCTCGGACAAAAATGGACAAACGTTTTTAGGTCGTTTCTTTAAAAACGTTCGGTCATGTCCGAACGTTTTGACCCGTAGGTGCTAACGCACCTAGCGGCTTTTTTGCGGGTTGAGTCGCTCACGCGCCTCCCCGAAACCCATGGTTTAGGTTGTGAAAAAGACAGTTTGTCTTGTCGAAAAAAACTATTAGAAAGAGAGGCTTATTTTATGGCCCGAGAAATCACAGGAGATATCACAGCCATCACCGACGGTTATATTATGCATCAAGTCAACTGCCAAAACGTGATGGGCGCAGGCGTCGCTAAGAGCCTCGCTACCAAATACCCAGAAATTAAAGAAGCCTTTCATGCCTTCGCTAAAACCTATACCAAACCTAAAGAACGTTTTGGTTGGATCCAACCCGTTCGTGTGAATAGTGACCTTGTTATTTGCAACAGCTTTAGCCAATTTACCTTTGGCAATAGCCGTATGACAGGTATCTGCTATACGGACATGTTGACTTTAAAAAGTGCCCTTAAGCGCTTTGATGCGCGTGCTAAAAAAGCAGGAAAACGGGCTTACGTCCCTGCCTATATCGGTTGTGGACTTGCTGGTGGTGACTGGAACGATATCCGTTCGTTCATCTTAAACGAAACTGACATCACCATTGTTGCTTACCGCAACCAATATCAAAAAAGAGGTTAAGATCATGAATCAATTTTTTAAAAACGGCGTTAGACTCGAAACCGAAAGCCTAAATGCCCTTAATGAAGCTTACTATGAAACGGATGACCGCCTAAAGCGCTCAAAATGTCAAACCGCAAAGATCACAACAAAAGCCGCCCTAAACCGTCTTCAAGGCGATTATTTTCACTATCAAGTGTGTTACAAAGATCACTTTGCCACCGATTACAGTTACTTCTTTGAAAGTCTCATTGATACGCTTAAAAGCTATCTAGACTATTGTAACCTTGTACTGAACTAAGAAAGGAAAACGCACTATGACTAACGACAGTTTTGACGCTCTTGTGTTATCTAGAAATTACAAGGCACCAATACAAGACTTAGCAACCATCGAATCTGAATTAGCAACCAAAGATATCACAAACGGCACGATTCTGTTTGATACGTTTTTAAGCAAAACAAACACTACAACACGTTTTATTAAAGCCACCCTTAATAACGGACACTTTGTCAAAGATAGCTTTGAAACGGTAAGGCTTAAAAGCTATCCACTCAAAAAACACGCGTGTATAATTACCGCAAATTTCAAAATCACGATGTAAAAACTAATTAACCCACAATTAAAGGAGAACTTTCATGCCAAAAATCACCGTTCTGTCTGCCGAAAAAGCCTTCTTAGCGGCTCATTACGGTGGGCCCTTTGACTTTAAGAAAGAAGACTATATCATTATTTCAATTACAGATATTCGTAATGATGACGATTGTCCTGTTATCTTTCGCCCTGTTAAAAATCTCAAATACATTTTTCGTGTTCCTTTTATCGACATTGCAGCTGATAAACTTGACCCAAATAAAACCGTTGAAGAGCAAACAGGGTTAGACCTTCCCGTCTTTTCAGATACAGAAGCAAAGACCATTAGAGCCATTGGTGACCTTGCAAAAAGACACCATTATCACATTCTTGTGCATTGTGAAGCAGGCGTGTCACGTTCTCAGGCAATTGGCGCCTGTCTTGAACTCTATGTCAACAATGACGCTTCAAATGTTGAAAAACGACTTCATTCAGGTAACTATACCTATTTCCAAACCTTCTTTCGTCAATTTGATGACGACTGGCGAATCTTAAATTGCTTACAAAAACCAATTTATCAAGATTTTCGAGATGATGCTAACCTTTTTGGCTATTTCTATAAAATGGATCATTACGAAGACCACAAACTCCCACAAGGTGCCTTTGGCCCAGACTATCCAAGCTCACACATGTTAAGTTTAGTCGACCGTATCAACTTGCAAAATTTAACGAAGAAAGGATAACATATGACGACACTTTGCGCTGCTATTGGTCACGCCTATGGCAACTATTACAAACAACTGCCACGCATTCGCGTTAAGGGTCGTCATATCGACCTGATTAACGAACACTACAGTATCGAAATTATCAATTGTGACGACCACTATGTCACCTTTTTAGATGCTGTCTACAACAACACTATTGAAAAAAAAGTCTTTACCTCCATCAAAGACCTGACTGACTATTTAATTCTTTGTTAAAAAGGAGAAATCCCCATGAAACTGTACCGCATTGTTGACAAAGCTAAAAACTACACATCCGTCTGGATCAGTGACTATTCGCTTATCCAAAATAATCTTAACGGTTATCGTTGGTGCTTTGACGCCTATAAAAACAAAGACCGCATCTTTGTCGAATCTATGACTATTCCTGATGACATCGAACCAGAACTCAAAGAAGTCTACGAATGGAAAAACAACAAACTAGCTACAATTACTAAAAAGATTTATTAGAAAGGATATACCCCATGGAAACTGTAATCCGAGACGTCATTCATGGTGATATCGTTATCACTGACCCACTTATTACGCGTCTTATCGACACCAAAGAATTTCAACGCTTGCGCAATATCAAGCAACTCTCTACCGCTTCAATCACTTTCCCAGGCGCTGAACATACACGTTTCAGTCACTCCATTGGGGTTTATCACTTGGCTAAAACCATTGGTCAACATCTTAAAAGCCATCCGGAGTGGACAACTGAGAAAACCTACCTCGCCTCTATCTCTGGCCTTCTTCATGACATCGGTCATGGCGCCTTTAGCCACACCTTTGAAACCCTTTTTGGTACCGACCATGAAGCCGTCACTTGCGAGATTTTAACCAGTCCAGAAACGGAAATTCATCACATCCTTGAAAGCTATCAAACAGGCTTTTCAAAAGACGTCGCTGACGTTATTGCGCACACGTCTGAACATAAAGATGTCACTGACCTTATCTCTAGTCAACTAGACGCTGACCGCATGGACTATCTCCTTCGTGATGCTTATTTCACAGGCACAAGCTTTGGAAACTATGATAAAGAACGCATCATTCGTGCCTTTACACTTGAAAACAAACGCATTGCCTTTCACGCGCGTGCTCTCTTTGCCATTGAAGAATTTATCATGGCCCGTTACCAAATGTACCAAACGGTCTACTTCCATCGTACCAACCGAGCCGCTGTTGTCCTTCTTCAAAATATGCTGAAACGCGCTAAAGACTTGTACCCTAAAGCCAAAGATTTCTTTCGTATCACGAGTCCTCGCTTAATCCCTTTCTTTGAAGACCACTACGATCTCAGTGACTACTTGAAACTCGATGACAACATCCTTATGGCAACCTTCAGCCTTTGGGAATCCTCAGGTGACCCTATTTTGAGCGATTTGGCAACGAGCTACAACCGTAGACACTTGCCACAATCAGTCATCTTTGACGAACCTGAAAAAGACTTAGACGTACTTCGTGATATCATCACAAGCTATGGGTTTGACCCAACCTACTACACAGAAGTCAATAAGAATTTTGACCTTCCTTACGACGTCTCACACGACGACCTTGTTAACCCTAGAACTGAAATCCGTATGCGCTACAGTGACGGTAGTCTTAAAGAACTCTCTGACTGCTCACCTGTTGTCAAAGGTATTACCGCAAAAGTTTACGGCGATAAACGCTTCTTCTTCCCACGTAAAGACCTCGGCCCAACCTTTGCTGATTTGACCAAAGGTGGACACTTCCATCAAGAAAAATTAAAAACAGGTGGAAAACTCTCTGCAACATTTGCAGACATCGGAATGAAAAGGATATTAGAAAAATGATTAATGACATTGAAAAATTATTTAACAAAAGTGACTATCCATTTGTTACCATTACAGCTAACGGTAAGACTCTTGGAAACTATTGTACCGAAAGCTATCAAGATATGGAGCGTCTCTATAATGACATGAACCGTCATGATATTGACACTACCGACATTCATCTTGAAAAAATCAAATTAGATGAAACTCTTAACGAAAAAGAACTCTCTGAAAAAATTAAAAAACTCGATAAAAAACTTGGTGACGTTCATAGTCACTACCATTCTGCTCTTGTAACCAAACAAGCTGACGAACTTGAACGCTATCAATTTGTCCAAAAAAAAGAAACGCTTGAAGACTTCGTAGATGTTTTTAACAACACACATGACGATAATGAACGCATGGAATTAGTTAAAATCAATCATACTAAATGGGTACTTTCTTACAAATACGAAGGACTCTATCGTCTTAAAAAACCCATCTCATTCTACGATGACCTTGACCTTGATGCCATCCAAAACGATATTGCTCTTTATCAACAACTACCAGAACAATTTAAAGAACGCTTTTTCATCGAAAATGGCGCCCTTGAAATGTCAGAATTGTTTTATATTATCACTATCAAGCCTTCTCAGAAGCCTGATTACTTTGATATCATCTTCCAACTCGATAAAAACGATGACCCAATAACTACTACTGTCACAAAAGAAAACCTTTTTGACGCTATTTCAAAATATATTAGAAATTAAGGAAATTAAATATGATTACTAAAAAACATCTCGACGCTATTCTTGATGGCCCTGTTCAATACGTTGATTATGCTAATCAACCTGTTAACGCTGATGATAACACCATTATTGAAGACATTGTTAAAGACGTTGACGGCTACCTTGCAACCGTATCGACTAATCTCAAAGACTATCTCGATAACCCCATCGAAGGCTATGAAAAAGCCTTTCGCCTACGTCCAGGTAATGGCTATTACGACTTCCTAGATGATGACAAAGACGAGTGCAAAGACTTCGCCATTTTCGATGGCACACCAACTATCCACGGCTTCATCAATGCTGATGATGACTATTTCATCACTATCTTCAAGCATAACCACACCTATGTCGCCTACGTTGTTCGTGAATACGAATGTGGTGGCCCTATTGGAAGCTTTATTCTTAAAAGAAATAACTACGAAGACCTTTTGAAAAAACTTAATGAAACTATTTATAGTTACTAATCTACCATAATTAAAGGAGAACAAACACTTATGGAAAAACTTGCTCAAGCCCTTCTTGATGAATATCCAAATCAAGAAGTCGTTATTTTCTTCAACCCATACTTTGTCGATGGCCTTATCCAAATCGGCTCATTTACTGACGCTGATACTTTAGCTAATGCCATTTTTGAGATGAAACAAGACTTAGCCATTACGGAAGTCCTTGATATCAACTGGTTTGATGTCTTTCCAAAAATAGAAAATCCAGGCATGGAAACCTTTGACCAAGACTGGATTGATGCCGTTTGTGACGATGACCTTTATGTCCTCACTGTCATGACTATTGACGGCCCTATTAAAATTGTTGGAACCTTGACTGATTTTTCAAAACAACTAGGTGAACGCTTTGATTCCGCTGAAGAATTAGCTCAAGCGGTTAGTGAGTCAAGTAACGCTTTAGAAGCCCTTATGATTGATGAATGGAGCCTCGGTGAAATTACGGTCAAACCCGTTGACCGTGTCCCTGATGACGTTTCATTTGTCTTATAAGAAAGGGGATAACTATGATTAACCAACTCGAAAAACTTTGTCAAAAATACAATCAAACACATAGGAATCAACTAACTGTCGAAAACTATAAGGGGAGCTATCGTTTGAGTAACCAACTCATGCCACATATCTCCGTTCCTTTAACTGTTTTTGAAACAAGCGCTAACCTTGAAAATACCTTTAAAGCAATGGCTTCTTTTTTCGAAAACATGGCTTATGCAAATCTTGACGTTCAAATGGCAAACAAATTATTATAACTTTTCAATCAAGATATCTGGAATAATTGGTATCTTGATTATACCCTAATTAAAGGAGAAACATCATGAAAGAACTTTTAAAAAAACTTATAACAGACTATAACAAGACCCACAAGGGACAACTGCTTATTAAAAACGATATCCTTTTTCACGCTGATATTCCAGGATTCGCCTTTCCATTAAACTTTTTCGAAGACGATGACGTCAAAATTATCTTTGAAAGACTGACAAAACTTATTGACATTTATCAAGCTATTGATAAAACAAAATGGAAAAACATATTCATTTATCGCGACAACGTCACGACCTATACAGGTTGGAATGAAATCAAGTTATATCCACTTAATGATGATGTTCAAGTTAAACACTATTACAAATATAATCTTAAACAAACGACAACACGTTCTCTTGATGATCTCGATACGCTCATCAAAATAGCTATTCTACCCTAAAAAAAGAAAGGAAACAATCTCATGCCGTACTACGCTTTTAAAAATGAAGATCAACTCTTCGACAACTGGACAGACTGCGAAGCGGCTATCAAAGGCTACCGTAATGCGTCTTATCGTAAATTCACTACTGAAAAAGAAGCTAAAGCCTGGCTTTCTGACACACCTATTGAAAGTGACAATTTTACTTACAAAGAAGATGGGCTTTCAGGAACCGTTACTATTATCGGTGATTCTGGTGACTTTAACGCAACCACGCGCGAAGGTTTAGTCATTGCCACAGATGGGTCTTTTAACGCTAAAACCAAGACTTACGGTGGCGCAGCCCTTATTGTTGATGACGACCTTAAAATGACAGATCATCTTATCATCCACGGAAATAACGATATTTATGCAGGCTCACAAAACGTTTCAGGCGAAATCTTAGCTTTTTGTAATGCCATTGCCTATGCGGTTAACCAAGGTGCTACAACCCTAACCGTCATCCATGATTATGAAGGTATTTATAAATTGGCGACCAAAGGCTATAAAAAGATTCAATCAGAAGCCATGAAAAAAGGACTCAAAGCCCTTGACTACGCTAAAGAAAATGGCCTCACAACCATCAACTTCATCTGGGTTAACAGCCATAAGGGATTCCCAATCAATGAACTGGCAGACCATTATGCCAAAAAAGCTGTCGGATTAGTTTAAGATAAAGGAATCCAACATGAATAACCTTACTTTTAATGACATCGCTATGCCAGTGTCATTCTACGAAGAAACAGGCGTTTGGGGCTATATGGTAAACCCTGCCCACAAAGACTTTGAAGCCATTCAAAAAGCCCTTAAGGCTGACCCTGAAGAAAAATTCTTTGCTATCTATTCCAAAGATGTCCTCTTTTCATATATCTACGAAATCTATCCTTATCATGACCTTCATTATGAAAAAATCATTCAATTCTCAGACGAAGAAAAAGAATTCTTAGATGAGATGGCTAGTCTTTTTAATCCTGATGAATCGATTCCTTATAATACCAACCAAAAACTTTATAAGAAAATTGATAGTAAAGTCAAACCTTACTTTGACCAACTCATGGAAAAATACATGAATCGTTACTATCATCTCGTCTTAGATGACGGCAGCATTATTCTATCAACTACGAAAAAGGACTGATGACTATGACTAAACCGAAAATTATCTTTAATGTATCTCAACAATGGCCCATCTTTCGTCAACCTGGCATTTACGGTTTCATTTCACCACAATTAAATCTCATTAAAACATTGCCTAATGTTTATTTCTTAGAGTGGTTCATTCCTGGTTCTTCCAACAATCAAACCAACCTTCATCTCTTTAAAAAAGTGACTAAAAAAGACTTACAAAAGCTCTTTTTAGAGACACCTTTACATGACTTAACCTTGTTTGACATTTTTAATCCTGATAATAGTGATGTTCAGAATAATCTTAGAATCGGACCAATTAACGATAATAACTATTATGAAAGAGCTATTTTTAAGCTCATTGATCGTCATTTGGTTAAAGACAGATTAGAAGCTATCGTCAATGAACCATTACTTTCGCTTAACAATGTTGCCTCAACACTTATCCCTGATATTAAATCTATGTTATAATAAATTAGAAAGGAACCTTTTCAATGGATCCACTATACGACTTAATGCCTGTTTTAAAAGACCAAGGCTTTGGCCTTATGGTTGACGACAAGCAAAAGCGCATTTTCGCTAACAGTAACAGCGTTTTTATCACCTTTACTGGACGTAATGCCACCTTTGAACACGCTGGTCTTGAACTCACTCGCAAGACGCGCGTGCAAAATAAAAAACACTTAGAAAAACTTATCAAAAGCTTTATCAAAGCGTCTAATGATCTCATTAGCGCTGGCTTTGGGCAAGACTTTCGCAAGCTGTCCAAAGATAACAATCTCAAAACATTTTAATTAGAAAGGAGTATCACTTATGAATCTATTCGGAGAATACGGTCTTCCATGGTTTACATTTCTTGGCCATACCTACACCAAAGCTGAAGTGATCGTGCTTAGCGTCATTGCTATTCACGTGGCCTATCAAGTGCTTAAACACGATATCCCTTGGGATAAACGTGTTCACAAATACGATAAACCAGAACCTAAGAAAGAAGAAAAAGCAAATGTTTAACCTATCCTTGAAGACCCACACTGACAACCATTTAGAAATTATAACCACACCAGATGATCATTTTAAAAACAATCAACCTGCAATCGATCACATTTTAACACAGATTATCAAAGATCATTTTAAATTTCTTTATATTCGTAAACATAAACAAGATCCTTTTATTAAATTACTCGCTAATAGTTACACAATAGAAGATTTAGTTTACACGGTCGATAACAACTTGTCAAAACAACTTGAGTCATTTATTGACCATTTGGTTCCAGAAACATCTGTCATCACTTTTTATAAAAATGATAACGTTTATAGTTATCAATATCTAGGTGAAAAAAATAAGGTCATGAGCTTTAAACAACTGCGTTATGACAACGATTATGAACCTGTTGTCGCCATTTCAATTTTAAAATAAAGGAGGCTATTTCATATGAAAAGTCCATATTACATTCCTGAATTGATTGAAGATGGCGATATCCTCTTTAACAAAAACAGCGACTACCTCAAACAAAAGAAACAAGAAAAGAAAAATCCCATTTTCAAACGACGCACTGCAAAAAGGAGATAAGGTAAATGACCATCGTAGAAATGCGACAAAACATAAAACTCAAAGAACTCATTCACAGCGCTATCAAAGAAAACGGTTGCGGTATTATCATCACATCAGACACATCCTATGGCTATGATATCCGAACCATCTTTACTAAAAAAAAAGACACACTTCTTAAAATTATGCCTCAAGCAACAGGGGAATCCTTTCTCACACACATCGAAAAACTAAGCAGCCTATCCCCAGACAAGCGTCAAGAAGCAAGACGAGGAACAATTACGATTTCAGAACCAGACTTTTACGCCAATCTTACCGTTTCAAGCCTTCCCGTTACGTCTCATCGAGTCCCATCCTTACGCAACATTTCCATTACCATACATATCAACGCCGTTAATTTCAATAACTATCATGGTTATCAAGGGAACGCTTACGATAACCTCTTAAATGACCTTGATGATAACGGTCTTCATGTTATCAGTGCCAATGATAAACACATTGCCAAAGATTTTGCTTACCATCTTTTAAGAGATTACACACCGTTCGGATCACCCATTGTCACTATCGAAGAATCTATTAGTCAAGATATTGCAGGGGTTACACAATTTAAAATCAATCCCTCACAAGGCATCACCTACGACATGCTACTTACGTTTTTCCCCAATCGTCTCCCTTCCGGGGCAACAATCTTCTTTAGTGAATCGGAAACAGCTGAACAGATAACCGCTATTTACCACGCGCTTCGAAAAGGCTATAACGTTTTAACAACGACAAGCGATAAAAAAGCTTTCCAAAAAGCCTTTTCAGCCATTGATGAACAAAAGCGTACCTATCATAATATCCAGTTATCTGCTGAAAAAACAGAAATCTTTTTCAAAAACGACCAAAACTCCCTCAAGATTTAAAAACGTGTCGACGCGTGCTTCGACACGCTTTTAGCATAGTGCATTAACCTATTAGTGGGTTATGCTAAAAGAAAAAAACAGTTAAGAAAGACTTAGACAAAACATTTAACTTAAAGAAAGGAAACCTTCCAATGCCGACACACAAATCCATTAAAGCCCTTTGCCGCAAACTCATTGATGGCGACATCTATCACGCCACTCGTCTCATTACGCTTGAGTGTCATCTGGAACACGAATTGATGCCGGTGCTTGCAACCTCTGGAAAGAAAGATGTCTATCATCACATTCTTGAAACAAGCAAGGTCATCAGTGAACTAGCTGCCTCTAGTCTCATGCAAGACACGCATACCAAGCTTGCCACAGCTCTTCGTTTAGAAGATGCTCAACGCGAGTTGAAAAAGCTCTATCAAACGCTTTAAGGAGCGTTTGTTGGGCGTTTATATAGGCACAAAAAAAGCCGTTGGCTTTTTTTGTTTGCCTTTTTTTCGAGCTACGCTAACGCTTAGCTCGCTCTTTTGCGGGTTGAGGCACTCACGCGCCTCCCCGAACCCATGCTTTAGATTATGAAAAAGGTCGCTTGTCTTGCGATTAGAAAGGATAACTAATTATGAGTAATAATCTAAAAACCATTCAAACCGTTTATCAAGCAAACACACGCCCACGTCATCATAACGGCGGACGGCTCACTCAAAAACGCTTTAATAACTACAATCGCATGCCTGATATGATCACAATGGAAGCGAGCTACTATTGGAATGAAGGCTTTAACAAAATGTACGGTCGTTACACACGCCTCGTTGAACCAGGACTTGTAACAGATCAACTCAAAGACTTTACGCTAAAAATTGACAAGCCACTACGCATGACAGACTTTTTCTACGATGGTGTGTCTAAAAAAGACCTAAAGCTCATTCGTGACCGTTTCAAAAAAGAGCCTATCAACGTCAAAGGCTATCACCGTATCGTTAAAGACTATTCCTCAAATAGCCATTGCTACACCTATATCTATCTCGCTTGGGTCGTTAACGATACCTATATTATCAATGACATCAACCACTTTATTGACCTACTTAAAAACCATTCTATTTAAAGATTATACCATAAAAAAAGGAGATACTTATGCCATTTGAAAACTTTGATGAAGCTGTTTTAGCTAAACAAGCACTACCACTCGAAATCCCTGAAGAAGCTGTCAAACTACCTACTATGCCTGAAGACATTTCTTTAGATACTGTTTATGTCGTTGATGGCGTAAGCTTTAAAGATAAAACTGAAGCTGAGCGTTATCAAAAAAGACGCCAAGACGAAATTGCTGAGAAAATCGTCAAACAATTGCCACAATCCCATGACAATAAAACTATCTTTTACGAGATCTGGGATCAACATAAGGGCAAAAAGCACTGCCATGAACGTCATACAACTGCCGAAAAAGCCTATGACCGTATGGGAAAAGTAACCAACTATTTCCCTGATAAACTTTGGATTGACCAAGTTACTATTACTGAAAATGCTGACGGCACTGTTGATCTCGACCGTCAACTCATTTATTGTTACAAATTTAAAGGAAAATAGCCATGAAATTTAAACATGAAGACACGATTATTATTCCTATTCCTGAACAATTCCAAAAAGCTTGGCAACCGATTCTTTACGACTGGCTTCAAAAAAATCAGCAAAACTATCCAGATGCCATTATTGAAACTATTGAGCCTGATATCTCTTATTATCATCGTTCTGACGGTGAATCCCTGATGGAAGGCGATATTTTCTTAAATATAGTAACATATAAAGACGTTACTGATCCTGATTTTTATTTTTAAGAAAGGAACTACCCTATGTACAACCATCTCAAGCAAACCGTCGACGCCTTTGAAATTACGCTTGGCATCAACAAAGGCTACGGCCACAATAACGAATGTATTACTGATTTTGAAGCAGACTATCAAGCTATTGCAACAGATATCTATAAACGAACAGGCGTTTATGTGAGTGCCGTCATCATCCCTGCTAAAGTTGTTTATAATGTCGATCGGGGTTGTCCTGCTGACGGTGAAGACGTTTATGTCATCAAAGGAGTTAACAACACACAATTTGTTAAGCCAACGGATTACAAAGAAGCGGTCATGCTACTCATTGAAAAATTAGCAACAACCTTTGAACAATCAACCGTGACTACAACCTGGTCAACTGTCGAATTTGTTTATACTACAAAAAGAAAGTGATTAACAAGATGAAAAAATATTTTAACCACGAAACGCCTTATGGCACTGTTTCTGAAACCTATGACACTGACGAAAAAGTCATTTGTGACTTTACGTTTTCTAGCAATGGCAACCATGACTTACTTACTATGTATCAAATTGCTGAAATCATTCAAGCTGTCGATGATGATGTCGCTGAGCATTATGACCAAGGTAAAGAACCATGTAATCTTGCTATCGAACTCATGCGACTACAAATGGAACTACTCACCAGACAAGGCTACTAGAAAGGAAAACACACCATGACTCGTTTTTATCGCTTTATTTCATCAAACGAACTTCATACGATTTTTGCTAACAGCTTTACCAACGACATGATTGCCTCTGAAGATGCAGCCATGGTGCATCTGTTCAAAGAAAAAACACCAACGATTATCGCTGATCACAAGCATCACTACGCACTTGACATGACAGACTTCTTCACAGGTGACTTTGAAAGAAAAACCTTAACAAAAGAAACAGCTCTAAAAACCCTTCGTGGCGTTGTTTCTGAAGACTACCTCATTGCCTTAGAATTTGACAAAGAGCCAACCCTCTACAACCTTGGCTGGTACAGTCACGACAAAAACAACCACAAAGTTGTTCTTGAAAACGGTGTGTCTTACTATCACCCATCTGATGTTAAAGCGATTTACAGTGGCGATTTTTACAATTGGAAAAATATCACAGAAATTCCTTTTGAACGTTTGGCGATTAAGCAGCCATCTAAAGAAGACTTTAACATGATCACTAACGACTATGATTATGACTTAGACGAAACAGATGACTCTTACCACGGTCTTTATCTCGGATCTCAACTTATTGGCATGGCCTCTCATGGCAATGTTGACGTTCTTGATAAAAAAGGAATTATTTTATCAGATATTCTCATTCACCCAACCTACCGTCACTTTGGTTTTGGAACAGCCTTTGTCACACAATTATCAAACCTCTTTTATCAAGATGATATCTATGTAGACCTTCTTGACCCCCACCTTGAAGCTTTTTATGAGCCAATGGGTTTTGTCCCAAGTGACATTGATGAGGTTTTTGTCAAACCTGCTAGTAAATTGGTCTTTTAACAGCAAATTAAAGCGACTAACGTCGCTAAAAAAAGAAAAGTCACCTTTTCTTTTTTTCCGACAATCCTAACGGATTGTCGGCTCTTTTGCGGGATGAAGACGCTCACGCGCTTCCCCGTACCCATGGTTTGACTTGTGGAAAAACGCTTTCTAGCGTACAGAAAAAGGAGAATAACTATGAAAACTTACAAAGTGGTTGTGCAACCCAAACAGCACTATCAAGCTAAAATGAGTCCTGACGAACTTCAAGAGCACCTTAAAATGTGCCGTCTTGGTGCCTCACGCACTAAGAGCAAAGAAGAAAAACGTCGTCAAGCTGAAGCCAAACATCCTAAACGTTATTGTTAAAAGGAGAAACCAATATGATTCGTAAAGAACTTTTTAAAAACGCAGATGACCGCTACAACTACGTCGAACATGTCAAACAAACCAACCTTCATCCAGGACGTAACTGTCGCTACAAATCAGGACCCTATCATTATGATTGGGACCAACAGAACCGACATGAACGTCCTATTCAAATTCCTAACCCAACCAAGCATGTCAAATGCTATGCAGAACTATCTGTTCAAGACACCCTACCTGACCAAACTATGAAACATAAGTTCATCGCAGAACCAATGTCTCTTACGGCCATTGATACCTATATTGCCGAACACAACCGTCTCAATAAAGACTTCCAAATCACTGACCAAAAACTCATTCACCGTCATTATGATTATAAAAATAGACTCATTGTTGGAAGTAACTGGTTCGGTAACACATTGCGTCATCTCGTTGGTGCAGACTATCGTGGACGCATCGTTATAACAGCCAATGCGCCATTTGGAACAGCTAATTATATAGCCGCGGAGCGAAGAAGACCCCCGATTTTAATCGGGGGATGAATTCGCGAAGACCGCGGCCTCAATCAATTAATAAATAAACATCAATCTTATATGTACGCTTTTTTCTTGATTAATGCTTGTAAAAAGTGTATGATAAAGATAATCTCAATAGAAAGGAGGACTCTCAAATGACTGTTTTATTGGGTGTCAAATTAAAACTCTATCCAAATAAAAAACAAAAACAAACGATTGAACAAACCTTTGGAAACAGTCGTTTTGTTTGGAATCAATTTAAAAACATGC